>Ga0299914_10000042_pt1 | contig 76532 bp, 66 predicted proteins | sample RVTome_10_FD_201361 | JGI IMG/M metagenome (GOLD analysis project Ga0299914, IMG submission 201361) | Soil microbial communities from uranium-contaminated site in the Upper Colorado River Basin, Wyoming, United States - RVT153D57 (version 2) ... | reverse complement strand
GAAGAACAACGACCGCAACGCTCACGGCCGCACGCTTGCCTTCAAAGCTCGGCGCAGACGACGTGGGCCTCGACCGACCAGTCGTCGCCGTCGGCGACCATCTCCGCGGCGGCAACCGACCAGCCGATCCGCTTGCCCTCGGCGTTGGGCGGGGTCGGTCCCGAACCGGTCAGGGCGACCGTCGTGCCGCCGATGACTTTCGCCCCGCCGCCGATCGCGACCTTGCCTCCCGGGCATTCGGCCGTCGCTTCCTTGAGCGGCTCCGATTCGGTCAGCGCGCTCGTTTTCGTCTCGTAGCTGACCTCCTTGACCAGCTGCGCGAGCAGGCCGGCGTTGAGCTTCTCGGCGCTGACGGCGCCGCTCTGGATCTTGCCCGTGGACACCGAGTCGCCGCCCAGCTTCGAGTTGGTGACGGCACTGCCGGCGAGCTTCTGCTCGGTGACGCCGTTGTCCTTCAGCTTGTTCGTCGTCACCACGCCGCCGCCGAGCTTGCGGGCGCGCACGGCGCCTTCGGCGAGCTGGCCGCTGCCGACCGCGCCCGGCCGCAGCTTCGCCGTCGTCACGGCGCGGTTGCGCAGCTTCGCCGTCGTCACCGCCCCGTTGCGCAGCTTCGGCGTCGTCACGGCGCCGTTGGCGATGTGCTGCTTCTTCACCGACTTCTTGCTCAACGTCGTCTTCGCCGCGTAGGCGCTGCCGCCGAGGGCGAGGAAGAGCGCCGCGCAGGCGAGCGCGTTGGCTGGGCTCAGTTGCTTCTTCAGGAGCTTCAAGGTGGTTCCTCTCGTCTGGGTTCTCAGGTCTGGGTTCTCAGGTCGCCCCGAACGGCTGCCGCTGCGGCTCGGCGAGCCGGTCGAGGATGCGCTCGAGGTCAGGCTCGGCGAGCCCCGACCCCTCGCGGGCACGCACGGCGACGCGCGTGCCGAAGCCCTTCTCGGCCATCGTCACCTCGACTCCCTCCACCTCGGCCACCAGCTCGGCGAGCTCGGGCTCGGACTTCATGACCGTCCGCGCAACCTCGATCATGCGCCGCCTTTCAAGCCGCGCGATGCCGTTCCTCCCCCTGGGACGGCACGTGCCGTGCCAGTGCCATCGCGGTCGGGTTTGGCGGCATGCCCCCCAACCGGCTACGCGCGCAGCAGGCCGGCGACCCCCGCCGCATCGGGCGATACGTGGCGGAGGCCGGGGATCCCAGTGAAGTCGCCGTCGGTCGAAACCAGCGCCTCCGCCGCGGCCGCGATCGCGGCCGCGGCCAGCACCGCGTCGAAGGCGCCGAGGCCGTCGGTGCGCGCGAAGATCGCGAGGCCCTCGTCCAGCGAGTCATGGCCGACGGGGAGCAGGGGCGAGAGCAGCTCCGCGAAATCCCGCCCGAGCGCGGCGGCGTCCTCGCGCGCCCTGCGTCTGGCGCGCACGTGGACGAACTCCTGAATCGCCTCCACCGAGGTCGTCGCCTCGATCTCGCCGCGGGCGATCGCCTCGATCAGCTCACGGCAGGGTTCTCGCAGTGGGTGCTCGGCGCCCTTCGCGTAGACGAGGACGGTGGTGTCGAGGACGATCACGCTCGCCGCGCGCGCAGATCGGCCAGCTCGCCCTTCAGCCCCGCGACGTCCGGCACGTCCATGTCCGGCGCCTCGAGCAGGCGGCGTCCCGCCGCCTCGCGTCGGCTCGAGGAGCCGGCGACGCTGCGATCGATCGCCTCGCGCACCACCGTCGCGACGGACACGCCGCGCTCCTTCGCGGCCGCGGTGATACGCGCGTGACGCTCGTCGTCGAGCAGGATCTGGAGCCGATGCTCAAGCATGAGCATACGTTAGCATGCTCAGAAGAACGCGCCGCCCCTGTACTCGCCGAAGACGTCGCGCATCGCCCCGCAGACCTCGCCGATCGAGGCGTCGGCGGCGAGGGCGGCGCGGATCGGGTGCAGCAGGTTGCCCTCGCCGCGGGCGACGTCGCGCAGGGCCTTGAGCTTGGCGTCGACGCCGCCCTGGTCGCGGCGCTCCTTGAAGGCCGCGAGGCGGGCGAGCTGGCGCTGCTCGGCCTCCGGGTCGACGCGGAGGATGTCGACGTCGTCGACCTGGTCGGTGACGTACTTGTTGACGCCGACGACGACGTCCTGGCCGCTGCGGTAGCGCTCGTGGTAGGAGAGCGCCGACTCCTCGATCTCGCGCTGCATGAACTCCAGCGCCTCGACCGAGCCGCCCAGCTCCTCGACCTTCCCGATCAGCTCCCAGGCGCGCGCTTCGACCTCGTCGGTCAGCGACTCGACGAAGTAGGAGCCGGCGAAGGGGTCGACGGTGTCGGCGGCGCCGGACTCGTGGGCGAGCACCTGCTGGGTGCGCAGCGCGATCCGCGCCGAGCGCTCGGTCGGCAGCGCCAGCGCCTCGTCGAAGCCGTTGGTGTGCAGGCTCTGGGTGCCGCCGCAGACGGCGGCGAAGCCCTGCAGGGCGACGCGGATGATGTTGACCTCGGGCTGCTGGGCCTGCAGCGTCACGCCGCCGGTCTGGGTGTGGAAGCGGATCTTCATCGAGCTGGGGCTCTCGGCCCCGAAGCGCTCGCCGACGATCTTCGCCCACATCCGCCGCACGGCGCGGAACTTGGCGATCTCCTGGAAGACGTTGTTGTGGCCGTTGAAGAAGAAGGCGAGGCGGGGGGCGAACTCGTCGATCTTGAGGCCGCGATCCAGGGCCGCCTCGACGTAGGCGATCGCGTTGGAGAGCGTGAAGGCGACCTCCTGCACGGCCGAGCAGCCCTTCTCGCGGATGTGGTAGCCGGAGATCGAGATCGTGTTCCACTTCGGCACGTTCTCGCGGCAGTACTCGAAGATGTCGGTGGTGAGGCGCATCGTCGGCTCGGGCGGGTAGATGTAGTTGCCGCGCGCCATGTACTCCTTGAGCACGTCGTTCTGGACGGTGCCGCGCAGCTTCTCGGAGGGCACGCCCCCCTCCTCGCCGACCAGCTCGTAGAGCAGCAGCAGGATCGCCGCCGGGGCGTTGATCGTCATCGAGGTGGAGACGCCGTCGAGGGGGATCTCCTCGAAGCAGATCCGCATGTCCTCGATCGTGTCGATCGGGACGCCGGTGCGGCCGACCTCGCCGCGGCAGAGCGGGTCGTCGGAGTCGCGGCCGAGCTGGGTGGGCAGGTCGAAGGCCATCGAGAGGCCGGTCGAGCCGTGCTCGATCAGGTAGCGGTAGCGCTCGTTGGTGTCCTCGGGGGTGGCGAAGCCGGCGTACTGGCGCATCGTCCAGAGCCGGTCGCGGTACATCCCCTCGTGGATGCCGCGGGTGAAGGGGGGCTCGCCGGGCTCGCCGAGGCGCTCCGCGAGGCCGGGCGCGACGTCGCCCTCCTCGTAGACGCGCTCGATCTCGATGCCGGAGTCGGTGAAGACGCGCTCGTCGTCGGGGCCGACGACGGGGGCGATCGTGCGGTGGGACTCTTCGATTGCCATCCGGAAAGGATATGCGCGCGCCCGCCGCGCGCCGCGCGCGCCGTCCCGCCGCCCCTCGCCCGCCGCCGGGCGAGGCCTTCGCGCCGTCGCGACCGTCCTCACCCCGACTGAATAGATTGGAATTTTGTTGCATTCGAACGTTCCTTTGTGTAGCTTGGCCGGTACCCGGACACGGTCGAGGGCGGGCCGAGGCGGGAACCATGGACTCGAGCGCGCATGGCGCGGAGCCATGCCGGGGGAAGGGAGCGGGAGATGTCGCAGCTGGCCAGTCGCAAGCAGCCGCAGCTTCTGTCGCCGTTCTGGCCACTCGACGACCAGTGCGGGGTCGGCCACGTGCGGCTGGAGGCGGAGCCACCGAGCAGGGCCGAGGAGGTGATGCCGCTGCTGCTCAGCCTCGCCGCGCAGAGCGACGCGCTGCGCAGCCTGCAGACCGCGAAGGGGAGCGCCGTCTCCGACCGCGCCGCCTCGACCCTGCGCGGCGAGATGGCCGAAGGCATGCGCCGCCTCGCCGAGCTGGTCGACGAGGAGAGCGCTGCGCTGATCGGGCTGCGCGCCAAGGCGCTCGCCGGCGCCGCGGGGCACCGCGACATGACGCTGGAGATCGTCCGCCGCAAAGCCTCGCCGGGCCTGGAGGTCGTCTGCGGGCCGCTCTGCACCTGGCGGATGAAGACGCGCGAGCCGCTGCACTCCTTCCTCGCCGCCGCCCGCGACGAGCGCAACCAGGAGCTGCTCGACCAGCTCGACGCGGCGCTCGACGACGCCCTGGAGGAGCTGCGCGAGGACCTCGAAGCGGATCGGATGCGGGTCCCGTACCCGCTGCCGATGAACGTCACCGACCTGCTCGCCTCGGCCGGCGAGGCGGCCGGCCACCCCAAGCACTTCGCCTACTTCCTGCCCGAGGACGAAGGCGTCGACGGGCTGCCGATCGAGGAGCAGCGCACCCTCTACATGCGCAACGTGCACCTCGCCCGCTACGCGGTGATCACGGTGCCGCTCGCCGAAGCGCTGCTCGACGGCCCGATGGCCGCGGTGGACGCGCCCGTCGAGGCGACGCTGATGCCCTGGATCCGCGGCCACGACCACGGCCACAACGTCGTCGTCCCGGAAACCACCTACGACGCCTGGCGCGACACGCTCGGGATCGAGCCGTTCATGATGCTGCAGGAGGCGGTCGCCGACGTCTACGGCTTCCTGATGACGATCTCCGAGGCCTGGCGCGGCGTCTCCGGCGCCAGCCGGCTCGAGATGTGCACGACCCACATGGCCGAGCTGCTCCACTACATGCGCCGCGGCCCGAAGTACCACGGCGACCCCGGCGCGGCCTACCTCGAACTCGGCTTCCTGGCCGAGAACGGCTTCGTCGAGATCGACGGCGGCGGCCGGGTGAGCTGGGAGGAGGAGGGCGTAGTGCGAGGCATGACCGCGCTGGCGAGCGCCCTCACCGAAGCGACCGTCGCGGCGCCCGACGAGCGCGGCTCCGAGGCGCTGATCGCCCGCTACGGCTGGCCCGCCGAGACGGCGGCGCTGCGCACCCTGGAGGCGATGCGCTCCCAGCTCGCCAACGTCCCCACCTCCCTCGCCTTCCACCGAGCAAGCGACGCTTCGAGCTCAGTGCACGTCCCAATCGCCGCTTAACCAGGCAGCTCTCACCGGAGAGCGCTTGGCCTGAATCGAACCGTGGAAGGGACGGTGGGCATGGGCTGGCCGGACACTCAGCGCGAAGCGCGTCCGGCCAGCCCATGCCCACCGTCCCACCGCCTCAGTCCGAAGCACCAGCCAAGCGCTCGACGCCCGCCCGCTCGATCGTCATCCGCAACCCCTCGCGCAGCTCGATCGCCGGCTCCCAGCCGAGCAGGTCGCGGGCGCGGCCGATGTCGGGCTGGCGCTGCTGGGGGTCGTCGACCGGCAGCGGCTCGAAGACGATCTCCGAGCGCGACTCGGTCACCTCGATCACCGTCCTGGCCAGCTCCAGCAGCGTGAACTCGTCGGGGTTGCCGAGGTTGACGGGCATGTGCACGTCGGACTCGGCGAGGGCGACGATGCCGCGGATCAGGTCGTCGACGTAGCAGAAGCTGCGCGTCTGCTCGCCCTCGCCGAAGACGGTCAGCGAGCGGTCCTCGAGCGCCTGGCGCAGGAAGGTCGGGATCGCCCGCCCGTCGTGCGCCCGCATGCGCGGGCCGTAGGTGTTGAAGATGCGCACGATCGAGGTGTCGACCCCCTGCTGGCGGTGGTAGGCCATCGTCATCGCCTCGGCGTAGCGCTTCGCCTCGTCGTAGACGCCGCGCGGCCCGATCGGGTTGACGTGGCCCCAGTAGTCCTCGGTCTGCGGATGGACCTCGGGGTCGCCGTAGACCTCGCTGGTCGAGGCGAGCAGGAAGCGGGCGCGCTTGAACTTGGCGAGGCCGAGCATGTGGTGGGTGCCGTGCGAGCCGACCTTGAGCGTGTGCAGGGGCAGCCGCAGGTAGTCGATCGGGCTGGCCGGCGAGGCGAGGTGGTAGACGAAGTCGACGTGCTCGGCGATGTCGACGTGCTCGATGATGTCGATGTTGCGGAACTCGAAGGCCGCGTCGCGGATGTGCTCGATGTTCTGCAGCGAGCCCGTCTCCAGGTTGTCGACGCAGATCACCCGGTGCCCCTGGCCGAGCAGGTGCTCGCAGAGGTGGGAGCCGAGGAAGCCGGCGCCGCCGGTGACCACGCAGGTGCTCATCGCCGCAGATGCTATCCCCACCTCCGCAGCCGTGCCATCGCACATCCCTCCCGGACGTGCCGTCGCGGAGGGGCCACCGTTGGCACCCGAGCAGCGGCACGTCCCAGCCGGAAGTCGCAAATTGCGGGCATCGGGGCCGATCACCCGTCCAAGTGGGGGGAGAGATCGTGGCTCTGGCGCCCTTGGGTCGGCATGTTTGCGACGGGTGGCTGAACCGGTGCAGGGGAGCACAGCGGAGTGAGCGCGAAGGGGGCGGCGGCGCGCCAGGCGCCCCCGCGGCGCGCGGGCGGGCGGCGCGGGCGCGGCGGCGAGCGGGGCGACGAGGCGCGGCGGCGGGCCGCGGTGGAGCTGGTCGCTCGCCACGAGGCGACGCTGAAGCGGACCGCGCGGCGCTTCTCGCTCGACGCCGAGGACGCCGAGGACGCCTACCAGCGGGCGCTGGAGATCGTGCTCGTCAAAGCGCCCACCACCGACCCCCGCGACCTGATCCGCTGGACGCAGACGGTGACCCGGCACGAGGCGCTCGCCATCCGCCAGTCGCGCGAAAGGCTGCTCGGCAAGGGCGTCGAGGGCGACCCCGGCGACCCGGTCGCCTCGCTGCCGGCGGGCGGCGAAGGGCCCGAGGAGCTGGCCGAGCGCCGCGAGGACCTCGCCCGCAGCCGCGAGGCGATGCGGGCGCTGAAGCCGGCCGAGCTGCGCGCCCTCGGCCTGCTCGCGGAGGGCTACTCCTACGCGGAGATCGGCGAGATCACCGGCTTCAGCCAGACCAAGGTCAACCGGGTCCTCGCCGAGGGGCGCAGCCGCTTCCGCGACCTCGTCTCGCGCAGCGAGGACGGCAGCCGCTGCCGCGAGCTGCGGCCGCTGCTCTCCGCCTTCTGCGACGGCGAGGCAGGCCCGGCCGACGCCGCGACCGTGCGCGAGCACCTGCGCGCCTGCCCCCGCTGCCGCGCCACGATGCGCGCCTTCCGCAGCGCGCCGCGGATCGCGGCGGCGCTGGCGCCGGCGCTGCCCGCCTCCCGCTCGCTGCTCGAGCGCGCCCGCGATCTCCTCGACGGCCTGGCCTCGCACCTGCCGGGAGGCGGCGGCGCCGAGGCCGCCGCGCCGGCGGCGGCGGGCGGCTCGGGCGCGGGCGTCGCCGCGGCGGCGAAGCTCCTCGCGGTCTGTGCGGCCGGCGCCGGCGGGGCGGCGGCCTGCGTGGCGACCGGCGTGGTGCCGGCGCCGCTCGGCAACGCGGGAGACGCCGGACGGCCGGGGCTGGAGCGCGAGGCGGAGGGCGGCGCGGCGGCGGAGGAGGCGCCGGACGTGGCGGCGCCCAAGCCGTCCGCGCCCCGGCGGGGCGAGCGGCCCAAGCGGCGGGGCGACGACGCCCGTCGCGCGGACGCGCGGGCCTCGACCGGGGCGGTCGAGTACGCAGCGCCGCCGCCCGCTGCTGCGCCGGAACCCGTACCCGAACCGCCTGCGCCGCCGCCTCCCGCACCGGCCGAGCCGGCGCCCAGCCCGCCGGGCGGCGGCTCCGCCGCCGGGGAGTTCGGGCCGTGAGGCGGCGCGAGCGCCTGGCAGGCGTGGCGGCGGCCCTGCTCGCCGTCCTCGCCGCGATCGCGCCCGGCGCCGGCGCGGCCGGCCTCGAGCCGCTCGAGCCGCGCGTCGACGGCGGCGCGGAAAGCTGGCACGCCGAGCCGGTCTTCGCGGTGCGCTGGACGAACCCGGCCCGCGACGGGATGGCGCCGCTGGCCGCCGTCCACTACCGGCTGCTCGACCCAGCCGGCGCGACGCTTGCCGAAGAGGAGATCGGCTGGCCGGCCACCTCGATCCAACACCTCGCGGTGCCCGCCGTCCCCGGCGCCTACCGGGCCGAGATCCGGCTCGAGGACGCGAGCGGCGCGCGCGGCGATCCCGTCTCGGTCGCGCTGCGCTTCGACGGCGCCCGGCCCGGCGCCGTCGAGCCCCCGTCCCCGCCGGGCTGGCTCGGCCGCGGCTCCTTCCCCTACGCGCTGCGGCTCGGCCGGCCGGCCGGCCCGGAGCCGCTCTCCGGCATCCGCGGCTACGCCGTCGCGATCGGCGCCGTCCCCACCAGCCCCTGCGCCGGCGACAAGACGTGCAGCGAGACGGAGACCGACCTGCGCGACGGGGCGGCGGCCGACCTGCTGAGGATCGGCGACCTGCCCGAGGGCACGAGCCACCTCAGCGCCGTCGCCGTCTCCGGCTCGGGCATGCGCTCGGAGCTGCCCGGCGGCGCCGTCCTGCGCGTCGACAGGACCGACCCGGTCACCCGGCTCGCCGGCGCCGTGGAGGGCTGGTCGCGGCGGGCGCTGCGGCTGACCGCGACGGCGACCGACGCGGCCTCCGGCATGGCGCCGGCCGGCGCGGCCGGCCCCTTCACGGCGATCCGCGTCGACGGCGGGCCGCCGACGGTCGCGGCGGGCAACAGCGTCAGCGTCAGCGTGATCGCCTCGGGCGTCCACACCGTCGCCCACTACGCCCGCGACGCCGCCGGCAACGCCGCCGACGGGGCCAGCGTCAACGGCCATCCGAACCCGCCGCCGGCGATCGAGCGGGTGCGGATCGACCGCGAGCCGCCCCGCCTCTCCTTCGCCGCCGGCCAGGACCCGGCCGACCCGGAGCGGGTCGAAGCGCACGCCGCCGACGCCCACTCCGGAATCGACCCCGCGAGCGGGGCGATCGCCGTGCGGCAGCTCGGCTCGCACGGCCCCTTCACGGCCCTGCCCACCGTCCTCGCGAACGGCGCGCTCCTCGCCCGCTGGGACTCCGAATCCGCCCCGCCCGGCGAGTACGAGCTGCGCGCCACCGTCAGCGACCGGGCCGGCAACGCGGCGGCGACCCTGCACCGCGCCGGCGGGGCGGCGATGCGGCTGCGGGCGCCGCTCAAGGTCGCGACGACGCTGCTCGCCGGCCTCGACCGGCGGCGGCGCGTCCTGCGCGGACGGCTCTTCGCCGGGCGGGGCGCGCCGCTGGCGGGCAGGACGGTGCGCCTGGTCGAGCGCTTCGACGCGGGGACGCGCCGCCCCGAGCGGGTAACCGCGGTGGCGACGGGCGAGGGCGGCCGCTTCCGGCTCCGGCTCCGCCCCGGGCCGAGCCGCCGGGTGCTCGTCACCGTCGCGCCGACGCGGCGGCTGCGCGGGACGCGCAGCCGCGAACTGCGCGTCGAGGCCGCCGGCCGGGTGCGCCTGCGCGTCTCGCGCCGCGTGGCGAGGATCGGCGGGCGGCCCGTCGTCTTCCGCGGCGCCGTCGCCGCCCGCGGCGCCTCGCTCCCCGCCGGCGGCAAGCTGGTCCAGCTCCAGTTCAGCCTGCCGGGGCTGCCCTGGCGGGAGTTCCGCACGGTGCGGACCGACCGGCGCGGCCGCTTCCGCTACGCCTACCGCTTCGCCGACGACGACAGCCGCGGCGTGCGCTTCCGCTTCCGCGCCTTCGCCCCGGCGCAGGAGGGTTGGCCCTTCGCCCCGGCGGGCTCGCGGCCGCTCTCGATCCGCGGTCGCTGAGGAGAGGTCCTGAGCCCGCCGGGGCGGGGCGGGGCTCAGCGCAGCGCCGAGATCCGCTCGCCCACCCGGTCGACCAGGCCCTGGGCGCGGGAGGTGCGCGCTTCGATCGCCTTGCGGGCCTCCCCGGTCGCCCGGCGCGCCTCGCCCGTCGCCCGGCGGCGGGCGGTGGCGCCGCGGCGCTCGGTGCGCTTGACCTGGCGGCGAAGGCGGGTTCGGTAGGACTTGAGCTGCTTTTCGGTGCCGCGGCGGTCGCCGAACGGCTCGACCAGCTCGGCGACCCGGTCGGCGACGGTGAGGACGGCTCCGACCGGGATGTCGACCGCCGTCTCGGCGGCGCCGGTCCGGGCCGGCTTCTTCGCGGCGGTGGGGCTCTTGCGCTTCGCCGTCGACTTGGCTTTCGGCTTGGCGCTCTTGCTGCCGTTGGTCTGCGTAGCCATGATGGAGATGAATCCCTTCGTTATGCGGTTTCCTGCCTCGAGGTTCGCGAGTGTAGCGAACATATGTTCTCCGCGAACACCTGTTCTTAAACTGACCGCCGGGCTCGGTTACGCCGCCGCGTCGAGCGCGATCGCGAGGCCGCGCTCGCCGGCCGCCGCGGCGATCGGGTAGCGCGCGTCGAGGCCGAGCGTGGCCGCCTCGAGGCCGAGCTCGCCGAAGGCGACCCGGCCGCCGGCCTCGCGCACGACCAGCTGCGCCGCCGCCGCGTCGACCGAGCGGCAGGGCCGCAGGCTCAGCATCGCGTCGAGGCGGCCGGCGGCGACGTATGAGGCGGTGATCGCGATCGAGCCGACGACGCGCAGCCGGTAGGCGCGGCCGGCGAGCGCCTCGACCGCGGGCAGGGCGCGCTCGGGCTCGGCCGCCTCGAGGCCGACCAGCTCCAGCTCGTCGCCGTCCGGGCCGACCGCGATCGGCTCGCCGCCCAGGGTCGCGCCGGCGCCGCGGCGGGCGGCGAACTCCTCGCCGGCGCCGAAGTCGAAGACGTAGCCGAGCTCGACCGCGGCCATCGAGTCGGCGGAGGCGACGGCGACGCTGAGGCTGTGCGAGGGGAGGGTGCGGCGGGCGTTGAGCGAGCCGTCGATGGGGTCGATCACGACGCGGGCCGGGCCGCCGGCGCCGAAGGCCACCTCGCCCCGCTCCTCGGAGACGGCGAGGAAGGAGGCTCCCTCCGCCTCCAGCCGCTCCAGCTCGGCGAAGGCCGCGTCCTCGCAGCGGCGGTCGATGACCAGGGACCGGTCACCGCCCTCGCCGACGCCCTCGTAGGCGGTGCGTTCCTCGATCCCGCCCGCCTCCGCGAAGACACGCCGCTGCGCCGCCACCATGCGGCGGCAGATTCCCAGCCAGTCTGCGGAGAAGACGTTCACCGCGCCCATCCTACGAACGCCGCACACTCGCTAGCGTTGGAGCATGCTCGCCCTCGCCGAGGCTCAGGAACGCGCGGTCCAGCACGGCGAGGGGCCGCTGCTCCTGCAGGGGCCGCCCGGCAGCGGCAGGACCGAGGCGGTCGCGCGGCGCTTCGCGCGGCTGGCGGAGGCGGGGACGGCGCCCGAGCGGATCGTGGTGCTGGCCGCCAACCGGCCGACGGCGCGGCGGCTGCGCCGGCGGCTCGAGTCCCTGCTCGGCGGCTCGGTCGCCGAGCTCTGGGTCGACACCTGGGCGGGCGCCTGCGAGCGGCTGCTGCGCGAGCACTCCACCGCCGCCGGCCTCGATCCCTTCTTCGAGGTGCTCGGCCCGGCGGAGCGGCTGGCGGTCCTGCTCGACCGCCTCGACGACCTGCCGCTCCGCAACCGCGAGATCCGCGGCAACCCGGCCGGCCTGATCGCCAGCCTCCTCGCCCAGATCGACGAGGTCAAGGCCGGCAGCGACCCGCCCGAGCCGGAGCTGGCCGAGTTCACGGCCGCCCACGACCGCATCCTCGCCGCGGCCGGCAACCTCGACCGCGGCGACGTCTTCCTCGTCCTCGCCAGGCTCCTGCGCGAGCGCTCCGACGTGCGCGCCGCCCTCGCCGCCCGCTTCGAGCACCTGATGGTCGACGAGCTGGAGGACACGACGCAGGCTCAGCGCGCGGTGCTCGCGGCGCTCGCCGCCGACAACGCGAACCATCTCTATGCCCTCGCCGACGACGGGGAGGACGCCGCGTCGCTGCGCGCCTGGGCCCTCTCGGCCCATCCCGGCGCCGAGGCGGTCGAGCTGGCGGACCGGTTCCGCGCGCCGGAGCTGCGGCGCTGGCGCTGCGCCAACGAGCGGGCGCAGGCGCAGGCGGTGGCGCGCGAGGCCGAGCACCTGCTGGCCGCGGGGGCCGCGCCGGCGGAGATCTGCGTGCTGGTCGAGGACCCCGGGGCCGACGGCGGCGCGGTCGCGGCGGCGATGGAGGAGCGCGGCATCCCCTTCCACATGGCGGGGCCGGCGGCGCTGTTCCAGCGCTCCGAGGTGCGCGACGCGATCGCCTGGCTGCGCGTCCTCGCCGACCCCGAAGACTCCCCCGCCGCGGCGCGGGCGCTGACGCGGCCGCCGGTCGAGCTGCGCGCCGCCGACCTGGCGCGCCTGACGACGATCGCGCGGCGGCGCAAGGTCGACATGGTCTCGGCCTGCGAGGCGGCGCTGGAGAGCCCGCAGATCCCGCCCGAGGGGAGGGAGCGGATCCAGGGGTTCGCCAAGCTCTACTTCGAAGCCTCGGCGGCGATGGAGGAACGGCGGGCCGACGTCTTCGTTCGGCGGCTGATCGAGCGGGTGGGGCTGCGCCGCCAGCGCCTCTTCGCCGCCGAGCCGGAGGTCGCCGAGCGCCTGCTCGGGCTCTCCCGCCTGGCCGAGCTGGCGGCGGTCTGGGCGCGGCGCGAGCCGCACGGCTCGACCCGCGACTTCGTCCGCTACCTGAGCGCCGTCGCCGAGGCGGGCGTCGAGCCGGCCGGCGGCGAGGAGCCGCCCTCGCCCGGCGCGGTGCAGGGGGTGGCGCGCGGGGCCGCCAAGGGGATGACGTTCGCGCACGTCTTCGCGCTCGGCACCGACCCCGGCGCGGTGCAGGCCAACTCCACCCTCGTCCTCTCCCGGCTCGGCCGCGCGGGCGAGGGAGAGGCGGACGGGGACGAGGAGCCGCACGAGGAGGAGCTCTTCGGCCCGGCGGAGGGCCTGCACGCGACCTACCGCCGTCTGCGCGAGGAGGTGCTCGAGGTTTCCTGGCGGGCGGGTCGAGAGCTGTCGGAGCCGCGCCTGGACACCGCCGTCGACGTCAACCGGGCGATCGCCCGCCACCTCGAGCTGCTCAAGCTGGCGGCGCTGGCGCAGCGGCCCGGCGAGGAGGCGACGGCGGAGGCGGTGGAGGCGGTCAACGGCCTGCTGCGCCAGGTGGCGACCCCCGAGCAGCAGGCAGAGCTCGACGCCTCGCCGCTCGACGCCTACCTGCTCGGCGCCGACCGCGAGCGCGACGCGCGACGCCGCCTCATCGACGCCCGCCACGAGCCCTCGCTGGAGAGCTTCCTGCCGACCCGCGCCGACGGCGCGCTCAGCCTCTCCGCCTCCGACCTCGACCTCTACCTGACCTGCCCGCTGAAGTACAAGTTCGGGCGCGTCTTCGGCATCCCCCAGGAGCCGACGATCAACCAGCGCTTCGGCATCCTCATCCACAACGTGCTCGAGCGCTTCCACAAGGAGCGCGGCGAGGACGGCGACTTGGAGCGGCTGATGGAGCTCTTCGAGGCGGGCTGGCGGCGCACCGGCTTCGGCTCCAGCGACGACGAGCTCCAGTTCCGCGACCGCGCCCGCGAGGCGATGCGCCTCTACTGGGAGCGCGAGCGGGAGGGCGAGGGCGAGCCGGTCTGGCTGGAGCGCAAGTTCGACTTCCGCGTCGGCCCCCACCACGTGCGCGGCCGCGTCGACCGCGTCGACCGCCTGCCCGGCGGCGACCACGAGCTGATCGACTACAAGACCGGCGAGCGCAAGAGCGCCGAGCAGCTGGAGAGCGACCTGCAGCTCGCCCTCTACCGCCTCGCCGCCCGCCAGGCCTGGGACCTCGAGGCCAGCAGCGGCAGCTACTACTACGTCCTCGACGCCGAGAAGGTGGCGGCCCCGACCAAGCCCGACGACGCCGAGCGCGTCGAGCGCACCGTCCTCGAGGTCGGCGAGGGCGTCCTCGGCCAGGACTTCGAGCCCCGCCCCTCCCCCACCACCTGCAGCTGGTGCGACTACCGCCTCATCTGCCCGGCGGCGGAGAGCTGAGGGCGCGCCTACGGTGAACGGATGGTAAACGCTTCATTCCCCTAGTAGCCTGGCCTACATGCTCAGGGGAGGGGGGCGCAGGAGTCGCCGAGCGTCGGTTCGCGCTCTTGCCCTCATCGGCGGGCTCTGCGCTTTGCTCCTCGCGGTGGGCGGCGGCGTCTTCGCGGACGAGTGGGCGAGTGTCGGGGAGGCCAAGGCCCCGAAGCAAGGTGCGGCTTCTCCCGGCAAGGGCCCGAGGCCCGCGGCGGCCACGGGCGCGCTCGGCCTCGACCTGCTGCGGACGCTGCCGCGAGGAAACCTGGTCGTCTCGCCGGACAGCGTCGCCGCCGCGCTGGCGATGACGGGCAGCGGAGCCAGGGGGCGCACCGCCGCCGAGATCGCCCGTACGTTGCACCTGGGCAGGCCGGCCGCCTTCGACTCGATGGGGAGCCTCCAGCGCGCCATCGTCAACGGGCAGGCCGCGGCCGGACAGGGCCATCCCAAAGCACCCACGCTTACGATCGCGAACGGGCTCTTCTTGCAGCGGGAGCCCCCGGTCGAACCTTCGTTCCTATCCGGCCTGCAACGCCACTTCGGCGCCGCCCCCGAAGCCGTCGACTTCGAAGGCGATCCGTCGGGGTCGGTGGAGGCGATCAACGCCTGGGTCAGCGATAAGACGAAGGGACTGATCCCCGAGCTATTCGAATCTCTTCCGCGGAGTGTGCAGCTGGTCCTCGCCAATGCGATCTATCTCGAGGCCGAGTGGCGCCACCCGTTCAGGCGGGCGCGGACTCGGGTGGCCCCTTTTCACAACAACGCGGGAAGCAGGCGTGTCGATTTCATGCGCCGGGCCGTGCGGCTGCGCTACGGCGCCGGCAGCGGCTATCGGGCGGTGGAGCTGCCGTATCGCGCGTCGCGGCTGTCGCTGCTCGTGCTGCTGCCCAGGGATAGGAAACTCGGCGCCCTGCAGCGCCAACTGAACGCGAAGGAGCTGGCTCTCATCGTGCGGAGCCTCTCTCTCCGGCGGGTCATGCTCAGCCTGCCCCGCTTCCAGCTGAACACCCAGTCCACCCTGAACGCGACTCTGGCATCGCTGGGGATGCCAACGGCATTCAGCGAAGTTGCGGACTTCTCCCGCATCACCGGCGATCGCAGCCTGAAAATCGGCCTCGTCGCGCATGCCGCCGATATCAAGGTCGACGAGGGGGGCACAGTTGCCGCCGCGGCAACTGGAGTTACTCTGGTAAAGAAGTCGAAGCCACGGCCGCCCCCCACCGTCTTCAACGCAAACCGCCCGTTCCTGTTCTTCCTGCGCGACAACCGCACCGGCACGATCCTCTTCGCCGGCCGGCTGACCGATGCGGCATCTGCCGGCTTCTGATCGACGTCTGGCGGGAACCCTGCTCGCCCGGCGGTTGGTCCCGACGCTGCGAACCGAAGCTACCGACTCCGCACCCTGAGGCTTCTGAGGGGTTGATACGATCACCCGATGGTTCACGGCCACACTTCTGCGTATGGTCCCCAGAGGACGCGCCGAAGTCTTGGAAGATTCGCCTCGTTGGTAACTGTGTCCGGGGTGGCGCTTCTCGCCGCTGCGTTCTTCCCTCCAAGCGGGTACGGTATGGGTCCACACGCAGCGAACCCTAAGCCTGCGAAGCCCCAGGTAGGGCAAGCGGTCACGCTGACTGCAGACCTCACGGGAACGCCGGTGACCGGTACTCCGCAGTTCAGCTGGGACCTCAATGGCGACGGTATATGCGAGACCCCGTGGACCACGGAGTTCTCAACTGTCACAACCTTCAGCGCGGTTGGAGAATATGTGGTCAAAAACTGCGCGAAAGACGACGACGAGGCGAGTGGTGTATGGACCTGCCTGACGACGGTTACGGTGTACCCAGACGGTAATCCTCCAAGGCTGAAGGTGAAGATGGCTTCAATTCAGCTACGCGATCTTCTCAAGCACGGCGCACCCCTCAGAGTCCGCTGGAACCGCGACGTGAAGGCCCGCTACAAAGTGACTCTGAGCATGAACACCAGAGGGAGCTCCGAACCGGAGGAATACCGCGTGCGCATCTCCAAGAAGAAGAGCACCGATCGTCGGCTCTGGCTCCGTGCCTTCCCCGGCTGGAGGCGCCTACTCAAAATGCACAACAAGGCGCAGAGGCGTGCCGAAAAGCGCGAACCCGACAACATCTATGCAAGTCAGCTTTTCTTGATCCCGGATCTATCGCGCGATCCGGTGTTGGCCTCGATCAGCCAGCAGATCGCAAACGACAACGACTGGTACGGTCCCCTGATCGTCGAGCGCTGACCTCGGCACACCACCGACGCGGCCATGCCTACCCAACAATATGCGGAAAGCTGCCGTCATGGTTCACGCGACCGACTACCCCACCCCGGATCGCCATCGCCTTTCAGGTGGAGATGTAAAGCCGTCGTATAGCCGCAGCCGCTCTAGCCTTTGCCCGAGCCTCACCCATTGGGTGAGGCTCGTTTCAACGCCCAAACATCCGCCCGAAACGCGTTTGGGGGGGGATCGTACCATCATGGTTAGCACCCAACCTCCACCTCTACCTCTACGACGCCGCTTCACTGTCTCTCGCCTTCGGCTTGCTCCGTTTCGCTGCCGGCGGCTCCGTTCCTGTTCATCAACGACATCACGTGCTCATTCGCGCCCTCGGGGTTCAGTAATTCCGCATCATGGACGTCTCACGTGACGCTGGCAGAGAGGGGAGTGCAGTGCTTCGACTGATCTCTCATGTTACTGTTGGCTGCGGCCCAATGGCCAGCGCTTGTGGGGAGGGGATCGGCTGCCGTCGTAGAGCGCCCGGCCCTCGATCGGCTGGTCGAGCTCAACGGTCTTTGGCAGCCCCAAGCCAATATCTGGACAGGACTCCACCTTCCTGTCAGGCAGCGGGTACTCCACGAACACCGTGATCCTCGTGGAGCGGGACCCTTCGTCGACCTGAGCGCGATCGACTACGGGGGCCCGTTCACCGGCACAATACCCCACGAGGACAGACAACACAACCATGTCACGATCTCTTATTTGGGTTACGCTCCACGGAGCCGCCCGTACACTGCCGGAGGAGCCTTTGGATGGCTGATCAGACGACTCCTTTGTGCCGCAGCCGCTCAGACCAATAATCGTAGCTAGAAGGATTCCGGATACTATTGATGGCACCCCACTGTTTGCACCGCTTGGCATGTCACCGTCGGTTTCGATCAAGGTGCGAAAACTCTCGGGGCGAGCATTTGCGCTTAAGTTCCGGGGCATCGCTTCGTCACGACCGCCTCTGAGATTGGTCGATAATCGGGCTCAAAATCTCTTTCGCAGGCTGATCTTCTTGAACACCAAGCCGACGCCTCTAGCCCGTCCGCCGTCGTCTTTCGGGTGGAGACGTGAAGCCATCGAAGAGTCGCAGCCGCTCTACCCCTGGTCCCAGCTTTACCCATTGGGTGACACTACTTTCGCCCAAGCATCCGCCCGTTCGTTTGGGTGGAAACTGCACCAACATGGTCAGCACCCTTCCTCCACGTCTGCGACGTCGCTTTACCCGCTCGACAAACGGTTCAGGCTTTGTATATTTGCAGTAAGGGACGAAGGCACCCACACGCACACTTTGACGTCCCATGTCGATGATGCCCCAGCGAATCGGCTTAAGTGGCCCCTGCCGTCGGGTGGCATCGCCTTGTGTCTTTGACTGGCCGAAACATCCCCCTATGCCAAGCGCACAAACGCTGAGTGCGACTATGCCCGCAAAGGTGCCGAGAGCCCGTGTCGAGCGCTGCTTGGTCATGGTCAGCTTGCCGTGCATTGAACGAAGGCCAACGTGCTACGAGCCCGGCACCGCCAGATGCAAATGCCGCAAGCAGGGACTAGGCGCAGCACTTGTCAGTCGACCCTGAAGAGTGCGGTGCGAACAAAGGATTGAAACGGCGCTCTGTTGCGGAGGCTAAAGATCTTCCGCACTCGATAGAGGCCGGCCCGTGCATGACGCGGCACACGCACCGTATCGCAAAGACCTGCTTCTCCGGGAGAAAGGACACGCCTGCTTCCGAAGAATGGATGCTGTGGCAGCGTAACCCAAGAACCGCGGTCGAAGCGCGCTAGCTCGAATCCCTGACCATAACCCACACTCAGCGTGCCTCGATTCTCCAACCGCGTTCGCAACGCCGCGCCAGCACTGATCTTCTGCTTGTCAAGTCTCAGGCGCACTTTAAGAATTCGTCTCACGGCACGGAAATACCCGGAATATGACCCCAAAGTCTGCACGCCTCTGGTAAAGAGGATATCCGCCCGATAAACACCCTGGCGGGGTATTCTAGGACCGCGCACCAGATATGATCCCCATGAGTTCAGGCTCTCAAGCTGAGCAACGCTCTCCGGGCCAACGGGATATGCAATGTCCTCTGGCCCACCTGTAGCTTTCATGCGTGACACGGACAGTCGTATGGTCCAGCCCAACTGCCCAATGGGAGGTTTCAGGGTGTTAAGTAGCAAGAGATTAGCCCGCTCACCAGTATGGAGTAGGTGCTGGAATCGCCATTCTGGGCCCAGCACCTTTAGGCCCTGAGGTGCAAAAGGAAGTTCGCCTGAAGCCGGTAGCGAGTTAGTTGGCCGAAACGCTCTGATTGCCCAGTCAAAGCGCTTAATGATTGGTGAGCTGCAGAACAGTAGCTTTCCACTTGAAACCTGAGAACCCGACATAACATGCTGTGCAGGTACACCTTTACCAATGCTGAGCCATGTCAATGTCACCCCCAGTGTCGCCACTATGATGGTCTTGAGTTTTCTGCTTGTCACGGCCGCCACCGAACGGGACGCAATGGTTTGCCACCTGGCCCAAGCGCGTCAAGAGAGCCCGGTGCACCCGAATAACCCGGCAGGCTTTCCAGGGGAGTCATCCAAGATTCTCCAAGGCTGCCTCCTGTATGCGTACCGACCGCTAAGCCACTACGCCTCTCCCAATAGGGTCCCCCGCTATCGCCCTTTTCCGATGTAATAGGACTTGCGACAGTCACGACGAGAATCGGATTACCGAAGCCGAGCTGCCCGAGGAAGCCTGGCCGCACACTTGGCCTTGCCTCCGAACACCATTGATGAGAGACGGTGCTCGATTACCATCAATGCCTAGAATGGCAACCACGATCAGGAGCAACGGTGCCATTCGTGTCACCTGTATGATTTTGCGTTCAGCCATATTGGTCATCCTCACTCTGAGGTAAACAAATGTAGCGGTGCTAGATCGGGGTCACCGAAAACTCCCGGCATGTGAACGCGGTGTTGAATCTGCAGAAGAGGGGTGAAGTAACTGGGGGCTATGTCTTCTTCGGTTATGGGATGAATATCTCCAGCGGTAAGAAGACCTAGTGCGTTGTGTGTACCGCACTGCCATACCGGGCTTCCACTATCACCACCCAGTGCGACTTCGTCAAAGGCGACCTGAAGCATCTTTTCATTCCTTCTCTAGCTCTCTTCATCTACACAAGCATCCACGATCACCTAATGTGAAAGCTGATCATTCGCCGGAATCGGATTCCTTCCACTTCTGCGAAGGTCAGGAGCCGATATCTCCCGATTGCCTGGTTCGCTGGGACCTGATATCGAAAACACCGCCCGGCCCTCCCGGGCAGGAGTCCCAGGCGTCGCTTGGGGAAGGCCTTCGGGCTTGAGTCATCCAGGATCCACTTCCTGTCCACGTACCGCTGGATCCGAAATTCAGCTCCATAGCTAGCCCGACTCGGACCACGATTGATGAGCCGGGCAAGAAGAGTTCCACTAGGAGCAACCCGTATAGCCTGCGCAGCAATAGCGATTCCTGCACGCGAGCGACCTACAAGAGCTGCCCTTACTGACTCAGCGCGTGACACACGGCAGAAACTGCCCTGATCGCGAGAGATTTGGTGGTTTGCCGCTGCGGTTCGGGCCTGATCCGCACACATCAAGGCTATGACTGCTGCGCAAACGTGCCACGGCAATATCGAGTGACATCGACGACTTTTCATCGAAGTTCTTTCATTTCGAATTAACGATTGTAAGCTTATTTGGACTAGTCATACCCGGTGCACCGAGTGCTCCCGGGGCGGTACCCGGCGCGACTTCCTGCGCAAACGGTTTGCCTTCAAGCGAGAGCAGCGGTGTTACGTCCGTAGGGCCCGAGTTGGAATTGGGGCCCCCAGAGAGAATTCCAATTGCGCTGCCGGTAATCGGATCGAAGACCGGACTTCCGCTGTCGCCTATTGTACTGAAGGAGAACACTCGAATCAGCCACATGGGACCCGCAGCACCACCATAGTAAGATTGGACCAACCAAGGTGCGCTCGGACCACAATGGCTTCCGCCCCAGGTTCCCGAGTGACAGAGCGTCATTCCAGGTATCCATTCTGCGACGCCATGGATTTTACGCTGGTAATTCTCAGACCAGTACAGCCAGCGTGGCAACTCAGTTTCGCTCCCCAGCCTGATCGCCTCAGCATCCGTGGTAAACCCGGCGTGATTGATCGTGTACGACCGCCTCTCCACCTTGCCAATCGCTTGGGTGTCTTCTTCAACCCGTTTGCCCCCTTCGAGCACATAAGCCCCGCGCTTCAACGTGGTCCCAATTGAATAGCAGTGGCCAGCCGTCAACGCATAGTTGGCAAATATCGGACTACCATTCTGCCGCGCTCCTCGTCGTTCCCATGCTCCAGAGGACAGCGTGCAACCTCCGTCACTGGGGCCTTGATGGATCCAGTCTCCAGCGTACAGCCGGTTGTTGCGTTCCCGGACCCGTACTTTTCCTTCTTCGACATAAGTTTTCTTTGGGACCGGCTTACTGGAATCGAAATGGACTGATATCCCTGGCGCTTCGCCAAAGATCCCAGCAATAAACGACTCCACAGTCCCAACATTGGTCGCCCCAATCGACACTGCATTTCCAGCGATGTCTAGATAGCCAGTCGTGAGCAATTGCATGATTTCTGGTTGGACTGAAGCGGCCTGGCTGAAGGTCTGTGACAACGCGGTAAGCTGAATCATTGAGCGAGTTGGCGTGAAAGGAAATGTCGCGATTCGATCATCTGGATCGATTCCCGGCTGCAGCTTTAGTTCGGCCACTGTTGCTGCCTGGTTGTTAGTAAAGCCGACCCTTATCTTTCCACCTGCTCGGTGGTCCATGTAGAAGCCGGCGTAGGTTGATGGCGCGTTGCCGTGTCCCCATTGTGAAATAAGGGCGGCGTTGTGCCTCAGATACCCTTCTCGATATTCCAGCTCCGCCACGTCCCTAGTCCGCAGTGGCACTCCCCAGCGCTCCATCGTCGCCCGCGCTACCGAATCCCCCGTCGTCCAGGCGTTGATCAGGTTGAAGATGCGGTCGTTGAGCTCCTCCTCGTTGACGACGGGGTCGACGACGTCGAGGCCGAATTCTTCGCGGAAGTCGAGGATCTCCGAGAAGGTGGGCGCGACCGGAGCCCCGTCGGGCGGTGGGGGCGGGGGCTCGGGGATGTTGACCCAGAGGCGTTCTGCGGCAGTTTTTTCGTTGGTGTCTTCGGCGATCGCTTCCAGGTGGAGAATGCCGGGGGCGTGGTTTTGGGTTTCGGTGACCCACTCGTTGAGCTCTTCGGTGCACTCGACGCCTTCTTCTTCGAGATCCTGCTCGCAGCTCATCTCGTCGACCAGGGTGTTGCCGCCCGCGACGAGCTGGATCGACTTGATGCCGTGCGCGGAGTAGGCGTTGATGACGAGGTTGTGCAGACCGGTGCTGATCGGGCTTTGGGTTTCCTTGTTGAAGTCGATCGAGCCGGTGAGGTGGATCTCCGGCGGGACGATCGCGTTCCACCACTTGAGGATCGAGCCGTCTGGACCGATGTCGTAGGTGACGACGGGCTCGCCGGGCGGGGTTACGATCGTGCGCCTGGGTTCGTCTGAGAATTCGAAGTGGGTCGTCTTGGCCGGTTCTTCGCCGGCGGGGTCGACGGTGACCGATTTGACCCGGCCGTAGGTTTCGTCGTAGGCGATCTCGGCCCAGGTGTCGTTGGCGAGGGTGACTTTGGTCATCCGGCCGGCTTCGTCGTACTCGTATGCGGTTTCGCCCTCGGGGCCCTCGTGGGCGCTGAGCAGCTCGCCGTCGTGCTCGTAGGTGTGCTCGCCGGCCTGGACGCCCTCGAGGCTCGCCACGAGCCCTTCGTCGGTTTCGATCGCCACCGAGGGGTCGTCGGGCTCTGTGAGTTCTTCTTCTTCTTCGGCGTCGCCCAGGGCGGCGATCTGCGTCTCGCTGAGCGGCTCCTCGTAGAGGCGGACCTCGTCGATCAGGCCGTCGAAGTAGAGGGAGCTGCCAACCCCGTGTCCGCCGATCCGAAGATCGGCCGTGCTCACCGCGGGCAGCTTTGCGGCATTGGACCTGACCAGCTCGCCGTCGACGTAGAGGCGAAGCTCCTCCCCGTCGGAGGTGAAGGCCAGGTGCGACCAGGCTTCTGTGGGCAACGCTTCTTCGCCCAGCACGTTCAACGCCCCTTCGGAGTCCTTGACATGGCCGGCTGGGGAGCTGGCGTGGCGCGCGCGCAGGGCGTAGCCGACGTTTGAGGCCGAGGGATCGAGCTTGGAGAGGACCGGCTTGATGATCGTCCCCAAGTTCTCCGGCCGCACCCAGGCTTCGATCGTGAAAGAGTCGGTGAGGTCGAGGTCATCGTGGTCGGGAACGGTGACGACGTCGTCTTGGCCGTCGAAGTCGAGGGCGCCGCCGTAGCGGCCGTTGGCGCTCCAGGCAGCGCCGGAGATCGCGCCGTCGTGCCCTCCTTCGGAGCTGTCGTGCAGGACCGCTCCTTCGCCCTCGTCGAAGCCGTAGGCGGCGACGGGGTCGGGCAGCGGCTCCGGCAAGGGCGGCGGCTCCGCTTCGCTGGCGGCGGCGGGATCGTCGACCGCGATCTCGGCCAGCTCGCCTCCTTCGTAGTCGTAGGCGACCTTGGCGTGGCCCTCGCTGCGCAGCTCCTCGGTGCGGCCGTTCTCGTCGAAGACGACGGCGGTGGCCGATTCGCCGGTCGCGTCCGCCAGCTCATAGCCACCGCCCGCCTCCTTGGTGAGCGTGGCCCGCAGGGCGGGATCGAAGGCTTCCTCGCCCACTTCGGTGGGCAGCTCGACGCCGTCCTGCAGGGCGCCGCTTTGGTCGAGCAGCTCGGCTTCGGTGGGCGGCCCCGCTCCTTCCTCGGGTTCGAGCTCCGGGGTCTGGGCGAGCGTCCAGCCGTCGCCCCACTCGGTGTTCTCGGACTCGGGCAGCTGGGAGTTGTAGTAGCGCTCGACTTCGAGGTCGACCGCGGGGCCCTCCACCTCGACGTCCTGCTCGCGGTAGACGAGGTTGCCGTTCATCAGGTTGACCGCCAGTTCGGGCCGGTCGGGGAACTCTTCCTCATCTTCGTCCCCCAACCCGTCGGGGAGGGGGAAGTAGTGCATCGCGTAGGAGTCCTTCATCCCGGTGGCGGGGATGTATTCGAACTCGATCTTGCGTTCGCGTTTGTGATCGAGCTGGTCGATGGCAATGACCCTGAGCGTGTGCTGGCCCGGCGCGAGGTCGTGCAGCTTCAGCTGGAAGGTCTTGGTCATCGCGCAGCTGCTGGCGGGGCAGCTCTGCGTCCATTCGGCCAGAGGTTCGGTGTCCTCGTCGAGCAGCACCTTGATCGCCTTGACGCCCGAGCGCATCTCTTTGTTCGAGGCGTTGGAGCCGTCTGTGGCCTCGATTTTGAGGTTGTAGACGGGGAGGCTCAGCTCGTCGCCTTCTCCTGGCGGCTGCTCTTCGCTGCCGCCCTCGTTCGTGGCGGCGGCGAGCTGGCCGCTGAGGGTGACTTTTGGCGGCAGGTTGTCGACGTGGGCCCACCAGGAGGCGGAGTTGGCAGGGCGGGCGAGGGCGTCGTGGGCCGTGGCTGCGACCTGGGTTTTCCCTTCGTCGAAGATGTCGCCGCTGAAGTGGATCGGGCCGCTCATATCGCGGTAGCAGGGGCTGTCGAAGGTGCCCAGGCAATCGTTCGGTTCGAGCGGGGTGATCGGGGTCCCTTCCTTGACCAGCCAGATGTTCTTTACGCCGAGCCCTTTGTCGTGGGCCGAGACGTTGAACGAATAGGTTTTGGAGTCGTCGAACCAGCCGCTGGGAAAGCCCGTGGGCGGGTCGAGCGTCGGGTAGTCAGGATCGGACATGTAGGTGGCGATGCCGCCGGCGTAGAGGTCGCGCCAGCAGGGGTTGTTGGCGCTGTTGCCGGTGTTCAGGCCGAAGACCATGACCTTGGCCGTTTTGGCGGTGTTGCCGTAGACGGCGGCATTGGTGTAGAGGGCGCGGTTGGTGTAGAGCTGGTAGTAGACCTGGTAGGTGGGGGACCAGAGGCCGTCGAAATCGTGGGGGTTGGGGTGGGGCCCCGACCAGCACGCTTGGTTTTCGGTGTCCCAGCGGAAGAAGGGGTTGATCAGGTAACCGCTCAGGAAGCTGGTTTCGCCCGGCGGGGTGTAGGTCCAGTGCGCCTGCTGGTTGCCGGGGTAGGAGCCACTGGGCGCTGTGACGAAGAGGCCGCGACCGCTGCCCCAGCAGTGGTTGATGCACCACTTGCTGGTCAGCAGTTTGGCGTTGTTCCACCAGGTCTGGAAGGCGCCGCCTTCGAGCACGTGGTAGTTGTTGCCCCCGTACCATGGAGCGTTGACCCAGTCGTTCTGGACGTACTCGGGGTCGAGCAGGATCGGGTAGGCGTAGTCGCCGCCGCGGTGGGCGAGGCTGAGTACCAGCGAGGTGCCCTCGAGCTCCAGCTGCACGGGGACGAAGGTGCCCTGCGCGTCGAGGGCGTAGGGGGGCATGACGGCGGCGCTGAACTTCTCCCCTTCGTGGATTTCCACCGACCCCGCGTTCTCGCGCAGCTCGGCGCCCGCGGGCACGTCCAGCTCGAAGCGGAGCGTCTCGGGACTCGCGGGCGAGCGCAGCAGGTTGAACAGCTCCACCCCATGCGAGAGGGGCGCCACGACAAGGTCGGTGTCGGTCTGCACCTCGGGGTAGATCGCGTCCTTCTCGCCGAGCGGACGGGCGGTGCTCTGCGGGTCGGCGCCGACCTGGGCGATCGTCGTCTCCCCTCCTTCGATGGCGACTCCCTGCGCGGCCGAGGAGGCGATGTGGAGGTCCACGATCGGGTTCTCGGGCGCGAAGCCTCCAGCTGTGGCCGCAAGGCTGAGGTCGACCTTGCGCGGCTCGCCGCTCTCGTCGGCGACCTTGGCCGGGATCTCGGCTTCGACCAGCTCGCGGCGCCCGTCCGTCTCGATTACCGCCCCTTCCCCGTCCAGATTCCGCTTCAGGGCGGCGTCGCTGAGCACGCGGGCGGGGTCCAGCTCGAGGGTACCCAGCTCGGAAGAGAACACGGCACGCAGAAGGTCCCCCGCTTCGGCGGCCGAGTCCATCGACCTGAAGGCGGTGCGAGAGGCCTCGCGCTCGGCCACGGCGGCGGGCCCTCGCAGCTCGCGAGCCCGGGCTTCTTCCTCGCTCTCCAGCTTGGCCAGCGCCGCGGCCAGGTCGTCTGCCCCGGGCGGCTCGAACGGAACCGGCTCGGCCTCGACGAGGACGGCTTCGCCAGAGGCCGGGCCCTCGCCCGGCGAGTCGGCCAGGACGGGGACGGCGGTCGCGGCAAGCAGGAGGGCGGCGAAGGGAGGGAGCCACCGGGCGCGCTTCACCGCGCATCACCCGAGCGCCTCACCGGACACCCCTCTCGTCCCCACCTGCCCCCTCGTCGCTCATCGCATTACTGAACTTATCCTGAATATTGAGCGTCTGTCAAATACAGGTGAACAGCGCGCAGCCGTCACACAGACCAGGAGTATTGCAGACAAAACGCTTCTAGCGCTTGGCCGAGTCGTCTACTTCTCGCCCTGCTGGCGCAGGAAGTGCTGGAAGTCGCGGGCGATCGTGTCGGCGGAGGGGAGCTCTCCGGAGCCGTCGAGCTGCTCGGACTGCTCGGCCTCGATGCGGTCGACCAGCTCCTCGATCTCGGGGTTGGCGGCGATCGCGCGGTTGATCTGCTCTTCGTAGGAGGTCGCTTCCTGCTCGAGGTCGGTGGCGTCGACGGCGATGCCGGTCAGGCCCTCGAGGCGGCGCAGCAGCGCCAGGGCGGCCTTCGGGTTGGGCACGGCGGCCACGTAGTGGGGGACGGCGGCCCAGAGCGAGGCGGAGGTCATGCCGAGCCGCCGGCAGCGGTCGTGGACGACGCCGACGATGCCGGTCGGACCCTCGTAGTTGGAGCGCTGCAGGTCGAGCTCCTCGACCAGCTCCTCGTCGGAGGCGAGGCCGGTGATCGGCACCGGCAGCGCGTGGGAAACCTCGGCGATCAGCGCCCCGAGGGTGATCACCATCTCCACCCCGAGCGCGTCGGCGGCGGTGGCGATCGTCTCCGAGAAGGTGCGCCAGCGCAGGTTGGGCTCGGTGCCGTCGAGCAGGACGAGGTCGCGCCCGGCGGCGGGCACGCGGGTGGCGATCAGGTTGTTGTGCGGCCACTCGATGTGGCGCGACTGGCCCTCGCTGAGGATGATCGTCGGCCGGTTCGCCTGGAAGTCGTAGAAGTCCTCCGGGTCGACCGCGGCGACCTGCTCGGAGTCGAAGCACTCGGCGATCGCGGCGAGCGCCGCCGAGGCGGCTCCGGCGGCGTCGTTCCAGCCGCGGAAGGAGCAGACCAGGATCGGGTCGCGCAGCTGCGGGACGTCGCCTTCCCAGCTGAGTGCATCCATCACATTGAGACTACAGACGGCCAAATGTGAATCCCGATTCACTATCCTCCCCGCCGTGCTCGAGCTGCGCGACGTCCACAAGGCCTACCCGCAGGGCGGCGAGACGGTCGAGGTGCTGCACGGCGTCTCGCTGGAGATCGGCCCGGGCAAGCTGGTCGCGATCGTCGGCCCCTCGGGCAGCGGCAAGAGCACGCTGCTCAACCTGATCGGCACGCTCGACGTGCCCAGCCGCGGTCAGCTGCTCTTCGACGGCCGTGAGGTCGGCCACCTCGGGCAGGGCGAGCGCTCCCGCTTCCGCGCCGCCAACCTCGGCTTCATCTTCCAGTTCTTCAACCTGCTGCCGGGGCTGAGCGCGCGCCAGAACGTCGAGCTGGCGGCGGCGATCGCGGGCGGCGAGAAGCACGCCGCGCGCGCCCGCGCGGGGGAGCTGCTCGAGCGGGTCGGCCTCGGCGACAAGGCCGAGGCGCCGGCGCGCAACCTCAGCGGCGGCCAGATGCAGCGGGTGGCGATCGCCCGGGCGCTGGTCAACGAGCCGCGCCTGATCCTCGCCGACGAGCCGACCGGCAACCTCGACCAGCGCAACGCGCACGGGATCCTCGAGCTGCTGCGCGGCCAGACCGCGGCGGAGCGCTCGGTGGTGATGGTGACGCACGACCACGACCTGGCCGAGCGCTACGCCGACGAGATCGTCTCCCTCGTCGACGGGCGGGTCGACGGCGTCAGCGCCCCCGGCGCCGCCAACGGCCAGCCGCAGGCGCTGCGCCAGCTGCAGGAGCTGAGCGGCCAGCTGCAGGGACTGCCCCAGCTCCAGGACCTGGTCGCCGGGCTCGCCTCGCTGATCCGGCGATGACCCGGGCGCTCCGCTCGCAGGCGCTGCTGACCGGGCTGCTCACCCGCCACCTGCTGCACACGATGCGCCGCCAGCGGGCGCGCGCCGTCGTGCTCTGGGCGGCGCTGGCGCTGGCGTTGGGCATCGGCGTCGGCCTGCTCGCCTTCATGACCAGCATCGAAGACTCCTTCCGCGAGCGCGGCAAGGCGATCGGCGGCGTCTCCGACATGCAGGTGGAAGCGGTCGGCAACTCCTCGCTGGGACGGGGGCTGGCCGAGCGCCTGGAGCGGCTGGGAGGGACGCGCTACGCGATCCCCCTGACCCAGCAGCGGGTGACGCTGGAAGCGCGCGGCGAGCGGGTGGTGGCGAGCGCGATCGGGGTCGACCGCTCGGCGCGGCGGCTGAACAGCGCCGTGCAGGAAGACCTGCGGCTGCCGGAGGGCCGCGACGCCAAGCCGGGGCTGGCGCTGCCCGCCGCGCTCGCCGCCGAGCTGGGCGTGCGGCGCGGCCAACGGCTGCGGCTTTTCGCCTACCGCTCGGCGCCGCGGCTGCGGATCGCGCGCGTGGTCGCGGTCGACACCGCGATCGAGGACGTGATCACGCTGCCGCGGCGTCGCCTGGAGGCGCTGCGCGGGGCGCCCGGCCAGCCGACCTCCGTCTACGTGAAGCTCGGGCCGAACGTCTCGCGGCAGTCCTGGGAGCGGCGCGCCGAGCGCGTCCTGCCGGTCAACGCCGCGGTGACGACGCCGGGCGACAGCCAGCAGGAGCTGAGCCACGTGCTCGACTTCACCGTGCGCGCCCCGACCTTCGTCTTCGGACTGGTCGTGCTGACGATCGCGGCGCTGCTGATCTACGTCCTGCAGCTGATGCGGATGCTCGAGCGCCAGGAGGACCTCGGCCTGCTGCGCGCGCTGGGCTCGCGGCGCCTGCCGCTGATCGCCGCCGAGAGCCTCGTCCTCACCGGCCTGCTCGTCGCCGCGGTGCCGCCCGGGGTGCTGATCGGCGTCCCGATCGCCGACTACCTCGCCGCGCAGCTGCCCACCTACCTGACCGACGTCTTCGGCTTCAACATGGAGGTGACGATCCGCCCCGACGTGGTCGCCGGCGCCGCCGTCGTCGCCCTGCTCGTCGCGATCGGGGCGACGGTCGGCGCGCTCGCCTCGGCGCGCGGCTCGATCGCCGAGCAGCTGGGCCGCTCGCCGCAGGCGGGCGCGACGGTCACCTCGACGATCTCGGCGCGCTCGGCGCTGGCCCTGCTCGGCGGCGGACTCGCCTGCCTGGCGCTCGGCCTGCTGACCGCCGACCTGGGGATCTTCCCGCTCGCCGCGGTGGTGGTCCTGCTCGGCCTGGCGCTCGCCACGCCGGGCGTCGTCGGCCTCGCCGCCCTCGCCCTGGGCCGCCGCGAGCACGGCGGCTCGAAGGTGATGCTGGTCGCCCGCGGCGCCGTCGAGGCCAACCCGCGCCGGGCGGCCCTGGCGGCGGCGATCATGGCGCTTGGCGTCGCCGCGGTGGTGCCGCCGCAGCTGGCCGAATCGACGCTGCTCGACCGCATCGACCGGCTCGGCCAGTCGGTTCGACCCGCCGGCCAGGACCTGCTCGCCTCCGACGACGCCTTCGCCAGCGTCCCCCTCGACGTCTCCTACGGGCGCCGGGCGCTGCGCGGCCCCGACACGGTGGCGCGCACCGTCACCTTCACCTTCGTCCCCTACGACGGGCGGCGGATCGAGGTGCGCGGCCTGGTGCCGAGCACGCGCGGGGGGATCATCGGCCCCGGGCCGGGCATGGCCAGCCAGTACCCGCTGCTGCGCGAGCACCCGCGGGGGGTGCTGGTCTCCAAGGTGATGGCGGCGGGGCTCGGCGTCGAGGCCGGCGAGCGGATCGAGCTGCCGACGCCGACGGGGACGCGCACGCTGCGGGTGATCGGCGAGGTCGAGGACTTCGCCTGGCCCTCGGGCACCGTCTACATGACGATGGAGCGCTACCGGCGGATCTTCCGCACCGACGCCGTCAACGCGTTCGCGGTCGACCGCAGGGCGAAGCTCGACCTGCCGGCGCTGCGCGAGCTGGCGCCGCTGCACGCGATCAGCGGCACCAAGTTCCGCCAGCGGATCGACGACCAGATGGAGAAGAGCACGCAGGGGCTGCTGGCGATGCGCGCGCTGACCCTGGTCGCGGCGCTGGTCGCGGTGGGCGGCATCATCGCCACCGCGGTCTTCGCGCGGCGGCGCGAGTGGGCGGTGCTGCGGGCGATGGGCATCGGCAACTCCGGCCTGCTCGCGGCGCTCGCCCTGGAGACGCTGCTGGTGATGAGCCTCGGCGCCCTCTGCGGGGCGGTCGGCGGGATCGTCAGCTACCGCGGCCCGACCCTGGGCTTCCTCGAGGCGCAGGGCTACGTGGTGGGCACCGAGATGCAGCTGCTGCCGGTGCTCGCGGTCGCCGCCGCGGCGGTGCTGGTCGGCGCCCTGGCCGCGGCCCTGCCCGCCTGGCTGACGGCCCGCGCCCGCCTGGCCGACGCGCTCTCCTACGAGTAGGCTCGCCGGAGGCGATGGCGGTGCGAGGAGAGAGCGGCGCTGCGCCGGCCGGCACGGCGCGGGGGGGCGCGACGCGCGAGCGGCTGCTCGCCGCCGCCGTCGAGCTGCTCGAGGAGGGCGGCTACGCGGCGGCTTCGGTGGCGGCGATCGCCGCGCGGGGCGACGTCTCCGCCGGGGCGCTGTACCGGCACTTCCCCTCCAAGGCGGAGCTCTTCGTCGAGGTCTTCCGCACCGTCGCCGAGCGCGAGCTGGGGACTTTGTACGAGGCCAGCTCGACGCGCGGGACGGTGGTCGAGCGGCTGGAGGCGGTGATCGGCGAGTTCACCCGCAACTCGCTCGACAAGCCGCGGCTGGCCTGGGCGCTCGGTTACGAGCCGGTCGACCCGCTCGTCGACGCCGAGCGGCTCGCCTACCGGCAGACCTACCGCGAGCGCCTCGCCGAGCTGCTGCGCAGCGGCATCGCCGCCGGCGAGCTGCCCGAGCAGGACGCCGGCGTGGTCGCCGCCTCGCTGATCGGCGCGATCAGCGAGGCGCTGGTCGGCCCCCTCTCCCCCCGGCGCGACGAGGACGCCTCCCCGGAGGCGATCGCCGCCGCCCTCTCCACCTTCTGCCGCCGTGCCATCGGCGCCTAAACCCCCGCCGATTGGGGCCACTAGGCGGCGCGGCGGATCAGGCCGTAGGCGACGAAGAGGACGAGGGCCGCGAAGGAGAGCTCCAGGGCGCGCTGGGGGACCTCGTTGGCGACGACGACGCCGAGCAGGACGCCGAGCGGCGAGAGGGCGCCGACGAGGAGCGCGTCGCGCATCTCGACGTTGCCGTAGGCGCGCTGGCGCGCCGTGCCGACGAGGGCGACGACGACGATCATCAGCAGCGAGGTCGACTCCGCCTCGACCTGGCTGAGCCCGAGGAAGACGGTCAGCGCCGGCACGAAGAGCACGCCGCCGCCGACGCCGACGAGGCCGCCGGCCAGGCCGCCCGCGAGGGCGATCAGGATGGCCAGCGCGACGTCCATCAGAGGATCAGCTCGATCGCGACGGCGATCAGCAGCGCGGCGAAGAGGAGCGAGACCGCACGCTGGGAGATGCGCTGCTGGATCGCCGTGCCGGCGATCACGCCGACGACGGCGGGGATCGAGAGCCAGAGCCCGGTGGCGAGGTGGACGTTGCCGTAGATGCCGCCCTGGGCGAGCGCGCCAAGCAGTCCGATGAGGACGATCGCCGCCAGGCTGGTGCCGGTCGCGAGCCGCTCGCCGTAGGCGAGCCAGAAGATCAGCAGCGGGACGATGATGGTGCCGCCGCCGACGCCGAAGAGGCCGCTGAAGACGCCGGCGAGCGTGCCGATCGCGGCGAGCTTGAGCAGGCGCCGCGAGGGCAGCGCGGAGTCCGGGGGCATCGTGCCGCGATACTAGGGGGCGTGCCCCCCGATTCTGAGACAGGGGACGGTGGCGCACGGGGCTCCTTCCTGGAGCCCCTGCTCACCGACCCGGCACGGGCCGCGGTCCTCACCGACGTCGACGGGACGCTGGCGCCGATCGTCGCACGGCCCGAGGAGGCGGCGGTGCCGGCGCGGGCGAGCGCCGTGCTGGCGGAGCTGAGCGCGCGCTTCGGCCTGGTCGGCTGCATTTCCGGACGCCGGGCGCTCGAGGCGCGGCGGCTGGTCGGCGTCGAGGGCATCGCCTACGCCGGCAACCACGGCTTCGAGCTGCTGCTGCCCGGCGAGGAGGAGCCGCGGCTCGACCCGGCGGTGGCCGGGCGCGAGGGCGACGCCGCCTCCTTCCTCGCCGGCCTCGACGCCGCCAAGCTGGAGGCGGTGGAGCTGCGCCGCGAGGACAAGGGCCCGATCCAGGCGCTGCACTGGCGCGGCGCGGCCGACGAGCGGGCCGCCCAGGCACACGCCCACGAGATCGCCGCCGAGGCGGGCCGTAGCGGCCTGGAACCGCGCTGGGGCCGCAAGGTGCTGGAGCTGCGCCCGGCGGGGGGCGGAGGCAAGGACGCCGCTGTGGCGGCGCTGCTGGCCGGGCGCGAGATCGCCGTCGCCGCCTACGCCGGCGACGACCGCACCGACCTCGACGCCTGCCGGCGCCTGCGCGAGCTGCGCGACGAGGGTCGCCTGGAGGCGAGCGTCTGCGTCGGCGTCGCCTCCGCCGAGGCGCCGCCGGAGCTGGCCGAGGAGTCCGACCTCACCGTCGCGGGACCAACCGGCTGGCTGGAGCTGCTCGAGGAACTCGCCCGCTAACGATGCCCTACACCGACCTGCTGCGAGTGACGGTCCTGCTCACCGGCGGCGAGGCGACCGCCCTCGCCGCGATCGCCGCGATCGCCTCCAACCGCGACGACGACATGACGACGCTCGTCGTCGCCGCGGCCTGGTGGCTCGCCGCCGTCGCGATCGGCCTCTACCTTGGCCGCCCGAGCCGCGCCGCCGACGACCTGCGCGACGCCCTCTCCCGCGCTCGCACCGCCACCTCGCTGCCGCCCGAGCCGCCCGCCCGGGTCGCCTTCGCCCGCCTCTGGCCGATCGGCCTCACCGCCCTGGCCGCCGGCGTCCTCGGCGTCTTCCTCCCCGGCGTGGCCGCGATCGGCGCCGGCTACGCCCTGCTCGTCTCGCTCGCCTGGCACAACCGCGAGGCCACCGTGCTCGGCATCGAGCAGCGCGACGGCGTGCGCTTCTACGTCGTCCCCCACTCCGCCCTGCGCCCGATCCAGCTGGTCCGCACGCCGGGGCTGCGGAGCTCTCCCCCTCGCTGAGGAGTCGCCGCGCCTACCGCCCCAGCAGCTTCTTGAAGTCCCGCCAGCCCCTCGTGTTGGCGACCTGCTCGGCGGTCAGCCAGGCGCGCCGTGCCGTTGCCACGGCGTAGGCCATGTTGCCGAGCGTGTCGACGCCGTGGGCATCGGTGTTGAGGACGATCGTCGCGCCGGCCTCGACGGCGAGGCGGGCGTGCTGCTCGGAGAGGTCGCGCCGGTTGGGGTTGCCGTTGATCTCCAGCATCGTGCCGGTACGGGCCGCCGCCTCGACCACGGCCTCGACGTCGATCGCGTAGGGCTCGCGGCGGCCGATCAGGCGACCGGTGAGGTGGCCGACGCAGTCGACGCGCGGGTTCTCGATCGCCGCCAGCACCCGCTCGGTCATCGCCGCCTCGGAGATCGCGAAGGAAGTGTGCACGCTGGCCACCACCCAGTCGAGCGCCTCGAGCAGGTCGTCGGGGTAGTCGAGCTCCCCCTCCAGGTCGATGTTGACCTCCGAGCCGGCGAGCAGGCGGAAGCCCCGCCTGCCCTCGTTCCAGGCGGCGACCTCCTCGATCCGCTGCCAGAGCCGCTCGGCGGTGACGTGGTCGCCGAAGCCGTGGCTGGCCGAGTGGTCGGTAACCGCCATGTAGGCGTAACCGCGGGCGCGGCCTGCCTCGGCCATCTCCGCGAGCGTGTCGCGGCCGTCGGAGAGGGTGGTGTGCGAGTGCAGGTCGCCGCGCACGTCCGCGAGCGAGACCAGCTCGGGGAGCTTCCCCTCGCGCGCCGCCTTCAGCTCGCCCCGACCCTCGCGCAGCTCCGGCTCCACGTAGGCGTAGCCGAGCCGCGCGTAGACCGCCTCCTCCTCGGCGCAGAGCGCGACCTCGCCGGACTCGACCTCGGCGATGCCGTGCTCGGAGACGGAGAGGCCGCGCGCGACGGCCTCCTCGCGCAGCTGCACGTTGTGCGCGGCCGAGCCGGTGAAGTGCTGGAGCAGGTTGCCGAAGGCCTCCGGCGCGACGACGCGCAGGTCGACCGAGATGCCGTTCTGCGTCTGCGCCCGCACGCCGTTCGGGCCGGGCGTGCCGGCGGCGGCGATCAGGGGGCTCTGCAGGAGGTGCTCGGCGAGCGCCTCGGGCTCCTCGGCGGTGGCGATCAAATCGATGTCCTTGCAGGTCTCGGCCCGGCGGCGCACCGAGCCGGCCACCTCGACCCGGTCGGCGGCGGGGTGCTCGCGCAGCGCCCGCGCCAGCTCCTCGGCGATCGGCCGCGCCATCGAGAGCAGCACGCGACCCCGCTCGGCGCCGGGCTCGCCGAGGCGCTCGAGGTTGGCGAGGACGTTCTCCTCGACCTTGGCGCCGAGGCCGCTCAGCTCCCGGATCCGCTGCGCCTCGGCGGCTTGCCTTAGGTCGTCTAGCGTGGCGACGCCCAGCTCGTCGAAGAGGCGGCGCGCGGTCTTCGCCCCGAGGCCGGGCACGCGCGTCACCTCGACCAGGCTGGGCGGGAACTTCGCCTTCAGCTTGACCGCCGCCGGGATCTCGCCGGTCGCGATCAGCGCGTCGATCTTCTCGGCCAGCGTCCTGCCGACGCCGGGGATCTCCGTCGCCCGGCCGGCGGCGGCGAGCTCGGCAACCGAAACCGGACTTTCGCGGATCGCCTTGGCCGCCGCGCCGTAGGCGAGCACGCGGTATTTGACCGCCCCGTCGAGCTCGTAGAGCACGCCCAGCTCCTCGAGGGCGGCGGCGATCTCGGCGTTGGTCACACCTGCAAGCTAACGGGGCGCCGCGCGCGGCTACCATCGCGCCCGCAGATGCTCACGACCAAGCCCGCGCGAGGGCCAGCCTGGCTCGTCCTGCCCACCTACGAAGAGGCCGGCAACATCGCGCGGCTGGTCGAGCGGGCGCGCGCCGAGCTGCCCCCGGACAGCCGGGTGCTGATCGTCGACGACGACTCGCCCGACGGCACGGGCGAGATCGCGGCGCGGCTGGCGCACGAGGAGGAGGCGGTCCACTTCCTGCACCGGCCGAAGAAGGAAGGGCTCGGCCCCGCCTACATAGCCGGCTTCCGGCGGGCGCTGGCGGCCGGCGCCGGCTTGGTGCTGGAGATGGACGCCGACTTCTCGCACGACCCCGCCTACCTGCCGCGCCTGCTGGCGGCCGCCGCGCGCGCCGACGTGGTGCTCGGCTCGCGCTACGTGCCGGGCGGGGGCGTTACCGACTGGGGCGGGGTGCGGCGCGCGATCAGCCGCGGTGGCAGCGCCTACGCCCGCCTCGCCCTCGGCGTCGGCGTGCGCGACCTGACCGGCGGCTTCAAGTGCTTCCGCCGCGAGGTGCTGGAGGCGATCGACCTGAGCGCGGTGCGCTCGCGCGGCTACGCCTTCCAGGTCGAGCTGACCTACCGGGCGCTGCGGCTTGGCTTCGAGGTGGTCGAGGTGCCGATCGTCTTCCGCGACCGCGAGGTCGGCAGCTCGAAGATGAGCCGCTCAATCGTGCTGGAGGCGATCTGGCGGGTGCCTCTTCTACGCTTGGGAAGGTAGCGCGGCGTGACGATGTCGCACTTGTTCCGGCTATCCGGGAACAAGTGCGACATCGTCACGGGCCTCGCTATACTTTCTGAAGTATTGAGCGCTGAACCACGAGCCCGAGGAGACCGATAACGGTGACAGGCAAGCTCCACGACGTGTCCGACGCCACCTTCAAGTCCGACGTCCTCGAGGCCGACGAGCCCGTGCTGGTCGACTTCTGGGCCCCCTGGTGCGGCCCCTGCCGCGTCGTCCACCCGGTGCTGGAGGAGATGGACGCCGAGCGCGACGACCTGAAGGTCGTCAGCGTCAACGTCGACGAGAACCAGCAGACGGCCGCCCAGTACGAGGTGCTATCGATCCCGACGCTGATCCTCTTCAAGGACGGCGCGATCGCCAAGAAGGTCGTCGGCGCGATGCCAAAGCGCCGCCTCGAGGCCGAGCTGGAGCCGGCACTGACCTGAGGGCTCGAGCGCGCCGTGCGCGGCTTGCCGGCTCAGAGCTGGGTGGCGAGGAGCCCGACGATCGCGGTGAAGCCGGCGATGTAGGCCGCGGAGAGCGCCACGAACCCGTGCACCATCGTGCGGTTGATCGCCTCGAAGCCGGCTTTGGCCTCACTGCGCAGCTCGCGGATTTCGCCTTCGACCTTGTCGAAGCGGCGGTCGACCTCGTTGAAGCGGCGGTCGACCTCATTGAAGCGCCGATCGACGTCGCCGCGGAAGTCGTCCAGCCGCGCATCGGTCCAGCTCTCCCTCATCGCCTCCATGATTGCACCGTAAACGCTTCGGGCGCGCCTGGGGCGCGCAAATCGTCGCGAAATCGAAAAATCCCCCGCCGGGGCGGGCGGGGTGTCAGCGAGGCGTGGGGGTGACGGCGATGCGGAGCGAGCGGCCGTCCAGCTTGGCCTCGGCGACGGTGGCGGGGGCGGCGGTCTGCGCCGCGTCGTAGGCGACCGAGGTGGCGAGAACCTCGCCGGCGAGGTAGGGCTCGTGGGCGCGGGCGGCGGCGAGCAGCTCCTCGTTCCCGCCGAGCGCCAGCTCGATCCGGTCGGTGATCTCCAGGCCGGCCTCCTTGCGGGCGCCCTGGACGGCGTGGACGATCTCGCGGGCGAGGCCCTCGCGGCGCAGCTCCTCGTCGAGCTCGAGCTGCAGGGCGACGGCGTGGCCGGCCTCGGCCTCGACCTCGTAGCCCTCCAGCGGCTGCAGGGCGAGGGTTACCTCGTCGGCTCCGATCGCGTGCTCGTCGCCGTCGACGTTGATGCCCACCTCGCCGCCAGCGGCCATCACCTCGGCGACGTGAGCGGGGTCGAGCGCCGCGACCGCGGCGGCGACCTGCGGCATGCGCTTGCCGAAGCGCGGCCCGAGCGAGCGGTAGTTGGGCCTGACCGCGTAGCTGACCAGCTCCGCCTCGTCGCTGACGAAGTCGAGCTCCTTGACGTTGAGCTCGGCGGTGACCAGCTCGGCGCGGGCCTCGATCGCCGCCCGCTCGGCCTCGCTGGCGACGATGACGGCGCGGCGCAGCGGCTGGCGCACCTTGGCCTTGGCACGCGCGCGGGCGGCGCGGCCCAGCTCCACCGTGCGCCGGACCGCCTCCATCGCCGCCTCCAGCTCGGGGTCGGCGAGCGCCTCCTCGGGCGCCGGGAAGTCGCGCAGGTGGACGGAGTCGGGCAGGTCGCCGAGCTCCTCGTCCTCGCCGCCCGCCAGGTTCAGGTGGATCTCGTCGGCGAGGAAGGGGGTGAAGGGGGCGAGCAGCGCCGCGACCTCGAGCAGGCAGTGGCGCAGGGTTGCGAAGGCCTCCCGGTCCCCCTCCCAGAAGCGCCGGCGCGAGAGCCGCACGTACCAGTTGGAGAGCTCCTCGACGTAGGCGGCGACCGCCCGCCCCGCCGCCGTGCAGTCGAAGGCGTCCATGCGCTCGCGCACGGTCGCCACCGTCGCCTGCAGCCGCGAGAGCGCCCAGCGGTCAAGGTCCCCCCCGCCGAGTTCGCTCCTGGCCCCGGTACTCGACGCTGGATGCGAACTCGGCCGGGGGAAGTCCTGGGGCTCCAGGTTCTCGGCGTTGGCGTAGAGGACCCAGAAGGAGTACGTGTTCCAGAGAGTGAGGAGGAACTGGCGGACGGATTCGCCGACGGTGTCGACGGAGAAGCGGTAGCCCGACCAGGGCTGCTGGGCGGTCAGGTAGTACCAGCGGAAGGCGTCGGCGCCGTGGGCGGAGATCACGTCCCAGGGCTCGACCACGTTGCCCTTGCTCTTCGACATCTTCTGCCCCTCTGGATCGAGGATGAGGCCGAGGCAGACGCAGTTGCGGTAGCTGGAGGTGTCGAAGAGCAGGGTCGACTCGGCAAGCAGGGTGTAGAACCAGCCGCGCGTCTGGTCGATCGCCTCGCAGATGAAGTCGGCCGGGAAGCGCTCCTCGAAGGTCTCCTGGTTCTCGAACGGGTAGTGGAACTGGGCGAAGGGCATCGCGCCGCTGTCGTACCAGGTGTCGATCACCGACTCGACCCGGCGCATCTCGCCGCCGCACTCGCCGCACGCCACCGTGACCTCGTCGATGTAGGGCCGATGCAGATCCTCGGGCACCTCCCCGCGAGCGCGCTCGCGCAGCGCCGCGACCGAGCCGGCGCAGAACAGCTCGCCGCACTCGCCCGCCGTGCAGCGCCAGATCGGCAGCGGCGTCCCCCAGTAGCGGTCGCGCGAGAGCGCCCAATCGACGTTGTTCTCCAGCCACTTGCCGAAGCGCCCGTGCTTGATGTGCTCGGGGTGCCACCCGATCTCCTCGTTGTTGGCGAGCAGCCGGTCGCGCGCCTCGGTCGTCCTCACGTACCAGCTCGACTTGGCGTAGTAGAGGAGCGGCGTGCCGCAGCGCCAGCAGTGCGGGTAGGCGTGCTCGTAGACCTGGGAGCGGAAGAGCAGGCCGCGGCGGTCGAGGTCGTCGATCAACGCCCGCGTCACCTCGGGGTCCTTGACGAAGCGCCCCTCGAAGCCGCTAACCCGGCGGTCGAAGCGGCCGTCGAGGCCAACCGGGTTGTAGAGGGTGCCGTGGCTGGTCGGGTCGAAGATCCCGTTCTCCGCGGCGACCGCGTAGTCGTCCTCGCCGAAGGCCGGCGCGATGTGGACGAGGCCGGTGCCGTCCTCGGTGGTGACGAACTCGCCGGCGAGGACCGGGAAGGTGGCGCCCTCCCCCCGATCGGCGAGCGCGAAGACCGGGCCAGCGTAGCGGGTCCCGACCAGCTCGGCGCCCGGGAAGCGGCCGAGGATCTCCACTCCCTCGCCGAGCGCGCGCTCGACCAGCGCCTCGGCCAGGACGACAGTCTCCTCGCCGGCCCGGGCGCGCACATAGGTCACGTCCGCGGCCACCGCGACGGCGACGTTGCCGGGCAGCGTCCAGGGGGTGGTCGTCCAGACGAGCAGGCTGTCGCCCGGCCGCAGCGGCGAGGGGCGGCCTTCGCCCGCCTGGCCGTCCTCCTCGCCGGGCGCGGGATAGGGCGCGTACGGGAAGCGCACATATATGGAGGGATCCTCGACGTCCTCGTAGCCGAGCGCGACCTCGTGCGAGGAGAGGGCGGTGCCGCAGCGCGGGCAGTAGGGCACGACCTTGTGGCCCTCGTAGAGGCGGTCGTCGTCCCAGAGCCGCTTCAGCGACCACCAGACCGACTCGATGTAGGAGTCCTCGAGGGTTATGTAGGGGTCGTCGAGGTCGATCCAGAAGCCGATCCGCTCGGTCAGCCGGTTCCACTCCTCGACGTACTCGAAGACCGACTCGCGGCAGCGGGCATTGAACTCGGCGATCCCGTACTCCTCGATCTCCTGCTTGGAGGAGATGCCGAGCTGCTTCTCCACCTCGAGCTCGACCGGCAGGCCGTGGCAGTCCCAGCCCGCCTTGCGCGGCACCCGGTAGCCGCACATCGCCTTGTAGCGAGGGTAGACGTCCTTGAAGACGCGGGAGAGGACGTGGTGGGAGCCGGGACGGCCGTTCGCCGTCGGCGGGCCCTCGTAGAAGCTCCAGATCTCCGCCCCCTCGCGCTGGGCGAGCGAGCGGCGGAAGACCTCGCCCTCGCGCCAGCGCTCCAGCACCCGCTCCTCGAGCTCGGGGAAGGACTGCTTGGTGTCGACGGGCCGGAAGCCGGGCATGGACGCGTGATTCTAGGAGGGATTGGGTACGCTCCCTGGCGCATGCCGGCCTACGACCTGAACGGAAAGGTGGCGCTGGTGACCGGCGGCGCTCGTGGGATCGGCTTCGAGACGGCGCGCCAGATGCACATGCGCGGCGCCTCGATCGCCGTCGTCGACCTCGACCTCGACGAGGCGCGCGACGCCGCCGAGCGGATCGGCGAGCGCACGCTCGGGATCGCCGCCGATGTCACCGACGCCGGCGCGATGCGAGCCGCGGTCGCTCAGTCGGTCGAGCGCTTCGGCGGCCTCGACGTGGCGATGGCCAACGCCGGCCTCGCGCCGCCCTCGCTGGCGACGATGCGGTCGGTCTCGCCGGAGGAGTGGGAACGGGTGGTCGAGGTCAACCTGTTCGGCGTCTGGCACACGGTGCGGGCGGCGCTGCCCCAGGTTTCCGAGCGCAAGGGGCACATCGTCGTCGTCGCCTCGGTCGCCGCCTTCGCCAACGGGATGCTGGGCAGCTCCTACATGACCTCGAAGGCCGCGGTCGAGCAGATGGGGCGCGCCCTGCGGATCGAGCTGACGCCGTTCGGCGCCAGCGCCAGCGTCGCCTACTTCGGCTGGGTCGACACCCGCATGGTCCAGGACACCTTCGCCAGGCCCGGCGCCAACGTGCTGGAGGAAATCGCGCCCGACTTTTTGATGCGGCGGATCAAGCCCGAAGAAGCCGGGGCCGCGGTGGTGAAGGGGATCGAGGAGCGCGCTCCGCGGATCTTCGCCCCCGGCTGGTGGCGCTACCTCTCCGCCGTGCGCGGTCTGCTCACCCCGCTGCTCGACCGCCGCAGCGAGCGCGACCCGCGGATCGCGGCGGCGATCCGCGACGCCGAGGCGCTCGAGGCGGGCGACGCCGACACCGCCTCGACGGCCTCGCGGTAGGGCTGCCCGACCGCATGCCGGCCTTCGACCTGAACGGCAAGGTGGCGCTGGTGACCGGCGGCGCTCGTGGGATCGGCTTCGAGACGGCGCGCCAGATGCACATGCGCGGCGCCTCCGTCGCGGTCGTCGACATCGGCGCCAGCGAGGCGCGCGAGGCGGCCGAGCGGATCGGCGAGCGGGCGATCGGGCTCGCCACCGACGTCACCGACCAGAGCGCGATCATGCAGTCGGTGGCGGAGACCGTCGACCGTTTCGGCGGGCTCGACGTCGCCGTCGCCAACGCCGGCATCGCCCAATCGACGGTGGCGACCGTGCGCGGGATCGGCACCGAGGAGTGGGAGCGCGTCTTCGAGGTCGACATGCTCGGCGCCTGGCGCACGGTGCGGGCGGCGCTGCCGCAGATCGTCGAGCGCCAGGGCCACGTCGTCGTCATCGGCTCGATCTACTCGTTCGCCAACGGCGTGCTCAACAGCCCCTACGCGGTGGCCAAGGCGGGGGTCGAGGCGCTGGGACGCGGGCTGCGGGCGGAGCTGACGCCGCTCGGCGCCAGCGCCAGCGTCGCCTACTTCGGCTGGGTCGACACCAAGCTCGTCCAGGACGGCTTCGCGCGCAAGCACTCCGACCAGCTCGAACGGAACGCGCCGGCCTGGCTGCTCAAGCGGATCACGCCCGACGAAGCCGGCGCTGCCCTCGTGCGCGGCGTCGAAGAGCGGGCGCCGCGGATCTTCGCGCCGAAGTGGTGGCGCTACGTCTCTGCGATGCGCGGCGTCCTCAACCCGATCCTCGACCGCCGCTTCGACGCCGACCCGCAGATGTTCGAAACCGTGCGCGCGGTCGAGGCCGACGCCGACGCGCAGGGCGCCGCCGCGGTCTCAGCCGCTTCGCGTTAGCCGCTCGAGCAGGCTGACGACCGACTCGTAGGGCTCGCCGGTGGCGCGGCCGAGGCCGATCTCGCAGGTGCGGTTGTTGGAGATGCGGGCGTCGAGCTCGCGGCCGGCGAGCTCGGCGGCCTGCGGGGCGGTGGCGGCGGCGGTCAGCTCGGGGTGGCCGATGCCGCGGTCCCCGGCGAAGCCGCAGCAGGTCGCCGAGGGCGCCACGTAGACGTCCTCGGCGAGCTCGCCGGCGAGCGAGCGCAGGCGGGGCGCCAGCCCCATGTGGCGGGTCGCGCAGGTCGGGTGCACCGTCGCCGAGCCGACCTTCTCCTCCACCTCCAGCCAGGGCAACAGGCGGTCGTGCGCCCAGGCGACCGAGTCGAGGATCTCCAGCCCGGCGAGGCGACCGGCGTTCTCCTCGCTCAGCACCCCCTCCCCCGGATCGGCGACGGCCTGGGTGCAGGAGGCGGCGTCGATCACGATCGGCAGGGCGCCCTCGCCGCTCCACTCCCAGAGGCGCTCGACCATCTCGTTCGCCTTGTGGCTGTGCGCCTCGCCGAACCCTTTCGAGCTCCAGGGCAGCCCGCAGCAGCTGCCGGCGACCTCGGGCGGGATCCAAACCGGCAGCCCGGCGCGCCGCGAGACCTCGACCAGCGCCTCGACCGGGGAGCCGGCGAAGATGCGGTTGGTGCAGGAGGGGACGTAGACGGCGGCGGCGCCTTCGTGCAGGGTCGAGGGCAGCTTCCCGGGCGCCGGGGCCGGCAGTCCCCTGCCCCGCTTGGTCCGCCGCGCCAGCGGGCCGCCGACGCGCAGCCCGGCACGGGCGGCGCCCTCGGCTACGTCCCAGCGCCTCGCCACGCTCAGCGCGGCGCGTTCGGCGCGCTCGGTGTGGCGCTCGCGGCGCAGTTCCTTGACCAGGGCGCCGGTGTCGATCCCGACCGGGCAGGCGAGCTGGCAGGACCCGTCCGCCGCGCAGGTCTCCATCGCGTCGTACTCGAACTCCTCGAGCAGCGCCCGCTGCACGGGAGAGCCGGCCGGCTGGCGCGCCATCTCCCGCCGCAGGACGATCCGCTGGCGCGGCGTCGTGGTCAGGTTCCGGCTCGGGCAGACCGGCTCGCAGAAGCCGCACTCGACGCAGGTCGTGGCCGACTCCTCGATCGCCGGCGTCGTCTTCAGGTTGCGCAGGTGGACGTCGGGGTCGCGGTTCAGCACCACGCCGGGGTTGAGCACGCCGTCGGGATCGGCGAGCCGCTTCACCCGCCACATCAGCTCGGTCGCCCTCTCGCCCCACTCGCGCTCGACGTAAGGCGCCATGTTGATCCCGGTCCCGTGCTCGGCCTTGAGCGAGCCGTCGTACTTGCCGACGACCAGCTCGACCAGCTTCGCCATGAAGGCCTCGTAGCGCTCGAGGTCCTCCTGCTTGGCGAAGTCGGGAGTCAGCATGAAGTGCAGGTTGCCCGCCGAGGCGTGGCCGGCGACGCCGGGCAGGAAGCCGTGCTCGCCGAGCAGGGCCTGCAGGTCCCGCGCGCCCTCGGCGATCCGCTCCGGCGGCACGCAGACGTCCTCGACGATCAGCGCCGTGCCGGGCATCCGCACCCGGCCGATCAGCCCGTGCAGGCCCTCGCGCACGCGCCAGGCCAGCTCGATCTCCTCCGCCTCGCGGGTGAACTCGAACGGCTCGATCGTCTCGTGGCCGGCGAGGATCTCACCGGCGCGGGCGACGAGCGGGTCGAGCTCGGCGTCGCTCGGGGCGCCGTACTCGACCAGCAGCACGGCCGACTCGGGCGGCAGCTCTTTCCACTCCTCCGGCGCCCCGACCATGTTCCAGGCGGCGGTGATCAGCGCCGGGGCGACCATCAGCTCGACCGCCGTGGCGCCCGAGTCGACCAGGTCGCGAACCGGCGCGATCGCCTCGTCGATGGCGGGGAAGTGGACCCAGGCGGTCGTCGTGCGCGCGGGCTTCGGCAGCGTCGCGAAGACCGCCTCGGCGACGAAGGCGAGCGTGCCCTCCGAGCCGACGACGAGGCGGCGGAAGATCTCCAGCGGTTCCTCCGCGTCGAGGAAGGCGCAGAGCCGGTAGCCGGTCGTGTTCTTGATCGCGAACTTGCGGCGGATGCGCTCGCTCAGCTCGGCGTCGGCGAGGATCTCCTCGCGGATCGCGGCGAGGCCGGCCGCGAGCTCGGGCTCCTCGGCGGCGAAGCGCTCCGCCGCCCCGGCTTCGGCGGTGTCGATCGCCGTCCCCGAGGCGAGCACCAGCGTCATCGAGTCGACCGTCGAGTAGGAGTCGTGGGTGACGCCGCAGCGCATCCCGCCCGAGTTGTTGGCGATCACGCCGCCGACGGTGGCGATGTCGGTGCTGGCCGGGTCGGGGCCGAGCTTGCGCCCGTGCGGGGCGAGGACGCGGTTGGCATGGCCGAGCACGGTGCCCGGCTTGATCCGGGCGCGGGCGCCCTCGTCCTCCACGGCGACGCCGGTGAAGTGGCGCCGCACGTCGACCAGGATGCCGTCGCTCTGGCCCTGGCCGTTGAGGCTGGTGCCGCCGGCGCGGAAGGTGACCGGGATGTCCTTCTCGCGGCCGAAGGCGAGCACCTTGGCGACGTCGCCGGCGTCATGCGCCATCACGACGACCCGCGGGAAGAGGCGGTAGGGGCTGGCGTCGGAGGCGTAGCGGACGAGGTCGCTCGCCCGGCCGAGCACGCGGTCCGCGCCGAGCAGCCGCTCCAGCTCGCCGCGCAGCGGTTGCGCGGTCCCCGCCGCGACGTCGTCGGGGGCGCGGTCGGGGGCGGGCTCGGCGACCGGCGGCGCGAGCGTGGAGATGCTTCGCTCCAGGAGCGCCATCGTCAACCCACCTTAGAAGAGGGACATCCCGGGCGCGACGGGGACTTCGACCAGCTCCGGGCGCGGCGAGGCGACCGCCTCGGCGAGCGCCTCGCGGACCTCGTCGCGCTCCTTCACCCGGTGCGCCGTCACGCCATAGCCCTCGGCGACCGCGGCGACGTCGAGCGCCGGCAGGTCGAGCCCGGGCGCGCCCGCCACCTGCTCTACGTCGGCGAACCACTTGAGGATCGCGTACTCCTCGTTGCGCACGACCAGGAAGGTGACCGGCACCTTGTAGGCGACGGCGCTCCAGAAGGCGCTGACCGCGTACTGGACCGAGCCCTCGCCGATCACGCAGACCACCGGGCGGTCGGGCTGGGCGAGCTGCACGCCGATCGAGGCGGCGAGGCCGAAGCCGAGGCCGCCGCCGGCGGAGAAGTAGTAGCTGCCCGGGCGCGAGAGCCGCAGCTGGTTGCGCAGGGCGAGGGTGCTGGAGGGCGACTCGAGCACGACGATGCCGTCCGCGGGGAAGACCTCGGCCAGGGCGGTGTGCACGGTCGAGGGGTTGAGCGGCTCCGAGGGCGGGATTTCCTGCGGACCCTCGTTGGGGGACGGCGCGGGCCGGCTCGACTCGGGAACGTCGGCGTGCAGGGCCGCCAGGGTCAGTTGCACGTCGGCGACGAGCGCGTCGCCCATCGGCGCCCGCGCCGCCTCGTCGGGGTCGCTGGTGATCGCGACCAGCTTCGCCCCCTCGGGCAGCAGCGGCCCGGGGATGTAGGGGTAGTAGGGGAAGACCGAGCTGCCGACGACGAGGATCAGGTCGTGGCCCTCGAGCGTCTGGGCGACCGGGCCGATCCCCGGCGGCAGCACGCCGCGGAAGTTCGGGTGGCTCTCGGGGAAGCCGATGCGGCCGCCGCCCGGCGCCGGCGTCGCCCAGACCGGCAGGCGCTGGCGCTCGGCGAGGGCGACCGCCTCCTCCCAGCCGCCCGCGGCGTCGATGTCGGGCCCGGCGACCATCACCGGGTTGGCGGCGGAATCGAGCCGGTCGGCGAGGACGCGGATCGCGGCCGGGTCGGCGCCGGCGCGACCGGTCACCTGGCGCGAGATCGCCTCGCGCGCGTCGGCCTCGTCGACCTCGGCGTACCAGTCGTCCATCGGCAGCGAGACGAAGACGGGGCCTTTCGGAGGCAGCGACGCCAGGTGGGTGCCGTGCGCCAGGGCGAGCGGCACGTCCTCGGCCCGGGCCGGCTCGTAGGACCACTTGACCAGCGGGTGCGGCATGCGGATCGCGTCGCGGTTGGTCAGGTTGGCCTGCAGGGTGATCTGCGCCCGGGCCTGCTGCCCGGCGGTGACGAGGACGGGCGAGTGGTTGGCCTGGGCGTTGAAGATCGCCCCCATCGCGTTGCCGACGCCGGGCGCGGTGTGCAGGTTGGCGACGGCGGTGCTGCCCGATGCCTGGGCGAAGCCGTCGGCCATGCCGACCACGACCGCCTCCTGCAGGCCGAGCACGTAGCGGAAATCGGCGGGGAACTCGGCCAGCATCGGCAGCTCGGTCGAGCCGGGGTTGCCGAACATCGTCGTCATCCCCTGCTCGCGGAAGAGGTCGAAGCTCGCTTCGCGGACCGTCGGCATACCGGGCGAAACCCTATAGGGAGCTTGCGGTTCTCAAGCCCACCCCCTCATGCGGCCGATAACGGCTTCCGTGGGACGCAGAACCGCATACCTCCTCGCGGCGCTGCTCGCCGTCCTCGGCACGGCGGGGGGGTCGACCGCGAGCGCCGGGCCGCCGACGACGCGCATCGCCTACGCGCCGGGGGAGATCGTGCCGATCCCGGCCTCGATCCCCCACGAGGAGGGCGACATGATCGACCGCCGCATCCTCCCCAACCTGCGCTGGATCGCCAGCCGCTTCCCGATCTACGTCAGCGACGGCTACTCGGGGCCGCTGCCGGGCGGCGGCGGGCGCGCCGGCTGCCGCGGCTGCCACGTGAAGAACTCCGACCACCACAACGGCCTCGCCGTCGACATCGTGCCGGTCAGCTGGAGCGGCCGCTGCGACCGCAACTGGCGCGGCATCACCCGCCTCGCCCGCTGGGCCGAGCCGCGCCAGAACCGGCCGGCGCCCCCCTTCCGCTGGGTCGGCTACGACGGCGACGCCGGCCACGGCTGCGGCCACCACCTCCACCTCTCCTGGGAACACGCCGAGGTGCGGGAGTTCCAGCTGGCCGAATGGGTCGAGGTCTTCCCGGTCCGCCTCCAGGCCGTCGACGAGCACCCGCGCCGCAAGCGGCCCAAGCCCAACGCCAAGCACAGGCGCCCGGCCGGTCCCCCCGGCGGCGTCTCGACCGTCCACGGCGGCGGCGTCTCCCCCCGCGGCGACTGAAAGGGTCGTTGCGGTCGTAGTTGCTCCCGCTGAGCGGGAGCAACTACGACCGCAACGAGAGGGACGCCGCGCCGCCCTAGGATTCGGGCGGTGCGCCGCTCGCTTGCGATCTCGGCCGCGGTCTTCGCCCTAGCGGCGGGGGGCTGCGGGGACACGGACGACTCGACCCCCGTCGCCTGCCTGGGGGGGGAGCGCGCCTACCTGGCGGCGCTGGACGAGGCGCCGCGGCCAGTGCGGCTGGGCGGCGGGACGCCGATCTCCGCCTGCCTGGCGGAGAACCAGCGGGCCGGCGACCTGACCGCGGTCGGCGCCGCGACGGTGGCGGCGGCGGCCCGGCTCAACGCGGCGGCGCGCGCGGACCCGGGCGGCGCCGCCAACCTGCGGCTCGGCTACCTGCTCGGCGCCGCCGAGCGCGGTGCCGCCGGGACCGGAGGCATCCACGCCGAGCTGCTCCGCCGCCTCGCCGCCGCCGCCCGCTACAACCCCGGCGGCCGCCCGCTTCCGGCGGTCTTCTACCGGACGTATCGAAGTGGATACGCTGCCGGCCAAGACAACGGATGACGAACGGCCGTGAAAACCAAGCTGGTCGGTGGATGCTGGGAGGGAGGCGAAGCGAGCGCGTTTCTCGGTGCGTGAGCGAGGCCCCCTACCGAGGACGCCGAGATACGCCGGCTTGCGGCGGCCGCGCTTGAGGAGGCACATGCCAGAGCAGCTCTGGGGCGGCGAGACCGCCAAGGCCGTCGACAACTTCCCCGTTTCCGGCGAGCGGGTGCCGGTGCCCGTCGTCCGCTGGCTGGGCCGGCTGAAGGCCGCCGCGGCGCTGGTCAACGGCGAGCTGGGCCGGCTCGACCCCGCCATCGCCGAGCGGATCGCCGCCGCGGGCGACGCCGTCGCCGCCGGCGAACACGACGACCAGTTCCCCGTCGACGTCTTCCAGACCGGCTCCGGCACCTCCTCCAACATGAACGCCAACGAGGTGCTGGCCAACCTCGCCGGCGACGGGGCCCACCCCAACGACCACGTCAACATGGGCCAGTCCTCCAACGACGTCTTCCCCTCCGCTGTCCACCTGGCGGCGCTCGGCGAGGTGAGGCACGACCTGCTGCCGGCGATGGGCGCGCTGGAGGCGGCGCTGGAGGCCAAGGCCGAGAAGCTCGCCGACGTGGTCAAGGCCGGCCGCACCCACCTGATGGACGCCGTGCCGGTCACCCTCGGCCAGGAGTTCGGCGGCTACGCGGCGCAGGTGCGGCTCGGCGTGCAGCGCATCGAGGCGACGCTGCGGCGGGTCGGCCAGATCCCGCTCGGCGGCACCGCCACCGGCACCGGGCTCAACACGCACCCCGAGTTCGCCGCGCGCGTGCGCGAGCGACTCGCCGGCGAGACCGGCCTGGAGATCTCCGCGCCGCTCGACCCCTTCGAGGCGCAGGGCAACCGCGACGCCCTGGTCGAGCTCTCGGGCGCGCTCAAGGTCTACGCCGTCTCGCTCAACAAGATCGCCAACGACCTGGCGCTGATGGGCTCCGGGCCCCGCGCCGGCCTCGCCGAGCTGCGCCTGCCCGAGCTGCAGAAAGGCTCCTCGATCATGCCCGGCAAGGTCAACCCGGTGATCCCCGAGGTGGTGATCCAGGTCGCCGCCCAGACGATCGGCAACGACGCCGCGATCGTCGTCGCCGGCAGCCAGGGCCAGTTCGAGCTCAACGTGCGCGTGCCGGTCATCGCCCGAAATCTCCTCGACTCGATCGGGCTGCTCGCCTCCGCCTCGAGCCTGCTGAACGAGAAATGCGTCGCCGGGCTGGAGGCCAACGAGGCGATGACCGAGCGCCACGCCGAGGCGACCCTGGCGACGGCGACCGCCCTCAACCCCCACATCGGCTACGACCGCGCCGCCGACATCGTCAAGGCGGCGGCGGAGTCGGGCCGCTCCCTGCGCGAGGTGGCCCTCGAGCAGGGCGTCGAGCCGGCGGTGCTCGAGGAGGCCCTCGACCACCGCCGCCTGGCCCGCCCCCACGAGTGAGCCGCCGATGGGGTGGCGCTCGCCAACGCCGCCGCCCATCGTTGCGGCGTAGTTGTTCCCGCTATGCGGGAACAACTACGACCGCAGGGCGAGGCGCGCTAGCCCTGCAGGGTGACGAAGCGCTGCTCGGTCAGCTCCTGCACGGCGTAGGCGGGGCCCTCGCGGGTGTTGCCCGAGTCCTTGACGCCGCCGTAGGGCATCTGGTCGGCGCGGAAGGTGGGGACCTCGTTGACGAGGACGCCACCGAGCTCGAGCGCCTCCGCCGCCTCCAGGGCGCGGCCGACGTCGCGGGTGAAGACGCCCGCCTGGAGGCCGAACTTGGAGTCGTTGGCCAGGCGCAGGGCCTCGCCGAAGTCAGCGTAGCGGTCGATCGTCGCCACCGGGCCGAAGACCTCCTCGCGCCAGACCTTCGCCTCGCGGGGCGGCGCGCCGAGCAGGGTCGGGGCGAGGCAGCGACCCTCGTCGACCAGCTCGCCGCCGGCGAGCAGCTCGGCGCCGCCGGCCACCGCCTCCTCGACCCACTCCTTCACCCGGTCGCGGTCCCGCGGCGAGATCAGCGGCCCGACGTCGGTCTCGGGGTCGAGCGGGTCGCCGACCCGCAGCTCGCCGACCCGGGCGGCGAGGCGCTCGACGAAGCCGTCGGCGACGTCCTCGTGCACCAGCACCCGCTGGATCGAGATGCAGCTCTGCCCGGCGTGGGAGAAGGCGTGGACCTGCGCCTTGTCGGCCGCCGTCTCCCAGTCGCCGTCGGCGTGGACGATCAGCGGCGCGTTGGAGCCCAGCTCGAGGTTGACCTTCTTGTGCGGGACGCGGCTGCGGATGCCCCAGCCGACCCCGGCCGATCCGGTGAAGGTGAGGGCGCGGGTCAGCTCGTGCTCGACGATCGCGTTGCCGACCTTTGAGCCGGGGCCGGGGATGACGCCGAGCCAGCCCTGCGGCAGGCCCGCCTCGGTCAGGATCCGGGCCAGCTTCAGCGCCGAGATCGGCGTCTGGCCGGCCGGCTTGAGCACGATCGCGTTGCCGGCGGCGATCGCCGGGCCGAGCTTGTGGGCGACGAGGTTGAGCGGGAAGTTGAAGGGGCTGATCGCGCCGACGACCCCATAGGGGACCCGCAGCATCACGCCGAGCTTGCCGGCGCCCGCCGGCGACGCCTCCATCGGCACCGTGCCGCCGGTCAGCTTGCGCGCCTCGGTGGCGGAGAAGGTGAGGGTGTCGACGCAGCGGGTCGCCTCCACCCGGGCCGTCTTCAACGGCTTGCCCGCCTCGGCGGCGATCGTCAGCGCCAGGTCCTCGACCCGCTCGCGAACCAGGTCCGCGGCGCGGTCGAGCACGGCCGCCCGCTCGTGCTGGGGAAGGCCGCCCGCCTCGAAGGCTTCGCGAGCCGCCCGCACGGCGCGGTCGACCAGACCCGCGTCGCCTTCCGCGACCCGCCCTACGACGGCGCCGTCGTAGGGGCTGCGCACCTCCCCCCACGCCCCCGTCTCCCGCCACTCGCCGGCGGCGAGCAGCTCGTGATCGACCGCCTCAATCGTCCGCGTCGCCATCTCGGTCTTCCTCTTCCCGGTTCCGGTGCGCCTTATCCCGGGACAGCCGGGACGAAGCGCACCGGAAGCCCAGGGTAGAGCAGGCTCACCCGTCCGGGTAGGGCTGGATCGGGACGCCGTGGTCGGTCTCGCGCATGCCCAGCTCGTAGGCGGCGCCGGCGGGGAGCTCGAGCCGGCGGGGGGGCTTGCCCGGTCGCTCGACGGTCAGCTCGAGGTCGGCGACCGAGCAGTTGAGAGTGTTGTGCTCGGGGCCCTCGGGGTCGGCGTAGACCCAGCCGACGAAGTCCTTCTGGGGGGCGGAGACGCGGCCGCGCACGACGACGTCGCGGCCGGGCAGGACGAACTCGCAGGCGTCGGTGCTCTCCGCGACGGAGGCGGAGCGGATCTTGCCGAAGCCGCCGAGGCGGTGGGCCTCGCCGTCGAGGACGAGCATTCCCGAGGGCAGCCAGGGGGTCGTCCAGCGGCCGATCGCGATCCGGGCGGCGCCGGCGTCGAAGTAGGCGTCGGGGTCGTCGGCGAAGCCGGTGCCCTCGAGCCAGACCCAGCGCTCGGCGTGCTCCGTGCCCCAGTTGTGGCCGACCATGCCCGGCCAGCCGTCGAGCTCGATCTCCTCGCCGTCGACCTCGAGCCGCCCGCCGAAGCGGGCGATCGGGACGGGGGCGACGAACTTGGTGCGCGGCAGCGGCGCCCCGTAGAGCCACTCGGCCGGCAGGTACTTGCAAGGCTCCGCGTCGCCGACGAAGCTCAGCTCCCAGGACGCCCTCAGCGCCTCGGTCGCGATCGAGCCGCCGGCCCGGCCGGGACCGATCTCGGCCCCCTCGACGCGAATCCAGGAGCCGACCGGGGCCGAGAGCTGCGCCGCCGGGACCGTCACCTTGGTCGCCCGCGGCCCGTCGGCATCGCGGTCGAAGAGTGTGAGCCAGATCGAGGCGTTCGGTTCCGCCCCCGGCCGCTTGTGGACAGTGTGCCTGATCCAGATCCCCTGGCCGCCGCCCGGCCGGCAGGCCTTGATGTAGAAGCTCTCGTAGTGGCCGGCCTTGGCCGCCACCTCGGGGAAGCGCCCTCCCTGGTCCATGGTCAGACCTTAATGGTGATTACGTCACCGTCGTCGACCACGTACTCGCGGCCCTCGACGCGCAGCAGGCCGCGGTCGCGAGCCGGGGCGTAGCCGCCGCACTCGACCAGCTCGCGCCAGCCGATCGCCTCGGCCTTGACGAAGGCGTCCTGGATCTCGGTGTGGATCGTCCCCGCCGCCTCCCAGGCGGTGGCGCCGCGGCGCAGCGGGCGGGCGACCGCCTCCTTGCCCTCGCCGGCGGTGAAGAAGACGATCAGGTCGAGCAGCTCGTAGGCGGCGCGGACGAGGCGGTCCAGGCCGGAGCCCTCGACCCCGTAGGACTCGCGCAGCTCCGCCGCCTCGGCCGGGTCGAGCTCGGCCAGCTCGCCCTCGATGCGGGCGCTGATGGCGACGACGCCGGCGCCGACGGCAGCGGCGTGCTCGCGCACGGCGGTGGGCGCCGCGGCATCGCCCTCGTCGACGTTGGCGACGTAGAGGGCCGGCTTGGAGGTGAGCGCCTGCAGGTTGCCCGGGCCGTGCGCGGCGGCCTCGGGGACGGGCACCGAGCGGGCCGGGCGGCCCTCCGCCAGGGCGGCGAGGACCCGCTCGAGCCACTCGCGCTCGGCGAGGGCCTCGGCGTCGCCCGACTTGGCCCCCTTGCGGACGCGGTCGAGCCGGCGCTCGGCCTGCTCGTAGTCGGAGAGGACCAGCTCCGTCTCGATCGTCTCGATGTCGGCGAGCGGGTCGACGCGGCCGTCGGGGTGGGGAACGCCGGAGTCGGCGTGGCAGCGGACGACGTGGCAGATCGCGTCGGTCTCGCGGATCGAAGCGAGGAACCGGTTGCCGAGGCCCTCCCCCTCCGAGGCGCCCTTGACCAGGCCGGCGATGTCGTGGAAGGCGATCGTCGCCGGTTCCAGCTTCGCGGCGCCGACCGTCTCGGCGACCCCCTCCAGCCGCTCGTCGGGCACCTGGGCGATCGCCACGTTGGGCTCGATCGTCGTGAACGGGTAGTCGCCGGTCTGGGCGCCGCCTCTGGTCAGCGCGTTGAACAGCGTCGACTTGCCGGCGTTGGGCAGGCCGACGATCCCCACCTTCATATGGCGCCGCCTCCTCTCATATAGAGAGCGGCACGATCAGGCCCAGCCCGACGCCGAGCAGGGCGCCGGCGAGAACGTCGGACGGGTAGTGCATGCCGAGGTAGGGGCGACCGAGGGCGAGGGCGAGGGCCAAGAGAAAGGCCAGCGCCCCGAGCGGCTCGACCCGAGTCATCGCGGTGGCAACCGCGAACGCGGAGGTCGCGTGCGCCGAGGGAAAGCTGAGCGAGCTGGGCGCCCCGCCCAGCGGCGGCAGCCCTTCGAGTTCCGGCCGCGGCCTCTTCACGACCAGCTTGACCACGTAGTTGAGCCCGATCGCCAGCGGCCCCAGCAACGCGCAGATGAACCACGCCTCCCGGTTCGCCGAGTCGCCGATCGCCAGCGCCGCCCCGATCCCGAACCAGATCCCCCCGTTGTTCCCCGCCTTCCCGAGCAGCCTCGAAGCTCCCTCCAAACCGGGGCTGTGCCCCCGAGTCCGCATCATGCGGAGCAGCTTGAGATCGAGTTGCCCCATCGGCCCCGGGCAGGATAGGGAGTCCCCGGACTCCCACACTTCCCAATCTCGATCAGAATCACGACCCATGCCCTCGGTCCCCGGCTACACCCACACACCCGGCCACCACTGCGGCTCCACCGCCCTGCGCAACCTGCTCTCCTTCCACGGCGTCGAGATCAGCGAGGAGATGGCCTTCGGGCTCGGCGCCGGCGCCTGCTTCTATTACGTCGCCCTGGAGGACGCCTCGCCGACTCGCTGGTTCAACGGCCGCACGGCGCGGCTGGAGGAGAGCTTCGGCGAGCTGACCGGCGCGGCGCTGGAGCTGCGCACCTTCGAGCCGGGCGACGGCGACGCCTGGGAGGCGGCCCGCGCCGAGGTCGACGCCGGCCGGCCGGTGCTGCTGCTCACCGACCTCTACTACCTCGACCACTACGGCAACTCGGCCCACTTCCCCGGCCACGCCGTGGTCCTGGCCGGCTACGACGCGGAGTTCGCCCACCTCTCCGACACCGGCTTCGAGGAGCTGCAGACGACCACGCGGCTGGATGACCTCGACCGCGCGCGGCACAGCGGCCACCCCGCCTACCCGCTCGCCGGCCACATGTTCACGGCGTCGGGGGCGGTCGGCGAGGAGCAGCTGCGGGCGGCGATCCCGGCGGCGATCGAGCGGGCGGCGCAATCGATGGTCGCCTCGGAGTTCGGCGAGTTCTCCGGCCTCGGTGCGGTGAACCGCCTCGCCGAGGAGGCCGGCGCCTGGCCCGAGGTGGCCGAGGACTGGCAGTGGTGCGCGCGCTTCGGCTACCAGGTGATCGAGCGCCGCGGCACCGGCGGCGGCGCCTTCCGGCTGATGTACTCGCGCTTCCTCGAGGAGGCGGGACGCCCCGAGGCGTCCCTGGCCGCCGCCGCGGCGGCGCGCTGGAGCGAGCTGGCCGGCGCCTTCCACGCCGCCAGCGAGCGCGACGATCCCGACCCGGCGCTCTGGGCGGAGATCGATTCCGCCGCGGGCCGCGTCGCCGCGGCGGAGGAGCGGCTCTGGACCGCCCTTGCCCCCTGAGGGTCGGGATCGTTTATGCGTCGAGGCCATCGGGTACGGTCAGGGCCGTGACGATCGGCGCAGCGATATTCGTGATCGCCCTCGGCGCGATCCTCCGCTACGCGACGAACATCCACGTCGAAGGGATCAGCATCGACACGGTCGGCCTGATCCTGATGATCGCCGGCGCCGCCGGCCTCGTCCTCGGCCTCTTCCAGGAAGTCGTCTGGTCCGATCGCGCCCGCCGCCGCGAAGCCGAAGCTCCGGAGGACCCCGAACGGCGCGAAACCCCGCCGCGCTACTGAACGGCGGGAGACAGCCGCGCGAAGTAGGCGAGCCAGTTGCCGGAGTGGCTCTCCCAGGCCAGGCCGGCTCCCTCCGCCTGGCGCCTGAGGCTGGCCCGGGTGGTGAAGTGGGGGTCGCCGAAGAGCTCGCCGACGACGAGGCGGCCGCCGGGCTTGAGCACGCGGGCGATCCCGCGCAGGGCGGCGTCGCGGTCGGGGATCTCGCCGAGGACGGCGGTGAGGACGACGGCGTCCATCGAGTCGTCCGGGTAGGGGAGGGCGGCGGCGTCGCCCTGGGTGGGGACGAGGTTGGCGAGGCCGCGCTCGGCGGCGCGGCGCATCGTGTGGTCGAGGAACTCCCGCTGCAGGTCGAAGATCTCGATCGTGCCCTCGGGGCCGACCCAGGCGGCCATGTCGAGCGTGTAGTAGCCGACGCCCGGGCCGATCTCGAGGACGCGCTCCCCCGGCTCGGGGCGCAGCACCGCGCGCAGGCGCCCACGGCCGATGCCCGGGTGCGGCACTTCCACCCAGAGGCGCTGGCCGTAGGGGCAGGCCGAAGGGTTCTTGCGCCACCACAGGGCCGCGCCCAGGGTCGCCAGGCCGGCCGCGCCGAGCAGTCTGCGCGCCCGCATCAGTCCGGACCGCTCAGCGAGAAGCCGACGCGATGCTCGCCGGAGTCGATGCGCAAAAAGGAAACCTTGCCGAGGTAGAGGGCGAGGACGCCGTCCTCGGTGTCGACGTCGTGCCAGCCGCCCTTCTCGACCTGCTTGCGCAGCCGCTTCAGCTCCTCGTCGACGAGGCGGACCGAGATCACCTGGCCGCCCTCGAAGCCGATCTCGACACGCTGCGCGTCGGCCATCAGTTCCCTCCTCCTCCGGCGGGTTCGACGATCTCGGTCAGAACCCGCCCGGTGGAGCGGGGCTGCAGGAAGGCGACCCGGCTGCCGCCGATGCCGGCCCGCGGCTGCGCGTCGATCGGCTCGATGCCGCTCGCCGCAAGCCGCTCGAGGACCGGGTCGATGTCCTCGACCGCGTAGGCGACGTGGTGCAGGCCGGCGCCGCGCTTGGCGAGGAACTTGCCGATCGGCGTGTCGGGCCCGGTCGCCGCCATCAACTCGACGTGACCGTCGCCGACGTCGAGCAGCGCCGCCTCGACGCCCTGCTCCTCGACCGTCTCGCGCAGGCTCAGCTCCATCCCGAAGCTCTTCTCGTAGAGCTCGATCGCCGCGTCGAGGTCCTCGACCGCGACGCCGATGTGGTCGATCCTTCCAAACACGGGCGGCAGTCTACGCGGCGCTCTCGGCGCGGAGGATCTCGGCCAGGGCGGCGACGCCGACCTCGAGCTGCTCGGCGGTCGGCTCCTTGGTGGCGATGAGGCGCTGGATCTCCCGCCCGGGGGCGTGGAAGGCCTCCGCCAGCGGGTCGCCGTGGTGGCGATCGCTCCAGGCGAACATCTCGACCGCCAGCGAGGCGCCGCCGAGGCCGACCGCGGCCCGCGCCAGCGGCGTCGGCCGCTCGACCAGCCGCTCCAGCAGCACGGTGCCGCCGGCCGAGAGCAGCATCATCGGCGCGATCAGGTTGGAGCCGCAGCGGTCGTGCTCCTTGGGCACCCCGGCCGGATCCTCGACGCCCTGCTCGTAGGCGGCGATCGCCTTGTGCTCGACGCCGTGGTAGGCGGCGAGGTCGCGGTCGAGCAGGGCGACGACCGCGGGGACCGTGCCGAGCGCCTGCACGGCGCCCTCGCGCAGGGCGGAGCTGCCGAAGCGCCGGCGCAGCGCCGCGGTGGCGAGCAACGTGGCGCCGATCGCGGCGGCCACGCGAGCGTCCTCGAAGGGCAGCCGCGCCGCCGGCAGCCGCCGCCGCACCAGCGGCAGCACGGCCAGCGCCTCGGCCAATTTGAGCGGGCCGCGCAGGACCGGCAGGCGGGCCGCCAGCCGCGGCGCCAGCCGCGGTTTCGGCTCGGCGGCGACCTGGACCGCGCCGGCGCCGTCGCGGATCGCGGCGGCCCAGTGCGTCGGCCCGTGGATCAGCAGCCCGTTGCGCAGCGCCATGCCACCGAGCCGCATCCGTCGCGAGTCCATAACACCACGATAGAGAAGCCCTCCTAGAGTGCCGCGGCATGGAGGTGCTGGTCATCGCCGGCTGGTCCTTCCTCGTCGCCGTCGTCGGCGGGGTGGCGGGGCTGGTGATGGGCAACCTGCGCCTGCCGCTGCTGCTCCAGCTCGCCAGCTCGCCGGCGGCGGGCGCCGGGGCCAACGGCGCCGTCAGCGGCCTCTCCGCCCTGACCTCCTCGATCGCCCACTGGCGCGGCGGGCGGATCGAGTGGCGGCTCTTCTGGCTGATGGCGCCGCCCTCGCTGCTCGGCGGCGTCGCCGGCGGCCTCGTCTCCGGCGTGCTGCCCAAGCGGCTGCTGCTGGCGGCAATCGCCGTCGTCGTCTTCTACGGCGCGATCGAGCTGGTCCGCCGCGAGCACCGCCCGGTGGGCGGAGAGCGCGGCGCGGGCGGGGTCGGGGCGGCCGTCGCGATCGCCTTCGCGGTGGGCGTGCTCGGCGGCATCGTCGGCCTCATCCTCGGCACCCTGCGCCTGCCGGCGATGGTGCGCTGGCTTGGCACCGCCCCCAAGGCCGCGGTCGGCACCAACGCCGCCACCGGCGCCGTCGTCGGCCTCGGCGGCCTGCTCGGCCACCTGCCCAGCGGGGTCGACTGGACGCTGCTCTGGGCGGGTGCCGCCGGCGCCGTGCCCGGCGCCTACCTCGGCGCCCACCTCACCGGCCGCCTCGACGACGCCGCCCTGCTCCGCGCCGTCGCCGCGATCCTCGCCGTCGCCGGCCTCGCGCTCGGGGCGGAGGCGGTCCTAGGAGGGATTGGCGAAACGATTGGCGAAACGCTTGCTCTTGATCGCTGAGTAGTTCAGGTTCGCCGGGTCCAAGCAAATTGGCCCCGGCGCAGCGCTAACTGCCCGGGGCCGTGGCACAGGAGGTCTTAGCTCCCATGCACGACCACGGTACCCCGTCAGGGGCAGAGACTCAGAGAGCCGTTCTGGCCCTGGTTCTCGCCGCCCACCCGAATCTCCTCACGATCCCTGGCCTCGCCCGCGAGATCGACGAAGGCGACGCCGTAGAGGTAGCAATCCGCGATCTCGTCGCGGTCGGCCTCTTGGAGTGCAAGGGCATCACGGTTCGCCCGAGCGCGCCAGCCCTCTACTTCGACCGGCTCGAACTTCCGTGAGCATCGACATAGCGGCTTGCTTCGGGGACAACCTCGCCCGTCTCCGGCGCGCGGCCGACCTCTCGCAAGAGGAGTTGAGCGTCCGCGCTTCGATCCATAGAACCGAGGTCAGCCAGCTTGAGCGTGGCCTGCGAATCCCTCGCATAGACACGCTGGTGAAGCTGGCCGCCTCGCTCGAAGCTAGCGCCGACGAACTTCTGGCCGGACTGGAGTGGAAGCCCGGCGGGATGGTCTACGGGCGTTTCCGCTCCGTTGACGAGGGCGGGTCGCAGTAGCGGCTCGCGCCCTCGTCAGGGCGCAGGCGAGCTTGGTCAGGATCGTCAAGTCGGTGTGCAGGCGGACGCGATCAAGGCGACGCACCCGGAGCGGCAAGAGGCCCCATTCGTTCTTCGCGCGTCCGAACTCGCGCTCGACCGATGCGCGCTTGCGGTAGATCGCTTTCCAGCGCTTCGTCTCGCGGGGAATCAGCGGGTGCAGCCGGTCGGCCTTGATCCAGGTCGATGCGGGCTTGCACTCGCCCGTAGGGCAGCGCCACTTGGAGGCTCCCCGCTTGCGATCCGAGCCGGCGAATGTCCAGGTGCCGTGCTCGCAGGAAGGCGGCAGGTGCTTCCCGGCCTTCACCGCGCCGGTCTTGCGGAGGGGAATCACCGGCAGGCACTCGCGCTCGGCGCAGTCCTCATAGACCGGGCCTACGTCATAGCCCTTGTCCAGCGCGCAGGTATCGGCCAGCGCCCCGCGCCGCTTCGCCGTGTCGAGCAGCGGGGCAACGGATCGCGATTCGTGCGCCTTCGCCGTCTCGACGGCCCATGCCACCGGCAGGTCGGTCTTCGAGCAGACGGCGGCATGGAGGCGGTAGCCGTAGAAGCCGCCGCCCTTGCGGGTGGAGATCGAGGAACGGTGGCCCCAAGAGGCGTCGGGATCGGAGAACTTCTTTCGTTCCGGCCCGTTCTTGGACTTGAAGCGCTGGCCGTTGGCGTAGGCGGGCATGTCGCTCGCGTCGATGGCGAGGTCGCGGCCGTAGCTCGGCAGCTTCTCTCGCAGCCCTTCGACTACGCCGTCGATGCAGCGCTCGACCATCTCGCCGTTCTCCCGCAACTTCGAGGCGAAACGATAGGCAGCCCACTGGCTCGGCGGGTTTCCTTCGCAGCCGAGCGCCCGCTGGAGGCCCCAATGCTCGCCGACCAGGGCGACCGTCTTTGTCCAGGTCGGGATCGCGTAGAGCGACTTCGCCAGCGCCAAGCCGATCATGGTCCGGATCGGATACCCCGGCCTCCCCGTCCAGCGCGTAGCCTGAAGTTCCTCGATCAACCGCCCGATCTCGGGCGAATCGAGGAGCTGTTTCAGCTCGGCGCAAGCCGAGTTCCCTGCTACGTTGGCTGAGGCCAAGGAGCCACAATCTCCTGGGTCCAGACCCCCGGCTGTTCCACCAGCGCGGGGGTCGTTTTTCGCTTTCTAAAGCGGAAAACTATCGGTTTGACCGGACGGAAAAGGCGTGCTGCTCCCGTTATCGAGTGCAGGGAAGGGCCGCCCAATCGTCGAAGGATGTTGGCCCGTCGTGGCGACTCGATATACCTTTCAGAGCGTGCACGACGGAATCGGCTCGGCCGAAACGTGGAGACGGTTCCCCCGGGCCTTGTGCTCGGAGTCGTGCAAAGTACCCCCGCTGGGATTCGAACCCAGAATGCCGTGCAAGGCGGCCGCTTTAGAGGCGGCTGTGTATACCGGTTCCACCACGGGGGCTTGTATAAGTGGGCCAGCCGGGACTCGAACCCGGAAGCGCGAGATGCGCGGCGGGGTGATGGCCCGCTGCGTTTGCCAATTTCGCCACTGGCCCATGGATGAGAGAGGGGGGCCAGATGGCCCCCCTCTCTCAAGCTTGCTCGTTTGATCCGCCACCGCGCAGGCAGCGACCTCCCGAGGAACGGGCTTCATCGAAGACTGAATGTCTCGTTGATGGGCTTCCATTTCGGTTGTCCTGCGAGTCGGGTGTCTACGCCTTTCGCAGTCGGTCCCGGCGAGGCCGGGTCGGCTGTCGTTTATTTGGGGATCATTAGTTCTGAACGGCACGCTAATGGCCGTCTCGGACGCCCAGAACGACGAAGGGCCGCCGGAAGCCATGGCGACCCTTCATCAAGTTCCCTTTGGAAGGCAAGGAACAGGCGTAGACAAGGGGCAGAGTGACAGGCCGATCGGATGCCAAATGTACCCACCCACGGTACAGCCGGAAATGCAGGAGGAATGCGGGTTTGCGGCGATTCTGTGCCCACACCCCCGGCTAGCCGGGTCTGGGGTCAACGCCGCTTCGTGCTACAGGGCTACGCCCCTGTGCCACGTCCCGGACCCGGGCCCTCGGAAAGACGATGCCCTCCCGGGCTACGAAAAGCCGCTGCAATCGAGCTTCCCTGCAAACTGCCGGAAAACTCACCGTCCCGGTCTCAAAGATGTTGTTGACGTACTGGACGAGGGAACTGCAGGGATTGGGGCACCCGGCCGGGGCGCTACTTCTGTGGGAATCGCTTCCGTGGTGGCCCCGGCCGAGGCGTGTTCAGGCTACTGAGCGCGCGCCGACGCCGGGCTATCTCGGCCGATGCAGCGGAGGCGATTGCGACGACTTCCGGCCAGCTCAGGTCGATCGTGATCTGCACCCCTTCGACGCTACGGGAACCTTGCGTTGACCCCGTTCAGGCCGGGCTCAGCCACGCCGCAAAGTCGTGTCGGACAGGACCAATAGCCTGTTCCAGGCCGGGCCGTTTAGTTACCGCTGCGGTCTACGGTTTCTCAGCGTGAGGTAGAACCGCTCCGCAAGCGAGGTATCCATGAATCAGCTACCCGAGGGAACCCGCACCCAGAGCGGCGTGGGGAGTTTCGCCAATCCCTCCTAGCACTGCTTTGTTAGCTCAGCGGTAGGTTTCCCCGCCTTCGTCGCGAACCCTCCTCGCGTCCAACCACTCCGACGCGAGGAGGAAGATGACGGCGGTGATCGAGGCAACCAGGGAGGGCTCCCCGACGGCGGTCAGGGAACGGCTCGAGGAGTTCGGGCAAGAAGTGCTTGCCGAGGCGACGAACCGGCCGCGGCAGATGGCCAACGGTGGCCTCTACCTGCGGGGCCTTCTGGAGGAAGGCAAGCGCAAGTCGCTGGAGCCGATGGTCGCCCGCTTGGGCGGCGAGGCCGACTACCAGTCGATGCAGCAGTTCCTCACCGACAGCCCCTGGGACCCCGCCCTGGTGGTCCGGGCGGTGGCCGAGCGGGTCTGCCCGGAGATCGAGGTCGAGGCCTGGGTGCTCGACGACACCGGCTTCCCCAAGCAGGGAAAGCGCTCACCGGGAGTCAAGCGCCAGTACTCGGGCACGCTCGGCAAGACCGGCAACTGCCAGGTCGGCGTCTCGGTGCACGCGGTCGGTGCCAAGGGAACGGCGCCCCTGGGCTGGGCGCTCTACCTCCCCGAGGAGTGGTGCGCAGATGAAGAGCGCCGGCGGGCGGCAAAGATCCCCGAGGAGGTCACCTTCAAGACCAAGCCCTGCCTCGGCGGCGAGCTGATCGAGCGCGCCGCCGGCTGGGAGGTGGCGGAGGCGCCGGTGCTGGGCGACGCCGCCTACGGCGACAACACCGAGCTGCGCAAGCGCCTGCACGCCGCCGGGAGCGAGTACGTGTTCTCCGTATCCGCCGAGACGACCGTCTTTGAAGCCGGGACCGCCTTCGCGGTCCCGGCACCGAAACGCGCGGGCGGCCGGCCGCCGAAACGGCTTCGCCCCGACCGCGAGCCGGTGGCGATCGGCGACCTCATCGCCGGCATGGACCCCGGCGACTGGCAGACGGTCGCCTTCCGCGACGGCCCCGACGGGGAGCCGATGACCTCGCGCTTTGCCTTCCAGCGCGTGCGCGCCGGGCATCTCTGGCAAGAGGGCTATGTCTCCGAGCCGCCGCACGAGGAGTGGCTGATAGCCGAGTGGCCCGAGGGCTCCGAGGAGCCGACCAACTACTGGCTCGCCAGCCTGCCCGCCGACGTCGAGCCCCAGCGCCTCGCCCGCCTCGCCAGGCTGCGCTGGAAGATCGAGCTCGACTACCGCCAGTTGAAGGGCGAGCTCGGCCTCGACCACTACGAGGGGCGCAGCTGGCTCGGGTGGTACCACCACACCGCCCTGGTCACCGCGGCGCATGGCTTCCTCACCTTGGAGCGGCTGCGCGATTTTCACCCGCGGCCGGCCTGACATTTCCACAGGCGGCGCTCGTGCTTCAGCCCGTCTTCAAGTGTTGGGCCGGCCGCTGCCAGACATGCTTTCAGCCAGTCGACCTTGACCATCTGCCGCTGCGGATGCATCGGTCGGACGAGTGAGAGCTAACAAAGCAGTGCTAGATCAGTAGGGGCGATCGTCCCCACGCGGTGAATGCGCCCAGTGCCAGGCGCAATCACCGTTCCCCCCTTGGTCCCCTTTTAGTCCCCGGCCGGAGGCCCCCAGTCCAGGCCTCCGGCCGGTGTGTCGGCTCTCCCTGGCTCTAGCTTGGAAAGCCGACCCTTGAAACACCTGCCTCTTGGCGAAGTTGCGCAGCCCTCAGCGCCGGCCGAGCCGCTCGCGCAGGGCCTCCAGGCGGCGCCCCAGCTCGGCCTCGAAGCCGCGCTCGGTCGGCGCGTAGAAGCGGCTGCCCCGCAGGGCCTCGGGCAGCAGCGGCTGGTCGCTCACCCCGCCCGGCTCGTCGTGCGCGTAGCGGTAGCCCTCACCGCGCCCGAGCGCCTTCGCGCCCGGGTAGTGGGCGTCGCGCAGGTGGTCGGGCGGCGTGTGGGCGCCATCGGCGCGCACCTCGGCGCGGGCGGCGGCCAGGCCCCTGTAGGAGGCGTTGGACTTCGGCGCCAGGGCGAGGTAGACGGCAGCCTGGGCGAGGTTGAGCGCGCACTCGGGCAGGCCGACGCGGTCGACTGCGCTGGCCGCGGCGTCGGCGACGAGCAGCGCCTGGGGGTCGGCGTTGCCGACGTCCTCGGAGGCGAGGATGACCATGCGGCGGGCGATGAAGCGCGGGTCCTCGCCGCCCTCCAGCATCACCGCCAGGTAGTAGAGCGAGGCGTCGACGTCGGAGCCCCGCGTCGCCTTGATCCAGGCCGAGACGAAGTCGTAGTGGCGGTCGCCCTGGCGGTCGTAGTCGAGCGCCTTGCGCTGCAGGGCGTCCTCGACCGTGGCGACGTCTACCGGCGCGCCGCGCGAGCGCGCCGCCGCCCGCTCCAGCGCCGCCAGCGCCACCCGCGCGTCGCCGCCGCTGCGCCGGGCCAGCATCGTCAGCGCCGCGTCGGAGACCGGCGGCGGCTCGGCGAGGCCGCGCTCGCGGTCGGCGAGGGCGCGGCGCAGCAACCGCTCGACCTCGGCGGGCTCGAGCGGGCGCAGCTCGTAGACCTGGCAGCGCGAGAGCAGCGCCGAGTTGACCTCGAAGTAGGGGTTCTCGGTGGTGGCGCCGATCAGGGTCAGCAGGCCGTCCTCGACCGCCGGCAGCAGCGCGTCCTGCTGGGCCTTGTTGAAGCGGTGGATCTCGTCGAGGAAGAGCACGGTGGGACGGCCGCTGCCGGCGCGGCGCTCGCGCGCCCGCTCGATCGCGGCGCGGATCTCGGCGCGGCCGGCGTTGACCGCCGACTCCTCCTCGAAGGCCCCCGCGGCGCCGGCGGCGGCGATCCGCGCCAGCGTCGTCTTGCCGGAGCCCGGCGGCCCGTAGAGGATCGCGCTGTGCGGGCGGCCGCTCTCGATCGCCATACGAAGAGCGGACCCGGGCCCGAGAACGTGCTCTTGTCCCACGAGCTCATCCAAGCTCCGCGGCCGCATCCGCACCGCCATCGGCGCGTCGGCAGCTGGCACTGCGGCGGCGCTCCCGTCACCGGCATCGAACAGTCGATCGGTCACCGCAGCTCAGTATGAGCCCATCGGGGGAGGTTTCGGCGTGCCTCCCCGCTGTTGCACGACGAAACCTCCCCCGATGGGCTCCTGCTTGATGGGATACTTGATACGAAATTCGTTTTGATGTATCGTCAGGGACTCGTGTCGACGGTTCTCCCCACAGCCGACGAAGTCCCGGATCTCGTTCCCAAGCCGGGCTCGCCGGTGTGGCGCTACGGCGGCGACGCGCGGCTGGTCGGCACCGGCGCCTACGCGATCCTGCTCCAGGTCGGCCACCCGACGGTTGGCGCCGGGGTCAGCGAGCACTCCGAATTCCGCGCCGACCCCTGGGGGCGGCTGCTGCGCACCCTCGACTACTCCTACGTGATGACCTACGGCACGCCCGAGCAGGCGGGTGAGATGGGGCGGCGCATCCGCGAGATGCACAAGCACATCAAGGGCGTCAAGCCCGACGGCGAGCGCTACCACGCGCTCGAGCCCGAGGCCTACGCCTGGGTCCACGCCACCCTCGCCCACTCGATCGTGCGTGGCCACGAGCTGCTCGGCAGCCCGATCCCCGCCGGGGAGATCGACGACTTCTACACCCAGTGGCGACGCGGCGGGCGGCTGATCGGCGTGCGCGAACGTGACCTGCCCGAGACGTGGGAGGAGTTCGGCGAGTACTTCGACCGCATGGTCGAGGAGCGGCTCGAGCGCACCGCCGCCGTCGACGAAGTGCTGGAGTCGCTGGGCGAACCGACCAGCCCCGACCTGCCCTGGCTGCCGGAGACCGCCTGGCGGATCGCCCGCGTCCCGGCCGCGCACCAGATCTCGCTGGTCACCGCCGGCCTGCTCGCGCCCGTCCTGCGCGAGCGCTTCGGCGTCTCCTGGTCGCGGCGCAAGGAGCGCGAGCTACGGGTGCTCGCCGCCGCCTCGCGGGCGGCGACGCCGCTGCTGCCGCGCGGCCTGCGCAACGTCGGCCCCCGCTACCTGCGCTGGCGCCGCGAGGCGATCGAGCGCGGCGACGCCGCCTCGCCGTCGCGCATCCCGGTCGCGGCCTAGACTGGGGCCGCATGGCGGTCGAGCCGGCGACGTTGCTCAAACACGCGGTCGAGCCGGGCGCCGAGCCGCCCGGCGACGCGATCAGCGCCCGCATCCTCGACGCCGCGCTCGAGCTCGCCGCGGCCTCCGGCCTCCAGCACCTGACCATGGACGCGGTCGCCCGCCGCGCCCGCGTCGGCCGCATGACCGTCTACCGCCGCTTCGGCGACAAGCAGGCCCTGCTCGCCGCGCTCGGCGCCCGCGAGGGGCGCCGCTGCCTGGCCGAGCTCGACGCCGCCGCCCCCGCCGACGCGCCGATCGCCGAGCAGGTCGCGGCCGGCTTCGCGACCAGCCTGCGCCTCGCCCGCGAGCACCCGCTGCTGAGCCGCCTCGCCCGGCTCGAGCCCGAGAGCGTGCTCGGCGCCCTGACCGAGGATGGCGGGGCGCTCTTCGGCCTCGCCCGCGCCTACCTGGCCGGGCGCCTGCGCGAGTCCCAGCGCGCCGGCGTGCTCGGCGAGATCGAGGTCGAGGAGGCGGCCGAGCTGCTCGTCCGCCTCGCGATCAGCTTCGCGCTGATCCCCGAGAGCGCCCTGCCGCTCGAGGACGAGGAGCGGGTGCGGGCGCTGGCGCGCGGCATGCTGGCGCCGATCCTCGCGGGCTGACGCCGGGCGACCCTACCCGGCCGCGCCGAGCACCGGCTCGCGCTCGGCCTCGCGGGGGTCGATCGTCTCCACCGGGCCGAAGCGGGCCGCGGAGACGCGCTCGACGAAGGCCAGCTCCATCTGCGCGATGCGCTCGTCGGAGCCGAGCAGGTTGCTGGCCCGGGCGAGTTCGCGGAAGAAGGTCAGCGGCCGGAAGAGCAGCGCCATCGCAAAGCCCGCGAGCCGCGAGCGGGGGACGCCGAGCGTGTCGGCGGTCTCGTCGTCCATCCAGCGCCGCACGAAGCCCCCCAGGTAGCGAGCCTTGAGCGCCACCGCCGGCCGCCGGAGCGGCTTCGGCAGGGCCTTTTCGAGCGGGAACTCGACGCCGTCGTGGAGCAGCGCCCGCATCAGCTTCGGCGAGTCCTCGTTGGGCTCGTCGTCGAGCGCCAGCGCCGCCTCCATCGTCCTCAGCGCCTCGCGGTAGGTGCGCGGCAGCAGGTAGTCGGGGGTGCCCATCAGCGAGCCGATCCAGGTCCACTGGTGGGTCATCGCCTCCAGCTCGGCCGGCGAGAAGCGCACGCCGAGGTCGCGCAGCGCCTCGATCGGGATCGTCATGAAGCCGCCGATCGCGGTTACCAGCGAGTCGCTGGCGCTGATCGGCACGCCCCATTCCGGCAGGTCCCAGCTCGGATCGGCGGCGAGGTGGCGGCGGACCAGGGCGTGGACGAGGCGCAGCCGCAGCGTCGCCCGGATGCCCTCCGCCCCGGGGCGCAGCGCCCCCGGCTTGGTGCCGACCGCGACCCAGCGCGAGGTCTCCTGGATGCGCCGCGGCGCCATCTTCTCCAGCCGCCCGGTGGCGGCCAGCGGGCGGGTGAGACGAGCGCTCTTGTAGCCGTAGGCCAGCGAGCCGCAGATCAGCGCCAGGCCGAGGTTGAGCCCGCCGCTGCGCCAGTAGGCGTTGGCGCCGGCGTCGACCAGGTCGAGGTCGACCCAGTCCGGCGGGCGGATCGCCGGCTCGAGCAGCTCGGCCAGCTCCGGCGGGGCGCCCCCGATCGCCTCCGGGCCGCGGACCAGCGCCTCGTCGAGCAGGCGCCAGCCGTCGCCGCCGGGCAGGTCCTTGAAGGAGGCGATCAGCCGGTCGGCGAGCGGGTCGCCTTCGAAGGCGCCGCGGGCGATCCGGTCGACCAGGCCGGGGTCGTGCTCGTGCTTGGCCGCCGCGATGCGCGCGGCCAGCTTGGTCGAGAACGGCGGCGCGGCGGGCGTGACGGCGGGCGCAGAGGACATGGCCTAGGCCACCGCCAGCACCGGCTCGCGCTCGGCCGAGCGGGGGTCGATCGTCTCCGCCGCGCCGCCGCGGGCGGCCGACATCCGTTCCAGCAGCGCCAGCTCGAAGCCGGCGATGCGCTCGTCGGAGCCGAGCAGGTGGCTGGCGCGGGCCACTTCGCGGCCGACCGCGAAGGGCCGCAGCAGCGGCGTCAGGTGGGTCAGCGGCGTGTCCGGGACGCCGAGGCGGTCGGCCATCTCGGCGTCCATCCAGCGCCGCGCGAAGCTGCCGATCAGCCGCGCCTTCAACGCCCGCGCCGGCCGCCGCGCGAGCCGCGGCAGGCGGCCCTCGAAGGGGAATTCGGTGCCGTGGTAGAGCAGCGCCCGCATCAGCTTCGGCGAGTCCTCGTTGGGGCCGTCGTTGAGCGCCAGCGCCGCGTCCATCGTCCGCCGCGCCTCGGCGTAGGAGCGCGGGATGAGCCGCTCCGGCGTCCCCATCAGGGCGGCGACCCAGGCCCACTGGTGGGTCATCGCCTCCAGCTCGGCCGGCGAGAAGCGCACGCCGAGGTCCCTCATCGCCCTGATCGGCATCGACATGAAGCCGCCGATCGCGGTGACCAGCGAGTCGCTGGCGCTGATCGGCACGCCCCACTCGGCGATGTCCCAGTCGGAGTCGAGCAGGTGGGCGCGCACCAGGGCGTGGACGAGGCGCAGCCGCAGCGTCGCCCGCAGGCCCTCGGCGCCGGGGCGCAGCGCCCCCGGCCGCGTCGCCACCGCCACCCAGCGCGAGGTCTCCTGGAGGCGGCGCGGCGCCATCTTCTCCAGCCGCCCGGTGGCGGCCAGCGGCCGGGTCAGGCGACCGCTCTGGTACCCGAAGGCGAGCGAGCCGCAGGTCAGCGCCAGGCCGAGGTTGAAGCCGCCGCTGCGCCAGTAGGCGTTGGCGCCGGCGTCGACCAGCTCGAGGTCGACCCAGTCCGGCGGGCGGCGGGCCGGCTCGAGCAGCTCGGCCAGCTCGGGCGGGGCGCCCTCGACGTTCTCGGCGCCGCGCTCCAACGCCTCGTCGAGCAGGCGCCAGCCGTCGCCGCCGGGGAGCGCCTTGAACTCGGTGACCAGGCGGTCGGCGAGCGGGTCGCCTTCGAAGACGCCGGCGGCGAGCAGGTCGACCAGGTCGGGGTCGTGCTCGCGCTTGGCCTCGTCGACCAGTCGCGTCAGCGGCTCGGAAAGAGTCGGAAAAGAGGACATGAACGTATCCTGATTGTACGCGAGGCGGCGGCGTCCGTGCGCGCCGGACCTCGGTACGGGACCACCGCCGCAGCGCTGCCAGACTGGAGGGGTGAGCAGAGCCGCCAGCGGCGTCTACGGAGGGCAGTCGGCCGAGCAGCGCCGCAGCGAGCGGCGCGCCCAGCTGCTCGCGGCGGGCCTCGACCTGATCGGCACGCAGGGCTGGAGCGCGACGACCGTGCGCGGCGTCTGCGCCCGCGCCAAGCTGACCTCGCGCTTCTTCTACGAGAGCTTCGCGGACCTCGACGCGCTCGCCGTGGCGGTCTTCGACGAGGTCGTGGAGGACGCCACGGCCCAGGTCCTCGAGGCCGTCGCCGGCGCGCCCGCCGACGACCCGCAGGCGCAGGCGCGCGCCGCGATCGACACCTTCGTGCGGGTGCTGACCGACGACCCGCGCAAGGCGCGGGTGACCTTCGTCGAGGCGCTGGGCAGCGAGGCCCTGCTGGAGCGGCGGCTGGCGACGATGGACACCTTCGCGCAGCTGATCGCCGCCCAGGCGCGCGCCTCCTTCGAGCCGCCGGCGACCGAAGACCCGCTCGTCGACCTGACCGCGCGCCTGCTCGCCGGCGGCCTCGCCGAGCTGCTGATCACCTGGCTGCAGGGCGAGATCGAGATCGACCGCGAGCAGCTGATCGACGACTGCGTCGCCCTCTTCGTCGCCACCGCCGAGAGCGCCGTGGCGATCGCCCGCCGCCGCGCCGGCGACGACGGCCGCCGCCGGGCCTGAGGCACGCCATACGGACGGCTCGCTCCCGCCGGCCTAGGACCTATCCCTACCGGGATGGGTCCCTACAATCGGGCGCCATGGAGAGCGCTACGCAGAGCCCAACCGCCCAGTCCACCCTCGAGTCCTTCAACCCGGCGACCGGCGAGCTGGTCGGCTCGGTCGCCACGATCGCGCCCGAGCAGGTGCAGGGCATCGTCGACGACGTCGCCCGCATCCAGCCCGCCTGGGCGGAGCTGTCGCTGGCTGACCGCGCCCGCTACATGAAGCGCGCCGCCGACGCGCTGCTCGACGAGATCGACGAGATCGCCGAGCTGCTCGTCGCCGAGCAGGGCAAGCCGCGCGCCGAGGCCTACACGATGGAGCTGCTGCCGACCGTCGACGCGCTGCACTGGTGCGCCAAGGCCGGGCCGAAGATCCTCGCCGACGAGAAGGTGCGGATGAGCCAGGCCTTCCTGGCGACCAAGAAAGGTCGCTTCTCCTACGAGCCGATCGGGGTGGTGGGGGTGATCGCGCCCTGGAACTACCCCTGGTCGATCCCCTTCGGCGAGGTGGCGATCGCGCTGATGGCCGGCAACGGCGTGGTGCTCAAGCCGGCCAGTTTGACGCCGCTGCTGGGCGAGGCGATCCGGCGCGTCTTCGAGAAAGGCGGCCTGCCCGAGGGGCTCGTCCGCGTCGTCCACGGCGGCGGCGTCGTCGGCGACGCGCTGGCGCGCTCCAGCGCCGGCAAGATCTTCTTCACCGGCTCGGTCGAGGTGGGCCGCAAGGTCGGCGAGGTCTGCGCGCGGCGGCTCAAGGGCTCGGTGCTGGAGCTGGGCGGCAAGGACCCGATGATCGTCTGCGCCGACGCCGACCTCGACAAGGCGATCTCCGGCGCCGTCTGGGGCGGCTTCGCCAACGCCGGGCAGACCTGCTCGGGAATCGAGCGCGTCTACGTGGTGCGGGAGGTGGCTGACCGCTTCGTCGAGGGCGTCGCGCGTGAGAGCGAGGAGCTGCGCCTCGGCGACCCGCTGCGGTGGGAGACGGAGATCGGCCCGATGACCTCCGAGGGCCAGCACGAGATCGTCGTCGAGCTGATCTCCGACGCCGTCGCCGCCGGCGCGACCAAGCTCTGCGGCGGCCCGACCGAGGTCGCCGGCCTGCCCGGCAGGTTCGTCGCCCCGACCGTGCTGACCGGGGTCACGCACGAGATGCGGATCATGCGCGAGGAGATCTTCGGGCCGGTGCTGCCGATCGTCGTCGTCGACTCCGAGCAGGAGGCGATCGAGCTCGCCAACGACTCCGAGTTCGGCCTCGGCGCCTCGGTCTGGACGAAGGACCGCCAGAAGGGCGAGCGGATCGCCCGCCGGATCGAGTCGGGCATGGTCTGGGTCAACGACCACTCCTTCAGCCACGGCGCCTGCCAGTGCGCCTGGGGCGGCGTCAAGGACTCCGGCGTCGGCCGCTCGCACTCGAAATTCGGCTTCTACGAGTGCGTCAACGTCAAGATGAACGCCTGGGAGCCGGGCCTCACCCGCGACTTCTGGTGGCACCCCTACGACCGCACCCTGGGCGAAGCCGTGCGCGCCTCGGCAAAGCTCCTCTACGGCAAGGGCACGACCCGCACCAAGGCCCTGCGCGACGGCGCCGTCCCGCTGCTGCGGGTCGGCCGCCGCACCCTCCGCAACCCCCGCCGCCGACGGGCCGATACGTCAAGCCAACCTTGACGTATCGGCCCGTCGGCGGTGTTTCAGGGGCTGCTCGAGCTCGAAGAGGCCCTTCGCCTCCAGCTCGCGCAGGCGCTTGTAGTCGGCGTGGAGGCGGGTGCGGTCGGAGGCGACCAGGTAGGCCATGCCGGGGCAGGTGAAGAGGTCGACGGTGCGGCGCAGCTCCTCGCCCGCTCCCAGCATCGCGATCGAGCCGGCGAAGCTGGGCAGCTGCTCGATCGCCCGCAGGCCCTCGGCCGAGACGATCCTCCCCTCGTGCCGGGAGATCAGCATCACGCAGTAGGCGGCGGCGCGCAGCTCGTAGGGCCGGGCGGCGCGGCGGGCGACCGAGCCGGGGTCGAGGTAGGCCTCGGCGACGAGCGCCGGGTGGCTGGGCGTGCAGCGGTCGATCACGTCGTCGCGGACGGAGCCGTGCATGCGCGCGCCCGACTCGACCAGGACCGGGCCCGCCGCGGTCAGCATCGCCTCGGTGTGGGCCGGGCCGAAGCGGATGCCGAGCGCGTCGAGCACCGCTTCCACGTAGGGGACGACCTCGTCCTGGGCGGGCCCGTGGCGGTCGAGCAGCTCCTCGTAGTCGTAGACGAGATTGCCGGCGATGCGGCGCTTCTCGTCCCGCCACACCTCCGAGACGTGGTGGACGCCCTCCCAGCTGACCGTGTTGACGAAGAGCTGCGTGCCGCGCAGCAGCTCCTGGACGAGCAGCTCCTCGTTGGCGCCGCGCAGGGCGTTGGGGCGGCCGAGGAGGGCCGCGAAGGCCGCCTCGACCGCCGCCGCGTCCTCGCAGAGGGCGACGCCGTCGGTGCCGGCACTGTCGAGCGGCTTGACGACGACCGGCCACTCGCCGCGCTGGCGCGCCCAGGCCGCGGCGGCGGCCGGGTCGCCCGTCTTCAGCTCCTCCACCGCGCGCAGGCCGGCGGCGCGCAGGGCGCCCGCCATCGCGTGCTTGTCGCGCCGCGCCCGGCTCAGCGCGGTGCCGTTGGAGGGCAGCCCTAGCCGCTCCGAGAGGGCGTCGGCGAGCGGCACGCCGGGCTCGGAGCCGACGACGACGAAGGCGGGCTCGTGCGCCGCCAGCCGCGCCAGGGTCGCCTCGAGATCGCCCGCGTGGACGATCTCGGCGGCGAAGTCCTCGCGCCGGAAGGAGCGCAGGTAGAAGTCGGGCGTCGCCGGGCTGCTGCGCAGGTGCACGACGGGCAGCCCGGCGGCGGCGAAGCGCGGCGCCAGCTTCGCCCCGGTCGAGTAGGCGTCGACGACGACCGCCGCGCCGCGGGCGGGGGTCATGCGGCGGCGACGAGGACGAGGCGGTCCTCGGGGCGCTTCGGGGCGCCGGCGAAGTCGCCGTAGCGCTCGATCTCGGCGAAGCCGGCCGCGGCCGCCATCCGCTCCAGGTCCTCCGCCTCGTACATGCGGATGCGCGAGTCCATCTCCTCGCCGTCGAGCTCGTAGTGGACGTGCAGCATGCCGGTCGAGAAGTCGACGTCGAGCGTCTCGCGCACGCCGTTCGTCTCCCGCTCGACGACGCCCTCGTCGCTCTTCAGCCGCTGGCGCGAGCGCTCCAGGTCGGAGAGCTCCATCGCCAGCCGGCCGCCCGGCCGCAGGGCGCTGTGGAAGGCGCGCAGCATCGCCATGTCCTCGGCCTCGGTGAACCCGTAGCCGAAGCTGGAGCAGAGGCTGACCAGGGCGTCGAAGCGGCCCAGCTCGGCGGGCAGCGGCCGCAGCAGGTCGAGCACCTCGTAGCGCGGCCCGGGATAGCGCTGCCGGGCTTCGGCGATCGCCTCGGCGGAGATGTCGACGCCGACCGCCTCGACGCCGAGCGCCCGCACGGCGGCGGTGAAGCGGCCCAGGCCGCAGCCGGCGTCGAGCAGGCGATCGCCGCGCCCGAGGCCAAGCAGGTCGACGAGGAGCCGCGCGTTCTCCTCGGTCCCGTCGTAGCTGCCCAGGCGGGCGGCGACGCGCATGTAGGTGGGACCGTAGTTGTCGACCGCGTTGAGGAGCGCCGGCTGATCGCTCATGATTTCCTAAGCGTAGCTTGGCGACCGGGCTCGCGCGAGCGCGGCGGCAGCGCGGTGTGCGAGGGTCCACGGCGACCTCGCACCTTCCCGCGATGAACCGAGCCAGCACCTCCGAGCCCGCGGTCTCCGTCGCCGCCCTGCGCCGCGACTACGGCGAGCGGACGGCGCTCGAGGGCGTCGGCTTCGAGCTGGCGCGGGGCGGGACGCTGCTCGTGCTGGGGCCGAACGGGGCGGGCAAGACGACGCTGCTGCGCATCCTCGCCACGCTGCTGCGCCCGAGCGGCGGCGAGGTGCGAGCGCTGGGCTGCGCGCTGCCCGGCGAGGCCTGGCGGCTGCGCGGGCGGATCGGCTTCCTCGGCCACGAGCCGCTCCTCTACCGCGACCTCAGCGGTCGCGAGAACCTGCGCTTCCACGCCCGCCTGCACGGCCTGGACGCCGCGGTCGCCGGGGCGCGGATCGAGGCGCTGCTCGCCGCGACGGGCATGGAGCGGCGCGCCGGGGAGCGGGTCGCCGAGCTCTCCGCCGGGATGCGCCAGCGGCTGGCGATCTGCCGCTGCGTCCTGCACGAGCCCGAGCTGCTGCTGCTCGACGAGCCCGACTCCCACCTCGACGCCGAGGGGCGCGAGCTGGCGCGGGCGCTGCTCGGGCCGGCGGAGGGGCGCTCGCGGGTGATCGTCAGCCACGATCCGGAGCGCTTCGAGGCCGAGGCGGACGCCGTGCTGCGGCTCGAGGCGGGCGGGCGGTCGGTGACGGCGTGACCGGCTTCCGCGTCGCCTTCGCGGCGATTCTCGCCAAGGACCTGCGCGCCGAGCTGCGCACGCTCCAGTCGCTGCCGGCGATGGCGCTCTTCGCCACCACGACCTTCGTCATCTTCCGCTTCGCCCTTGACCGCACCAGCCTCTCCGGCAGCCTCGCCTCGGGGGTGCTCTGGGCGACGCTGCTCTTCGCCACGCTGCTCGGCGTCAACCGCCTCTTCGTCGCCGAGCGCGAGGAGGGCGGCTTCGACGCGATCCGCCTGGCGCCGATCGACCGCACCGCCCTCTTCGCCGCCAAGGCGGCGGCGCTGCTCGTCTACCTGCTCGCCCTGGAGCTGGTCGTCGTGCCCGTCTTCGCGATCTTCTTCCTCGACTCGGCGGCGGCCCTGGCGCCGCTGCTCGCCGTGCTCGTGCTGGCCGACGCCGGCCTCGCCGCCACGGGGACGCTGGTCTCCTCGATGGCGGTCCACTCGCGCGCCCGCGACCTGCTCGGCCCGCTCGTCCTGCTGCCGCTGGCGGTGCCGCTGATGATCGCGGCGAGCGGCGCCAGCGAGCCGCTGCTCGCCCTGGGCGGTCCCGGTTACGAGCGCTTCGGCACCTGGCTCGCGGTGCTCTCCCTATACGATCTGGTCTTCCTCCTGGTCGGCTACGCCGTCTTCGATTTCCTGCTGGAGGACTGAGCGCCCTCGCCTCCCGGGGCCGCGAGAACCATGTACGGCAAAGGACTGAGACCACTCTCGATCGCGACCGTCGTGGCGCTGGCCGCCGGGCTCTCGCTGGTCTTCTTCTACGCCCCGCTGGACGCCGACCAGGGCTTCGTGCAGAAGATCTTCTACCTGCACGTGCCGCTGGCGATCGTGGCGCTGCTCGGCTTCGTCGCCGGCGGCGCCTTCGCGATCGCCCACCTGCGCGGCGGCGAGCGGCGCTGGGACGCCTACTCCTACGTCTCGATCCACATGTCGGTGATCTTCGGCGTCGCCGTGCTGCTCACCGGCTCGATCTGGGCCAGGGCCTCCTGGGGGCACTGGTGGGTCTGGGACGAGCCGACCCTGGTCAGCTTCCTGATCGTCTTCCTGATGTACGCCACCTACTACCCCTTCCGCTACGCGATCGAGGACCCCGAGCGGCAGGCCCGCTACGCCTCCGTCTTCGCCGTCACCGCCGGCGCCTTCGTGCCGCTCAACTTCATCGCCGTGCGGCTGGCCGAGAGCTTCGTCCACCCGCGCGTCTTCGCCACCACCGGCGGCGGCCTGCCGGGCTCGATGATGCTCACCTTCCTCGTCTGCCTGGCGGCGATGGCGCTGCTCTGGGTGACGCTGGTGAAACTCGAGCTGACCGCGAAGAGCGCCTCGGGCCAGCTCAAGCGCCTGCGCCGCGCGCTCGACGCGCCGGCCGCCGGGGCGGGCTCGCGGATCGCGCCGGAGGTGAGCTAGTGGACCCGCTGCCGCTCGCCGCGCCGGCGCTGCCGCTCGACGAGGCGGGGCGCTACGTCGCCGGCGCCTACGTCGTCTTCCTCGTCCTGCTCGTCGTCTACGTCTCGATCATGGCGACGAAACTGCAGCGGATCGAGCGCGAGCTGCGCGAGCTGGCCGGGTTCGCGGAGCATCGCTCCGCCGGGGACCAGGCCCCCGGACGCGGGAGCGAGGGCCAATCCATGTCTGACTCCCTGGCCCTGACGGGGGCGGAGGAGGCGGCGCCCGATGAGTGAGCTGCTCGCCCTCGGCGTCTCCCACAAGACGGCGCCGCTCGACCTGCGCGAGCGGCTCTCGCTGACCGAGGGGCGCGCCGTCGGCGCCCTGCGCGAGCTGACCGAAGCCGCCGGCATCCACGAGGCGGCGGCGATCTCGACCTGCAACCGCACCGAGCTCTACCTCGTCGTCTCCGACCCGGTCGAGGCCGAGTCGACGGCGCTCGGCGTGCTCACCCGCCAGGCCGAGATCCGCCCCACCGAGCTGCTCGGCCACCTCTACTCGCTGCGCTCCGGCGAGGCCGTCCGCCACCTCTTCCGCGTCACCGCCGGGCTCGACTCGATGATCGTCGGCGAGGCCGAGATCCAGGGCCAGGTGCGGCGCGCCTACGAGCTGGCGCTGGTCGAGGGCGGCACCGGGCCGATCCTCAACCGGCTCTTCCGCGGCGCCCTCGCCGCCGGCGGGCGGGCGCGCGAGGAAACCGGGATCAGCGAGAAGAACGTCTCCGTGCCGTCGGTCGCGGTCGAGCTGGCGCGGCGCACGCTCGGCGACCTCTCCGAGCGCCGCGTGCTGGTGATCGGCGCCGGCGAGACGGCCGAGCTGGTCGCCCGCGCCCTGGTGCGGCGCGGCGTCGCCACCGTCTTCGTCGCCAACCGCCACTACGACCGGGCGATCGGGCTGGCGCAGCGCTTCGAGGGCAACGCGGTTCGCTTCGAGGAGCTGCCCGAGCAGCTCGAGCGGGCCGACATCGTCGTCTCGGCGACCAACTCGCCGCACCACATCGTCGAGCGCGACGAGCTGGAGCACGTGATGGAGACGCGCGGCGGGCGGCCGCTGCTGCTCGTCGACATCGCCGTGCCGCGGGACATCGAGCCGGCCTGCCGCGAGATCGCCGGCGTCAGCCTGCACGACATCGACGACGTGCAGCAGATCGTCGAACGCAACGCGAGCGGGCGCGAGGCCGAGGCGCGGCGGGCCGAGCGGCTGCTCGACGCCGAGCAGGAGCGCTTCGAGCGCTGGCTCTCGGCGCTGGCGGTGATGCCGACCGTGACGGCGCTGCGCGAGCGCGCCGACGAGGTGGTGCGCCGCGTGCTGGCCGAGAACGAGGGCCGCTGGGAGAGCCTCGGCGAGGCCGACCGCGAGCGGCTCGAGACGATGGCGCGGGCGATCGTCTCGCGCCTCCTGCACGAGCCGACGCTGCGGATGAAGCGCTCGGCGGGGAGCGACGAGGCGTACCTGCTGGTCAGCGCGCTGCGCGAGCTGTTCGGGCTCGACGCCGGGACCGAGCCGGAGGCGGAGACGGACTCGAACGTCACCGAGCTGCGCCGCCGCAAGTCGAGTTGAGCCTGCGGATCGCCACCCGCGGCAGCGCCCTGGCGAGGGCCCAAGCAAGTCACGTCGCTGAGCTGCTCGGCGGGGCGGAGCTGGTCGAGGTTTCCTCGGACGGGGAGCGGGGAGACAAGGGGCGCTTCGTGCGGGGGGTCGAGCGGGCGCTGCTGGAGGGCGAGGCGGAGGTGGGCGTGCACTCTGCCAAGGACCTGCCCGGGGAGCTGGCCGAGGGGCTGGCGATCGCCGCGGTGCCGGCCCGCGAGGAGCCGGCCGACGCCTGGATCGGCGCCGGGGGGTCGCTCGGCGAGGTGCCCGAGGGCGCCCGGGTCGGCACCGCCAGCCTGCGCCGCCGCGCCCAGCTGCTCGCGGCGCGGCCCGACCTGCGGGTGGCGGAGCTGCACGGCAACGTCGACACGCGGCTGCGCAAGCTCGCCGCGGGCCAGCTCGACGCGATCGTGCTCGCCGTGGCCGGGCTGCGCAGGCTGGGGCGCGAGGGCGAGATCTCCTTCGCCGTCCCGGCCGAGGCGATGACCCCCGCCGCGGGGCAGGGATCGCTGGTCCTGCAGGTCCGCGCGGGCGACGAGGCGAGCGCGGTGGCGGTGGCGCCGCTCGGCGACGGGGCGGCGCTGGGCGAGCTGACCGCCGAGCGCGCCGTCGTCGCGGCGCTGGAGGCGAGCTGCGCGACGCCGGTCGGCGTGCGCGCGGCGGGCGGCGGGGAGACGATGCGGATCGACGCCTTCGTAGGCCTGCCCGACGGCGGCGAGTGGATCCGCGACCGGGTCGAGGGCGACGCGGCCGACCCGGCCGCCCTGGGCGCCGAGCTGGCCGGTCGCCTCCTCTCTGCCGGCGCCCGCGAGCTCCTCGACCGCGCCGAGAGTTGGAGCGACGAACCCCGGAGCGGGCATGCCTGACTTTCCGGGTCATGTCGGAACCGGGAAACCAGGCATGCCTGGAGCGAGGGGGAGCGCGCCCGGGAGTCGGAGGGTGCACGCCGCGGCCGTCGGGGGACCGAGATGAGCGCCCGAGCGGGAGTCGTCTACCTGGTGGGGGCGGGACCTGGGGACCCGGGCCTGATGACGGCCCGGTCCCTGGAGCTGATCGCCTCCGCCGACGCGATCTTCTACGACCGCCTGATCCCCCCCGAAGCCCTCGACGGCGCCCGCCGGGACGCCGAGCTCGCCTACGTCGGCAAGTCCCCCCCGGACGTGCCGGTGATTGACCCCCCATAT
>Ga0299914_10000041_pt1 | contig 76781 bp, 71 predicted proteins | sample RVTome_10_FD_201361 | JGI IMG/M metagenome (GOLD analysis project Ga0299914, IMG submission 201361) | Soil microbial communities from uranium-contaminated site in the Upper Colorado River Basin, Wyoming, United States - RVT153D57 (version 2) ... | reverse complement strand
GCGATGCTCTGCGTCTGGGAGCCGCGCGACGCGATCGGCGCGACGCGCGTCAACGACCCCGGCTCCCTGACCTGGAACGAGCTGCACACGCCGGACCCCGGCCGCGCCCTCGAGTTCTACACCGGCCTCTTCGGCTGGAACACGGAGGAGATGCCCTCCGACGAGGGCGGCGTCGCCTACACGATCGTCAAGGTCGGCGAGCGCTCCAACGGCGGCGTGATGAGCGCCCAGCAGGGCGAGCCCCCCAACTGGCTTCCCTACTTCACCGTCGAGAGCCGCGACGGCGCCGCGGAGAAGGCGAAGGGGCTGGGTGCCACCGAGCTGTTCCGGATCGAGATGCAGATGGGCAAGATCGCCGTCTTCGCCGACCCCGAGGGCGCTGCGTTCGCCGTTTTCGAGGGCGACGTCGACGACTGAGGCCCTGACCCGGTCGCGACTACGATCCGGCCAACGCACGGAGTTGTTTACGCCGGTCCGTCGAATTTTCCGCCGGCTCGTCGCTTCGCGGTGAGACTCACCTATCTTTTCGGCGTCGGGGCCGATGAGTTTCGCGGCGCCCGGCGGTCCCAACTGCGAAATCTCAGTCAAGCCCGCCTTCAGATCCAGCGAAGAAAGGTCCCCCTTCGATGACACGTCGCCTCGCCCGCCTCGCCGACATCGCCTACCGCCGCCGCGGCCGCGTGGTCCTCGCCTGGATCGTGGCGATGGTCGTGATCATCGGGCTCGGCTCCTCGCTGGCGGGTGAGTACAACGCCGACTACCACACGCCCGGATCGGAGTCGAAAGCCGCCAGCGAGACCACCCAGCGCGAGTTCGGCGGCTACTCCGGCCAGGAGGTCTACGTCGCCTGGAAGGACCCCGACGGCGCGCTGAGCCCGCAGGCCCGCGAGCGCGTCGACGCCTTCTTCGCGGAGGTTCGGCCGATCGGCGACGTCGAGCCCCCGACCGGGATCCAGGTCTCCGGCGACGGCACGATCGCGACCACGACGCTGCCGTTGACGGTCAACGGCTGGGAGGTCAGCAAGGAGGACGGCGAGAAGCTGGTCGCCGCCGCCGAGGCAAACAGCGTCGGCGGGCTTCAGATCGAGCTGGGCGGCGACCCGATCTACCGCGCCCAGGAGGCCGCCAGCCCGGAGATGATCGGCCTCGCCGGCGCGGCGATCGTGCTGCTGATCGCCTTCGGCTCCCTGGTCGCCGCCGGCCTGCCGCTCGCAATGGCCCTGGTCGGCCTCAGCATCACCTCCGGCGGGCTGATCCTGCTGCTCGCCAACGTCGTCGACGTCCCGGACTGGACGACCGCGGTCTCGGGGCTGATCGGGATCGGCGTCGGCATCGACTACTCGCTGCTGGTGCTGACCCGCTTCCGGGCGGCGATGAACGCAGGCAAGGACCGCCACGACGCCGTCGTCGAGGCGGTCACCACAGCGGGGCGCAGCGTCGTCATCGCCGGCGGCACGGTGGTGATCGCGGTCCTCGGCCTGTTCCTCACCGGGCTTCCGTACATGTACGGGGTGGCGCTCTCGGCGTCGTTCGCCGTCCTCGTCGTGATGCTCGCCGCGATCACCCTGCTGCCGGCGCTGCTCTCCTACCTCGGCCCGCGGGTCGACCGCTTGCGGGTGCCGTTCTTCGGCCGCACCCTGAAGACGGAGGGCAACGGCGAGTCGCCCGCCGCGCGCTGGAGCCACGCGGTCCAGCGGCGGCCCTGGCCGGCGGCGATCGCCGCCACCGCGCTGCTGCTGTTGCTCGCCGCGCCGGCGCTCGGTATGCGCCTCGGCTTCCCCGACGCCGGCAACGACCAGGCGGGCACGATGACCCGCCAGTCCTACGACCTGATCGCGGAGGGGTTCGGGCCCGGCGCCAACGGGCCGCTGGTGCTTGCCGCCGAGCTGCCCGGCCCGCAGGCGGAGGGCGACGTCGACGCCTTGGTGCGCGACATCCGCGCCGACGAGGGCGTCGCCTCGGTCGCCGAGACGCAGATCAACGAGGCGGGCACCGCCGCGATCGTCACCGCGATCCCGGCCACCTCCCCGCAGGACGCCGAGACCGAGGAGCTGGTCAACCGTCTGCGCGAGACGATCGTGCCCGAGGCCCTGGCCGGCACCGGGGTGACCGCGGAGGTCGGCGGCGTCACCGCCGCCCTCGAGGACCAGAGCACCTACATCGTCGACCACATGCCGCTGTTCATCGCCGGCGTCCTCGGCCTCTCCTTCCTGCTCCTGCTGGTCGCCTTCCACTCGCCGCTGATCTCGCTCAAGGCGGGGATCATGAACCTGCTCTCCGTTTCCGCCGCCTACGGGGTGATGACCCTGTTCTCGCAGGGCGGCACGCTCGGCGGGCTGATCGGACTCGACCAGGAGGTGCCGATCGCGCCGTTCATGCCGGTGATGATGTTCGCCATCCTCTTCGGCCTCTCGATGGACTACGAGGTCTTCCTGATCTCGCGGATCCGCGAGGAGTACCTGAAGGACGGCGACACCCGCCGCGCCGTGGCCGACGGCCTGGCGCGGACCGCGCGGGTGATCACCGCGGCGGCGGCGATCATGGTCGTCGTCTTCCTCGCCTTCCTGGCGGCGCCGGACACCTTCCTGAAGCTGTTCGGGATCGGCCTCGCCGCGGCGATCTTCCTCGACGCGACCGTGGTGCGAATGGTGCTGGTCCCCGCCGTGATGCAGCTGCTGGGCGCCCGCAACTGGTGGATCCCGAGCTGGCTGGAGCGCGTCCTGCCCCGCATCGACGTCGAGCGCAGCGGCGCGGTCGGCGCGGAGGCGCGGCCGTAGCACTTGCCGCGAACGTCCCAAGGGCCCCCGCGGAGTGGGGAGTGCGGGACGTTCAGCGGTCGACCAGGCGTTCCGCCAGCCGGTCCATGCCGCGCTCGCCGGCGGCGCCGGCGGCGGCGGACCAGTCGGTGGGGCGGTCGGGCGGGCGCTCGACGCCGGCGTCGCGCAGGGTGGCGATCTCCTTGAAGGCGAGCAGCTCCTCCCGCGCGTCGAGCAGGGCGGCGCGCAGCTTCGGGCGCTGCTCGCGCATCGCGCTGTCGAGGACGGCCTCCAGGGAGCCGTGGCGGCGCAGCAGCTCGGCGGCGGTCTTCTCGCCGACCCCCTTGGCGCCGGGAATGCCGTCGGAGGGGTCGCCGCGCAGGGCGATGAAGTCGGGCACCTGGGCGGGGCCGATTCCGTAGCGCTCGCGCACCTCGTCGGGGCCGACCTCCTCGGCCCCCTGGCGGCCGGTGCGCACGTAGAGGACGCTCACCCGCCCGTTCGCGCACTGGTACATGTCGCGGTCGCCGGTCAGCAGCAGCGCCCGGCCGCCCGCTTCTGCCTCGAGGCGGGCGTAGGTGCCGAGCAGGTCGTCGGCCTCCAGGGAGTCGTGCGAGGCGACGGTCCAGCCGAAGGCCTCGAAGAAGGCGCGGGCGTCGGCCCACTGCGGCGAGAGATCGTCCGGTAGCTCCTCGCGGTCGGCGTGGTAGGAGGGGTACAGCTCGGTGCGGTAGTGGGCTGCGTCGGGGCCGAAGCAGAGGACGACAGCGCGCGGCTCGTAGCGCTCCACTTCGCGGACGATCAGGTTGGCCGCGCCGAGCAGCGCGTTGACCGGCTGCCCGTCCGGCCCGACGATCGAGTTCGGCAGCGCGTAGAAGGCGCGGAACAGCATCGAGGGGGTGTCGACGGCGAGGAGCGGGCCCGGCGCGATGCTGGGCAACGGGCTTGCGCGCATGGGCATCGGGTCAGGGTAATCCGCCCGGTTCGACCGTGGCCCCGTACGGTCTATCCTCGGATCGTGGACTCGCCGGTCGCGATCGGGGTGCCGATCGACTCGGTCGGCCGCAACGGCGGCGCCGAGAACTCGCCCGCGGCGCTGCGGGACCTGGGCGTCGTCGAGGCGCTGGGCGGCGAGGATGGTGGGGACCTCGAGGTGCGCGTCCGCGGCGAGGAGCGGGACCCGGACACGGGCATCCTCGCCGGCCCCGACGTGCTGAGGACGACGGAGACGATCCGTGCCGCGGTTGCCGAGCGAGTCTCGGCGGGCGGGCGGCCCTTCCTGCTCGGCGGTTGCTGCGCGGAGCTGCCGGGGGCGCTGGCCGGCGCACGCGACGCGCTCGGCCCGGTCGGCCTCGTCCACCTCGACGGCCACCAGGACCTCTACGACGGCGCCACCTCGCCGACCGGAGAGGCCGCGGACATGCCGATCAGCGTCGTGCTCGGGCTTGGTCCGGCCGGCTGGGTGGAGGCGGCCGGCGGCGCCGCGACGGCGCCGGAGCGGACCGCGCTCGTCGGCTACCGCGACGGGGAGGAGTCGCTTCGCTACGGGATGCGCCAGCCGGTGCAGCTCGATCCGTCGCCGCTCTGCGTCCCGGTCAAGGACGTTCGCGCCGAGGGGCCGGCGCGGGCCGGGCGGTGGGTGGCGGAGGCGATCGGCGCGACGCCCTTCTGGCTGCACTTCGACGTTGACGTCCTCGACCAGGAGGTCTTTCCGGCCACCGACTACCTGATGCCGGGCGGGATGACCTGGGAGGAGCTGGGCGCGGTGATCGCGCCGCTACTCGCTTCGACGAGCCTGGTCGGCGCCTCACTCGCTTGCTACAACCCCGACAAGGATCCCGACCGAGCCTGCGGCCACACCCTCGTCGAGGCGATCGCTTCGGCGTTGTCATGACGGCACGGGTGGCGTGCCGCTACACCGTCTCGTCGGCGAGGTGCTCGGCCTCGAGCGCTCCAAGCAGTGGGGAGGGATAGACGGTGTCGGTTGGTCACTTTTCCACCGATTCCGTGGGGAAAGTGACCAAGCGGCGCTCGGCAGCGGGCGGTGCGATACTCAGGCACCGTGAAGGTATTCGTCGCAGGCGCGAGCGGGGCGATCGGAAAGCCGCTGGTCCGGCAGCTGGTCGCCGCGGGGCACGAGGTGACCGGGACGACGCGGCGCGAGGAGCGCGCCGAGGGGATCCGGGCGGCAAGCGCGCGGGCGGTGGTCTGCGACGTGTTCGACGCCGATGAATTGGAGGCAGCCGTCGTGGAGGCCGCGCCCGAGGTCGTCGTCAACCAGCTGACCAGCCTGCCCCAGGACTACAACCCGCGCAGCATCGACTACGGGCCGACGAACCGGGTGCGCGAGGAAGGGGGCGCCAACCTGATGAAGGCAGCGCTGGCCGCCGGGGCCCGCCGCTACGTCACCCAGAGCATCGCCTTCATCTACGCGCCAGAGGGGGAGTGGGTTTTGGATGAGGAGGCGCGTCCGTTCGAGGACGCGCCCGCCCCCTTCGACAAGGGTGTGCGGGCGGTGCTTGCCCACGAGCGCCAGGTTCTCGATACCGAAGGGATAGAAGGGCTGGTGCTGCGCTACGGCCAGTTCTACGGCCCCGGCACTTACTACACGCCCGGCTCGGGGTCGATGGCGCTGCGGACCTCGAAGCGGATGCTTCCTATCGTCGGCGGAGGCGAGGGAGTTACGTCCTTCATCCACGTCGAGGACGCCGCCGGCGCCACCGTCGCGGCGCTCGACCGCGGCGCTCCCGGTATCTACAACGTCACCGACGACGAGCCGGCGCTGATGAGGGAGTGGCTGCCCGTCTACGCGGAGGCGATCGGCGCCAAGCCGCCCCGCCGGGTCCCCGTCTGGCTTGCTCGCATCGCCACCGGCAAGGCGGGCGCGATGTTCGGCACGCAGCTGCGCGGCGCGTCCAACGCCAAAGCCAAGCGCGAGCTGGACTGGCAGCCCAGCTTCCCGAGCTGGCGGCAGGGCTTCCGCGAGGCGCTCGGCTAGCCGCCATGGGAGCCCTCCAGGCCCCTCGCGTAGCCCCCGGCAGCCGCCGCCAGATCGGCCTGCCGAACGCGGCGATCGCCAGGCTGCTCGGGCTCGCCACCGGAGGCCGGCCGCCGAACATCTTCACCACGCTGGCCCGCCACCGTGGCCTTTTCCGTCGCTGGCTGTGGTTCGCCGGGGCGTTGATGCCAGGTGGCAAGCTGCCGCGCGAGGACTCCGAGCTGCTGATCCTGCGGGTCGCGCACAACACCGGCTGCGAATACGAGTGGGGTCACCACGAGCGGCTCGGTCGCCGCGCCGGCCTCAGCGACGAGGAGATCGCCCGTGTGCGCGACGGGCCGGAGGCGCCGGGCTGGTCGCGGCGGCGCGCCACCCTGCTGCGCGCCGCCGACGAGCTGCACCGCGACGGCGTCATCGGCGACGAGGTCTGGGAGCGGTTGAGCGCCGAGCTGGACGCGGTGCGCCTGATCGAAGTCTGCATGCTGGTCGGCCACTACGAGATGCTGGCGATGACCCTGAACTCCCTTCGTGTTCAGCCCGACGCCCACCCTGGACGTGGCGAGCGATGAAGGAGCTGCGCGGCAAGCGCTGCTTGATCACCGGCGCCGCCAGCGGCATCGGCCGCGCCACCGCGCTCGCCGCGGCCGCCCGGGGGGCGGAGCTGTTCCTCACCGACATCGACGAGGCCGGCCTGAAGATGGTGGTGGAAGAGGTCGGTGGCGCCGGTGGTGCCGTGGGTAGCGCCGCCGCCGCTGACGTCGCCGACCATGGGGCGATCGTCGCCCTGGCGGAGGACGTCCACGCCGCCCACGGCAGCATGGACGTGGTGATGAACATCGCCGGGATCTCGACCTGGGGGAGGATCGAAGACCTCGAGCACCACCACTGGCAGCGCCTAATCGACGTCAACCTGCTCGGCCCGATCAGCGTCCTGGAGTGTTTCGTGCCGCCGATGATCGAGGCCGGTCGCGGCGGGCACGTGGTCAACGTCTCCTCGGCCGCGGGGCTTTTCGGCCTCCCCTGGCACGCCGCCTACAGCGCCTCCAAGTTCGGGCTGCGCGGGGTCTCGGAGGTGCTGCGCTTCGACCTGCGCCGCCACGGGATCGGCGTCAGCCTGGTCTGCCCCGGCGCGGTGAGGACTCCCCTGGTGGGCACGGTGGAGATAGTCGGGGTCGACCGCAGCAGGCCCGCGGTGAAGAAGCTGGTCGAGCGCTTCGAGAAGCGGGCCGCGAGCCCGGAGAAGGTGGCGGAGAAGATCCTCAAGGGGGTCGAGAAGAACCGTTACATGGTCTTCACCTCCGCCGACATCCGCATCGGCTACTGGTTCCAGCGCAAGTTCGCGCCGCCCTACGAGCTGACGATGCGGCTGCTCAACGACAGGATCAGCGCAATCGCAGAGCGCTCCTGAGTGGGCCGGCGCCGCCGGCTGGCTAGATTTGTCCGCCGATGAGCAATGAGTTCGCACCCGACGGCTCCGTGCCGCTTGCCGACGACAAGGCCCTCGACATCGAGGACCTCGCCAAGCGCTACCCGACGGGCGTGGAGGCGCTGCGCGGCGTCTCGCTGGAGGTCGGCAGCGGCGAGTTCTTCGGGCTGCTGGGGCCGAACGGAGCCGGCAAGTCGACGCTGATCCACTGCGCGACCGGGCTCGCCCAGCCGACCGGCGGCAGCATCCGGGTCTTCGGCCACGACGCGATCGACGACTACGCCGAGGCCCGCCAGGCGGTCGGGCTGGCACCGCAGGAGCCGAACATCGACTGGTTCCTCACCGTCGAGGAGACTCTCGACTTCCACGGCGGCTACTTCGGCATGCCGCGCCGCGACCGGCGCGAGCGAACCGCCGAGCTGCTCGACACCTTCTCGCTGACCGAGAAGCGCACCGAGCGAACCCGCACCCTCTCCGGCGGCATGAAGCGGCGGCTGATCTTGGCCCGGGCGATGATGCACCGGCCGCGCCTGCTGATCCTCGACGAGCCGACCGCCGGAGTCGACGTGGAGCTGCGGCTGGAGCTGTGGCACTACGTGCAGCGGATCAACCAGGAGGGGACGACGATCCTGCTCACCACCCACTACCTGGAGGAGGCCGAGCAGCTCTGCGACCGGATCGCCTTCATCGCCGGCGGGCAGATCGTCGCCGAGGGATCGAGCGAGGAGCTGGCCGCCCGCTTCGACGTGCACAGCCTCGAGGACGCCTACCTCTCGCTGGTCGGCCGCAAGGAGCTCTCACGCTCCCACATCGAGATGGAGCCGGCCTCCTGATGATGAGCACCGCCGGCACCGCCCGCATCCGCTTCACAACGCTCTGGCGGCGGGAGGTCAACCGCTTCACCAAGATCAAGAAGCAGACGATCGGCGCGCCGTTGCTGGAGACGTTCCTCTACATCTCCGTCTTCGGCGCCGCGCTCGGCTCGCGGGTCGGCGACCTGCACGGGTTCGACTACGTCGTCTTCGTGATCCCCGGCCTGATCATGATGGCCTTCTCGATCAACTCCTTCACCAACAACGCCTCCTCGATCCTTCAGCAGAAGTTCCAGGGGGCGATCCAGGACCAGCTCTCCTCGCCCGCCTCGCCGCTGGAGCTGCTGCTCGCCTTCTCGCTCGGCGGCTTCATGCGCGGCCTGGTGATCTCCGTGCTCACCTTCGTCGCCGCCTCGCTGCTCGTAGATCTTCCGGTCGAGCACCTGCTGGTGCTGATCCCCGGCATCTGCCTGGTCGGCTTCTTCTTCTCTCAGCTCGGGGTGCTGACCGGGGTGCGGGCAGAGCAGTTCGACGACGTCTCCTTCATGCAGACCTTCGTCCTGCAGCCGCTGATCTTCCTCGGCGGGGTCTTCTACTCGGCGTCGCTGCTGCCGGAGCCGTTCCAGACGCTGACCCACTTCAACCCCGTCTACTACATGATCAACCTGGTCCGCTATGGCTTCCTCGGCTACACCGAGGCCAGCATCGCCCTCTCGATGCTGGCTCTGTTCGCGGCCACGGCGGCGATCTTCGCCGTCAACCTGCGCCTCTTCTCGACCGGTTACAAGCTGCGGGCGTAGCGGCCGGACGATCAGTCGCCCGGCTGCGCCCTCCAGCTCAGCACCCGGGCCGGATCGATGCGGATCAGCGGGCCGGGCGGCGCCGCCGCCTCGTACTGCTCGTACTTGGCGATCAGCTCGTCCAGCGCCGCCGCGGCCTTCCCCGCCTCGACGACCGACGCCTCGCCCAGCACCTGTACCCAGGCGAGCCGCTGCCAGTCGTCCTCGTAGTGGTCGACCGTGAATGCCACCGCCGGGCGGCGGCGCAGGTAGCCCAGGCGGGCCGGCTCGCGGCCGGGGTCGCGCTTCGGCTTGCGGTCGATCGCGCTCCACAGCGAACCGCCGTGCAGCGCGAAGGTGACCGGCTGCACCCGCGGCCGGTCGCGGTCGTCGAGCAGGCCGAGCCGCGCCACCCGCGCCTCCTCCAGCATTGCGCGGGCCCAGCCCGGGGCGGTGTCGATCCCGTCGTTCACGCCTTCTCAACCATAGGCGGCGAGGAGCGTCGGCTAGGGTAGGCGCGACCCACTTTCCGACCCGAAGGAGACCAGCCATGGATGTCGGAATCGGCCTTCCCAACGCGGTGCCCGGCGCGACGGGTGAGCAGCTGACCGAGTTCGCCCGGCGCTCGGATGCGCGCGGCTTCTCGAGCCTCGGCACGATCGACCGAATCGTCTACCCGAACTACGAGCCGCTGACGGCTCTGGCCGCAGCCGCCGCGGTCACCGAGCGGATCGGCCTGCTCACTTCGGTGCTGCTCGGCCCGCTGCGCACCAACCCGGTCGAGCTGGCCAAGCAGGCGCTCAGCGTCAATGCCCTTTCCGGCGGTCGCTTCACCCTCGGCATCGGCCTCGGCGCCCGCGACGACGACTACACGATCAGCGGCGTCGACCTCAGCGGCCGAGGAGCCCGCCTCGACGCGATGCTGGAGCGGATCACGCAGGTCTGGGAGGGCGACAAGGTCGGCCCCTCGACCGCCGGCCCGCCGCGCCTCGTCGTCGGCGGCCACGCCGACGCCTCCTTCGCCCGCGCTGCGCGCTTCGGCGAGGGCTGGATCGCCGGCGGCGGCCCGCCCGACCAGTACGCGGGGTTCGTCGAGAAGCTGAGTACCGCTTGGTCGGAGGCCGGCCGCGCGGGCGCGCCGCGCACGATGGGCCTCGCCTACTACTCGCTGGGCGACGAGGCCGAGGCGAACGCAAACGCCTACCTGATGGACTACTACGGCTTCCTCGGCGAGGAGACGGCCGGCTACATCGCGGGCAGCGCCGCCAAGGACGCGGAGACGGTCAAGCAGTACCTCGCCGCCTTCGAGGACGCCGGCTGCGGGGAGCTGATCCTCTTCCCCTGCTCCAGCGACCCGGACCAGGTCGACCTGCTGGCGGAGGCGGTCGGCCTCTGACTGTAGACGTCGCAGTCGTCGGCGCGGGGCTCTCCGGGTTGCGTGCCGCGAAGGAGGTCGCCGGCGCCGGCCGCGAGGTGATCGTGCTGGAGGCGCGGGAGCGGGTCGGCGGGAGGCTGCTGAACGCGACGCTGGGCGACGGCGTCACCGTCGACGTCGGCGGGCAGTGGGTCGGCGACGACCACGCCCGGGTTCAGGCGCTTGCCGGCGAGTTGGGGGTCGAGATCTTCCCCCAGTTCGGCAAGGGCCGGAACCTGCTCGACGTGGCGGGGAAGCGGCGCGGCTACAGGGGGACGATTCCGCGCCTCGGGCCGCGCGCCCTGCTCGACGTCTTCCTGGCGCGGCGCAGGCTCGACCGCCTGGCAAGAGGCGTTGCGGCCGAGGAGCCCTGGGCGGCCGAGGACGCTGAGGCGCTCGACGGGCAGACGCTGGCCGAGTGGATCGAGGCGAACGTGCGCACCCCGATCGCCCGGGAGTTGATCGGCCTCGCAGGGCGCACGGTGTGGGGGGCAGGGCCGGAGGAGCTGTCGATGCTGCACGTCCTCTTCTACGTCGATTCCGCCGGCGGCTTCGACAAGCTGATCGACACCGAGGGCGGCGCGCAGCAGGACCGCCTCGACGGCGGCGCGCAGCTGCTGGCGCTGGGGCTCGCCGAGTCGCTTGGCGAGCGGGTGCGGCTCGGGGCGCCGGTGCGCAGGATCACCCAGCGCGACGGCTCGGCGCGGGTGGTCGCCGACGGGGTCGAGGTGGAGGCGAGCCGCGTGGTCGTCGCGCTGCCGCCGATGCTCACCGAGCGGATCGAGTTCGACCCGCCGCTCGCCGCACAGCGGCGGGAGCTGGCCCGGCGGTTGCGGCCCGGCCGGCTGACCAAGTGCATGGCGCTCTACGAGCAGCCGTTCTGGCGCGCCGACGGCTTCAGCGGCGAGGCGGTCACCGACGCCGGCCCGGTCACCCTGACCTTCGACGCCTCGCCCCGGGACGGCTCGGCCGGCGTGCTGCTCGGCTTCGTCGGCGGCCCCGAGGTCGACGACCTGGACGGGCTGGGCGAGGCGGAGCGGCGCGAGGCCGTGCTCGATTGCTTCGCCCGGCTCTTCGGCCCGCGCGCCGCGCGCCCGCTCGACTACGCCGAGCAGGCCTGGAGCGAGGAGGAGTGGTCTGGTGGCGGGCCGACCTCCAACTTCGGCCGGGACGGGTGGACCGGTGCCGGCCCCGCCATCCGCCGGCCCCTCGGCCGCGTCCACTGGGCGGGCACGGAGACCGCCACCATCTGGAGCGGCTACATGGAGGGCGCCCTGCAGGCCGGCGAGCGGGCGGCGGCGGAGGTGCTGGCCGAGCCGGTTGCCAGGGTCGCGGCGGGGGGTTAGGGTCGTGTCGCGGTCAGCGCCCGCCGACCGGTTCGACGAACGGAGAGAAGATGGCCTACGAGATGCAGATCCGCGGCACCCAGGACGAGGTCAAGGTCCGCAACCCGTGGGCGGTGGCGCTGCTGCCGATCATCACCCTCGGCATCTACCACCTGGTCTGGTGGTACCGGATCAACCGCGAGCTGCGCGACTACGGCCAGGCGAAGGGCTACGACCTCGGGCAGAACCCGACCAACTCGCTGCTGGCCGTCTTCCCCGGCGGCCTGATCATCGTCCCCGCGCTGATCACCTACTGGCGCGGCGTCAAGCGCGCTCAGGGCGCCGCCAAGCTGGGCGGCAACGAGCCGGTCAACGGCTGGATCTGCCTGATCCTCTACTTCCTCCTCGCTCCGGCGCTGTGGGCATACGTGCAGGTTTCCCTCAACGACCTCTGGCGCCAGGAGGCGGAGGCGCTGCCCGGCCAGGAGCCGCCACCGGCCCCCGCCGGCGAGATGCCGCCCCCGCTGCCGTCGGAGCAGCAGACGCCGGCGGCCACTGAGCAGCCGCCGGGCCAGCAGCCGCCGGGCCAGCAGCCGCCCTCCAACCCGTAGCGGTCGGACGGGGCCGGCCTCGCGCCGGCCCCGCCTACCTACACTGGGCGCGTGGACCGCGCGCTGCTCGAGACCACGCTCGCCGAGGCGGGCGAGCCCGCCTACCGCGCCTCCCAGGTGTGGGAGTGGGTCGCACGCGGGGCGCGCTCCTATGAGGAGATGACCAACCTGCCCGGGCCGCTGCGCGGGCGCCTGGCCGCGGCGGTGCCGCTTTCGACGCTGACGCTGGAGGCCGAGGCGAAGGCCGACGACGGCACCGTCAAGGCCCTCCTCCACACCGGCGACGGCCGGCCGCTGGAGGCTGTGCTGATGCGCTACCGCGACGGGCGCCGCTCCGTCTGCCTCTCCTCGCAGTCGGGCTGCCCGCTGACCTGCTCCTTCTGCGCCACCGGGCAGATGAAGTTCGGGCGCAACCTGAGCGCCGACGAGATCCTCGACCAGGCGCTGCACTTCCGCCGTGTCGAGCAGATTGACCATGCCGTCTTCATGGGAATGGGAGAGCCGACGATGAACCTCGACGAGGTGCTCGCCGCCTGCGAGCGGCTGCCCGACCTCGGCGTGGCCCACGCCAACACCGCGATCTCCACGGTCGGCTGGGTGCCGGGGATCGAGCGGATCGCCGAGTGCGAGATGCCGGTCCGCCTCGCCCTCTCCCTGCACGCCCCCGACGACGAGCTGCGCTCCAGCCTGATGCCGGTCAACGACCGCTACCCCCTGGCCGAGGTGCTCGCCGCCTGCGAGCGCTACCACGCCCGCCGCCGCCGCAAGGTCTTCGTCGAGTACGTGATGCTGGCCGGCGTCAACGACCGTCCCGAGCACGCCCGCCGACTGGGGGCGCTGCTCGACCGGCGCGTCTACAAGGTCAACCTGATCCCCTACAACCCGACCGGAGTCTTCGACGGCTCCGCCCCGGAGCAGATCGAGCGCTTCCGCGCCATCCTCGCCGAGCACCGCCTCACCGCCACCGTCCGCCTCACCCGCGGCCGCGACATCGACGCCGCGTGCGGCCAGCTCGCCGCGAGCGCGTCGAGCTGACGGCGGGCGCCCGGGCCGCGCGCGCCGCGTTTGGCCAGCCGGCCAGTTAGCATCAGGCGACGATGCCTCAGACCGGAACAGCGGAGCCCGTCGCCAAGCCTCCGCAGATGTCCGACAGCCCCGTGCGGCGGGTCGCCTCCGACGTGCTCGCCGAGTGGCGGGGGAGGGGGAAGTTCCCGCCCGGGCCCGGCGACTTCAGCGTCTCCCGCACGCACCGGATCGCCCACGACCCGCTGCCGATCCTGCTGCCGCTCTACGAGGAGTACGGGCCGATCTTCAGCGTCCGCCTCCTGCACAGCCGCGTCGTCTTCATGATCGGCCCGGAGGCCAACCACTTCGTCACCGTCGCCCATCCGGAGAACTTCCACTGGCGGGAGGGCAGCTTCGGCGACCTGATCCCGCTGCTCGGCGACGGGCTGTTGACGATCGACGACGACTACCACGACCGGGCTCGGGCGATCATGCTGCCCGCCTTTCACCGCCGCCAGCTCGACGCCGCCGTGGCGGCCATGGACGCCGAGGCCGAGGCGGCGATCGCGGCGCTGCGCCCGGGGGAGATCGCCGACGTCTACGACTGGATGCGCAACCTGGCGATGCGAATCGCGATGCGCGCCCTGCTCGGGCTCGACCCCGACGAGGCGGGCAAGGGCGCGGCGGCGGCCGAGCACTTCGAGCGGGCGCTGCACTTCTACGGGATCGACTTCCCGCTGCGACTGCTGCGCGGCCCGGGCTCTCCCTGGCAGAAGATGAACCGCTCCCGCGAGGTGCTCGACGAGATCGTCTTCGGCGAGATCTCCCGCCGCCGAGCCGCACCCGACCCGGAGCGAACCGACATCCTCAGCCTGCTGGTCGCCGCCCGCGGGGAGGCGGGCGAGGCGTTCACCGACAAGGAGGTGCGCGACCAGGTGATGACCCTGATGTTCGCCGGGCACGACACCTCCACCTCGACCCTCACTTTCATGATGTACGAACTGGCGCGCCACCCGCGGGTGCTGGCGGAGCTGGTCGACGAGCAGGAGCGGGTGCTGGGCGGGAAGGCGCCGACCGCCGAGCAGCTGGAGGGAGAGCTGCCCTACCTGGAGATGGTCCTCGACGAGGTGCTGCGCCTCTACCCGCCGGCCTGGATCGGCCCGCGCCGCGCTGCGCGCGAGTTCGAGTTCGGCGGCTGCACGGTGCCGAAGGGCGCCTACGTCAACTACTGCTCCTGGGCCAGCCACCGGCTGCCCGAGGTCTTCCCCGAGCCGGAGGCGTTCATCCCGGAGCGCTTCACCCGGGAGCGCAAGGCGATGCTGCCGCGCGGCGCCTACGTCCCCTTCGGCGGCGGCTCGCGGATCTGCATCGGCAAGCGCTTCGGCCAGACCGAGGTGAAGCTGGTGGCGACCAAGCTGCTCCAGCGTCTGCGCCTGGAGGCGCTGCCCGGTCGGACGATGTCGATCCGCCAGATGCCGACCCTCTCGCCGGACGGCGGCCTGCCGATGCGCGTCCGCGAGCCGGGCACCCCGCAGGGCGAACCGGCCCGCGCCGCCTAAACGGCCAAGACGACTAGCAGCGCGGCCGTTCCGGTCAGCTCGACCGCTGCCCCCATCACATCGCCGGTGACCCCGCTCAGGCGGCGCTTCGCCAGCAGGCCGATCGCCCCGGCCACGGCCAGCATCGCGGCGGTCATCGCCGCCGCGGCCGCCAAGCCGGCGAGGGCGACCGCGAGCGCCCCTGCCAGCGTGACGCCGGCGAGCGCGGCTCGCGGCCGCAGCCGGTCGGCGAGGAGCCGACCGGTCCCGCCCCCTGTTCGGGCATAGGGGAGGGCGGCGGCGAGCGGCAGCGGCGCCGCGCGGGAGACGGCGAGCGCAGCCGCAACCGGGAGCGCGTCCCCGCTCTCCGCGAGGGCCCCCAGCGCGGCCGCCTTGACGATCAGGTCGAGTGACATGGCGGTGGCGCCGTAGGTGCCGAGCGAGTGGTCGCGCATGATCTCCAGCGCGCGCCGACGGTCGCCGCCGCCGAGACCGTCGGCGCTGTCCGCCAGACCGTCGACGTGCAGGCAGCCGGTGAGCGCCAGCTCGAGACACACGGCGAGCGCGGCCGCTGCGAGCGGCGGCACGGCGGGGGTCAACGCGACCGCCGTGCCGCCGACGATGCCGCCGAGGATCGCGCCGACGAGCGAAAAGAGGACGGCGCCGCGGAGGAGATCGCGGGGCTCGAGCACGGCTGCGACCGGAACGCGCGTCAGCAATCCGACCGCCCCGCCCAGCGCCCGGATCGGAGCGCCCGGGTCAGGCACCGGAGTCGGTCACGCCCGCGGCGTCGAAGGTGTCCATCTCTGCGAGGATCGCCAGCGCCGAGGCGACGATCGGCAGCGCAAGCGCCGCGCCGCTGCCTTCGCCGAGGCGCATCTCGAGATCCAGCAGCGGCTCCAGGCCGAGCGCTCTGAGGATCAGCCCGTGGCCGGGCTCCGGCGAGAGGTGGGAGGCGATCAGCGCGCCGGCGCAACGAGGAGCGGCGCAGACCGCGGCGAGCGCCGCCGCGGCGGTGATGAAGCCGTCGACGAGCACCGGGATCCGCCGCGCCGCGCAGCCGATCACCAGCCCGGTGAGCGCCGCGATCTCGAGGCCGCCCACGGCGGCGATCGCCCCCAGCGGATCGCGCGGTGAGACTTCGTTCGCCTCCAGCGCCCGCCACACGGTGGCGACCTTGCGGTCGAGCCCGGCGTCGTCGATCCCGGTCCCCCGCCCGCACACGCCGGCCGGGTCGGCGCGCAGCAGCACCGCCGTCAGGGCGCTCGCCGCCGTGCTGTTGCCGATCCCCATCTCCCCGAGCGCGACCAGGCCGATCCCGTCCCTGTCCAGCTCGCCGGCGAGCTGGACTCCGGCGGCAATCGCGCGGTCCGCCTCCGGCAGGCTCATCGCCGGCCCGTGGACGGCGTTGGCGGTCCCGGCGCGCACCCGGCGATCGAGGACTTCGGGGCAGGAGACCTCGTCGCGCACGCCGAGGTCGACGACCAGCAACCGGGCTTCGGCCTGCCGCGCCAGCACGCAGACCGCGGCGCCGCCGCCGGCAAAGGTCCGCAACATCTGCCCCGTCACCTCCTGCGGGTAGGCGCTGACTCCCTCGGCGGCAATGCCGTGGTCGGCGGCGCAGACGACGATCGCGGGGGCCAGGCGGCTCGCCGGAACCTCTCCACGGATCGCCGACACGCGGCTGGCGATCTCCTCCAGCCGGCCGAGGCTGCCGCGGGGCTTGGTCTTGGCGTCGAGTGCCGAGCACGCCGCCTCGGCGACCGCCGGATCGGGCTCGGGCACGGCGGCGATCGCGCCCTCGACCAGGGCGCGATCGGCCGACCGGCGCGCGCCGGGCGACGAAGCGGCGCCGGGCTCAGCCTTCATCGCCGGCCTCCAGCCGCAGGGCGCGCCCGGCGACGACGAGCGCCACGTCCGCGGCGACCTCGGCCCAGGCGGCGTTGACGCGCCCGAGCGCGTCCCGGTAGTGGCGCCCGCTGCGGTGGGCGGGGACGACGCCCATACCGACCTCGTTGCTGACCGCGATCGTGGGCGCCTCCCGTGCGGCGGCGGATCGCCCGGCGGCGACGGCGCGTCGCAGGATCTCCTCTTCGTCGCCGCCGCGCTCGAGGAGGTTGGCGACCCACAACGAGAGGCAGTCGACGACGACGCAGGCGCCGGCGGGGCACCCCGCGATCGACTCTTCCAGCGCGACCGGCGCCTCCACGGTTGTCCAGTGGAAGCCGGCGCGCTCCGCGCGGTGCCGTTCGATCCGCGCGGCCATCTCGCGATCGGAGGGCGATCCGGTGACGACGAACACCACCTGCTCGCCGCTCGCGCGGGCGCGGCGCAGGGCAAGCGCCGACTTGCCGCTGCGCGCGCCGCCGAGCAGCAGCGAGAGGGCCATCAGAAGTCGATCCCCCGCTTCGCCTGCACGCCCTGGTCGTAGGCGTGCTTGACGCTGGCCATCTCCGTCACGGTGTCGGCCGCGTCGATCAGCTCCGGGGGCGCGTCGCGGCCGGTCGCGACCACGTTGACGTGGTCGGGGCGCTCGCGAAGCATGCGGGCGGCCTCCGCCGCGGGGATCCAGCCCCAGTTGATCGGATAGGTCAGCTCGTCGAGGACCACGAGCTGATGCTCTCCCGCGGCGATCGTCTCGCGGGCAAGCTGCCAGGCCGCCATCGCCAGCGCCTGGCTGCGCTCGAGGTCGTCGCTGAGCCAGCTGAAGCCGTCGCCGGTCTGCGCCCAGTCGACCCCGAGCCGGCGGCAGGCACGCTCCTCGCCGACCTTCCAGCGGTCCGACTTGACGAACTGGATCACCGAGACCCGCCAGCCCCGCGCCACCGCTCGCAGCACGACTCCGAAAGCCGCGGTCGACTTGCCTTTGCCGTCGCCCGTGTTGACGATCGCCACCGAGCGCTGCCGCTTGAGCGGAGGCTTCGGCGGCTGCTCTCGGCGCGGCGCTTCGCGGCTCACGCCGCGCTCCCCGCGCGCGCCGGCATCACTACGGGCACACCCTGCTGCCGCGCCACCCGCACCCGGGCCCGGTAGTGGCGCGCGATCAACTCCTCGGTCAGCACCGCGTCCGGCTCGCCGTGGGCGACGAGATTGCCGCCGGCCAGCAGCGCCAGCCGCTCGGCGTACTGGCCGGCCAGCGTGAGGTCGTGCATCGCTCCGATCACCGTCAGGCCGCGCTCGGCCCGCAGCTCGCCGATCAGCTCCAGCACCTCCTGCTGGCGGCCGACGTCGAGCGCCGCTGTCGGCTCGTCGAGGAGCAGGACGGGCGCCTCCTGCGCGATCGCACGGGCGACCACCGCCCGCTGGCGCTCCCCTCCGCTCAGTGCGCCGAGCGCCCGATCCGCGAGCGGCCCGAGGTCGAGGCGCTCGATCGCCCCTTCGACGGCCTCCCGGTCCGCCGCCCCCGACCTGCCGAGCATGCCCAGGTGCGGGGTGCGGGCCAGCAGCACGTACTCGCCGACGGTCATCTCGGGCGGCAGCAGCGGGCTCTGCGGCACCATCGCGACCGTTGCGGCGCGGTCCTTCGCCGAGAGCTCCCGCAGGTCGCGGCCGTCCACGCTCACGCTCCCGGAGTGGCCGACCAGTCCGGCGACCGCGCGCAGCAGAGTCGTCTTGCCGGCCCCGTTGGGGCCGATCAGGTTCGTCCAGCCGTGGCGGTCGACCCGCAGGGTCACGTCGGCGACGGCGGTCCGGCCGGCGAGGCGAACGGTGAGGCGATCGACGTCGATCATGCGCCCGCCTCCCTCGACGTGCGCAGCACGACCGCGAAGAACGGCGCCCCGACGCAGGCCGTGACGACGCCGATTGGCAGCTCCGCGGGAGAGAGCGCGGTGCGGGCGATCACGTCGGCCAGGACCAGGAAGGACGCCCCGAAAAGCGCCGACAGAGGCAGCACGACGCGGTAGCTGGAGCCGACCGCGAGGCGCACGGCGTGCGGGACGACGATGCCGACGAAGCCGATCAGCCCGCTGACCGAGACGGCGGCCGCGGTGCCCAGCGTCGCGGCGCCGACCACCAGGAGCCGGACGCGGTCGACCGGGACTCCGAGACCGAGTGCCTCGTCGTCGCCGACCCTGAGCACGTCGAGCACCCGCCGGTGGAAGAGGATCGCGGCCACGCTGAGCGCGGCGTAGGGGAGGACGAGCACCACGTCGCTCCAGCCCGAGGTCGAGAGGCGGCCGAGCAGCCACGAGTAGATCGCGCGGACGTCCTCGGTGTTCTGCTGCAGGAGAAGCGTCTGCAGCGCGGTCAGGAAGGCAGCCATCGCGACCCCGGCGAGGATCAGCGTGGCGGTGCTGCGGGCCGCGCCGACCGAGCGGCCCAGCAGGTAGGCGCCGCCGACAGCGATCGTCGCGCCGGCGAAGGCGGCGGGGGGCAGCGGCACGGCGCTCGCGTAGATGATCGCGATCGTCGCGCCGAGCCCCGCCCCGGCCGCGGCCCCGAGCAGGTACGGGTCGGCGAGCGGGTTGCGGAAAACCGCCTGGTAGGCGCCGCCGGCGATCGCGAGGACGCCGCCGACCAGCGCGCCGAGCACCACCCGCGGCGCCCGCAGCTCCCAGAGGACGGCGCCCTCCAGCGAGGAGATCGGGCTGCTCCCGCCGGCCGGCGGGAGCTTGGCGAGCAGGTCGCCGAGCACTCCGGCCGGCGGGATGCCGGCCGGGCCCAGCGAGAGGCCGAGCAGCAGGGCCGCGGCGAGCGCCCCCGCCGCGGCGCACGTCCACTGCCAGCGCAGCTCGCCGGCCCCGCTCACTGCGCGGGGCCGGACCGGCGCCGGGCGATCTCGATTGCCCGGGCGACCCGCTTGGCGAAGACAGCGATCCGCGGCCCCCAGCGCGACGCGATGTCGTCGTCGATCGAGACCACCGCGCCGGTTTGCACCGCCGTCACGTCCGCCCAGCCCGGCCGCTCTCGCACCTTCGCCGGGTTCTGCCCGCAGCACTCGCTGTCGGCGAGCACGACCAGGTCCGGGTCGGCTGCCGCGATCGCCTCCGAGGAGAGCTGCGGATACGGCGTGCCGGCCCGTCGCCCGGCGGGATCGGCGATGTTGCGCAACCCGAACCGCCTGTAGATGCGGCCGATGAAGCTCTCCGAGGAGGCGCTGAACAGGTCCGGGTCGAGCTCGTGGAACACCTGCAGCGGCGTCCCGCCCGGGGCCTCGGAGATCGCCGCTTCGACCTTCGCGCGCACCCGCCGGGCCACCCGCTCTCCGGCGCGAGGATTCCCGGTGACCGCGCCCAGCTCGCGGATCTGGCGGTAGGCGCCGGCCAGTCTCTCCGGCGCGGGCTGGGCGAAGACCGTGAGCCCGACCGACCGCAGCCCGGCGATCGCGTCGCGCGGCATCGTTGCCGGGACGATCACCAGGTCGGGGCGGTAGCCGGCCACCGCCTCCACGTTCGGCTGGTAGGAGGAGAGCCCGGTCCGGGGGACGCCGGGCGGGTGGTCGGACTGCTCGTCGACCGCGATCACCTGCTCGCCCGCGCCGACGGCGAACAAGGACTCGGTCGCCGACGGCGAGAGGGAGACGATCCGCTCCGGCCGGCGTTCGACCGCCACCTCCTTGCCGGTGGCGTCCTCGACGGTCACCGGGAAGCTCGCCACCGAGCTCTGCTCCGCGCCCCGGTCCTCCCCGGACACGGCGGTCGAGCCGCCGCATCCACCCGCGATCAGTGCCAGGGCGACAGCGGGCAGCGCCCACAATCCCTTCGATTCCATAAAAAAACCTCCGCTTTCGCGAAGGAGGTCAGCCCGGCGGTCTCCCGCGCGAACCACCCTTCCTTCGAGGGTTGATTCGTCGACACGGGTCAGGCGACCTGGCTCATCCCCCGGAGGGGCATCGCAGTTGCGGGACAGCGCCGGATTCGCACCGGACTTCGCTGATTCCGTGCCAGCCGGAGAGATATGTGCCCCGACCGAGACTCACCCTAACCGACCCGGCGGCGGAAGCGCAATCCGCGCAGGCTGTCAACCGGTAGCCACGCCGAACGTCCCGGAGTCCCCGCGATACGGGGGACTGCGGGACGTTCGCGGGGTTGTACCGCCTTCGGCGGAGGAGTAGCGTCGCGGCGAGTACGTCAACCCCGGTCAGAGGAGGATGAATGGAAGCCGCCGAGCAGTTTCGCGATATGCAGAAGGCGATCTGGTCGTCAGGGGACTGGCCCGAGTTCGCGAGCATCGTCCAGGAGGTCTCCGACAGGGTGGTCGAGGAGCTCGGGGTCGGCGAGGGGCACGACTACCTCGACGTCGCCTGCGGCAGCGGCAACGCCGCGATCGTCGCCGCGCGCCGCGGCGCCCGCGTCAGCGGCCTGGACCTGGTGCCGGAGCTGGTCGAGGCGGCCCGGCAGCGCTTCGCCGCCGAGGAGTTCGAGGGGGAGTTCGTCCAGGGCGACGCCGAGAACCTGCCCTTCGAGGACGACTCCTTCGACCGCGCCACTTCGATCTTCGGCGTGATGTTCGCTCCCGGCCACCAGAAGGCCGCCGACGAGTTGGTCCGGGTGACCCGCCCCGGCGGCGCCTTCGCCGTCACCGGCTGGACCCCCGACGGGCTCAACGGGATGATGTTCAGGACGCTGGGGCAGCACATGCCGCCGCCGCCCGAGGAGTTGAAGCCGCCGGTGATGTGGGGCGACGAGGACTACGTGCGGGGGCTGTTCTCCCGGCCGGGCCTCGAGGTGGAGTTCGACCGGCAGTTCTCCCACGTCAGCTGGGAGTCCCCGGAGAGCTGGCTCGACTACTGCGAGCGGAACCTCGGTCCGATCGTGACCGCGAAGGCGGTCCTCGAGCCGCAGGGAAAGTGGGAGCCGGCCCGTGAGGACCTGCTGGCGCTCAGCGGCCGCTTCAACCAGGCCGACGACGGCAGCGTGCGGACCGCGGCCGAGTACCTGCGGACGAAGGTGACGCTCGCCGCCGCCCATGCTTGACCCCACCGCCCCAGCCGCGCTTCGCGACCGTCTGGCCGGCGACGTCCTCGCCGACGGCGCCCCCGGCTACGAGAGCGCCCGCTCGATCTTCAACTCGATGATCGAGAGGCGTCCCGCGCTGATCGCCCGGTGCGAGAGCCCGGGGGACATTCGCGCGGCGCTTGCCTTTGCCCGCGACAACGATCTCGAGGTCGCCGTACGCGGCGGCGGCCACAGCGTCGCCGGCGCCTGCCTCAGCGAGGGCGGGATCACGATCGACCTGCGCCGAATGAACGCGGTCGAGGTGAACCCGGATGCCCGCACGGCGACCGCGCAGCGCCGGGGCCGTCTGGGGGGACTTCGACTCCGCCTGCCAGCCGCACGGCCTGGCGACCACCGGCGGCCGCGTTTCCACTACCGGGGTCGCGGGGCTGACCCTGGGCGGCGGCTCGGGCTGGGTGGAGCGCAAGTTCGGGCTTGCCTGCGACAACCTGCTCTCCGCGGAGCTGATCACCGCCGACGGCGAGACGGTGCGCGCCTCCGAGGACGAGAACTCGGAGCTGTTCTGGGCGCTGCACGGCGGTGGCGGCAACTTCGGCATCGCGACCGAGCTGACCTTTCGCCTGCACGAGATGCCGGCCTTCACAGCTGCGCTGATGATCTGGCCCGCCGAGGCCGGGCACGAGCTGACCCGTGCCTACCGCGACTTCATGGAGACGGCGCCGGCGGAGATCGGGGGCGGCCTCATCTACCTGACCGGCCCGCCCGAGGATTTCGTTCCCGCAGAGCTCCAGAACGAGCTCGTCTGCGCGATCCTCGCCACCTACACCGGGCCGGAGGCGGAGGCACGCGAGGCGATCGCCCCACTGCTCGACCTCGAGCCGGCCGGCGAGATGATCGACCAGATGCCCTATTCGGAGCTGCAGTCGATGCTCGACGACCCGCCGGGCTACCGCAACTACTGGTCGGCCGAGTACCTGAGCGAGCTCCCGGATCCCGCCCTCGATACGTTCTGCGCAAGGGCCGATGAGATCATCGTTCCCTCGCCCACCCAGCACATCATCTTTCGCTGGGGCGGCGCGGTAGCGCAGGGTGCCGGCGACTGGCCCATGGCCAACCGCGAGGCGCCCTGGGTGGTCCACCCTCTGACGATATGGGAGGACCCTGCCGATGACGAGCGGGCGATCAGGTGGACGCGCGACGTCTGCGCCGGCGTCAAGCCCTGGGCGACCGGCGCGACCTACCTCAACTTCGTCGGCGACGAGGGCGCCGAGCGGGTCGTCGCCGGCTACGGGCGGGAAAACTACGACCGCCTCGCTGCCGTCAAGGCCGAGTACGACCCCGACGACATCTTCCACCTGCACCACCCGATTCGCCCGCTGGCCTCGGCCTAGCGGGCAGCACCGCGGTGGGCGGCGCCCCTCCCGCAGGGCCCGCCCGCCGCAGCGCCTTCATCACTTGATGAAGAGCATCTCCTCGTACTTCGGCAGCGGCCAGATGTCGTCGGCGACGACGCCCTCCAGCCTGTCGGCCGCCTCGCGCACCCCGGCCATCGCGGCGAGCTGCCTGTCGCGGGCGTGGACCGCCAGGTCGAGCCCCTCGAGGTCGTCCGGGTAGTCGTTCGCAGCCGCCAGCTCGTCGAGTACCCGGGTCAGCTCGTCGACGGCCGCCCGCACCGACTGCTCCAGGCCGGATACGCCGGCGTCGTTGACCAGCGCCAGGTGGCGCAGCGCGGCGGGCAGCAGCATCGTCTGCGCGATCGAGAAGGTCGTCTCCGCCTCGATGTTGGCCTGGATCGCGTACTGCTCCAGCCAGACCTCGAAACGTGACTCCAGCTCCCGCTTGGAGAGCACGTCGTAGTGCTCGAAGGCGGCGACGGTCTCCTCGGCGAGGATCTCGGGCAGCGCGTCGAGCGTCGTGCGCAGGTTCTTCAGCCCGCGTTCCTCCGCCTCCTTGTGCCAGGCCTCGTCGTAGTTGTCGCCGCTGAAGCAGATCGCCTTGTTGGCGGTGTAGGCCTCCTTGACGACCTCGATCACGGCCTCCGCGACATCGGCGCCGCCGGAGGTCTTCGCCTCCAGCTTGTCGGCCAGCTCGTCGATCGCCTCGGCGACGATCGTGTTCAGCACCGTGTTGGGGAAGGCGAGCGACATGCTCGACCCCAGCGCCCGGAACTCGAACTTGTTGCCGGTGAAGGCGAACGGCGAGGTGCGGTTGCGGTCGCCGCCGTGCTTGGGCAGCGCCGGCAGCACCGTCGCTCCCAGCTCCAGGAAGGAGGCCGGGGTGTGCGGGTCGCCGGAGCCGGTGGCGATCGCCTCGAAGACCTTCTCCAGCTCGCCGCCGAGGAAGATCGAGATGATCGCCGGCGGCGCCTCGTTGGCGCCGAGGCGGTGGTCCTGGCCGATGTTGGCGACCGAGGCGCGCAGCAGCCCCTGATGCTTGTTGACCGCCTGGATCACCGCTGCGCAGAAGAACAGGAAGTTGACGTTGTCCGCCGGCGTGTCGCCGGGCTCGAGCAGGTTGTCGCCGCTGTCGGTGCCCATCGACCAGTTGTTGTGCTTGCCGGAGCCGTTGACGCCGGCGAACGGCTTCTCGTGCAGCAGGCAGACCAGCCCGTAGCGCCGGGCGACCGACTGCAGCACCTGCATCATCAGCTGCTGGTGGTCGGAGCCGACGTTCGAGTTCTCGAACACCGGCGCGATCTCGTACTGGCTGGGGGCCACCTCGTTGTGGCGGGTCTTGACCGGGATCGCGAGCCTGCGCATCTCCTGCTCGGCCTCCAGCATGCAGGCCAGCACGCGCTCCGGAATCGAGCCGAAGTAGTGGTCGTCCAGCTCGTGCCCCTTCGGCGGCTTGGCGCCGAACAGGGTGCGGCCGGTGTTGACCAGGTCGGGACGCTCGTAGAAGAACTGCTCGTCGATCAGGAAGTACTCCTGCTCCGGGCCGACCGTGGTGAAGACCCGCTGAGCCTCGTCGTCGCCGAGCAGGCGCAGGGCCTTGATCGCGGAGCGCGAGAGCGCGTCCATCGAGCGCAGCAGCGGAATCTTCGCGTCCAGCGCCTCGCCGGTCCATGACGCGAACGCGGTCGGGATGCAGAGCAGCGCCCCGTTCGGGTTCTCGAGGATGAAGGCGGGGCTGGTCGGGTCCCAGGCGGTGTAGCCGCGCGCCTCGAAGGTGGCGCGCACGCCGCCGGTGGGGAAGGAGGAGGCGTCGGGCTCGCCCTGGATCAGCTCCTTGCCGGAGAAGCCGGCCAGCGCCCTGCCGTCGCCGGTCGGCTCGAAGAAGGAGTCGTGCTTCTCGGCGGTGGAGCCGGTCAGCGGCTGGAACATGTGGGTGAAGTGGGTGGCGCCGTTCTCCAGCGCCCACTCCTTCATCGCCTCGGCGACCGCGTCGGCGAGCTCCGCGTCCATCGCGCCGCCGCCGGCCAGGGTCGACTGCAGCTTCTCGAAGACGTCCCTCGGCAGCCTCTCGCGCTGCACGGCGACGGAGAAGACGTTGGCGCCGAAGGCGTTGTTCTCGGGCTGGGTCAGGTCGACCGCGCCGAGAGCCTCGCCGTTGGAGCTCCACTGGGCCGCGGTCACGTTCTGCTGGCGAAATCGGGTCATCGCTTGGTCGTCCCTCGCTTAGGTGGCGCGCCCGGCGCGTGGGCGCGCAAATTGGCTGTCGATGGGTCCACTTACTCCCACGAAAAGAGCCTTGGCAGACTACATCTGTGTCGCGAGAGGGCAAGTTGTCCCGCTGTACAAGGATCGCCGCCCCGCGTTTGTCCGAACGGAGGACCCGGCTTCGCGGAGCGCGTCGCAACCGCCGCCCCGATACCCTCAGCGCCGCGCGACCGAGCGCATCGCAGCGCCGAATCCCGACCCCCCGGAGGACCAGACCAGAATGTTCGTATCGAAGGCCGCAGTCGTCGGCGGCGGCACGATGGGCGGCCAGATCGCCCAGGCGATCGCCGCCGCAGACATCCCAGTCGTCGTCAAGGACGTCAAGCAGGAGTTCGTCGACGCAGCGCTGGAGCAGGCGCGCACGGTCACCGAGGGCCAGCTGGCGAAGCTGGTCAAGAAGGAGAAGCTGACCCCGGAGCAGGCTGACGCGCGCCTCGCAGAGGTCACCGGCCGCATCGACGGCACCGTCACCTACGAGGGCTTCGGCGACGTCGACTTCGTGATCGAGGCGGTGCCGGAGAAGATGGAGATCAAGCAGGCCGTGTTCGCCGAGCTGGACGCCGCGACGCCGGGCCACGCGATCCTCGCCTCCAACACGTCTTCGCTCTCGGTCACCGAGATTGGCGAGGCGACGCTGCGCGCCGACAAGGTCGTCGGCTTCCACTTCTTCTACCCGGCCTCGGTGATGCCGCTGGTCGAGGTGATCGCGAGCGACGACACCTCGGCGGAGACGGTCACCGCCGCCTACAACTTCGCCCAGGCGATCCGCAAGCAGCCGATCGTCTGCGGCGAGGTGCCCGGCTTCGTCGTCAACCGCATCCTGATGGCGACGGTCGGGGAGATCTGGCGCCTGCAGGAGGAGAACGGGCTCTCGATCAAGGCGGTCGACGAGGCCGTCGGCGCCTCCAAGGTCTCCCCGGTCGGCCCCTTCTACCTCAACGACCTGCTCGGCCTCGACACCGTGCTGCACGTCGCCGAGCATCTGCACGAGTCCTACGGAGAGGGCTTCTACGTCCACGGGGGCCTGCGCAAGCTGGCCGGCGAGGGCAAGCTGGGGGCGAAGACCGGCGGCGAGGGCTTCTACAAGGACGGCGAGCCCCAGGTCCCCGGCGACGCCGAGCCGGACACCCGGGAGCTGGTCGACATGTTCAGCTGCCGGGCGCTGCGAGAGGCCTGCCTGCTGCTCGAGGAGGGCGTCGCCGGCATGCGCGACATCGACCTGGGAATGATGGCCGGCGCCGGCCTCGACCCGCGCCAGGGCCTATTGCCCCCGTTCTGGAAGGCCGACACCGAGGGTCTCGGCACGGTGCTGGAGAAGATGGAGAGCCTTCAGGAGCGCTACGGCGACCGCTTCGAGCCTCCGGTCACCCTGCGCCGGCTGGTCGCCCAGGGCCGCCTCGGCATGGAGAGCGGCCAGGGCTTCTACCCCTACCCGCGCCCCGACGAGGGAGAGCAGGCCGACACGGTGAAGCTGGAGACGCGGGAAGAGGTCGCGATCGCCTGGCTCGCCAACCCGCCGATGAACGCGATCTCCCCGCAGGTGATCGCCGACCTCGGCGCCGTCTGGGAGCGGGTCAAGGCTGCCGACGGGGTGGGGGCGATGGTGGTCGCCTCCTCGGTCCCGGTCGTCTTCTCCGCCGGCGCCGACATCAAGGCCTTCACCGAGATGGACGAGGGCAAGGGCGAGGAGCTGATCCACACCGCCCACTCGCTGCTGCGCGACTTCGGCCGCGACAAGGTCGCGACCGTCGCCTCGGTCAACGCGATCGCCTTCGGCGGCGGCTGCGAGGTGGCGATGGCCTGCGACTTCAGGATCGCCGCCGAGGCGGCTGTCTTCGGCCAGCCCGAGGTGAAGCTGGGGATCATCCCCGGCTTCGGCGGCACGCAGCGGCTGCCGCGCCTGGTCGGCGAGGCGAAGGCGCTGGAGATGAACCTGGTCGGCGACGCCGTCTCCGCCGGCGAGGCGTTCGAGCACGGCCTGGCGAACCGGGTCGTCCCCGACCACGAGCTGTTCGACACCGCCCTCTCCTGGGCGCGCAAGCTCGCCGGGCAGGCACCGCTCGCGGTCGAGCAGATCAAGCAGGTCTCCGGCGCCGGCGACCTCGACCAGGGGATCGAGGCGGAGAAGCAGGCCTTCGCCGCCGCCTTCCGCACCGAGGACGCCAAGGAGGGGATCTCCGCCTTCCTCGGCAAGCGCACCCCGCGCTGGTCGGGCAGGTAGTCATGTGTGAGGGATCTCTCATCTGCGGATGAGAGATCCCTCACCGGCGCCTCACCGCCATCTCACCCGCGGCCGGGATCGTGCTCCTCGCACGCAAACGACGGGCCTGCTCGGCCCAAGAAGGAGGAGCACGATGGCGAGATTCACGAGCCTCTCTCCCGCGACGGCGTTTCGCAGCAGCGACTCGAACTCGAACTCCGGGGTTCGCAGACGGCGGAGGCGCCGGATGCGCTTGAGGCGGCGGCGGCGGCGGATGCGCAACAGGCGCAGGAACTGCGGCTCGCGCAGCCGCGGCTCGCGGACGTAGCGAGGCGGAGCCAACCGGATGTCGGGTCCCCCCGACAATAGGGCCGCCCCACCGGCCTCGGGCCGGGGGGCGGCCGGTTCGCCCGTCGACGGGCCGCTTGGCCGGCTGCGCGCCGGGCTTCGGGGCTTCGTCACGACCAAAGAGGTCGGCGGCGAGGCCCTGATCGCGCAGGCGCCCAGCCTGAAGGTTCGCGAGCTGTTCGCCGCCTTCTGGCCCTACGCCCGCCCCTACCGGCGCTGGATCCCGGTGGGGCTGGCCCTGATCGCGATCGGCGCGCTGATCACGACGGTGGAGATCTGGCTGTTCAAGCTGGTCGTCGACGACGTCATCGTCAGCGGCGAGCTCACGGCGCTTGTCTGGATCGGACTCGCCTACCTGGCGCTGACCCTGTTCAGCGCCGCGGTCAGCTTCGGCGACGACTACATCGGCACCTGGATCGGGGAGCGCTTCCTGCTCGACCTGCGCACCGAAGTCTTCTCCCATCTTCAGCGGCTTTCCCCCGAGTCCCTTCAGCGGCGCCGTCTCGGCGACCTGCTCGCCCGCCTCAACGGCGACATCGGCGCGATCGAGAGCTTCATCCTCTCCGGGCTGGCCGATGCGCTCGCCGCGATTCTGCGCATCGCCTTCTTCGGCACCGCCCTCTTCCTCCTGCAATGGCAGCTGGCCCTGATCGCGCTCGTGGTCGCACCGGCCTTCTGGCTGATCACCCGCGTGCTGGTGCGCCTCGTCCGCGACGCCTCGCGGGAGAAGCGGCGGCGCAGCGGCTCGATCACCGCGGTCGCCGAGCAGTCGCTCGCCAACCAGATGCTTGTCAGCTCGAGCAACCGCGAAGATTACGAGCTGGCGCGCTACCGCCGCGAGGGAGAAGGGGCGCTGCAGGCGGAGCTCGCCTCCTCGCGGATAGACGGGCTCTTCGGCCCGATGCTGGAGTTGTTCGAGCTCGCCGGCATGCTGCTGGTCGTGACGCTGGGCACCTTGGCGATCACCGACGGCTCGCTGACGCTGGGCGGTCTGATGGTCTTCGTCACCTACCTGGGCAAGCTCTACGGTCCGATCAACGAATTGACGGGGGTCGGCGAGACGATGTTCGCCGCCGCAGCCGGCGCGGAACGGGTCAACGAGCTGCTCGATGAGGAGCCCGAGGTGTCCGACGCGCGCGGCGCGAGGCGGATCGGCACGGCGCGTGGAGAGATCGAGCTGGACGATGTCCACTTCACCTACAGGGGGGCGGGGGCCGAGGCGCTGAGCGGGATCGGAATGCGAATATCGCCGGGGGAGGCCGTCGCCGTCGTCGGCCCCAGCGGCGCCGGCAAGTCGACGCTCGCCCGGCTGCTGCTCCGCTTCCACGATCCGCAGCGCGGCTCGATCCGGCTGGACGGCACCGACCTGCGGGAGATCGAGCTGGCCTCGCTGCGGCGCAACGTCTCGATCCTGCTTCAGGAGGCGCCGGTGCTGCACGGCACGGTGCGCGACAACATCGCCTACGCGGCGCCGGGGGCGAGCGACGCGGAGATCCTCGCCGCGGCGGAGGCGGTGGGCGCCCGCGGGCTGGTCGAGTCGCTGCCCGACGGTCTCGACACCGAGCTGGGCGAGCGGGGCCGGCGGCTTTCGGGCGGGCAGCGGCAGCGGATAGCGATGGCCCGGGCGCTGCTGGACGCCGCTCCCGTGCTCGTCCTCGACGAGCCGGGGACCGGCCTGGACGAGGCCTCGCGCGAGTCGCTGCTGCCTCCGCTGCGAAAGCTGATCAGGGGGAGGACGACCGTCGTGATCACTCATGACATGCGCTTCGCGCGGCTTGCCGACAGGGTCCTCACCCTGAAGGAAGGGCGCCTGATCGAGCCGGCGGGCGAGCCGGAGCGGTGGGAGGCCGCGGTCGCGTGACGCCGGCGAGCGCCGCCCGCACAGCAGCGATGCCGAGCCTGGGCGAAGGGTACGAGGCGATCGCGCTGCTCAGCCGCGGCAACGAGTTCGATGTCGTCGACGCCTGGAGCAGTGAGCGGGGCTCGCGTGTGATCGTCAAGACCGTTCGCCCGGACCGGGCTCCCGACACCCGCAAGGAAGCGCTGCTGCGGCGCGAAGGCGAGCTGCTGGCCCGGCTCACGCACCCCCACATCGTGCGGGGCTACGAGACCCGCGAAGGGCCGGCCGGGCCGATCGTGGTGATGGAGACTCTGGGCGGGCAGGCTCTCTCGCACATGCTTGAGTTCGACGGCCTGCTGGAGGACGCGGAAGCGGCGCAGCTCGGGCTTCAACTGGGGTCGGCCGTTCGCTACCTGCATTCGCGTGGGTTCCTGCACCTCGACCTCAAGCCTTCCAACGTGATCGCCGAAAACGGGCGGGCGAAGCTTGTCGACCTCGGCTTGGCGGCGCCCTCCGGGCCGGTCAAGGCGGGGGTCGGAACCTGGTGCTACATGGCGCCCGAGCAGGCGCGGGGCGGGACGGTCGGACCGGAGGCGGACGTCTGGGGGCTCGGCGCGACCATCTACGAGTCTGTCTCCGGATGGCCCCCGTTCGACGACCCCGAGCGCGAGATTGGGGGGTTGATGGACGAAGACATCGAGTATCCGCAGCTGGAGCGGCAGGCGCTGCCGTTGGGGGCCGTCTCCAAAGCGGGCGCTGCGCTGGCGGAGGCGGTCGACGCCTGCCTGCGGATCGACCCCGGTGGGCGCCCGCAGCTGACGGAGGTGCTCGGCCTGCTGGAGGAGATCGCGGATGTGCCCATCGCCGAGCGCCGCTGGCGCTGACCCGTTTCTCATCTGCGGCTCATGCGGACCGACAACGATCGGGGTATGAAGCCGGCCCTGACAGCTGCGATCGTGGTAGCCGCGCTGCTGCTGGCCGCACTCGTCCTCGCCCTTCCGCGGATCGTCGACGGGGATGACATCGCCGAGCGGGTCGAGCCGATCCGGGTCGCGACACCGAAGCCGAAGCAGGGCGCGCGGGCTCCCGTCCGCAAGCGGGGGCGGGCGGGGAAACAGCGTTCGCAGGGTCGTCGCGCCACCCCCGCGCCACCCCCGGCGCCAAGCCCGGGGCCGTCGACTGCGACCGGCGGCGGAGCCTCTCCTGCTCCGGCGCCCTCGCCTCCTCCACGGCCCGCTCCGTCGCCTCCCCCGCCGTCGGACGACGACGACGATGACGACGATGGTGATGACGACGACGATGATGATGAGGGTGATGACGACGACGATTGACGAGGTCGATGGCGGTTGACCCGCCCAAACGATCAGCCCGCGTCGGAGGGAGGAGCGCTGCGCGCGGTGCGCGGAGTGCGCGTCCGCCTGCTGGCCTATGCAGTGCTGCTGCTCTTCGTCGGGATCGCGGTGACGGTCGTCACCGCGCGGCAGATCCTGCTGGTCAGGCTGGACTCGCGCGTGGAGGAGTCTCTGGTCCAGGAGGTGCGGGAGTTCCGCAGTCTCGCCGGCGGCACCGACCCCCGGACCGGGCGCGCGTTCAACAGCCTGCCACCCCTGTTCGACCTCTTCCTGCAGCGCAACGTCCCGGCGGTCGGCGAGCAGCTGCTGACCTTTGCCGGAGGCCGCTTCTACCGGGAGAAGGACACCAACCCGGCGGACATCCGCCTGCGCCGGCACCCTGGGCTGGTCGCTCGCTGGGCCTCCCTGCCCGAGCCGGAGTCGGGAGAGCTGGATACGGGCTCAGGACCGGTGCAGTACCTGGCGGTGCCGGTCACGATCGGGACCGGTCGGCGGGGGACCTTCGCCGTCGCCCACTCCACCGCCCGCGAGCGCGACGAGATCGAGACTGCGATCCGCACCGCCGCGATCGTCGGCGCGATCGTGGTCCTGATCGGGTCGGTTGCCGCCTTCCTCGCAGCCGGGCGGGTGCTCGCGCCGCTGCGCGAGCTGACCGAGACCGCGCGTGCGATCGAGGAGTCCGACCTGACCCGCAGGATCGAGGTCCGCGGAGACGACGAGCTTGCCGAGCTGGGGCGGACCTTCAACGCGATGCTCGACCGCGTCGAAGCCGCCTTCTCCAGCCAGCGGGACCTGATCCGCGACGTCGGGCACGAGCTGCGTACCCCGATCACGATCATCCGAGGCCACCTCGAGCTGCTCGGGGACGACCCGGCGGAGCGGGAGGAGGCCGTCGAGCTGGTCACCGACGAGCTCGACCGCATAGCGCGGCTTGTCGACGACCTGGTCACCTTGGCGCGGGCCGAGCGGGCTGACTTCATCCGGGCCGAGCGGATCAGGCTCGGGGAGTTCGCCTCGGAGGTGCTCGCCAAGGCCACTTCGCTCGGCGATCGTCGCTGGCGCCTCAACATCGGCGAGGACGGTGTGATCGTCGGCGACCCGCAGCGCCTGACCCAGGCGCTGGTCAATCTCGCCGACAATTCGGTGAAGCAGACCATGGACCGAGCTGAGATCGAGATAGGGGCGAGGCTGGAGCGTGGCTGGGCCAGGCTCTGGGTTGCCGACGACGGGCCGGGATTGTCCGAAGAGGACCGTGAGGAGATCTTCCAACGCTTCGGCCGCGGGTCCGCGGGCCGCCGCTACGCGGGCACCGGCCTCGGCCTTGCCATCGTGCAGGCTGTCGCCGAAGCGCACGGTGGCCGGGTGGAGGTCGACAGCTCGCTCGGGCGCGGCGCTCGGTTCACGATCGTCGTGCCGGCCGCGGGCCGTGCCGAGGGAGCCTTGGGGGCGAAGGCGTGAACCGGATTTTGATCGTCGAGGACGAGCCGCGCCTGGCCAGCTTCCTCGAGAAGGGGCTGAAGTCGAACGGCTTCACCACCTCGGTCGCCGCCGACGGCGCCTCGGCGGTCCTCGCTGCCTCCGACGAGGACTTCGACCTGATGGTCCTCGATCTGGGTCTCCCCGACATCGACGGCCTCGACGTGCTCGAGCAGGTGCGATCGCGCGGCGACCGCCTGCCGGTGATCGTCCTCACGGCCCGCGACGAGGTCGAGGACAAGGTCGGCGGCCTTGATCGCGGCGCCGACGACTACGTGACCAAGCCGTTCCGCTTCGAGGAGCTGCTCGCTCGGGTCAGGGCCCGCCTGCGCCAGGAGGGTACGTCGGAGGTCACTGTGCTGACCGGCGCCGGGGTCGAGCTGGACCTACGTGGCCGCACCGCGACCGTGCGGGGCAAGACGGTGGAGCTGACCTCGCGCGAGTTCGCGATGCTGGAGACGTTCATGCGCCACTCCGGCCAGGTCCTCACCCGCGAGCAGCTGCTCTCCCACGTCTGGGGCTACGCGCACGACCCGGGCTCCAACGTGGTCGACGTCTACATCGGCTACCTGCGCCGCAAGGTCGGTGACGGCGCGATCGAGACCGTGCGCGGAATGGGATACAGATTCCCGGAATGACTCGCCGGCGGGACGAAAGCGTCGCTATGTCAGATGGAACCGTCCCCCCGGCGGGGGCGGCGCGGCTGGCGGCGCTGCTCGCCTCGGCGCGCAGCGCCGTGGCACTGACCGGGGCGGGGGTCTCGGTTCCCTCCGGGATCCCCGACTTCCGCACGCCGGAGACCGGGTTGTGGGCGAACGTCGACCCGATGGAGGTCGCCCACATCGACGTCTTCCGCCGTGACCCGGCCCGCTTCTGGTCCTACTATCGGCCCCGTTTCCACTCGCTGCGCGACGTGCGCCCCAATCCCGCCCACGAGGCGCTTGCGGAGCTGGAGCGGCGCGGCCTGCTGGCCGGGGTGATCACCCAGAACATCGACCGCCTGCACACCGCCGCGGGGTCGCGCAACGTGGTCGAGGTGCACGGCTCGATCGCCGGCTCGACCTGCATCGCCTGCGGTGCCTCCTACGCGCTGGAGCAGGTGGATGAGCTGTTCGGGGACGACGGCGTCGCCGAGTGCGCCGCCTGCGCCTCGCCGGTCAAGCCCGACGTCGTCCTCTTTGGCGAGATGCTGCCTGCGGCGGCGATCGCCGCCGCCCAGGAGCTGGCCGCGAATGCCGACCTGATGCTCTGCGTCGGCTCCTCGCTGGTCGTCCATCCGGTCGCCGGGCTGCCGGCGGTGACGCTGGGCGCCGGCGGCAAGCTGGCGATCGTCACCGGTGGCGAGACTCCCTACGACGCCGAGGCGGCGGTTCGCCTCGGCGGCGACGTGGCCGAGGAGCTGGGCGCCGTCCTCGCCGCCCTTCCGGACTGAAATGTCAGGGACCGAAACAGCGCCGCCGAACGTCCCGTACTCCCGGCTATGCGGGGGACTGCGGGACGTTCGGCGCTTTGGCCCATGAGCCCGGCGGCGGTGATCTTCGACAACGACGGCCTGCTGCTCGACACGGAGTCCGTCTGGACGCGTGCCGAGCGCGACCTGTTCGAGCGCTACGGGCGGGACTTCACCTCCGCCGACAAGCTGGAGCTGGTCGGCACCTCGGCGGAGATCGCCGGCGGCGTGCTGGAGCGGCGACTGGGGGAGCAGGGCCGGGCGTGGGAGCTGATCGAGGAGTTGAACGCGCTGGTGGTCGCGGAGCTGGAGCACGGGGTGGAGGCGATGGTCGGCGCCCGCGACCTGCTCGAGGCGCTGAAGCGGCGGGGGACGCCGATCGGCCTGGTCTCCAACTCGCCGCTTCGCTTCGTGCTGCGCTCGATCGAGATCGTCGGCTTCCACGAGGAGTTCGACGTGGTGCTCAGCGCCCACGAGGTGGCGGCGCCGAAGCCGGCCCCCGATCCCTACCTGGAGGCCTGCCGGAGGCTCGGCGTGGAGCCCGGGCCCGACGTCGTCGCCCTGGAGGACTCGCCGACCGGCGTCGCCGCGGCCCGCGCCGCCGGCCTGCGCGTGATCGGCGTTCCCTCGCTGGACGGGATCGAGCTGGAGGAGGCTCACCACATCGCCGAGTCGCTCGCCGACGAGGTGATCGCCGGCCACCTCAGCCTCTGAGCACGCGGCGGCGGCGCAGCACCCGTTCACAGAGGGCGAGGAGCTCCTCGACGTTGCGCTGTCGCTCAGGGTCGAGCTGGCGCTGGAGGGCCATGTTGGCCGCCTCGCCGGCCTGCGTGCGGCGACCGTCGATCTCCGCCATGTCCTCGCCGTGGCCGGGGTCGGCGAGCGTGTCGCGCAGCTCCGCCAGCAGTGCCTCCAGCCCGACCCGCAGCTGCAGCGCCGCCTCGCGGAGGTTGCCGGCATCGAGGTCGAGCCGGGCGCGCAGCAGCAGCGTCTCGCAGGCGTCCACCCGGTCGCGGTCGCCGAGCACCGCCGCGACCCGCTCCTGGGGGCGGATCTCCTCCTCCCGCTGCCGGCGCCTCCCGCCCGCCGTGGCGCGGACGTCCACCTCCCGGGCGGTTGCGAAGCGCCCCTCCGCCAGCTGCTCTCCCTCGCCGTAGCCGATCCTGACGCTGAGCGCACCGGCGGCGCTGCGCTCCTGCATATACGGGTCGGCGCTTGCCGCGCGGGCGGCGCTCAGCGCCCGGTTGACCAGTGCCAGCCCCTCGGCGACGACCTCGTCCACCGCCTCCTCGCTTGCCGTCGCCGTGTCCAGCCAGCGCTCCGCCTCGTCATCCGACGACCCGAAGGGCTGGAAGGCGCGCACCGCGGTGGCCCGGGTCAGCGGCAGCGGCAGCGGTGCGCCGCCGGACTCCGCCTCGCGGGGCCGCCGCCGGCGGCGGCCCGCGGGTCGAGGCGCGCCGGCGGTCTCGAGGATGAGCACGCTCTGTCTCTCCTCGCCCTCTCCCTCGCGGCGCGCCAGGTAGCGCCCGTCGGGCAGGCCGACGTCGCCGGGGAACTCGAACTGGACGAATCCGAAGAGCTGGGCTTCCAGGAGCCCGATTCTCCTACGTCGCCGCGTTACTCGCCGGCGTGGCCGTGGGAGCCGTGCTCACGGTCGTCCGCCGGCAGCGCGGCCTTGGAGGGCCTGGTCGGCACCTCGGGGTTCTCGATCTCGCCGAGGCGGTCGATCAGCCGCTCCCACTGGTCCGGCTTCAGCAGCTGCACGAAGCGCTTGGCCAGCTTGCCGTCGAGGTGCGGGGGCCGCCAGCCGATGTGGACGTGGTCGGCGTGGTCGCCCATTGCGAAGCTCGGCCCGCCCAGCTCGTGCAGGGAGATCAGCTCGGTCGGCCGCAGCGTCCCCTGCAGGCGGAGGACCGACTTCAGCAGCGCCTCGGTGAGGCTGCCGGGGCCCTGGTTGCCGAGCACCGGGACGCCGTTGATCGCGGCGATGTCCACGGCGTTTCCGTAGGAGTGGTTGGAGACGTTGCCGCTGGTCGTGATGCTGCCGTGGCGGCCGCAGAGCAGGGAGGTGATCGACAGGCGGAAGCCCTGCTCGCTCAGGTAGGCGAGCGTCGCCAGCAGCCTGCGGTCGAGCTGGCCGGTGCGGATGTCGGTGCGGCCGCAGGAGTAGACCTCGAGGCGCGGGTCGGCGAGCAGGCGGCGGATCAGCGCCTGCTTGGACATCAGCAGCACGCCGCCGACGCCGAGGTCGCCGCGGAACGGGTTCTTGCCGACCGCGCGGTAGATCGCCGTCGCCTCGAGCAGCTTCCAGCCGTCGAGGATCGGCTTCGGGTCGATCTTCGGGGCTCCGCGCCCGGCGGGCCGGATCGAGAAGTTGATGTGGGGGTCGACGCCGTCGATGCTGCCCGCCATGCGGCCGATCACCGTGCCGCCCACGACCTTGGAGCCGACCTCCAGCGAGCGGCGCTCGGTGGTCTCGCTGTCGAAGGCGAAGATGCTGTTGAACGCCTTCTCGAAGGTCTCGAAGCGCGGCAGCCGCTTCTTGCCCTTGCCGCCCGCCTGCTGCCCGCCGTCGCCCTCTTCGCGGGCCGCGACGGTCGCCGGCTCCCTGGGCGCCTCGTCGGCCTTCGGCGAGACCAGCTCGAAGTCCTCGGCGGTCAGCTTGCGCGGCTTCGGCACCGGGTGGCTGCGGGCGATCCGGCCCAGCCTTGCGTAGACGTAGCGGTTGCCGTAGGCGTCCTGGAGGACGATGTGCCGGCCGAGCTTCTCCGAGTGGCCGATCCGCTTGATCACGCCGTCGTTGACGGCGACGATCGGCGCCCCCTTGCGGGAGAAGATGTTGATGCCGCGACGGGTGGGGGAGGAGCTGATCACCTCGGCGGCGTTGCCGTAGGCGCTGCGCGCGCTCGGCGTCGCCCGCTTCAGCGCCTCGCGGGTGGAGATGTCGTCGGCGTAGCGGGCGTCGGCGGCGACCGGGAAGTGGGCGCCCTCGGTGAGCCCGGTCAGCGAGCCGATCAGGTCGGTCGGCAGCTTGCCGTAGGCGCGCGCGTAGAGCAGCACCTCCTGCACGTACCAGTCGGCGTGGTTGTAGGCGAAGATCGCCTCGTAGAGGTCCTCGGTGCCTCCCGCCGCCTCCAGGTAGCGGGCGGCGGCGCAGATCGCGTCGACCGGGTTGTAGGGGTCCTTGCGCCCGTCGCCGTTGGCGTCGACACCGTAGGCCTCCCAGCTGGAGGGGATGAACTGCATCCAGCCCATCGCCCCGGCGCTGGAGACGTTGAGGTTCGTGCCGAAGCCGGTCTCGATCTTGTTGATCGAGGCGAGCACGTTCCAGGGGATTCCGTACTGGGTGCCGCAGGCCTGGTAGATCGGCAGCAGGAAGGGCGGGATCTCGAAGGAGTCGATGACGACGTTGGGGACGCCGATCGGCGCCGGGCCGAAGGGGGCGATGGTCGCGCTCGGGTTGGCGCGGGTGGGGGAGCCGCCGTCGGTGAACGCGGACGGCGCCTTCAGCTCGTCGCCCTCTTGGACCTTCCGGGGAGTGCCGACGCCGCCGGTGTCAGGTCCGTCCGAAGCCCCGATGGTCTCCTGCTGGACGACCTTCGGATTCCTCGTGCTCTCGGGGGCGGGCTGGTTGGCGCCGATGCCGGTGCCGCCGAGCGTTTCCCCCTTGCCGGAGTGCCCCTCGGGGGCCTGCGCTTCATCCGGGGCCGGCCCGGCGGCCGCGGCCTCGCTGCCGCCCTCCGCCTGGCACCCGGGGTCGTCGAGGTCGATCAGCGCGTCGCCGTCGTTGTCGACTCCGTCGCCACACTCGGGCAACTGCGGGGCGGCTTGAGGGTTGGGCGCCGCCGTCGTCGCGGACGGCGTCACCGCGGCTCCGTCTCCGAGCCCGGCCACCGGGTCCGCGCCGGCCATGCCTGCGCCCAGCGCGATCGTCGCCGCAAACCCTGCCAGCGCGATGCTCAGTGCATGCTTGTGTCTCATCGGGCGACGATCGTTTGCCTGGGTACCCCGGACGGCGCCCCCCAATGGGCGCTCTCTCCCCGCGTTCAGGCCGGCAGAAAGCTACTTGCTGCCCAGGACCTTTTCAACGCGCCGAGCCTCGCTGCAACAAGGCCTTAACCCGCGAAAACAGGGCGATGACAGACCTCTTCGGGGGCGCCTCCCGCGACCGGTCCCGCACCGCCTATGGGCTACCCTGCGGGCGATGGCCGAGGACGACCGCCCGCATACCGACGAGGAGGGCCTGCGGGAGCGGGGGGAGCAGGCGCTCGGCGACCTCGCCCACGCCCTGCTCGACAACCCGATGTTCGAGAACGCCCTCTCCGCCGCCTCGGAGGCCCGCGGGCGGGCGATCGATGCCCAGCGGGCGGCGATGGAGGCGTTGAACCTGCCCAGCGCGGGGGAGGTGGAGCGGCTGGAGCGACGGTTGCGCTCGGTTTCTGCCCGGCTCGAAGAGGTCGAGGAAGAGCTCGACCGGCTTAAGTCTGACCGTAAACCTTAGGTTGAGAGTATGGCGGCGGCGAGCCGGCCGGCTCGCTTCGCGGCCTCTTCCAGATCCTCGTCGGACAGCCTCCTGCCGTCGGCGTCCTCCGCGACGATCAGCAGCGCCGCCGCGGCGACCCCCAGCGCCGGCGCCCGGGTGAGCAGCGCCGCCGTTTGCAGGTCGGCAGCCACCTCCGTTTCCGTCTCTCCCTCCGCGCCTGCCTCCGCGGCCGGCAGGTCGAAGCTCGCAACGGGCGCGCTGCGGCCACCCTCCGGCAGTTCGCGGCGCAGCGCGGTGAGCAGCACGGCGTCCGGCTGCACGGCGCCGCCGCGCTCGACCCCGAGCGCCAGTGAGACGCCGTCGTGCGCCCTCGCGAACGTCACCGCCAGCAGCTCACCGGCCCCCGGCCCGTCCGGCAGCGCCTGGCAGGTCCCGACCCGGACGGCGCGGTGCACGCCCAGCTCGGCCAGGTCGGCGAGCACGGCGACGGCGCTGGGGGCGCCGATCCCCGTCGACTGGACGGTCAGCTCACGCCCGCCGGGCGTGTGCCCGAAGTAGCCCCACAGCCCGCGCGCGTGGTTGCTCATCTTCGGCTCGGCGAGCAATTCCTGGGCGAGCAGCAGCGCGCGCCCCGGGTCGCCGACCAGCACCGCGTCGGCGGCGATCGGAGCGGTTGGTCGCAGCCTGCTCGGCATAGCCGCCGACGATATTGCGACCGCCGCCGCGCCGCCTCTAGGCTTCGGCGGGTGCAAGGCCCGAGTCCGCCGAGTCCGGCATGACCGACCTGCGCAGGCGGCTGAGCGGCGAGTACCACGAGGACGAGTGGGGCTTCGACGAGGAGTACGCGGAGACGGTCTACCCGCTGTTCGAGTTCCTCTACGACTCCTGGTGGCGGGTCGACACCGAGGGCGCCGGCAACGTCCCCTCGCACGGGCGGGGGCTGATCGTCGCCAACCACGCCGGCTCGATCTTCCCCTTCGACGCGACGATGATCGGCGTCGCGATCATGAAGGAGCATCCGCTGCCGCGCTGGGCCCGCGCCCTGGTCCTCGACTGGGCGTTCGAGCTTCCCCTCGTCTCCACCTTCATGCGCAAGGTGGGCGGCGTCCCGGCCAGCCCCTTCAACGCCCTGCGCCTGCTCGAGCAGGACCAGCTCGTGATGGTCTTCCCGGAGGGCGTCAAGGGAACCGGCAAGCCGTTCTCCGAGCGCTACCGGCTGCGGCGCTTCGGCCGCGGCGGCTTCGTCGAGATGGCGCTGCGCACCGGCGCGCCGATCATCCCCACCGCGGTCGTCGGCTCCGAGGAGATCTATCCGAAGGTCGGCGAGTCCTCCCTGGCCAAGCCGCTCGGCGCGCCCTTCCTGCCGATCACCCCCACCTTCCCCTGGCTCGGGCCCCTCGGGCTGGTGCCCCTGCCCTCCAAGTGGCGGATCGAGTTCTGCGAGCCGATCGACCTCTCCGGGCACGGCCCCGAGGCCGCAGAGGACCCGGCGCTTCTCCTCGACGCCTCCGAGCGGGTCAGGGAGACGATCCAGCAGGCCCTCTACGAGAACCTGGCCAAGCGCGGCGCCGCCTTCCCCTGAGCGAACGTCCCGGACTCCCCCGTATACCTGGGACTCCGGGACGCTCGGCGCTCTGCCACAGGTGAGAAACCGGGGGACGGGATTTGCGCCAGCCGTCCAAACACAGCGGCTCGAGCCGCTCGTACCTTGGCCCAAATCGCAACCGCGACCGTCGGAGCCGTGCGCTCGGCGGGGGCTAGGAGGAACGTTTGATGAGAAAGAAGGTAGGCCTTGCCGTCGCCCTGGCGGCGCTCGCCTCCCTGGTGCTTCCCGGGACGGCATTCGCGCAGCTCGCCGAGCTGGAGACCACCGTTGGCGACAAGGCGATCGAGCTCGACATGGTCTGGGTCGCGATTGCGACCGTCCTGGTTTTCTTCATGCAGGCCGGGTTCATGTTCCTGGAGATCGGCTTCTCGAGGCAGAAGAACGTCGGCACGGGAGTCGCCAAGGTGCTGGTCAACCTCGGGATCGTGACGATCGCCTGGTGGGCGGTCGGCTACGGCATCAACGGCCCCGGCAACGATTTCTTCGGCACCGACGGCTTCTTCTTCCACTTCGGGCAGACGATCGGCAGCGGCGCCGACGCGTTCGCGGTGGCGGCTCCGGACTCGATGCTGATGCTCTTCGGGCTCGCCTTCTGCGCGGTCTCCCTGGCGATCGTCTGGGGCACGACCCTGGAGCGGATCAAGTTCGGCGCCTACGTGATCTACGCGGCGGTGTTCGGCGCGGTGATCTACCCGCTGATCGCCCACGCCGTGTGGGGCGGGGGGCTGCTCGCCGACATCGGCGGCAAGCCGGTGATGGACTTCGCCGGCTCCTCGGTGGTCCACCTCACCGGTGCGGTCGGCGCTCTCGCGGCGCTGCTCCTCCTCGGCGCCCGCAAGGGCAAGTACGGCCCCGACGGCAAGCCGCGGGCAATCCCGGGCCACTCGATGCCGCTGGTCGGCCTCGGCGTGATCATCCTCTGGATCGGCTGGTTCGGCTTCAACGGAGGCTCGACCTTCGAGTCGGCCGGCTCGTTCTTCGGCGAGGTGATGCTGAACACCCAGCTTGCCGCCGCCGCGGGAGTGATCGGCGCATCGCTGGCCATCTACACCAAGAGCCGGTCGCTCGACGTCGGCATGGCCGGCAACGGCGCGATCGCCGGCCTGGTCGGCATCACCGCCCCGGCGGGCTTCGTCGAGTACTGGGCGGCGCCGATCATCGGCTTCATCGCCGGCATGCTCGTCGTCTACGCGGTGCTGGCGATCGAGAAGTACCTGGACGACCCGGTCGGCGCCCTCTCGGCGCACGGCATGGCCGGCATCTGGGGCACGCTCGCGGTCGGCATCTTCGGCTCCGAGCGGCTGATCGTCGACGGCGCGGCGCCGGGCCTCTGGTACGCCGTGTTCGGCAACGCGACGTTCAGCGCGTCGCTGGGCCAGTTCGCCGTCCAGGGCCTCGCCGTGCTCTTCACATTCGTGGTGGTGTTCGTGATCTCCTACGCCACCTTCGCGATCATCAAGGGCACGATCGGCCTGCGGGTCTCCGACGCCGAGGAGGAAGCCGGGCTGGACATCAGCTCGCACGGCATGTACGGCTACCCGGAGCAGTTCATTCCGCAGCCGGAGTACTCGACTGGCCTCCCGGGCGCGGTCGGGTCTTCCCCGGCCGGAACGCCGGCACCCGCGGTGAGCCAGATGAGCACCGCGTCAACCACCGAGTCCAGATAGGAGGGCTGAGCGCATGAAGAAGATAGAGGCGTTCATCCGCCACGAGGCGTTCGAGCCGATCCGGACCGAGCTGCTCGACAAGGGATTCCCGTCCCTGTCGATCAGCGAGGCCAAGGGCTCGGGGCGCCAGAAGGGGATCGTCGAGCACTACCGCGGCTCGACCCTGACGGTCAACGTCCGGCCGAAGCTGAAGCTGGAGGTGGTCGTCGCCGACAAGGACAAGGGCCTCGTCGTCGAGACCATCCTCAAGCACGCCCGGTCGGGCGAGGTCGGCGACGGGAAGGTGTTCGTCCTCCCGGTCGAGGAAGCGGTCCGGATTCGCACCGGCGAGGACGGGGAGACCGTCCTGCAGGCGCACACCGATTCGGAGATGCCCGCCGCGTAGCTCGCGGGAGGGTGGGCGGCCGCGGCCGCCCACCCTCCCGCCTTGCGGCTTTTGTCACACCCGCCTACACTTCCCCGCCGTGAGCGCATCAGGCGACACGGTGATTGCCGGTTGTTCGAGTCCGGGGCGCATGGTGCGCGAACATCAGGTTGTTCTATGAGCGCAGCCGTGCAAGCCGCCCGCGACTCCGCGGCAGAGAGCCCCACCTTCTCCTCCGCCGCCGAGATGCGCGAGGTGCTGGAGAAGCTCCTCACCGAGATCGACGGCGACCCGGAGATCGGCTGTCCCCTCAACGAGGCGGGCACGGCCTACCGGCTCCGCTGTCCCGACATCGACTTCGTCGTCAACCTCGCTCCCGACGAGGACAGCGATTGCGAGCTGCGCTGGAAGTTCTCCGACGATGTCGACTGGCAGCCGGGGCTGACGATGGAGACCGGCGCCGCTACCGCCAACCGCGTCCTCCAGGGACGGGAGAACCTGGCGATCGCGATCGCTCGCGGCAAGATCGAGGTCTCCTGCGACATGCGCGCGGCCCTTCGCTTCTTCGAGCTGACCCGCCCCGTCGTCTATCGCTACCGCGACCTGATCGCCCGCGAGTACCCGCACCTCGACCTCTCCTGAGCGTCGCCGTTTCGCCCTGTTAAGGGGCGCTTGACATCGCGGGGGCCGGGCGTATGCTCGGCGAGTCAGTTGGCAGCAGGCCATTAGTGGGCCGGCCGGGCATTCCACGGCGACTGGAGCGCGTTCCGGCCCGCGAGGCGCCCACTCCCGGCGCCGCAGGCCTACGAAGCGGGCCGAAAGCCCGCAGGCGACGGGGCCGCGCGACCCCGTCGCTCTATGTCGGGGGCCGGTTTAGCGCCAGGCCAATGCGTGAGGGCGCCCGCTCGTCTAGCCTCGCCGCATGCCCGCGGACGAGACGATCTCCCTCAGCGAGGCTGCGCGGCGGTCCGGGGTCTCGGCCGCAACCCTGAAGCGCTGGGCGGGGGAGAAGGTCGTCCCGGTCAAGCGCGGTCGCTGGACGCCCGCCGCCGCCGCCCAGGCGCGCGTCGTCGCCCGCATGCGGGAGCGCGGGCACTCGCTGGAGGAGCTGAAGAAGGCCGGCGGTGAGGGGCGTCTCGCGCACGGCTTCGTCGAGGACATCTTCCCCCGCCCCGAGCAGACCGTGACGGTGGAGGAGGCGGCCGAGGAGACCGGCCTCGAGCAGGAGCTGATCGAGCGGCTGCTGGTCATCCTCGGCACGCCGATCGAGCGGGAGCGGACGCTCACCGTCGAGGACCTCGAGGCGGTGCGCCGCTGCGCCCAGGTGCTGGAGGCCGGCTTCCCCCTGGTCGCCTTCCTGCAGCTGGTCCGCGTCTACGTCCAGTCGCTGCGCCGCATCGCCGACGCCGAGGTGCGCCTCTTCCACCTCTACGTCCACGAGCCGATGATTCGCGACGGCGTCCCGGAGCTGGAGATGGCCGAGGAGATGGGGGAGCTGGCCGCCGGCATCCTGCCCTTCGCGACGCCGCTCTTCGAGTACCTGCACACCCGCTACCTGCGCTTCTTCAACGAGCAGGACGTCGTCGGGCACATGGAGAGCGAGTTCGGCAGCGAGGCGCGCGACCTCGGCCGGCTGCCGGTGACCCTCTGCTTCATCGACCTCGCCGGCTTCACCCGCTACACCGAGGAGGAGGGCGACGAGGAGGCGCTCGACATGGTCGAGCGCTTCGTCGAGACGGTCGAGGCCACGCTGCCGCCGGAGGCGACGATCGTGAAGACGATCGGCGACGAGGTGATGGTCGTCTCGCCGGACGCCAGGAGCCTCACCGAGTGGGCGGTCGGCTTCCTCGCCTTCTTCCAGGAGCGCCCGCAGCCGCGGGTCGGCATCCACTACGGCGAGGCCGTCTACCGCGACGGCGACTACTTCGGCACCGGGGTCAACCTCACCCACCGCGTGGTCACCAGGGCGCTGGGCGGCGAGGTGCTGGTCACCGACCGCGTCGCCGCCTCCCTGCAGGGGTCCGAGTACCTGGAGTGCGAGCCGATCGGCGAGGTGGAGCTGAAGGGCTTCCCGACGCCGACTCCGCTCTTCATCGTGCGCAGCAGCAGCTGAGCCGCCCCCCCCGGCCTACACTCGGGCCGTGGAGGCGGACGCGATGCTCGAGGAAGTGCGCGGCGGCGGGCTCCTGGCCGCCGGCGCCCCGGTCGTCGCGATGCTCTCCGGCGGCCGCGATTCGGTCTGCCTGCTCGACCTCGCGACGCGGCTGCTCGGCCCGCAGGCGGTCAGCGCGCTGCACCTCAACTACGGCCTTCGCGACGACTCGGACGAGGACGAGCGCCACTGCGCCGCGCTCTGCGACCGGCTCGGCGTGCGCCTGCGGGTGGAGCGCCCGCGGCGCCCCGAGGGCCCGGGCAACCTGCAGTCCTGGGCGCGCGACGCGCGCTACGCGGCGGCCGCCCGGCTGGCGCTGCCGGCCGGCGCCTCGATCGCCGCCGGCCACACCGCCGACGACCAGGTCGAGACGATCCTCTACCGGCTCGCCTCCTCGCCCAGCCGCCGGGCGCTGCTCGGCATGCGCCCCCGGGACGGCCGTCTCGTGCGGCCGTTGCTCGGCTTCACCCGCGCCCAGACGACCGCTTACTGCGAGGAGCGGGGGCTGGCCTGGCGCGACGACACCACCAACCTCGAGCCGGCCTACGCGCGCAACCGGGTGCGCAACGAGCTGGTGCCGGCGCTGGAGGCGATTCACCCGGCCGCGGCCGCCAACGTGCTGCGCACGGCGGATCTGCTGCGCGACGAGGCCGAGGTGCTGGACGCGCTGGTCGAGGCGGAGCTGGGGGACTCGGCGCCGCGCACGATCGCGCTGGAGCGGCTGGCGGCGCTGCAGCCCGCGCTGCGCCGCCTGGTCGTGCAGCGGCTCGCCGACGACGCCGCCGGCCGGCCGGTCCCGGGCGCCGCCCGCCGCGCCGACGAGGTGGCGGCGCTGCGCCGCACCGGCACCGCGATGCTCGACCTCGGCGGCGGCGTGCGGGCGGTCGCGGAGCGCGGCACGCTGCGCGCCGAGCTAACCTCGCGCCCGTGAACGACTCCGCCATCGGCGAGACGCTCGTCAGCCGCGAGGACCTGCTGCGCCGCATCGTCGAGCTGGGCGGCGAGCTGAGCCGCGACTACGAGGGGCGCGACCTGGTGATCGTCGGCGTCCTGAAGGGCGCCGTGCTGTTCATCGCCGACCTGATGCGGGAGCTGACGGTTCCCTGCGAGCTGGACTTCATGGCCGTCTCCAGCTACGGCTCGCAGACCGACTCCTCGGGCGTGGTTCGTATCCTCAAGGATCTCGACGCGCCGATCGAGGGGCGCGACGTGCTGATCGTCGAGGACATCATCGACTCCGGCCTCACCCTCCAGTACCTGCTTCGCAACCTGCGGGCGCGCAATCCCGCCTCCCTGGAGGTCTGCGCGCTGCTGACCAAGCCCGAACGGCGCCGCGTCGACCTGCCCACCCGGTACGTCGGCTTCGAGATTCCGGACCGCTTCGCGATCGGCTACGGGCTCGACCATGCCCAGCGCTACCGCAACCTCGACTACGTGGCGGCGTTGAACCGCTAGAGCCGACCGCCCGAAGCGCCAAAAGCGCCCTGGTACGCTGATTTCTCCGCGCCAGGCGGGAATTCCCGACCCGGGGCCGGAGGAAAAAACTTTGAGACGTTTCTTCAAGAGCGCCGCTTTCCCGATTCTCCTGGTGGTCATCCTCGCGTTCATCGCGCAGCGGCTGATCACCCCCGGGCCGACGACCGAGCCGCCGACCTACAACGAGTTCCTCAACCAGGTCAGCAACGGCAAGGTCGCCGACGTCAAGATCAAGACCGAGGACAACACGCTCGAGGTCACCGAGCGCAACGGCGAGGAGTTCTCGACCGGCTACCCGCCCAACACCGAGCAGAGCCTGCTCGGCCGCCTCGACCGCAACGACGTGAAGACGACGGTCGAGGGCTCGGGCGGCGGCGGCATCCTCAACGCCCTGATCTACATCCTCCCCTTCCTGCTCTTCCTCGGCTTCTGGATCTTCCTGATGAACCAGATGCAGGGTGGCGGCTCGCGGGTGATGAACTTCGGCAAGTCGAAGGCGAAGCGGATGTCGGTCGATGCGCCGAAGATCACCTTCCGCGACGTGGCCGGCGTCGACGAGGCGGTGCAGGAACTGCACGAGATCAAGGAGTTCCTCGAGAACCCGAAGAAATTCCAGAGCCTCGGCGCCCGCATCCCCAAGGGCGTGCTGCTCTACGGCCCGCCCGGGACCGGCAAGACGCTGCTCGCCCGCGCCGTCGCCGGCGAGGCCGGCGTCCCCTTCTTCTCGATCTCCGGCTCGGACTTCGTCGAGATGTTCGTCGGGGTCGGCGCCAGCCGCGTCCGCGACCTCTTCGAGCAGGCCAAGCAGAGCTCCCCCTGCATCATCTTCATGGACGAGATCGACGCCGTCGGCCGCCATCGCGGCGCCGGCATGGGCGGCGGTCACGACGAGCGCGAGCAGACACTGAACCAGCTGCTGGTCGAGATGGACGGCTTCGAGATGAAGGACAACATCATCCTGATCGCCGCAACCAACCGACCGGACATCCTCGACCCGGCGCTGCTGCGGCCCGGCCGCTTCGACCGCCAGGTGGTCGTCGACCGCCCCGATCGCAAGGGGCGCAAGAAGATCCTCGAGGTCCACACCCGCGGCAAGCCCCTGGGCAAGGAGATCGACCTCGACGCGCTGGCCGGCCAGACCCCCGGCTTCACCGGCGCCGACCTCGCCAACCTGATCAACGAGGCGGCGCTGCTCACCGCCCGCTCCAGCCACCGCGAGATCTCGATGGAGGAGCTGGAGGAGGGGATCATGCGGGTGATCGCGGGCCCCGAGAAGACGACCCGCGTGATGAGCGAGAAGGAGCGGCTGATCACCGCCTTCCACGAGCTGGGGCACGCGATCGTCGGCCACCTGCTGCCCAACTGCGACCCGGTGCACAAGATCTCGATCATCAGCCGCGGCCAAGCGCTCGGCTACACGATCAGCCTTCCCACGGAGGACAAGTTCCTCACCGCGCGCGCCGAGCTGACCGACACGATGGCGATGACCCTCGGCGGCCGCGCCGCCGAGGAGATCGTCTTCAGCGAGATCACCACCGGCGCCTCCAACGACCTGGAGAAGGTGACCGAGACCGCGAAGCAGATGGTGATGCGCTTCGGCATGTCCGAGCGGCTCGGGCCGCGCGTCTTCGGCCATGACCGGGGACAGCCGTTCCTCGGCCGCGAGTTCTCCGCCGAGCCCGACTACTCGGACGAGATCGCGCGGGAGATCGACGACGAGATCCGGCGCATCGTCGAGGACGCGCACCAGACGGCCAAGGACCTGCTGAACGAGCACCGCGAGCAGCTCGACCGGATCTCCAAGATCCTGCTCGAGCGGGAGACGATCGACGCCAAGCAGTTCGTCGCCCTGCTCGACGGCAAGCCCGCGGAGGAGGTCTTCGGGTCCGAGGAAGAGGAGGCGCCACAGGCCGAGGATCCGGCGCCGGAGCCCGAGAAGCCGAAGCGCGAGCCGCGCCCGATGCCGCCGCATCCACGCCCGGGGTACGCCGCCGAGATGCGATCCGACACCTGACCGTGGTCAAGCTGATGGGGGTGGTGAACGTCACCCCCGACTCGTTCTCGGACGGGGGGATGTACCTGAGCCCCGATGCGGCGGTTGCGCACGGGGAGGAGCTTGTGCGGGATGGGGCGGAGATCCTCGATGTGGGGGGTGAGTCGACGCGCCCGGGGGCCGAGCCGGTCGAGGCAGAGGGGGAGCTTGCTCGTACCCGGCCCGTGGTCGAGGGGCTGGCGGGGAAGGCCACTGTGTCGATCGACACCTCGAAGGCGCCGGTGGCGGAGGCCGCCCTGGACGCGGGGGCGGAGATAGTCAACGACGTCACCGCGCTGCGGGGCGACCCGGAGATGGCGGGGCTGTGCGCGGACCGGGGGGCCGGGGTGGTGCTGATGCACATGCTCGGCACGCCGCGCACGATGCAGGAGGACCCGCGCTACGAGGACGTCGTCGACGACGTGAAGGCGTTCCTGGCGGCGCGGCTGCAGTTCGCGGCGGGGGAGGGGGTCGACGAGAAAAGGGTTTGGCTCGACCCCGGAATCGGCTTCGGCAAGCGGCTCGAGCACAACCTGGAGCTGATCCGCCGCCTCGGCGAGCTGCGTCAGCTGGGCCGGCCGCTGGTGCTCGGCACGTCGCGCAAGAGCTTCATCGGAAAGGTCGACGGCTCCTCGGTCTCCGATCGCCTCGGGGGGACGGTCGCCTCCTCGGTCCTGGGGGCGGCCAACGGGGCCGACGTGCTGCGCGTCCACGACGTGGCCGAGATCGGCCAGGCGATGAGGATGGCGGACGCCCTGCTGCCCGCCGGCGGGTAGTTTGAGGCCGTGGAAGCGAACGGCGACGGAATCGATTCGAGCGTCGAGATCGAGCTGCGCGGGCTCTCGATCTACACCCACCACGGCGTCAGCGCCGCCGAGCAGGAGATCGGCCAGCGGCTCGAGTTCGACGTCTCCTTCGACGTCCCCGACTGCGACTCGGTGCTCACCGACCGGCTCGAGGACACGGTCGACTACGCCGAGGTCTGCGACATCGTTGCCCTGGCCGCCACGGAGCGCAGCTACCGCACCCTGGAGCGGCTCTGCCGCGTCGTCGGCGAGCGCCTGATGGAGCGCTTCCGCTGTGAGTCGGTCAGGGTGCGCGCCGCCAAGCCCGAGCCGCCGCTGCCCCTCGCGGTCGAGGAGGTCGCGGTCGAGGTCGTCCACGAGCGCTCCGGGGGCGACGAGGACGACGAGGACGAGTCGTAGCGCGAGTGGTCGGTTGACCCCCTGATCCGGGGGCAAAGTGACCACTCGGTTTGTCTAGGCTCGGTTCATGCGAATCGGCTACCTGGGGCTGGGCTCGAACGTCGGCAACCGCGAGGGCCATCTGCGGGCGGCGGTGGAGACGCTGCGCAAGCGCGGCGTGGCGGTCGAGGCGGTCTCCTCCGCCTACGAGACCGAGCCGGTCGGCGAGGTGCTCGACCAGGCCGACTTTCTCAATGCCGCCGTGCGCATCCGCACTGCCCTCGAGCCCGAGGCGCTGCTCGACCTCTGCAAGGAAATAGAGGCGGAGCGGGGCCGCGCCCTCGACGCTCCCCGGCATAGCCCCCGCCCGCTCGACGTCGACCTGCTGCTGCTCGGCGACCTGGAGCTGGAGACGGAGCGCCTCACGCTGCCGCACCCCGAAGTCACCTCCCGCCGCTTCGTCCTTGCCCCGCTGCTCGAGCTGGACCCGGAGCTGACGTTGCCGGACGGCACCCGCCTCGCCGGCGCCCTGGCCGAGCTAGGCAGTGGCCAGCGAGTGCAAAGGCTCGAGCCAGGCCTCGGGTAGGACCGGCGGGAAGTCGCCGGCGATCTGCGGTTGTATCCGCTTCGCGAGCTTCCCTGCCGGCCGCGACTCGATCAGCGGGCGCAGGTCCTGGAAGGTCATCGCCAGGCGAATGCTCGGGGCGATCTGGAAGTCGGCTGCGTTCGGCTCCTCGCCGCCGATCGTTCCCGCCGCGATCAGGTCGTCGACCCTCTGCAGCATCTCGCCGTAGGCGGCCAGGTCGGCGCGCACGTTCTCGTCGGTCGCGTCGTGGATGCGCTTCTCGATCGCGATGATCGGCGCCGCCGTGCGCACCGCCAGCCCGATCGGGATGCCGAGCCTCGCCCCCTCCGAGTAGCTGCGCAGGGGCGCCGTGTTCTGCCGGAACGCCCACCAGATGATCTGGCGGATCGGGTGCTGCAGCTCCTCGTCGCCGAAGCGCTCCGCCTCCTCGACCGCGGCCCGCTGCCCGGGGTCGGCGGGGAAGAGAGGGGGGTCGGGGCGCAGCCGCTCCAGCTCCCGGGCGATCTCCCGCGAGCCCTGCACCCGCCGCCCGTCGATCTTCAGCGCCGGCACGGTCGGGCCGGGGAAGCGCAGGCCGCGCACGGCGAGCCGCGAGATCACCGGCATCAGGTCGGTGCGCTCGAACCCGATCCCCTTGCGCTCCAGCATCAGCTGCGCGGTCACGCCGGGGTGGGACCCGGGGATCGTGTAGAGCCTCGCCTTCAAGGGGTGGCATCCTACTGCCCATGCTGCTCGCGGTGGACGTCGGCAACACCCAGACCCACGTCGGCGCCTTCGACGGCACCGAGCTGGCCGAGCACTGGCGCTTCCAGACCCGCGCCGGAGCGACGGGCGATGAGCTGGCCGAGCGGGTAGGAGGCCTGCTCGCCCTGCGCGGCATGGGCCTCGCCGATCTGGACGCCGTCTGCGTCTCCTCGGTCGTGCCGCCGCTCGGCGCCGAGTACCAGCGCCTCACGGAGCGCTACCTGGAAGCAGAGTGCCTGCTGGTCGCCCCCGGGGTGAAGACCGGGATGGCGATCCGGATAGACAACCCCGCCGAGGCCGGCGCCGACCGCCTCGTCAACGCGGTGGCCGCCTACGAGAAGGTCGGCGGCGCCTGCGTGGTCGTCGACTTCGGCACCGGGATCAACTTCGACGCGGTATCCGCCGCCGGCGAGTACCTGGGCGGCGCGATCGCGCCGGGGATCGAGGTCTCCCTCAGCGCCCTGGTCGAGCGCGCGGCGCGCATCCCGCGCATCGACCTGGCCGAGCCGGAGACGGCGATCGGCCGCTCCAGCAAGGAGGCGATCCAGTCCGGCGTCCTGTTCGGCTTCGCCGGCCTGATCGACGGCGTCGCGAGGCGCATCGCCGCGGAGCTGGGCGACGCCCGCTTCCTCGCCACCGGCGGCTTCGCCGAGACGATCGTGCCGCTCACCGAGACGATCGACGAAGTCGACGACCTGCTCACCCTGAAGGGCCTTCGCTTGATCCATGAGCGCAACGCCTGAGCTGACCGACCCGTTCGAGATCGGCGGCCTTCCGATCGCCAACCGTGTCCTGCTCGCGCCGCTGGCGGGGATCGGCAACTGGTTCGTGCGCCTGCAGGCGCGCCGGTACGGCGCCGGGCTGGCCGTCTCGGAGATGGTCTCCAGCTTCGGCCTGCACCACCGCAACGAGCGCACGCTGCGCGAGCTGATGCGGATCCACCCCGACGAGCACCCGGTCTCCGTGCAGCTCTTCGGACACGACCCCGAGGTGATGCGCTCCGCCGCCGCGATCGCCGCGGACGCGGGCGCCGACCTGATCGACATCAACATGGGCTGCCCGGTGCGCAAGGTGCGCAAGACCGGCGCCGGCGCAGAGCTGCTGCGCGACCAGGAGCTGGCGCTGGCGCTGGCCCGCGGCGCCGCGGAGGGAGGCGGCCTGCCGGTCACCGTCAAGCTGCGCTCCGGGCTGGAGCCGGGCGAGCGCTCCGGCTTCGACCTCGCCGTGCGCCTGGCCGAGCAGGCCGGCGTCGCCGCGATCGGCTTCCACCCGCGCGCCGCCCGCGCCGGCCACAAGGGCAGCCCCGACTACGCGCTCACCCGGGAGCTGGTCGAGCGCATCGAGGTGCCGGTGATCGTCTCCGGGGGGCTGAAGAGCGCTGCCGCGGCGCGCGACGCGTACGAGCAATCCGGCGCCGCCGCGGTGATGATCGCCCGCGGCGCGCTCGGCAATCCCTGGGTCTTCGAGGAGCTGACCGGCCGCCGCAGCGAGCCGCCGCCCCGCGAGGAGGTGGTCGCCGAGCTGCTCTGGACGATCGACCGCGCCGAGGAGCACTTCGGCGCCGAGCGCGCCGCCCGCTACCTGCGCAAGTTCTACCCCTGGTACACGGGGCCGCTGGAAGCCCCGGCCGAGGTCGTCGACGAGTTGCAGCGCAGCGCCGACCTGGCGCGCGCCAGGGATCTGGTCGGGGGCCTGCGCGAGCCGCTCGCGGCTGCATGAGAAATCCCCTCAGGCCGGTTTGACCCATCGCTATAATTCCGCGCCTCCGCCCAGGTGAGGGTCGCCTCCAAGGCCGCCCGATCCGGGCCTTTTTGATGGTGGAAGGCCGGTTTCCCGGCTCCAAAAGCAAAGCGAGGTTGAGTTTCGATGAGTCGCCAGTCCGTCATCACCCCCGAGGGTCTCGAGAAGCTCAAGGAGGAGATCGAGTACCTGTCCACCGAGAAGCGGCGCGAGGTTGCGGAGCGGATCAAGGAGGCGCGCGAGTTCGGCGACATCTCCGAGAACGCCGAGTACGACGACGCCAAGAACGAGCAGGCCCTGCTCGAGCAGCGCATCGCCCAGCTGGAGGAGAGGCTGCTGCGGGCCACGGTGGTGGACGGCTCCGAGTTGGGCACCGACGAGGTCAAGTTCGGCTCCGTCGTCCACGTCAAGGACCAGAAGACGGGCGACTCGCGCAAGTTCCAGATCGTCGGCTCGACCGAGGCCGACCCGGCCGAGAGCAAGCTCTCCAACGAGTCGCCGATCGGCAAGGCGCTGATCGGCCACAAGCGCAACGACGTGGTCTCGGTCGACGTGCCCCGCGGTCCGAAGAAGAAGCTCAAAATCACAAAAATCGAGACTGCGTAAGAGGCCTATAGGCTCGCTCCGCGATGTCTGAGGCCTCAGACGTGTCTGAAGAAACAGATCTCCTCAAAGAGCGTCGCTCGAAACTCGAGAACCTGCGAAACGCAGGTGTAGATCCCTTTCCCCACGTTTTTGAGGATCGCGAGGACATTGCCTCGGTTCGAAAGGCCCATGAGGGGCTGGAGGCCGGGGAGGAGACGGAGGAGAGGCACAGGGTCGCCGGGCGACTGATCGCGCGGCGGGGCCACGGCAAGGCGGCCTTCCTCGACCTGCGCGACGGCAGCGGCCAGATCCAGCTGCACGCGAAGGCGGATGCGCTGGGCGAGGAGGAGTTCGAGCGGCTGGTCCACCTCGACCTGGGCGACATCGTCGGCATCGAGGGAACGGCGTTCGCGACCCGCCGCGGCGAGCTGTCGCTGGACGTCTCCGGCTGGCGGCTGCTGGCCAAGAGCCTGCGCCCGCCGCCCGACAAGTTCCACGGCCTGGAGGACGTCGAGACCCGCTACCGCCGCCGCGAGCTGGACCTGATCGCCAACGAGGAGGCGCGGCGCCTGGTCGAGGACCGGGCGCGCACGGTCTCCGCTGTGCGCGGCTGGCTCGACGAGCGCGGCTTCGTCGAGGTCGAGACGCCGGTCCTGCAGCCGCTCTACGGCGGCGCCCTGGCCCGCCCCTTCACGACCCACCACAACGCCCTCGACCGCGACCTCTACCTGCGGATCGCCACCGAGCTGTACCTGAAGCGCTGCGTGGTCGGCGGCATCGATCGGGTCTATGAGCTGGGCAAGGACTTCCGCAACGAGGGCGTCTCCCACAAGCACAACCCCGAGTTCACGATGCTCGAGTGGTACGAGGCCTACGCCGACTACCGCAAGACCGCCGAGGATCTCGAGCAGCTCGTCGCCGCCGTCGCCGAGCTGGTGCTCGGCACGACGAAGGTCGAGCGCGACGGCACGTCCATCGACTTCTCACCGCCCTGGCGGCGGCTGACCCTGCGCGAGGCGATCCTCGAGCGCAGCGGGGTGGACGTCGCCGAGCACCCGACCCGCGAGGCCCTCGCCGAGGCGATGGGCTCCGAGCCGGACCCGGCCGAGGGCTGGGGCAAGCTGGTCGACGGGCTGCTCTCCAAGCAGGTCGAGCCGGAGCTGGTCCAGCCGACCTTCCTCCTCGACTACCCGGCCGAGCTGTCGCCCTTCGCCAAGGCTCACCGCTCCGAGGAGGGGCTGGTCGAGCGCTGGGAGGCGTTCGCGGGCGGGATCGAGATCGCCAACTCCTTCAGCGAGCTGAACGACCCCGACGAGCAGCGCCGCCGCTTCGAGCAGCAGCGCGGCGAGTCCGAGCGCGGCGACGAAGAGGCCCAGCCCTACGACGAGTCGTTCGTCGAGGCCCTGGAGCAGGGAATGCCCCCGACCGGGGGCGTCGGCCTCGGCATTGACCGACTTGTCATGCTGTTGACAGGCGCGAGCACCGTGCGCGAGGTGGTGCTGTTCCCGGCGATGCGCTCCTGAGGGCCTGCAAAAAGCCGCTCATAGCGAGGTTTTGCCCGCCCAGGCCGGGGGGACGCTCTCGGTATCGTGTAGTTCAAGTCGCCCGCCTCCGATACTTGCTCGACGCATTCGCGTTCCAGTAAGCAGAGAAGAGGACCCTTTGTTCGAGAGATTCACAGAGCGAGCCCGCCAAGTGGTCGTCCTGGCCCAGGAAGAGGCTCGCACGCTCAAGCACAACTACATCGGCACCGAGCACATCCTGCTCGGCCTGCTGCGCGAGGAAGAGGGCCTCGCGGCCCGCGTCCTCGAGTCGCTCGACATAACCGTCGAGCGGGTTCGCGCCCAGGTGGTGCGGATCGTCGGCTCCGGCGAGGAGGTCACCTCCGGCCAGATCCCGTTCACGCCGCGCGCCAAGAAGGTGCTCGAGCTGGCGCTGCGCGAGGCGCTCAGCCTCGGCCACAACTACATCGGCACCGAGCACATCCTGCTCGGCCTGGTGCGCGAGAACGAGGGCGTCGCCGCCCGCATCCTGCTCGATTTCGACGCCGACTCGGACAAGATCCGCAACGAGGTGATCCGCATGCTCTCCGGCCCGGGCAGCCGCCAGCAGGGCCAGGCCGCCGGCGCCGGCGGCGGGCAGGGCGAGGGCAAGAAGTCCTCGAAGCTGCTCGACCAGTTCGGCCGCAACCTGACCAAGCTCGCCGAGGACGGCAAGCTGGACCCGGTCGTCGGCCGCGAGACCGAGATCGAGCGGATCATGCAGATCCTCTCCCGCCGCCAGAAGAACAACCCGGTGCTGCTCGGCGAGCCCGGCGTCGGCAAGACCGCCGTCGTCGAGGGCCTGGCCGCGCGGATCATCAAGGGCGAGGTGCCCGAGCTGCTGAAGAACAAGCAGATCTACACCCTCGACCTGGCTGCGCTGGTCGCCGGCTCCAAGTACCGGGGCGAGTTCGAGGAGCGCCTCAAGAAGGTGATGAAGGAGATCACCCAGCGCGGCGACATCATCCTCTTCATCGACGAGCTGCACAACCTTGTCGGCGCCGGCGCCGCCGAGGGGGCGATCGACGCCGCCTCGATCCTGAAGCCGGCCCTGGCCCGCGGCGAGCTGCAGACGATCGGCGCGACGACGCTCGACGAGTACCGCAAGTACCTGGAGCGCGACTCCGCCCTGGAGCGCCGCTTCCAGCAGATCAAGGTCGACCAGCCCAGCCCGGAGGAGACGGTGAAGATCCTCGAGGGCCTGCGCGAGCGCTACGAGCAGCACCACCGGGTGACGATCTCCGACGAGGCGTTGGCAGCCGCGGCGGAGCTCGCCGACCGCTACATCTCCGACCGCTTCCTGCCGGACAAGGCGATCGACCTGATCGACGAGGCCGCCTCGCGGCAGCGGATCAAGTCGATGACCGCCCCCCCCGCCAACCGCGAGCTGGAGGAGGAGATCGAGACGACGCGGCGCGAGAAGGAAGCCGCGATCGAGGCCCAGGAGTTCGAGAAGGCCGCCAACCTGCGCGACCAGGAGCGCCAGCTGACGACCCGCAAGCGCCAGATCGAGGACGAGTGGGCGGAGGGCGAGAGCGGCGAGCGCCCGGTCGTCGGCGAGGAAGAGGTCGCCGACATCGTCTCGATGTGGACCGGCATCCCGGTCTTCAAGCTGACCGAGGCCGAGACCAAGAAGCTGATCCGGATGGAAGAGGAGCTGCACAAGCGGGTGATCGGCCAGGACGTCGCGATCGGCGCCGTCTCCAAGGCGATCCGCCGCTCGCGGGCCGGGATCAAGGACCCGAAGCGCCCGGCCGGCTCGTTCATCTTCCTCGGCCCCTCGGGGGTCGGCAAGACGGAGCTGGCCCGTACCCTCGCCGAGTTCCTCTTCGGCGACGAGGAGGCGATGCTGCGCATCGACATGTCCGAGTACATGGAGAAGCACGCGGTCAGCCGCCTGGTCGGCTCGCCGCCCGGCTACATCGGCTACGACGAGGGCGGCCAGCTGACCGAGTCGGTGCGCCGCAAGCCCTACTCGGTGCTGCTGCTCGACGAGATCGAGAAGGCCCACCCCGACGTCTTCAACATCCTGCTCCAGATCCTCGAGGACGGGCGGCTGACCGACGCCCAGGGCCGCACGGTCGACTTCCGCAACGCGATCGTGATCATGACCTCCAACATCGGCGCCTCGGAGATCGCCAAGAACACCTCGATCGGCTTCACCGTCGCCGACGAGACCGGCATGTCCTACGACGACATGAAGAACCGGATCATGAGCGACCTGAAGAAGGTCTTCCGGCCCGAGTTCCTCAACCGGATCGACGAGGTGATCGTCTTCCACAAGCTGGCCAAGGATGAGGTCAAGGAGATCATCGACCTGATGATCAACCGTGTCCGCGTCCAGGTCGCCGAGCACGAGCTGCAGCTGGAGCTCTCCGAGGAGGCCAAGACCCTGCTGGTCGAAAAGGGCTGGGACCCCTCGATGGGCGCCCGGCCGCTGCGCCGCGCGATCCAGCGCTACATCGAGGACCCGCTCGCCGACGAGGTGCTGAAGCAGTCCGAGATGGAGCCGGGCTCCACCGTGATGGTCGAGCGCGACGAGTCCGGCGACGAGGAGGACCACCCGCTCAGCCTGCGCATCGTCGCGCCGAAGAAGCCCCGCAAGAAGCCCGAAGAGGAGCGCGAGCCGGAGAAGGTCGGCGACAGCTCCGTCCAATGAGGCAGCCCGGCAGGGCTGCGCTCGGCACCTGGAGCGGCGGCCGCTTCCTGCATTTCGGTGAGCCGGTCGAGGAGGAGCGCCTCGTTTCCCTGCTGCGGCCGGGCGACGGGATCGACACCCTGCTCACCGCCGACGCCTACGGCCAGGGGGACGCCGACCGGCTGCTCGGGCGGGCGCTGGCGGGTGTGCCGCGCCAGGACTACGGCCTGGTCGGCGCCGTCGGCCACGACTTCTACGAGGGGGAGCGGGACGGCCCGCGCGGCTTCCCGCGCTTCACCGACCCGCGCCTGCGCGGCGCCGGCGAGCACGCCTCCTACCTGCGGATGGCGGCCGAGCGCAGCCTCGAACGGCTCGGCGCCGAGCGCTTCGACCTGCTGCTGCTCCACAACCCCGACCGCACCGGCTACACGGCGGAGTCGGTCTGGGACGGGATGGCGGCGCTGCGCGAGGCGGGCCTCGCCGGGGCGATCGGCGTCGCGCCCGGCCCCGCCAACGGCTTCACCCTCGACCTGATCGACTGCTTCGAGCGCTTCGGCGAGCGGATCGACTGGGCGATGGTGATCCTCAACCCGCTCGAGCCCTGGCCCGGCGAGCTTTGCCTGCAGGCGGCCGAGCGCAACGGCGTGCGGGTGATCACCCGTGTCGTCGACTACGGCGGCCTGTTCTGGGGCGACCTGATGCCCGGCGCCGAGCTGCCGCGCGGCGACCACCGCTCCTTCCGGCCGGAGGGCTGGATCGAGGCCGGCCGCGAGAAGCTGGAGCGGCTGCGGCCGATCGCCGAGCGCACGGGCCTCACCCCGATGCAGCTCGCCTGCGCCTGGAACCTCTCCCGGCCCGCGGTTGAGTGCGTCGTGCCGACTCTGATCCAGGAGGCCGGGCCGGACGCGCGGCCGATCGAGGAGAAGCGCGCCGAGCTGGCGGCGCTGCCCGCCGAGCCCCGGCTGAGCGCCGACGACGTGGCGGCGATCCGCGCGATCGGCGACAACACGGGCTGCATGGCGCTGAAGGGGGCGAGCCCCGAGCACGAGGGGGAGGAGCGCCCCGACCGCTGGGAGCTTTCCCCGGGGCTGGCCGAGGTCGGCCGCCGCTGGGGGATCGAGCCCGATCGCGACCTGACCGCGGTGTAGCCCGCGACCTGACCGCCGCTTAGCACGGGTGCCCTTGACAAACGCCAATCCGACCTCTCCACACGGTTTTTGCCACGCCGCATTGCAGAGCGGTTTCTGCGATCCTAGGAAGCGATGTCCGTGATGCCGGGGGATGCGCTAGAAGAGCTTTCACAACGCCAGGACCCCCGTTTGCTGCGCGCCCTGGAGATGATTGCCCCCGGCGGCGCCCTGCGCGAGGGCATCGACAACATCGTCCACGCCCGTACCGGCGGCCTGATCGTGGTCGGCGATCCGGAGGACGTTTCCTTCATGCTCTCCGGCGGGCTGAAGCTGGACGTCGACTACTCCCCGGCGCTGCTCTACCAGGTGGCGAAGATGGACGGCGCGATCGTCCTCAACTCCGAGGCGACGAAGATCGGCTGGGCCAACGTGCAGCTGATGCCCGACCCGACGATCCTCTCCTCGGAGACGGGCACTCGCCACCGCACCGCGGAGCGCGTCTCCAAGCAGACCCGCTCGCTGGTGATCGCCGTCTCCGAGCGGCGCGAGGTCGTCACCCTCTACGTCGAGGGGGTCAAGTACATCCTCGAGGACATCCCCGTGGTTCTGGCCAAGGCAAACCAGGGGTTGGCCACGCTCGACAAGTACCGGGAGCGGTTCGACCAGGTCTCGGCCCGCCTGACGGCGCTGGAGTTCGAGGGCGGCGGCTCCCTCTACGACGTGCTGACGGTGCTGGAGCGGGCCGAGCTGGTGACCCGGATGGCGGTCGAGGTGGAGCGCTACATCGTCGAGCTGGGCACCGACGGCCGGATGATCGAGATGCAGCTGGAGGAGGCGATCGTCGGCGTCGCCGCCGACAAGCGGGCGCTGGTGCGCGACTACGCGGTGGAGGACTCCGAGGGCAGCCTGGCGATGGCGCTGGAGCGGCTGGCGCGGCTCTCTCACCAGGAGGTGCGCAACTTCGGCGAGCTGGCCGCGCTGCTCGGCTACGACCCGGAGGTCAACACGATGGAGCTGACGGTCGCGCCGCGCGGCTACAGGATCCTGGGCTGCGTGCCGCGGCTGCCGAAGCTTGCAGTGCAGAAGATCGTCCACGAGTTCGGTGGGCTGGAGGAGGTCATTGCCGCCTCCGACGCCGCGCTCGAGGCCGTCGACGGAGTCGGCCCGAGCCGGGCGAGGGACATCCGCGAGGGCATGCGGCGACTGCAAGAGGTCGACCCGGTCGACCGGTACCTGGACATATGACGGCAATGGGCGCCGTCGCGAGCGAAAGAAGGAGGAAGCGATTCCCGAGCTAGAGGAAGCGACCGAGGTCGGTCTCGAAGAGGAGATCGTCTACGTCTGCGATTTCGAGGAGGGGGACAAGGTCGTCTACCCGCACCACGGTGCCGGCCTTGTCATGAAGAAGGAGAACCGGGAGCTGATGGGGGAGGAGCGCGAGTACCTGACGATCAAGATCCTCCACAACGAGCTCACCGTGATGGTCCCGTGCGAGAACGCCGGCAAGGCAGGGCTGCGCCGCGTCATCGACGAGGAGGAGATCAAGAAGGTGACCTCCGTCCTCACCGACGACGTGTCGGAGATGCCGAAGAACTGGAACCGGCGTTTCAAGTACAACCGCGAGAAGATCAAGACAGGGGACGTCTTCGAGCTTGCCGAGGTCGTCCGCAACCTCGCGATCCGCGAGATGGAGAAGGGCCTCTCCACCGGCGAGAAGCAGATGTACACCAGGGCGAAGAAGATCCTCGCCTCGGAGTTCATGTACGCGCTCGACAAGGACGAGGAAGGGGCCGAGGAGTACCTCGACGGGCTGCTGGAGGAGCGCTTCGCCGCCAAGGCGACCGCCTAGCTCCGGCACCGTCACCGCCGTAATCGCGGCCGCCGGCTCCGGCGAGAGGCTCGGAGCCGGCGGCCCGAAGGCGCTCGTGGCGCTGGCCGGGAAGCCTATGGTCGAGTGGTCGATCGCGGCCTGCCGGGCGGCCGGGTCGGTTGGGGCGATCGTCGTTGCGGCTCCTCCCGGGCATGAACAGCAGCTGGGTAGGGGCGGTACGGGTACGGTCGAAGGTGTCGGTCTCGACGTTATCGAGGGGGGAGCCACGCGGGCGCAGTCGGTGTCGAATGCCCTCCGGGCGGTGGAAACGGAGTTGGTGGCGGTCCACGACGCCGCCAGGCCGCTGCTGACCCCCGAGCTTCTCGACGACGTGGTCGCGACCCTGGCCGCGAATCCCGACGCCGACGGCGCCATCGCCGCCGCTCCGGTCACCGACACGACCAAGCAGGTAGAGGGTCGAGTGGGCAGTTTGCCCACGGATACGGGGGACAATCGACCACTCGTCGTCGCGGGGACGCTGGATCGCGGGAGGTTGTGGGCGGCGCAGACGCCGCAGGTGTTCCGAGCGGCTGCTCTACGCGCAGCGTTCCTCGCAGATCCCGAACGCGCTGCGGCCGCCACAGACGACGCGGCGCTGGTCGAGCAGGCGGGCGGCAGGGTCCTTATCCACCCCTCGTCCCCGGACAACCTCAAGGTGACGACGCCCGCCGACCTGCGCCTCGCCGAGCTGCTGCTCGCCGAGCGCCCCTAGCCAGGGGAGGGCGTCGCCACAGACGCCGAACGTCCCGGAGCACCCCGTACGGCGGGCGCTCCGGGACGTCGCCTTCGAAGTGGGCCGGCCCGCTACGCCGAACGTCCCAGAGTCCCCTTTGTGGCATGGACTCCGGGACGTTCGCGGGCGAGGTCTGCGGTCAGGTTCAGGGGCTGAGGCAGAGCGCGGAGACGATGAAGTTGCGCGTCACTCCGCTGGTGTTGTAGCCGCGCGCGCCCCAGACGGTCGTGCCGACCGGGTAGGAGTACGCGATGCGCAGGTTGGGGCCGGCGGCACCGAGGTTCCCGCCTCCCCAGTTCGCTCCCCCGGAGAGCATCTGCTCGCCGGTTGCGCAGCCCGCCGCCGTAAAGGCGCTGTCGTTGTGGGCGATCGAGATCGACTGGGTGCGCCGGACGACGCCGCCCAGCTCCGAAGCGCCCACCGCGTTGGCCTGAACCGCGGCCTTGCCGGCGCCGTTGGGGCCCACCGAGGCGGCGACCTGGGCGCTGGCCGCGCTCTGGGCGGTGGTGGCAGAGTCCGCGGTCGTCGCCGAGTCAGCCGTCGTCGCCGAGTCGGCGTTTGTCGCGTGGTCCGCCTCCGCCGCGCTGGGGACCTGGCCGAGGGTCGACTCGACCACCTTGTGGCCGGTGACCGAGTTCTTCCTCAGTTTGCGCCTGTTGACGGCGCCGTTGCGGATCTTCCCCGGGGTGACGGCGAACCGGTGCAGCTTCTTCGCCGTGACGGCGCCGTTCTCGAGATCGGCGGTACCGATCGTGCCGGCGGCGTAGGAGACGCCGCCGAGCGCCACGAAGAGCGCGACGAGCGCCAGCACGGAGGCGGGGCTGATCGGGGTGTTGAGCTTGCGGGACATCGGTGACCTCCTCGGTCGGGTTGCGTTGCGTTCAGCCGTCCAACCGGTGAGGCCCCCGCGAATTACGCCGCCTTCGAAAAATCACCTCCGTCGCCGGCGAACGTCCCGCAGTACCCCCCATAACCGCGGCTTCGGGACGTTCGGTTGCCGGTGCCGGCCCGGTTGTTTTCGTAATTCGCGGGCCGGTCGGGCGTTGGAGGGGTGCATATGTCCCTCGCGCACGCAATCCAGCCGACTCCCTGCGCATCCGTCCGCGGCCCGCTGCCGGCTCGGCGCCGGAGGAGTACCTTGCAGCCGATGGCCGCAACGGCCACTTCCAGCGGAGCCTCGCTCGTCGACGAGGAGACGCGGCTGGCTCGCGAGGCGGCGGCGGGCGACGGAAACGCGTTCGCCGCGCTGTACGAGCGCTACGAGCGCCGCGCCTTCAACCTCGCCTACCGGGTGACCGGCTCCGAGGAGGACGCGGCTGACGCGCTCCAGGAAGCGTTCGTGAACGTGATGCAGAGGCTGCCGAAGCTCGAGGGCCGCGACCTCGCCTTCGGCTCCTACCTGTTCACCGCGACGCGCAACGCCTGCTACGACCTGATGGAGAAGCGCAGGCGCTCTGAGCCCAGCGACTCGATCCCGGAGTCCGCGGCGCCGGTCGGCGCCGGAGCGGGCGGCCTCGGCCTCGACCCGGGCGACCCGGAAGAGGACCCCGACCGCAAGCTGCTGGTCGAGGCTCAGCAGGAGGAGGTCCGGGAGGCCAACACGAGGCTGCCCGAGCGCCAGCGCGAGGCGCTGGCGCTGCGCGAGCTGGAAGAGCTCTCCTACGACCAGATCGCGGCGATCATGGAGATGAACCGCAACTCGGTCGCGCAGCTGATCTCACGGGCGCGGATCAACCTCCGCGACGAGCTGCGCGGCACTTCGCTGGCCTCGATCGCGGCCACCTCGCCCGACTGCGAGCGGGCGCTGCCGCTGCTGGCGATTCGCGACGACGGCCAACTCGACGCCGACTCCGGCGACTCCGGCTGGCTCGACGCTCACCTCGCCGCTTGCGACACCTGCGGTTTGGCGTTGGAGGCGATGCAGGAGGCCGGCGCCTCCTACCGCGCCTGGGCGCCGGTCGGCGTCGCTCCCTGGCTGTTCGAGGAGACGATGGCGAAGGCGGCCGAGGCGCTTGGCGTCGACTGGAGCGATGCGACCGCCGAGCATGCCGCCGCCCGCCCGGACCCGACTTCGCTTCCCGGGCTGCCGGCGCCCTATCGAGGGGGCGTCCCCTCGCGCCGCCGCCGCGCGATCGTTGTGGCGGGGCTTGTCGTCGCGCTGCTGCTGGCGGGCGTCGCGACGGTGCTGGGAGGCGACAACCCGCCTGCCCCGGGCGACCGGGCCCCCTCGCCTCCTCCGTCTTCCGGGGCGGCGAGCGTTGGGGTGGGGGGCTCGGAGCAGGACGCGCAGCCTGCGAAGCAGCAGAGGCGGCCCGGGCCGGCCAAGTCGACGGGGCAATCCAGCGCGGCGCAGGAGGCGTCGACTCCCGAGCCGCTCACCTCAACCACCGGCACGAAGAGCGGAAGCTACGGCGGATCGGGCAACGGCGGGCCCGGCGGTGGCGGCGAGCCCGCCGGCCCGAAGGCCGGTCCACCCGTCCGCTCGGGAATCGGCGGAACGAAGGGGACGGGCGCGCCGGCGCCCACCCCTGAACCGGTCCCCGGGCCGGCGCCGGATCCGGCGCCGGAGCCACCCGCGGAGGATCCACCGGAGCGCGAGGACCCGCCGCCCCGCGAAGACCCGCCGGACGGCGACCCGCCGCGCCCACCCCGTTCCCCCGGCGGCTCCTTCGCCGGGCCGCCCCCGCTGCGGTGAGCACCTACGTCTAGCCTCGCCGAGCGTCCCAGCCTCCCCCTTGTAGCGTGCGCTCCGGGACGCCCATGCTGACCGACTACCACCTGCACCTGCGCCCCGACGAGGAGGGCACGCCGCCGGAGCGCTTCTTCACCGCCGAGAACGTCGACCGCTACCTGGAGGCCGCGGGGGAGGCCGGAATCGAGGAGCTCGGCTGCTCCGAGCACATTCACCGCTTCACCCAGGCGCTCGACCTCTGGGACCACCCGTTCTGGCGCGAGCAGGCGCGCGACGACCTCGACGCCTACTGCGAGTTCGTGCGCGGCACGCCGCTGAAGCTGGGGATCGAGTGTGACTTCGTCCCCGGCGCCGAGGACCGCACCGCGGCGCTGCTCGAGGCGCGCGACTTCGACTACGTGGTCGGCTCGGTCCACTTCATCGGCGACGGCGCGGTAGACCACGACGGTTGGGACGTGTGGAGCGGCGCCGGCGACCCCGACGCGATCTGGCGGCGCTACTTCGAGACGCTCGCCGAGGCGGCCCGCTCCGGCCTCTTCGACGTCCTCGCCCACCCCGACCTGGTCAAGGTCTGGGGCGGCGCCCGGCCCGCGCCGCAGCGCGACCCGCGCCACTACTACGAGCCGGCGGTCGAGGCGATCGCCGAGAGCGGCGTCGCGGTCGAAGTCTCCACCGCCGGCCTGCGCAAGCCGGTCGGGGAGATCTACCCGGCGCGGCCGCTGGCCGAGATGTGCGCGGAGGCGGGCGCCCCCTTCGCGCTCTCCTCCGACGCCCACCTCCCCGAGCACGTCGGCTGGGCCTACGGCGAGGCGGTCGACTTCCTGACCAGCCTCGGCGTCGCCGAGATCTGCGTCTTCGAGCACCGGGAGCGCAGCCTGGCGCCGCTCGGCGGCGCGGTGCGCGAGGATGCCGGCCAATGAGCCCGGTAGGGATCGGCTACGACAGCCACCGCTTCGAGGAGGGGCGCCGACTGGTGCTCGGCGGGGTGGAGATCACCCACGAGCGCGGCCTCGCCGGCCACTCCGACGCGGACGTCATCACCCACGCGGTGATCGACGCCCTGCTCGGCGCCGGCGGGCTCGGCGACATCGGCACCCTCTTCCCCGACCACGACGACCGCTGGAAGGACGCCGACTCGGTCGACCTGCTGCGCACGGTGATGGTCCAGGTGCCCGGCCGGGTGGTCAACGTCGACGCGACCGTCGTCTGCGAGGAGCCCCGCCTCGGCCGCTACCGGGGGGAGATGGAGCGCATCCTCGCCGAGGCCACCTCGGCCCGGGTCAGCGTCAAGGCGACCTCCAACGAGGGCATGGGCTGGATCGGGCGCCACGAGGGAATCGCCTGCATCGCGGTCGCCTCCGTCGAGGTCGACTGAAACGCCGAGTGGGCGACTCGACCGTGAATATCACGGTCGATGTCGCCCACCATTAGGCTTCGCCGCCATGCCTTCCTCCGCAAAGCCCTCGCCGCTTGCCGCCGCCCGCGCCAGAGTCGCCGACTCCCTCTTCAACCTGAGGGTCCTGCGCCGCGCCGGCGTGCTGGGGCCGATCCGGCCCGACAAGGGGCTGAAGATGGGCCTCACCTTCGCCCGCTGGGGCGCCTCGCCGGCGACCGGCGCCGCCACCGCGGCGATCCACTACCCGGACGAGACCTCGATCGTCGACGAGCGCGGCTCGCTCACCTTCGAGCAGGTGCACCGCCGTTCCAACGCGCTCGCCCACTCCCTCGCCGGGATGGGCGTCGGCCCCGGCGACGGCGTCGGGATCATGTGCCGCAACCACCGCGGCTTCATCGAGGCGACCCTCGCCTCCGCCAAGCTCGGCGCCGGCGCCCTCTACCTGAACACGATGTTCGCCGCCCCGCAGCTGACCGAGGTGATGAGGCGCGAGGGCCCGAAGGTGCTGGTCTACGACGAGGAGTTCGCCGGTCTCCTCGAGGGGGTCGATGCGAGCGTGCAGCGGGTGATCGGCTGGAGCGACGGGGGAGAGGGAGACACCCCGACCCTCGACGAGCTGATCGCAGCCGGCGACGATTCCAACCTCAAGCCGCCGCCCGACAAGCCGCGCTTCGTGATCCTCACCTCGGGGACGACGGGCACCCCGAAGGGGGCGCAGCGGTCCAGCCCGGACGGCCTCGGTGCCCTGGCGGCGCTGATCGACATGATTCCCTTTCGCAGCCGCGAGACGATGATGGTCGCGGCGCCGCTCTTCCACTCCTGGGGCTTCAGCCACTTCGTCCTCGGCCTGCCGACCGCCTCCACCCTGGTCCTGCGCCGCAAGTTCGACCCCGAGGAGACGCTGCGCGCCGTGCGCGACCACGACGCCGAGACGCTGGTCGTCGTGCCGGTGATGCTGCAGCGCATCCTCGACCTCCCCGACGAGGTGCTGGACAGCTATCGCTTGCCGAGCCTGCGGATCACCTCCGTGTCGGGCTCGGCGCTGCCCGGCGAGCTGGCGCTGGAATGGATGGACCGCTTCGGCGACACGATCTACAACCTCTACGGCTCGACCGAGGTCGCCTACGCGACCGTCGCCACGCCGGAGGATCTGCGCGCGGCTCCCGGGACCGCCGGCCGGCCGCCGCGCGGCACCGTGGTGCGGCTCTACGACTCCGAGGGGCGGGAGGTCACGTCGGGCGAGACGGGGCGGATCTTCGTCGCCAACGAGATGGCCTTCGAGGGCTACACCGGCGGCGGCGGCAAGGAGGACATCGACGGCCTGCTCAGCACCGGCGACGTCGGCCATCTCGACGCCGAGGGCCGCCTCTTCGTCGACGGCCGCGACGACGAGATGATCGTCTCCGGCGGGGAGAACGTCTTCCCCCGCGAGGTCGAGGACCTGCTCGCCGATCACGACGCGGTCAGCGAGGTGGCGGTGATCGGCGTCTCCGACGACGAGTGGGGCCAGCGGCTGAAGGCCTTCGTCGTGCTGCGCGACGGCAGGGGCGTCGCCGAGGTCGACATCCAGTCTCACGTGAAGACTCACCTGGCCGCCTACAAGACCCCGCGCGAGGTCGAGTTCCTCGACGAGCTGCCCCGCAACGCGACCGGCAAGGTCCTCAAGCGGGAGCTGCACGAGCGCTCCAGCGTCGCCGACGGCTGAGGCGCCGCGCGAACGTCCCGGACTGCCCCGCATAGCGGGCACTGCGGGACGTTCGGCGGTATCTTTCGCGCAATTTGCGGGGGTTGAAGTTCGCTGCGAGCGATCGACGGCGCAGGCTCCGCCGCCCGTAGTAAGTTGCGGCCCGATGGGAGAGCCGCTAGCAGCTTCGACGCCCGAAGCCGCCCCGGAGCAGGGGGCCGGAGGAGCGGAGCGCCGGCCGCCGCAGCTGCGCGTGGTGGGCGAGGCGACCGAGCGGCTTCATGCCAAGGCGAAGCGGCTCGCGGGGGAGCTGCACGCCAGCGAGGCGCGCGCCCGCGAGGCGGAGCAGAAGGCCCGCCAGGGCGAGCAGCGCGCGATGGCGATGGCCAAGGAGGCCGCGGACCGCGCCGGTGAGGCGGAGCGCCGCGCCGGCGAGGCCGAGCGGCAGGCAAACGACGCTCGCGAGCGGGCCGCGCAGGCCGAGGCGGAGATCGAGCGTCGCGCCGAGCAGGCGGAGTGGCTGGTCGCCGAGGCCCGAGTCGCCGGGCGCGAGGAGGCGCGCGCCCGCGCCAAGGAGTTCCTCGCCCGCGTCGCCGGCGATGGCCGCGAGAAGGTCGAGGCGGAGCGGCAGGCGCGCCGCGAGGCGCAGGCGGCCGCGGCGCAGGCCACCCGGGAGGCGGCGGAGCTTCAGGAGCAGGTGAAGCGCGAGCGCGTCGAGCTGGCGCGTGAGCGGCGCAGCGAGCGCGAGTCCGTCGAGAAGGCGGTCGCCGACGCCACCCGGCAGGTGGAGGAGCGCGCCGGCCGCCAGATGAAGGAGGCGCGCGAGCAGGCCCGCCGCGAGGTCGCGGAGGCCGAGGAGCAGGCACAGCAGAGGGTTGCCGCAGCCGAGGAGGCCGCCGGTTCCGCCCAGCAGCAGCTGCAGCGCCTCGAGGCGGAGATCGAGCGGCGCGCGATGGAGCGCACCGAGGAGATCAGGCGCGAGGCCGAGGAGCGGGTCGAGCAGCTGATCGAGCGCTTCGAGCGCGAGACCGAGCAGGCCGCCCGCGAACGGGCCGAGAAGCAGCTCGAGGAGGAGTCGGAGCGGATCCGCAAGCAGGCCGAGCGTCGCGCCGAGCGGGCCCGGGTCGCCTCCGAGGAGGAGATCAAGGCGACCGCCAACCGCGCCCGCCGCGAGGCCGTCTCCGCCGCCGAGGAATCAGCCCCCGCCTGGGCTCAGCACCAGACCGCCGCCGCGGCCACCGGCTACCGCACTTTTTAGCCTCTAGCCTCGATTTCGGCACGTTCGTCGCGCCATCTGTTTGGTGGTGGGTGCGACGCTGGGGCGCGTGCTCAAGCGTCGCTCCAAAGGTTGCTAGCGTTGATATCATCAACCGCTATGGCACAGCTTCTCGTCCGCAACATCGAGAGCGAGGTAGTCAGCGAGTTGAAGCTCCGCGCAGCCCGCCATGGTCACTCGGCAGAGGAAGAGCATCGGCAGATACTCCGACGCGCCCTGCAGCCGAAGCCAGGCAACTCGCTGAAGGAGTTGCTGCTCGAGATCCCCAATGTCGGCTCCGACCGGGACTTCGAGCGACCGGATGACCGCGGCCGCTCGGTCGATCTGTGACCTACCTGATCGACACCAACGTCATCTCCGAGCTGCGGAAGGGCGATCGCGCCGACCCTGGCGTTTCCTCCTGGTTCGCGGACTTGGCCGACGAGGAGGTCTTCCTCAGTGTGCTCACGCTCGGCGAAATCCGCAAAGGGATCGAGAACGTACGGCGTCGCGATCCAGAGGCTGCAAGCACTCTGGAGAGCTGGCTGGCACGCGTCGCTGACGGTTACGGCGACCGCATCCTTCCCGTCGACCGCTCGGTTGCCGAGGAGTGGGGCCGCATGTCGGTGCCCGACCCATTACCCGTCGTCGACGGCCTGCTCGCCGCCACCGCAAGGGTCGCGGGCCTCACCCTCGCCACCCGCAATGTCGGCGACGTCGCTCGCACCGGTGTCAGCTGCGTCAATCCCTTCGCGACTGCCTAGTCGCGGACTTTCTGCAGCCTCTCACGCTCTTCCCGAAACCGTCACAGCCTCAGGAGCTTCACCCGTTCTTCCTGCGGAAACGGTCTCCAAGGCTGGCGTCAGAACCACCTCTTTGACAATCCCGGTCAGGGTGGGTGCGGATGTCGAATATGAGAGCCCCGAGGCTATTCACGGCCGGCAGGCTCAGCCTAGGCTAACTCGCCGCCTGGCGTAGTCGTGCTGCGCCCTGGTAGGGCGTGAGGGCCAGCTCGGTGAGCTGGGGGAGCATCCGGGGGAGGGTCGCGGTCTCGCCGGTGAGGATGCGCTGGGAGATCAGCGAGAAGACCCCGGAGATGATCCCCTCTTCGGTAAGCGGCGAGGGGGTGGAGCCGTTGCCGTCCGCGTCGCGATCCCGGGACAGGAGGGGGGCGAGGCCGACGATCTCGGCGTGATGGCGCTCGAAGAGCCGGGGCGTGGAGAGCAGGACCTCGACCATCGTGACCCGGGCTACGTTGGGGTTCTCGGCGAAGAACTCCAGCACCGCCGCCAGCGCCGCCTCGATCGTCTGCGGCCGGCCCTCGTCGCTCTCGAACGGGGCGGCGAAGCGGCTGCGCACCTCGGCCATCCCGGCCTCGTAGGCGGCGGTGAAGCACTCCTCCTTGTCGGCGAACTGCTCGTAGAAGGTCTTGCGGGAGACGTGCGCGGCCTCGATGCAGCGACTGACCGAGGCGCGGGCGTAGCCCTGCTCGCCGGCCACCTCGATCATCCCTGCGATCAGGCGGGTGCGCTGGTTCTGGGCGACGAACTCACGCGGCAGGCTGTGCCGGCCGGCCGGCAGGGCGCAGAGCTCGGGTGGTACCTCGGTATCGGTGCTCTGTTTCGTCGCCAAGCGTTCTCCCGCCTTGTAGCTAGCTATGTACCGAGCTTGACATAGACCGTTTATCGCGTCAAGGAGAGCGCCGCGCCGGGCTCTTCCGCGGCGGCCGGCGGGGCGAGCGCAACGTAGGCGACTTCGGTCGCCAGCTCCGGCAGCAGGGCCGTGCGGCCGTCGGCGATCTCGCGGTGCATCAGCGTCCAGATCCCGCCGCCGATCGCGTCGACGACGATCTCCGGCAGCGGCCGGGCGGTACCCGCCGCCGGGTCCGCAACCCCCAGCGACGCCGTCAAGCGCGTCGTGATCAGATCGCCCGCCTCCCAGGCGCCCTGGCCGGCCACCGGCAGCTCGATGAAGGCGAGCGCGGCGAAGAGCGGGTCCTCTGCGACGAAGCGCAGCATCGCCCCCACCCCCTTCATGACCCTGTGCGGCCGCGGCCGTTCACCCTCCGCCTCCGCACGCGCGACCGTGGCCGGGAACTCTTCGGCGAGCGCTTCGAAGCCGGCGAGGAATGCCGTACGCACACCGGTGAAGTTCTCGTAGAAGGTCTGGTTGGAGACCCCGGCCGCGCCGGAGATCGCCGGGATGCTGAGCGCCGGGTAGCCCCGGCTCACGGCGAGCTGCGAGGTGGCGCGGACGATCCGTTCCCGCTGGGTCAGCCTCATCCGGCTGCGGATTCCGTTGGCCGGTTCCTCCCAGCCCGGCGGGCCGGCGGGCCGGGCGCCGTTGCCGGCCCGGTTGACCGCTCCGTTCGCCGCGCCGTTCGCGGACGGCGGGGGAAGGGGGAGAGGCGGCACGAGGCTGCCCGCTCCGCCGGGGCGCTGATAGCCGACCGCCCACTCGAGCAGCGGCTCGACGTGCTCGCGCATCGCCTGCGGCTGTCCGGCGCGCAGGCAGTGGTAGACGACCCGGCGGATGCCGCCGACGATCGCCCGGATCGTCAGGTCGGAGATCTCGCCCCGCTCCGGGGCCTGGTCGAAGCTGTGTCGCAGCAGCCGCTCGAACACCGCGGCTCCCCGGTAGTGGGCGTCGATCCCCGCCCGGCCCAGGGTCAGCGACTCGGCGATGAACACCGAGGCCGCCGCCGGCTCGGCGACCACGATCTCGACGAACGCCTCGAAGGCGGCTCGCAACCGCTCGCGCAGGCCCGACTCCGCGCGGTAGGCATGGCCGACCTGCGCGCTCACCTCCTCCAGGGCCGCGTCGAAGGTGGCGAGCAGGCACTCCTCCTTGCCGGCGAAGTGCGCGTAGAAGGTGGACTTGGAGACCCGGGCCAGCCCCGCCAGCTCGCTCACGGTCGTCTCCGCGTAGCCGTGCCGGCCGATCGCCTCGAGCATCGCCGCGATCAGCCGCCCGCGCTGGTCGCCGGGCCGGTCGACCTGGGTGAAGCTCGGTTTCGGCGCGCTCGTGGCCATGCTCGAAAGCGGCCCGGAGGCGCCTCAGCCCAGGCTCTTCGACGATCAATGTACCAGACTTGACATCATTCTGTAACGCTGCGTACACTAATCGCACCCATGATGGGTGGAGACCTCAAGCAGCAGTCCAGCCGCGAGGTCGACGGCTCGCGGCGGACGCCCGCCCGCGCAGCCCGGCAGTCGGATACCCGTCGCCGCCTGGTCGAGGGCTTCACCAAGGCTGTGGCCGAGCAGGGCTACGCCCGCACCGACGTCGAGGATGTGATCGCCCGCGCCGGCCTCTCGCGGTCGGACTTCGACTCCCACTTCGAGGGCCTGGACCAGTGCCTGCTCGCCGCTCACGACGCTTTCTTCGAGCGGCTCTGGAAGGTGACTGTCGAGGCCTGCGCGGCGCAGGGAGAGGACTGGCGATGTCGGCTCAGGGCCGGGCTTTCCGCGGCGCTCGACTTCCTCGTCGACGTGCCGGGCCTGGCCCGCGTCTTCGTCGTCGAGGTCGTCGCGACGGGGCCGGCGGGAATCGAGCGCCGGCAGGCCGCGCTCGCTCGCTTCGCCGAGCTCCTGCGCGGCGGCCGCAGCCGCCTCGGGGGGGACCCGCTTCCCGATCTGACCGAGCAGTTCCTGGTCGCCGGTGTCGCCTCGGTGGTCGAGGAGCGGCTGCTGATGGAGGAGGCCGAGCTGCTGCCCTCCCTGCGCGACGAGCTGGCGGACCTCCTGCTCGCCCCCTACATGGGGCGGGATGAGCCGAGCCATACCGCTCGCGCCCAGAGGGTTTAGACACCCCTCTTTATATAAACGCTCTCGTATTCAATAACAAACAGTGTTATTTTCGAAAGCAGTGGGCCAGGGAGGCGGCCGGCGCTGAGAAGGGTCGGTTCCACGGAGCGAAAGGAGCGCTACGTGATTCCCGCCACCCAAGCAGCCCCATACGGCGCCGCCGAGAGCGCCCCCACCGAGGAAGCGGCACGCGATCGCCTCGTCGCCGCCTTGATCCGCTCCAGCGCCGAGCACGGCTACGCGAACACCTCCGTCCATCAGGTGACTCGCTTCGCGGGGCTCGACCCGGAGGACTTCTACGCGGTGTTCGCCGACAGGGGCCAGTGCCTTCTCGCCGCCCACGAGGTCTTCTTCGACCGCTTGATCGACGAGGTGGCGGATGAGTGCCGGACCGCCGGCAGCTGGCCGGAGCAGGTGCGCGCCGCGGTGCGCTGCGGCCTGGAGCTGCTCAGCGAGAAGGCGACCCTGGCCCGCGCCTTCGTCGTCGAGGCCCTCTGGACGGGCCCCGCCGCCCACGACCGCCACCACAGCCTGGTCGAGCGGCTGGCGGAGGCGCTGCGCGGCGGCCGCGAGCGGTTCCCGCGCGCCGCCGCCCACCCCGACTCGCTCGAGCGGATCCTGGTCGGCGGCTGCCTGGAGCTGATCGGCGCCCGCCTGCTCGCCGAGGAGACCGTGGACCTGCCCGACCTGGAAGCGGAGCTGACCGAGCTGCTGCTCGCCCCCTACGTCGGCGGAGCGGTGGCGAGGGCAGCGGCCGGCACCCAGGTTCCACAGGTGAGTTAGAGGCCGCCCCGTGATTCCTGGCACTTAACCTCTGATTTTGTTGTTCAACTCCCTCGATTTTCCGAGTTCAATCTTCTCCAAACTTGGAGTTATGCAATACTGACCAGCTGATGCCACAGCTTCCAGTCGCGCAGTTCGAGCGCCGTCTAGAGCCCGTGGTCATGGATCTCCTCAGGGAGGAGCCTGTAGTTGCAGTGCACGGGGCAAGGACCGTCGGCAAATCGACGATGGTTCGTTCTCTCGCTGCCGCTGCGGGGCGCTCCGTGATCGATCTCGACGAACCCGAGACGCGAGACGCGGTAGACGCCAGCCCCACGGCCTTCGCGGCTGCGGAACCGCCGGTCTTCATCGACGAGTATCAGCACGCCCCTGCGATTCTCGATGCGATCAAGGCAGAGCTGAACCGTGATTTGCGCCCGGGGCGTTTCGTGCTCACCGGATCGACCCGCTACTCCAGCTTGCCCACTGCGGCGCAGTCGCTGACCGGCCGTCTGCATGTCGTGGCCCTTTGGCCTCTCTCCCAGGGAGAGATTGACGGGGTGGAGGAGAACTTCGCCGAGTTGCTGCTGAGCGACCCGGCGGCATTGGTGACCCCATCCGCTTCGCTAACTTCCCGGGAGGAGTACATCAAGCGCGTCTTGCGTGGTGGTTTTCCTCTCGCAGCCACCCGCCGTCCGGGCACCGCTCGCAGCCGCTGGTTTGACGACTACCTACGGCTTGTGATCGAGCGTGATGTGGCTGAACTGTCGAATATCAGGCAGCGTGAGAAGATGCCGCGGTTGGTTGCCCGCCTCGCCGGGCAAACCGCCCAAGTCCTCAATGTCTCCGGCGTGGCCACTGACGTGGGAATCGAGAACTCGACGGCGGAGCACTACGTCCGCCTGCTCGAGGCCGCCTTCGTGCTGCACAGGCTCCCCGCCTGGGGTACCACTCTGCGAGCGCGTTCATCATCGAAGCCAAAGGTCCACTTCGTCGACTCCGGCGTTGCCGGTCGAATGTTGCGAGTCACCGAAAAGCGACTCTCGGCTCTCCAACCGCAGGCAATGACGGAACTCGGCCACCTGCTCGAGACCTTCTGCGTGGCGGAGATCCTCAAGCAGGTCGGCTGGATGCAAGCTCCGGCGCAGTCCGGACACTGGCGCACCCATGACGGGGACGAGGTAGACCTCGTTCTCGAGCGCGATGATGGATCAATCGCGGCTGTAGAAGTAAAGGCGGGCGAACGAGTTCGGGAGGCGGACTTTCGCGGGCTACGCAAATTGCGTGATGCGCTCGGCAACAGGTTTCTCGGGGGTGTCGCGCTGCATCTTGGTCGCCGCGCCTATACCCATGAGGACCGTTTGCACGCCATGCCTGTAGACCGCATTTGGTCCAGGCCCTGACCCCGATTCTCCTCTAAGCGGAAGATCGGACAGCGAGGCGGGCCGGATCAGCGCGGCTCCGAGCAGAACGGCGCCAGCGCGATCTCTGTGATCTCCGGCGCCCGCCGGGACAGTTCCAGCTGGTGCCCGTGGGCGATTTCCCGCTGGATCACCGCCCAGATGCCGCCGGCGACGGCGGTCAGCACCGTTCCCGAGGGAAGCTGGTCGCCCAGCTCGGCCGGCAGCGGCTCCGAGCCCAGCGATGCGATCAGGCGGTCGAGCAGCTCGTCGGCGTGGTCGAGCGCCGCCGCACCGGCGGTGGGCAGCTCGAAGAAGGCGAGGCGGGCGAACACCTCGTGCCCGGCGATGTGCTCGAGCATCGCCCGGATCGAGGCGCCGATCGCCTCCGCCGCGCCGCGGTCCGGGTCGTAGGCGGCGAGGGTCGCCTCGCGCGCCTCGCCGAAGAGCGCCTCGAAGGCCGCCATCAGCGCGTCGAACTTGCTGGAGAAGTTCTCGTAGAAGGTCTGGTTGGAGACGCCGGCGGCGCCGGAGATCGAGGGGATGCTGAGCGCCGGCCAGCCGCGCTCGATCACCACCCGCGCCGTGGCGCGGACGATCCGCTCCCGCTGGCTGAGGCTGCGGCGGCTGCGCTTGCTGTCCGGGGGCTCCTCCCAGCCGGGCAGGGCGCTCTCGCCCGGCTCGGCGGCCGGCGCCGGCTCCTCCTCCGCGGCCCCCATCGCCCGCTCCACCGCATCGCTGCGCGGCCGCTGGTAGCAGAGCGCCCAGTCGACCAGCTCGTCGACGTGCTCGGGCAGCTCGTCCTGGCTGCGGGCCCGCAGGTGCCGGTAGACCACGCCGCGCACGCCGCCGACGATCGCCCGGGTCGTAATCTCCGGCACCGGCCGTTCCCCCGGCGAGTCGGCGAAGCCCTGGCGGAAGAGCGCCTCGAACTCCTCGGAGGCGCGCTCGCGGTGCGCGGTCCCGTCCGCCCCCAGCGCCAGCGACTCGACCGCGGTCAGCCAGGCCGCGGCGGGCTCCTCGGCGACCACCTGCATCAGGGCGAGCAGCGCCTCCCGCACGGAGGTGTCGAAGTCGCCCTGGGCGGCGAACGCCTGCGCGATGCGCCGGCCCACCTGCCGCTCGATCTCGTCGAAGGTGGCGAGGAACAGGTCGGCCTTGCCCTCGAAGTGCTCGTAGAAGGTCGTCTTCGAGACGCCGGCGAGCTTGACCAGCTCGCTCAGCGTCATCCCGTTGTAGCCGTAGCGACCGACCGCCTCCAGCATCGCCCCCTCGAGGCGGCGGCGCTGGTGCCGCGCCACCTCCTCCGGAGTGCGCGCGCTCGGCCCGCCCGAGAGCCCCTCGAAGAGCGGCGTGGGGGGGTCGGAGGGGGAGGGGGGTAACGCCATCGTGTGGCCAAGATAGCCCGCAGAAGCGGGGAATTCGATACTCGCCTTGACAGCCAAAGACCTCCGTTTTACAGAGGGTCGTGTACTGATCTTGACAAGACTCCCGGAAACTGCCATCGTTCTGCGCGGTCGCTGAGGGAAAGGGCCACAGGGAACGAGAGAGAAGCCACCGCCTCGGGAGGGTGGAGGCGCAACGGGAGAGAGAGCTTCACGTGAGACTTGCAGCAAGGGCAGATTCCGAGCCGAAGGTGGGCACGGCCCACCTTCGTGGCTCTCAGCCTCACAAGACGGCAGACGCCTCTCTCTCTTTCCCTGGCGTCTCCGGTGGTACCGGTACCGACGAGTCGGGCGGGGCCAGCGTCCTGTCTGGCGGGCCCCGCCCCTCGTCACTCACCGCCGCGCAAGACCTAGACCTCGACCCGTCCGACGCGCTCCTGCTCCGGGTCGAGCCCACCGACTTCACCACCCACCGATCCGCAGCACCCGCCGCGGCCAGTTCCCGCGTCGGCCCCATTGAGAAGCGATCAATCAGGTCGGCCGGAACCCCGGCGGACAACTACATGGAGGAGTGAGAGAGCAGATGCTTTCCAAACTGAAGAAGCGCTACGGAGCCGTAGGCCCCGTAGCCATCCTGGCGCTGATCGTCGCGGTCGCCTTCGCCGGCGTCCCCGCCGTCGCTCAGCCCGTCGCAAACACCTCGGCAAACGCCTTCCAGATCGCCAAGCGGGCGCTGAAGATCGGCCAGGTCGCCAACAAGCGTGCCGCCGCCGCCAACAAGCGCTCGGTCAACGCGATCAAGCTGGCCCGCGCCGGCGGCGCCCAGGGACCGCAGGGTCCCAAGGGCGACAAGGGCGACAAGGGCGACAAGGGTGACAAGGGCAACACGGGCGACACGGGCGACACCGGCCCGACCGGCCCCACCGGCCCGACCGGATTCGGCGCCGACGGTGACAGCGTCGAGACCACCGCGCTTGCGCCCGGCGATGATCCCGAGTGCCCGATCGGCGGCTCCATGTTCGAGGTCGGCGAGGAAGATCCCACCTACGCCTGCAACGGCACCTTCGAGGGCGGCACACTGCCCGGCGGGGCGACGCTGACCGGCGCTTGGGTGGTAAGCGCAGATAGTCCAGCCCTCTTCGGCTTCTTGAAGGCCACACCAATCTCGTTCCCAATTCCACTTGCCGAGGCTCCGGTGGAAACCGATACGCACTACATCGCTCCCGATGGTGCGATCCCGCCTGAGTGCGACGACGGCGACGACACCGCGCCCCCCGCGGGCACCGGACCGGCCGGGCCGGCAAACCCCGAGGCGGACCCAGGCCAAGTGTGCGTCTTCGCCAGTGCCAGCCTCACCAGTGTTGACGAGCCCACAGCCATCTCGGTGAGCGACTACAACGGCAATGCAGGTGCGACTACTACTGGCGCGTTGCTGTTCGTCAACCCCGACGACGAAGCCTGTCCGGGTTGCCCTGCCGGCGCCTACGCAGGCTCATTTGCGGTGACCGGTTAGCGGACAGAGTCACCAACGAGCAATGACCTGACCTACCCCCGACGGCGCCTCTCGGCGCCGTCGGGGGCCCGGCCCGGCCTCCGCACTCCGCAGGCAACCCACACGAACGGCGACGCACCAACTCACGCAAATCTCACAACTTGAACATCCATCACACCCACTTCGCACCACCGACCGACCGCAACACCGACCGAGGAGACCGCAAAGATGAACCGCAGCCCACAGCCTGAAGTCACGGTCAGCGGCGCCCCCCGCGCCGGCCTCCTCGCCTTCGCTCTCGCCCTCACAGCGGCCCTGCTCACCCTCGCCTTCGCCGCCACCCCCGCCCACGCGGTCAAGCGCGTGATCGACGGCTTCATTCCGCCGCCCAAGCACGCGATCCACGAGCTTGGGATCAGTGCCATTGGATACCCCAGCCCCCGCGGCGTCGCCGTCAACGACTCCTCCACCGCCGACCCCCACGACGGCG
>Ga0299914_10000040_pt1 | contig 78271 bp, 77 predicted proteins | sample RVTome_10_FD_201361 | JGI IMG/M metagenome (GOLD analysis project Ga0299914, IMG submission 201361) | Soil microbial communities from uranium-contaminated site in the Upper Colorado River Basin, Wyoming, United States - RVT153D57 (version 2) ... | reverse complement strand
GCTTGCACAGCTCCGTAAGTGGAACGCCTTTTTGTTGTGCTAAGTGAACGAACTCGGATCGTAGTGACATCGCCGTAACCTCTTGCCAAGGCATGACAAACCCCCTGTTCTGGCCTTAACCAAGGGAAAAGTGTCACCCATGTCCTGGCACGTTTGTTACCTATGTCTACGGTCCATACACCGAAACAAAAGGGACTCGGCTCAGCTGCGAGCGCAGCGAGGTGCGGCCGAAACCGGCTTTAAAAAAATTCGCGACAACGGGTCTGGTTCACGAGCAGCGCCGCAGGCGCGGCCCTAATCGGCGAGTTACCGAGCGTGCCCGTCGAGAGGGAGCGTCGCAGGGCACCCGAACAACATTTAAATGAATAATTGTTCGGGCGGCTGAATGGAGCGGATGGTGCCTATTTTGCCGAAACAAAGTAGGGCCGCCTCAGCTGCGTACGAAGTCCTCGTACTCGGGGAGCTGCGGGCGGAAAAAGCTTTTGAGAAAAATTGCGACAACATTTCCGCTGCACAGAGCACCGCAGGTGCGTCCATCGGATGTTGGGCCGCGCTCCGCTTGGCGCCAACCTACAAGAACCGAGCAGACGGTGCCTATTTTGCCGAAACAAAGTAGGGCCGCCTCAGCTATGTAATAGCGGGCGGAAAAGCTTTTCAAGAAAATTACGCCAACTTATCCGTCTGTGAGCAGCGCCGCGGGCGCGACCCAACTCCCGGATTTCGCTCCCCGAGTACGGGGACTTCGTACGCTCCATCCAGGCTACAAAAGCTGCGCATCTTTTCCGCCAACGAAAAAGCCTCGTATCAACAGGACTTTTCGTTTACTCGCGCCGAACCGACTCTCTTCAAGGCGCTGAATTCCCTTTTTTTATGTCTATACTCGATAGTGGGATTGTCAGGCCAAGGTTTGACAGCCCGAACAATAACAATCGGAGGGGAATCATGAAAACGCAACGTTTTGCCAGCCATGTGCTGGTGCTTGTCTTGCTGTGCATGGGGAGTGGAACGACTGCCTTGGCGGCTGATCGTGAGCCGCACCAGGTGTTTATCGACCGGGGAGCTCCGGCCAACGGCCGTTCGCTCCACGCCTTCAATGCCTTGAAGGCGCGTGCGGAGGGTCAGGAGCCCGTGTCCGTGATCGTCCGATTCTCGTTGCCCGCGAGGGCCGCGGCGACTCCGGCCCAGGAAAGACAGGCCGTGAGTCAATCGCGGCGGAAGGTGCTGGATCACCTCGATCTTCTTGCGCGTGGTGCGCACGTCGTCAAACGCGAGTTCGAATCACTGCCTCTCGTATCGATGTACGTTCAGCCGCGGGCGCTGGACGCGCTGTTGCATGCGCCTGGCGTCGTTCAGATACAGGAGAATGTGGGCGACTCGGTCACCCTGGACGGTACCGTGAACATTGTTGAAGCCGACCTCGTCCATGGTCAGGGTGTAAGCGGTACTGGTATGGCGATTGCGGTTCTCGACACTGGCGTCGCGAACCACCATCCCTTTACGTCCAAGGTGGTTCATGAACGGTGCTTTTCCACCAACGACAGTTTCTCCGAGAGCCTGTGTCCCAATGGCCTGGATGCACAGGCAGGAACTGGCAGCGCGGAGCCGTGCAATTCATCGATCAGCTGCTACCACGCGACGCATGTAGCGGGCATAGCGGCGGGAAAAGCGAGCGGTGTTTCCTTTACGGGCGTGGCCAGGGACGCCAGCATCATCGACATCAACGTGTTCGCGCGCATCAGGAGCAGCGGCGCTCTGACAAGCTATACCGACGATCAGATTGCCGCGCTTGATCACGTATTCGGCCTGAGGGACACCTTCAACATCGCTGCCGTCAACATGAGCCTCGGAGGGCCCGTGTACTCCACCGGCTATTGCGACAGTGACGTTCGGAAAGTCGCCATCGACAGGCTAGGTAATGCCGGTATTGCCGTCGTGATTTCCTCGGGGAACAACGGATACAAAGACCGGCTGGGCTCGCCCGCCTGCATTTCGAGCGCCATTTCGGTCGGCAACACGCACAACAACGATGTCGTCAACTCAAGTTCGAACAGTGCATCGACGCTCGACGTACTGGCGCCGGGAACGAGCGTTAACTCCGCGTTTCTCAACTCGAGTCTTTCGCCCATCTACTCGTCCCAGACTGGTACTTCGATGGCGGCACCTCACGTTGCCGGGGCAATTGCTTTGATCAAGCAAGTGCATCCGGGCTGGTCGGTTTCACAGGTCGAGAGTTACCTGAAGTCCAACGGCCCGCAGATTACCGACACCAATGGCATTACCAAGCGTCGTCTCGATCTGACGCTCGCGTTGCGTCCCGAAAAGCCCACGGTCTACGCCGAATACCTGCAGTGCTCGGGTTACGGCAGCCTTTATTCGATCACCTGGTTGGTCAAGGACAGGTCGACCATCACGCAATGGGATGTCGACATTCAGACCTATGGTAACAGCACATGGAATTCGTACTACAACGGAAGCAGCAGTAGCATCTCGCCCGTGATTCATAACAAGACGCGCTTTCGCGCGCGTGCGCGAAACGCGTACGGGTGGGGTGCATTTGCGTACACGACATGGCTGACGAATAGCTGTGGCAGCGGAGGGGGTGGACCTCTCGATCCGTACTGAGTCTGCTTCCGGGTTCTTCACTCGCCCGACGCTGACAAAAAAGCCTCGCATTACAGGCTGTGTCAAAACTCGAAAAATAAAAAAGCGGTGGGATTAATCCCGCCGCTTTTTCTTTCTTCTCGCTAATAAGTGGATTTCAGAAAACGAAATCAACGATCATCTTGTCACAAGGTGTCGCTCCATCCCGGCGTGATCGAATTTGCCTTGGTTTTGACACAGCCTGATTAGCGGGGCTTTCGTTTGCTTGCGCCTAGCCGGCGTCTTGTTTCGCGGTCGGAGACCGCTCCTACATCGCAATCGTTATTTCTTCTTCAACTCAAACGGCTCAAGTTTTTTCTTCACTGCCACATTCTTCAAAGAAACATATTTCGGCATCCCATCCCTATACGGCGGATACGCCTCCCCCTTGATCAACGGCAGCAAATATTTCCTCGCCTTCTCGGTGATCCCGAACCCATCCTTTGTCATGAAATCCCGCGGCATGAATTTCTCGACATTCGCCACTTTCGACAGCGGCGCTTCACCGACCGCCCACTTGTACGGTTTGTCGGACTTCCGATCGATGGTGACCATCATGGAATTCTTTCCTTTCACTGCGAGTTCAACCGCCGCCTTGCCGACGGCATAAGCCTGCTTGAGATCGGTTTCAGATGCGATGTGCCGTGCGGAGCGCTGCAGATAATCGGCGAGCGCCCAGTGGTATTTGTAGCCAAGCTCGCCTTTCACGAGTTCGGCAAGATACGGCGCGACGCCGCCGAGCTGCTTGTGGCCGAAGGCATCGACGGTGCCGGCTTCGGCGAGGAATTTTCCTTCCGCATCGCGTACACCTTCGGAAGCGACGATCACGCAGTACCCGAACTGCTTCACGGATTCATCGACCTTCGCGAGGAACGCGGCTCGGTCGAACGCGATTTCCGGGAAGAGGATGATGTGCGGCGGTTCGCCATCTTTTCCTGAGCCTGCGAGACCACCGGCCGCAGCGATCCAGCCGGCGTGGCGTCCCATGACTTCGAGGATGAAGACCTTGGTCGAGGTCTTCGCCATGGATTCGACGTCGAGCGCGGCTTCCTTGGTGGAGATCGCGACGTATTTCGCGACCGAGCCGAAGCCCGGGCAGCAGTCGGTCAGCGGCAGGTCGTTGTCGACGGTCTTCGGCACGTGGATGGCCTTGATCGGGTAGCCCATCTTTTCCGAGAGCTGCGAGACCTTGAGGCAAGTGTCCGCGGAATCGCCGCCGCCGTTGTAGAAGAAGTAGCCGATGTCGTGCGCCTTGAAGACGGCTATGAGGCGTTCGTACTCGGCCTGGTTTTCCTCGAAGCCTTTCAATTTGTAACGGCAGGAGCCGAACGCGCCGCCTGGCGTGTGCGCGAGCGCGGCGATGTCCGCGGCGGATTCCTTCGAGGTGTCGATGAGGTCTTCGGTCAGTGCGCCGATGATGCCGTTGCGTCCCGCGTAGACCTTGCCGATTTTCGCCTTGTGCTTGCGGGCGGTTTCGATGACGCCGGCGGCGGAGGCGTTGATGACGGCGGTGACGCCGCCGGACTGCGCGTAGAAGGCGTTCTGCGCGGGAACGGGCTTGGCGCGAACGGCAGTTTTCTTCTTCGGCGCGGTTTTTTTCGTCGGGGCCTTTCCTTCGGCTCGTCGGGCGGCCGTCTTTTTCGCGGCGGCTTTCTTCCCGGAGGTCCGGGACTTTGTGCGGGTCGTCTTCTTCGCTGCCATGGGTTCCCTCGAACGTGTCGGTGTTGGCGGACGGTTTCTGCGCAGGGCAGGCGCGCCCAGCGGGGCGCGGCGGGCGCAAAGTCTAGCGGCTAAACGGCCTTTTTTACAGCGCAGCACGGTTGGCGACCGTCCGTTAATCACCTGATTCCCCGGGGATTTCAGGGCGTTTTCGTTGACCTGCAATGCAACGGAAGGTAATTTGGACAACTGTTTCCGCGGACGCCGGCCTGAACATGCCGGCGTCTGGCGTTGCGAAATCCACTGAAGCGAGACAACAACATGAGAATCGTGCTGCTAGGGGCGCCGGGTTCCGGCAAGGGGACCCAGGCCAAAAAGCTGGTCGACAAATACGGGATTCCCCAGATTTCCACGGGCGACCTGCTCCGCGAGGCGCTGGCGGCCGGTACCCAACTGGGCAAGAAGGCCAAGGCCGCGATGGATGCGGGCCAGCTGGTTTCCGATGAAATCGTGCTCGGCATCATCAAGGAACGCCTGAAGAAGCCCGACGCGAAGAACGGTTTCATCATGGACGGCTTTCCACGCAACATTCCGCAAGCCCAGGCGCTGGACCAGATGCTGTTGCGCCTTGGCCAGCCGCTCGATGCTGCGGTGCACATGGACGTCGATCTGGACAGCCTGATTCAGCGTCTTGCCGGTCGCCGGACCTGTCAGGTCTGCGGTCAGCTGTACAACATGTACACGAATCCGCCGAAGATCGATGGCCAGTGCGACAAGTGCGGCGGGCCGCTGCATCACCGCGCGGACGACAACGAGGAAACGATCGGCAATCGCCTGCGGGTGTACGAAGCGCAGACCAAGCCGTTGATCGCGTATTACCGTGAACAGGGCAAGCTGCATACGCTCACCGCAGTCGGCGACATCGACGAGATTTTTGCGCGTCTCGTGAAGATGCTGGAACCGGTTCGTGAAGAGGCCAGAGCGTCTGCCAGGCAGCGTGCGCGGGTCGCCGCCGTGCACAAGGCGGCAACCAAGTTGCGCGAGCAGAAGACCGGCGTGAAGGAAAAGAAGACGAGCCCGGCCAAGGCAGAAAAGAAGAAACCGGTCGAGAAGAGTGCCGAACCGAAGAAGGTTGAAAGCAAAAAGGCCGTGGCGACGAAACCGGTGGCGAAGCAGGCCGCAGGCAAGAAGAAGCCCGTAGCTAAAAAGCCTGTAGCTAAAAAGCCTGCGGCGAAGAAGGCTGCTCCGAAGAAGAAGGCTATCGCCGGGAAGGCCGCGCCGAAAAAGGCCGCCGCGAAGAAGAAGGTCGCGAAGAAGGCCGCAGTGAAAAAGCCTGCCGGCAAGAAGAAGGTCGCCAGGAAGGCTGCGGTGAAGAAGAAGGCCGCTGGCAAGAAGGCGACCGCCAAAAAGGCTGCACCGAAAAAGGCCGCTGCGAAGAAGAAGGTCGCCGGCAAGAAAAAGCCGGCCGTGAAGAAGGCCGCAGGAAAGAAGAAAAAACGCTGAAGTGAGTGATCCGTATTCGGTGATCAGCATTCAGCAAAAGCAAAAAAGCCGGGAACCTTCCCGGCTTTTTTTTGTTTCCCGGATTGGCGCGATAACCGGATCAACATGACCTGGATGACCAAGCCGCATTGCGGGCGGCAAGAAAGGGTTTTTGCAGCACCGGCAGCCTGCAGAAGATCAAATGGACAGGATCTACAGGATTTTTCAGGATCAACAGGATTTCCGACATCACGTGATGCAGAGCCGCAATACGGTTCTTTACCCGCTCTACGCTCTCATCCTGAAAATCTTTCTTCATCCTGTTGATCCTTCCATTGCTCTTGTTGTCTTGCCATTGCAATGGGCCACAGGGGAAGGCAGCGGCGGCCGTCGGAAGTCCCGGCTTCTTCGTCCCGCTAATCCGTGAAGAACTTTTTTTATGCCCCGTTCAGGCTCCGAACATTCGTCACTCGTCACTATTCTTCGGCATGAACCGTATCCCTTCCGGCGTCGCAAGCAGGCCCAGCCGTCCTTCCAGTATGTCCACCAGCTTCAGTCCCGCTGCCGCGCGTCGCCAGCCGCGCAACACATCAAGTTCCCGATCACCGCGCACCAGCCGTTCGATTTCCTTGCGATTCGCGATGCTCGCCGGCGCCAGTCCATTGTCCGCAGCCATCGCTTTCAGTGCCGCCATCAACAGGTCGGCCTGCGCTTCCTCCGCCGGTGTAAGCCGGTCGCGCATCGTGGGCAGATCTTCCGGCGGTGGCTCGTTACGGGCGGTCTCGATGAGTTCCAGCAGTTTCTCTCCGTGACGTGATGCGAAACCTTCCTCGACGCCACGCACGGCGATCAACTCGGCAATGTTTCGCGGCGGCCGCTGCGCAATGAAAATCAGGACGTCGTCCTTCAGCAGCCACTGGCGCGGCCGGTCGACGCGCATGGCTTCGCGCTCCCGCCATTCGGCTAATGCACGCAGGATGACGACTTCCTTCGGCTTGAGTTTTGCTGCGGCGCGTATTCTGCGCCAGGCATGTGCGGGATCGGGTGCGTATTGCGACGGCTCCGTCAGGCTTTCGAGTTCCGGTGCGAGCCAGTCTTCGCGTCCCAGTGCCTTGAGGCGATCCAGCAGGTGTTCGTAAATCACGTGCAGGTGGCGCACGTCGTCGGCGGCGTATTCCAGTGCCTCTTTCGACAGCGGCCGCCGCGACCAGTCGGCGCGCGTCATGGATTTGTCGAGTTCGATATCGAGCACTTCGCGCACCAGCGCCGCGTAACCGGTCTGGTCTCCATAGCCGCATAATGCCGCCGCAATCTGCGTGTCGAATACCGGCGCCGGTATCTTGCCGCATGCCTGGTAGATCACTTCGAGGTCCTGGCGACCCGCGTGCAGCAACACCAGCGTTTCGGGTTGCGCGAGACGGTCCCACAAGGGCGCCAGATCATCGAGCACCAGCGGGTCGATACACGCGATCCTGTCGTTTGCAGCGATCTGGATCAGACACAAACGCGGATAGTAGGTTTTCTCGCGAATGAATTCCGTGTCCAGCGCGATGCTGCGCGCGCCATCGATCTCGTCGAGATATTCACGCAAGGCGTCCGGTGTATCGATGAATGTAAAACGCGGCATTGGCGGGTTTCCTGTGGCGGGAACATGTGTGTCCCGGAGAGTGAGCCGGGGGGCGTGAGTGGCATCGGACAGATGCGGTATGATGCGGTCCGACCTGCATCTCCGGCAAGCCCGAACATGTCTGCACTCTTCAAGCGCTTTCTTGATCTCGCGTTGATGCGGTTGCCGCCGCAGGCGTTTCCTGCATCCCGCTTCCTGTTCGGCGTCGTGCTCGCTGCATTCATGCTGATGGCCATGCTGAGCAATTTCCTGGTGACTCAGGACGCAGGTTATTCCATTGCGCGCGGCATCCTGTCGGCGCTCCTGTTGGGTGCCGGCGCGGCAGTGATCCTCCTGGTCACACAGCGCCCTGCGCGCTGGCTGCAGACCGCGACGGCGCTTTACGGCGGCGAGGTAGTGCTGATCGTATTCATGCTGCCCATACTGCTGGCGTACCTGCTCGACATCAGCAATGTCTTTATTGTCATCAGCCAGTGGCTGCTGATCCTGTGGGAGGTCGTGTTCATCGGGCACGTCTACAGGAACTCGCTGGATACCGGCATGGGTGCAGGCGTTGCGATTGCCTTCATTTATGTCATCGTGTCGGCTGTGGTGGAGCAGTCACTGATTCCATTTCCTGAAGGGGCAGGGTGATGCACGTTCACGTCCTCGGAATTTGCGGTACGTTCATGGGCGGCATCGCTGCCATTGCCAGGGCAGACGGCCACACGGTGACGGGATCGGACGCGAACGTCTATCCGCCGATGTCGACGCAACTGGAGCGCATCGGCATTCCACTGTTCGAAGGCTGGGATCCGCGCCAGTTCGAACCGCGTCCCGATGTCGTGATCGTCGGCAACGCGCTGTCGCGCGGCAACCCGGCGGTCGAACACATGCTCGCGCATGATTTGCCGTATGTGTCCGGTCCGCAATGGCTGGCGGAGCACGCACTCGCCGGCAAGTGGCGGCTTGCGGTTGCCGGTACGCACGGCAAGACGACGACATCCAGCATCCTTGCCTGGATACTTGAATACGCGGGATTGAATCCCGGCTTCCTGATCGGCGGCGTGCCGGGAAACTTCGATGTTTCCGCGCGCCTCACCGACAGCCCGTTCTTCGTTCTCGAAGCCGATGAGTACGACACCGCGTTTTTCGACAAGCGTTCGAAGTTCGTGCACTACCGGCCGCGTACGGCGATTCTCAACAATCTCGAATTCGATCACGCCGATATTTTCGAGAATCTCGATGCGATAAAGAAACAGTTCCATCACATGATCCGCACCGTGCCCGGCAACGGACTGATCGTCACCAACGGCATGGAAGAAAACCTCGATGCAACCCTGAAGATGGGTTGCTGGACGCCGTGTGAAACGTTCGGCAGCGATGGCCGGTCGGCCTGGAATGCGCATGCACTGAACGATGCGGCAAGCGAATTCGAAGTGAGCCTGGATCGCGAAATCATCGGACAGGTGCACTGGAACATGCCGGGCAGTCACAACATGCTCAATGCGCTGGCCGCTGTCGCCGCCGCACGCCACGCCGGTGTGCCTGCGCACATCGGTGTCGCTGCGCTCGCCGAATTCCGCGGCGTGAAACGGCGCATGGAGTTGCGTGGCGAAATCAACGGCGTGCGCGTGTTCGACGATTTCGCGCATCACCCCACGGCGATTCAGCTGACACTGGAAGCCGCGCGCAACAGCGCGCCGGGCAAGCGCATCATTGCGGTTTTCGAGCCGCGGTCGAATACCATGCGCATGGGCGTGCATCGCGAGGAGCTGGCCGCGAGTTTTGCGCCGGCCGATCACGTATTCATTTATCAGCCACCGTATGTCGACTGGTCGGTGGAGGACATCACGAGAACGATAGACAAGCGTGGCGCACACGCTGACAGTATCGATGCGCTGGTTGCAGACATTTGCGATTTCGTGCGCGAGGGTGATCAGGTGGTCATCATGTCGAATGGCGGTTTCGGCGGTTTGCACGACAAGCTGCTGGCGGCGCTGCGCAGGCAGGAGACGGCATCATGAACGGAACTTCACCGCGCAATATCGCCGTGGCCCTCACAGGCGCATCCGGCGTGCAATACGGTTTGCGCCTGCTCGAAATCCTGTTGCGCCAGGAGCATCGCGTGCAACTGATGATCTCGAAGCCGGCGCAGGTCGTCATCGGCACCGAGACAGACTGGAAACTGCCGGGACGCGTTTCCGAATTCACGAATTTTTTTTCCACGCGATTCGCTACCGATCCCGGCCTGCTCAGTGCGCACGGACCGGAGGAATGGACGGCGGCATGCGCGAGCGGCTCGAATCCGCCGGACGCGATGACCGTTTGTCCGTGCAGCATGGCGACCTTGTCTTCCATTGCGACAGGCGCCAGCCGTTCGCTGATCGAGCGCGCCGCGGATGTGATGATCAAGGAGCGCCGTCCGCTGGTGCTCGTGCCGCGCGAAATGCCGTTCTCGGTTATCCATCTTGAAAACATGCTCAAGCTTGCGCGCCTCGGCGTGACCATCATGCCGCCGGCTCCCGGCTTCTACGGACAGGTGCAGACCGTCGACGATCTCGTTGATTTCGTTGTCGCGCGCGTGCTCGATCATCTGCACGTTCCGCACTCGCTCGGTCCGCGCTGGGGCAAGGTGTGAGCGACGTACGGCGCATGCCGGTTTTTCCGCTCAACACGGTTCTGTATCCGGGCGGCCCGTTGCCGCTGCGCATTTTCGAGGCGCGTTACGTGGACATGATCGGCCAGTGCATGCGCGACGCAAGTCCGTTTGCGGTATGCGCCATTGCCGAGGGCAGTGAAACCGGCGACGCCACGTTCCATGAAATCGGCACGCTCGCGACCGTCATCGATTTCCAGCAAATGCCGGACGGCTTGCTCGGCATACTGGTGAAGGGCGGGCAACGCGTGCGGATCGCGGAAAAGGCGCGCGAGAGCGACGGGCTCAACACCGCCATGATCGAGCCATTGCCGGCGGAAATTCCAGGTTCGATGCCGGATGAATATGCCGATCTCGTTTCCCTGCTGCGGCAGTTGCTGGAGCAGATTCCGGAAGAGTATTACCCGACGCGCGAACGTCGATTCGAAGAGGCAGGCTGGGTGAGTTACCGGCTTGCGGAGTTGCTGCCGCTGAGTCTTTCGCAGAAGCAGTATTTTCTTGAAACGGAAGATGCCTTGCGCCGCCTCGAAATCATCCGGCCGCTGCTCGAGGCGATGCAGACGCCGCCGCAATCCTGACGCGGATATCGATACCGCTTCACGCAAGCGCCGCCGCTGAAAAATATCCGGGCAGTACGTAGAACGGGGCCCAGGCGAGAGACGACACCAGGTCGCTGGCGATGAACTGTCTTCTGCCCATGCCGGCCGCGCCGGCAACAGCGGGAAGGAAGGGGCGAATCGGACCGACGAAGCGGCCGACAACCACCGCAAGCATTCCCCATTTCTCCAGGAAGTCGTGCGTTCGATCGAGGTGCCGGTGCCAGCGCCGGCCTTCCGTTCGATCGTGAAACAGGTGCTCGAGTTCGCGACCGATGAAAAAACTGCTGATATCGCCCACGCTGGCGCCCGCCGCCGTTGCCAGCAGCAGCGGCACTATGGGCAGCTCCAGTCCGCCCGCAAGTGCGGCCAGCGCGAAAAGCACGATGGCGCCCGGCAGGATGATGCCGATCACGAAGAAGGATTCCGCAAACGCGGCCAGCGCGAGTGCGGCGCCTATCCAGCCGGGATGTTGCGAGAGCCAGTGGGTTGTATCGGTGAGCAGGTCGAGCATGGGGCCGGCCGCAAGAAACCTGCGGCCAGCCTACATGACGTTTCAGGTGTCCTGCCAGCTGTCCACGCGTTGCGTGGCAACCTGTCCGGTGGTTTCGCGCAGGCGTTGCGACAGGATGTAGGCAAGCGACTGGAAGAAGCGTCCGAAGAATCCGGGATTTTCGCGGATGACGCTTTGAACCTGGGCGTGCGTTATGTACAGGAGCTCGACCCTGGTTTTCGCGAGCACGCTCGCATTGGCCGGCTCGGATTCGATGAACGACATTTCACCATAGATCTCGCCGGGCCCCGCCTCGGAAAGCTCGATCAGGAAGCCGCCATGATCGCGGCAGACTTTCACTTCACCCGAACGGATGACGATGATGCCGCCCGGCTTGTGGCCCTCTTCAAGGATGACGTCGTCAGCCGCGAATTCCTTCAGTTGCGCGCTGGCGAGCAAGGCCTTCCACTCGGCATCTCGCAGAAACTTGAATGGATTTTCCATGAACCCCCTCCTCTTGAGAAAGCGTAGATCATTTAACCTTTTCCGAAGCCGGCTTTCAAAGGATTTCCCAATTGGGGAGATCGCCGAACCGGTCCTGTTTCGGGCCGCCGGTCTGCGTATTGAAGGCGCGCAGGCGCCGGGACAGGACGAGCGCCAGTGAATGCTGGAAGCGGCCGAACAGGCCGGGGTGTTCCTCGAACAGCGGTTGCAGGCGCTGCGGAGTAAGTATGATCACATCGGTTTCATCGCTGGCGACGATACCTGCGAACGAGGGCCGGGGCTGGGGGCTGATGAAAGCGGATTCGCCGAACATTTCGTTCGCGCCCAGCGTCGCCGCGGTGATGACGTAGTTGTTGATCGTTCGCTGCACGAGGACACAGCCCTGGCGCACGATGAACAGCCCGAGCGGCGGCGCGCCTTCCTTTACCAGATGTTGCCCTGGCTTGACCCGGCCAAGTTGTATCTTGGGTTGCAACAACCGCAGGTCGTCCTTGTTGAGATGCGGTAACGCCTTTTCCATTCCAGCCTCCTTGCTGCGGACCGCTGCCGTCGATGATCGGGCGGTCTGTTCCGTCATGTTGTTCGAAGCGACATCCTGCCGCCGGACTGATTCGATTACTCGCGATTGATCATGTGGCGCGCCGTCATGGTCAGGCCCTGCATGAGCCGTTGGGCCGCAGCGTGCGGCACCTGCAGTTCACGCAACGCCTCGTTCATGCAGTACAACCATTGCGCCGCTTCGGCGTCGCCAATTGAAAAAGGCAGGTGGCGGAAGCGCAATCGGGGGTGGCCGCGTTTTTCCTGGTAGAGAGCCGGCCCGCCCATCCAGCCGGAGAGAAATTCGTGGAGCTTGTCGCGCGACTCGCCGAGATCATCCGGATGCATGTCGCGAATGACGCGTGCCGCCGGATCGCGATCCATCACGTCGTAGAAACGATCCACCAGCCGGCGTACACCGATGTCGCCGCCGATCAGGTCGTAAAGCGTTTCAGGTTCGAACGCCGTCACAGCGACTTGAACACCGAGTAGGCCGCGGCAACGGTACCGGCAACGTCATCCGGCGTATGCGCGGTGGAAACGAAACCGGCTTCAAACGCGGAAGGCGCAAGGTAGATGCCGTGTTCCAGCATGCCGTGGAAAAACCGCTTGAAGCGCTCGACGTCGCACGCCATCACTTCCTTGAACGACGACACACTGGATTGATCGGTGAAGAACAGACCGAACATGCCGCACACCTGGTTGATCACCAGCGGCACGTTTGCACGTTTCGCTGCATCCGCAATGCCGCCGCACAGTTGTTCCGTCAGTGCCTGCAATTCATCGTGGAATCCGGGTGCGCTGACGATGTCCAGCATCGCAATGCCCGCGGCCATCGCAACCGGATTGCCGGACAAGGTGCCGGCCTGGTAGACCGGGCCGAGCGGGGCGAGGTGCGACATGATGTCCTTCCTGCCGCCGAATGCGCCAACCGGCATGCCGCCGCCGATGATCTTGCCGAGCGTGGTGAGGTCGGGCGTGATGCCGTAGCGTTGCTGCGCGCCGCCGCGGCTGACGCGAAAACCCGTCATGACTTCATCGAGGATCAATACCGCGCCGTGCGCGTCGCACATCTCGCGCAGCGTTTCGAGGAAACCCGGTTGCGGCGGAACGCAGTTCATGTTGCCGGCGACCGGCTCGACGATCACGCACGCAATTTCGCCGCCGATTTCGCCAAAGACACTGCGCACCTGCGCGCTGTCGTTGTAATCCAGCGTCAGCGTGTGTTCCGCCGCGCCTTTTGGTACACCGGGTGACGTCGGCACGCCAAGCGTCAGCGCACCGGAACCCGCCTTCACGAGCAGCGCATCGCTGTGTCCGTGATAGCAGCCTTCGAACTTGATGATCTTGTCGCGCGAGGTATAGCCACGCGCAAGGCGTATCGCGGACATGGTGGCTTCGGTGCCGGAGTTGCACATGCGCACCAACTCGATCGACGGCACCAGCTCGCAGACCTTGCGCGCCATGTCGGTTTCGGCCGGCGTCGGCGCGCCAAACGAAAGACCGTTTTCCGCCGCAGCAATGACGGCGGCGCGCACCTTCGGGTGATTATGACCCGCCACCATCGGTCCCCAGGAACCGACGTAATCGATGTAGCGCTTGCCATCCGTGTCCCAGGCGTAGGGGCCGTCGGCGCGCGAAAAGAAAATCGGATCTCCGCCCACCGAGCGGAAGGCGCGGACCGGCGAGTTCACGCCGCCCGGTATGTAGCGCTGCGCTTCGGCGAACAATTGATGCGATGTAGCGGATTTCATGGAAGCTCCTCGGGGTGGGCGACCGGCAGGCGCGGCGCAGCGGGCCCGTATGCTAACCGATGGCTGTTCCCTGCAAAACCGCTGCCGTTCGTCACATTCCCCGGAGTCGCGGTCTTGACAGCCGACTGTCGGCAAACTACTTTGTAATTCAAAGTACTTTCCAACTTGAGGGCGCAATCATGAGCGTGGAAGAGGCAAGAGCCGAACTGGCATACATCCGACGACTGATGGAGGACACCCGCCAGGCGACCTACGTGAGCGGTGGTTATTTCATTGTCTGGGGAATCGTCATCGGCGCCGGCTTGCTGCTGACGTGGCTGCAACTTACCGGCCGCATGCCGATGATGCCCATGCTGAGCTGGACAGCCTGTCTTGCCGTCGGCGGCATCGGGACCTTCTTCCTGGTGCAGGCGGAGCAGCGCCGGCCGGTGGAAACGCCGGCGGGACGATTGATCGGCATGGTCTGGATGTCGGTTGGCATCAGCATGCTGATTGTCTTTTTTGTCGGCACGGGAACGGGCGCGCTCAGCGGCAGCCTGATGCCGGCGATATCCAGCACCTTTGTCGGCACCGCGGTGTTTCTGACCGGCACGCTGGCCGGTCTTGCCTGGGTGCGCAATCTCGCACTCGGCTGGTGGATAGGCGCGGCCGCGATGTTCGCGTGGCCCGGTCTGCATGTGCTGCTGCTGATGGGCGTGATGCTGTTCGTGCTGTATGTCATCCCCGGCGTGATTCTGATTCGCAAGAAGCAACCCTACGGGCGGGCGTGACGTGGCCGGGTCGACGTTCGATCACAACCAGCTCGACGACCTGATCCATTCCCGCATCCGGCTGGCGGTGATGGCAGTGCTGGCGAGCGTGGAACGCGCCGAATTCACGTTCATCCGCGACAAGGTGAACGCGACCGACGGCAACCTGAGCACCCACCTGCGCAAGCTTGAGGACAGCGGTTACGTCGCGATCAGCAAACGTTTTGCCGGGCGCAAACCGGTAACGGACGTTTCGCTGACGGACAAGGGCAGGGAGGCTTTCGATGCGTACATAAAACATCTCGAAGCGTTGCTCGCGGCCGCGAACACGCCGACGGACGAGTAGCCGGTCAATCAATGACAACAGGAGCAACACAATGAACCTGCATCTGATCGGCCGCGCTCTGTACGTCGCCGGCATACTCATTTCGCTCGCCACGTTCATCCTGCACGCACTGCGGGTGAACTGGGGAATTTTCCTGAGCGCAGCGTGTTTCATCGTGGGTTCATTGTTCTTCCCGGGCTGGAAAGGCATGAACGGCGAAGAAGATTGCGCAACAAAAGAGAGCGGCGAATGAATCGCAGCGTGCTGAACGCTGTGTTTATCGGCGGCGCAATCGTCGGCGTGCTTGGCGTCGCCGGATGGGCGGCGGGCATTGCGTGGCCAGGAACTCTGGTCACGCTGGCCACGTTCGGTTTTATTGCCAGCGGGATCGCATTCGGAAAACTTGAATCGCCACGCCGAACGGGGAGTGCCTCATGAACACCTTGGGAACGTTTCATCTGCTGGCGGCGGGACTTGCACTGGGTGCCGGCGCCAGTGTTGCGATCGCGCGCAAGGGCACGTTGCGGCATCGCTGGACCGGGCGCGTCTATCTTTTCGCCATGTTGATGTTGAATGTCTCCGCGCTTGCGCTCTACCGCCTCACCGGAAGTTTCAACCTGTTTCATTTTTTTGCGCTGGTCAGTCTCGCCACCTTGCTGGCCGGTTGGTTGCCCGCGTGGCGCAAACGCGGCGAATGGAAGCCATGGCATGCGCGTTTCATGATGTGGTCATACGCCGGCCTGTTGATGGCGGCGGTCAGCGAGATCGCGACACGGTTGCCATTCGTGCATGGCTGGACGCGTTTCGGCATTGCCGTAGGCGTTGCCACGACGGTCGTCGCGGCGATTTCCGCTTTTTACATTGAGCGAGCGGCACGGCCGCTCGACGGCAGGAAAATCAATCTGGAGAACGTTCAATGAGTGTCGCGACCGCCGAATCCTTTTCAACAACGCGCAGCCTCGATGCGCAACGTACCGAGTTCGCCAGCCGTCCGTTTCTCGCCATGCCCATCGCCGGTACGCTGGCCTGGGTGGTGATTGGCGTGGTCGGCGCGTTCGCGTCCGTTCCGGTTGCCGTATGGACGTTGTACATCTGCACAGGCTCGATTTTCTATCTTGGTATTCTTGTTTCCCGTTTCACCGGTGAGGACCTGCTCGGGCGCACACGCGAGAAAAATGTCTTCGACAGCCTGTTCATGCACAGCGTCGTGATGGCGTGGCTGGTTTTCGCTATTGCGATACCGTTCATGCAATTCGAGCCCACTTCATTGCCGTTGACCGTCGGCATACTCGCGGGGCTGATGTGGATTCCGTTCGGCTGGATCATCCAGCACTGGGTCGGCCTGTTTCACGGCGTGGCGCGCACCGTACTGGTGCTGGCTGCCTGGTATCTGTTCCCGGAGCAGCGTTTCGTGGTGATCCCGGCGGTGATTGTTGCCATATACCTGGTCACGATCGCAGTGCTCGTCCGGCGCTATCGGAAGCTGTCGATCTGACGGGAAGGTTCAGTGTGGGCATTCGGGGCAGGAGCGCCCCGCCGTCGTTGTGAAGAATCACTGCAGAACTGTCGTTGACTCGTGTTATGCGTACGCGAGGAACGCGCGATTGAGTTCACGCGTAGTACCGGTAACATCAGGCGATGCAAACACCGCGGAAATCACCGCGGCCATTGCGGCGCCGGCCTTTACCACTGACCGGATATTGCCTTGATCGATACCGCCGATCGCGCAGGCCGGTATGGCGAGTTCGTCGCGTGCGCGCGTGAAAAGTTCCAGCGGCGCGCGCACGGCATCCGGTTTCACGGGCGAAGCAAACACGCTGCCGAACGCGACGTAGTCCGCGCCCGCCAGTGCGGCTTCCCGTGCAAGCGAGAAACGGTCGTAGCAGGAGATACCGATGATGGCATGTTCGCCGAGCAGGCGGCGCGCCTGCTGAACGGTCATGTCGTCCTGACCGAGATGCACGCCGCTCGCCGCGACCGCTCGCGCCAGGCGCGCGTCGTCATTGACGATGAACAGCGCGCCGTGCGCGCCACACAGTCCGGACAGCAGCATGGCTTCGTCGAAGCGCCGGCGATGATCCGTGGATTTGTCGCGGTACTGCACGATGCGCGCACCGCCTGCCAGCGCTGCGGCAACACTTTGCTCGAGACCGGAACGCGCGCACTGCACGCGATCGGTGACGACGTAGAGGCCATGTAATCGTGGATCGTGATGCATCAACCGTTCAATGCGGAAAGTGACGATTCGGAATGCGCTGTCCGTGACCCAGCTGCCAGCCGTTGGCGAGCGCGGCGAACGTGAAGTGCTGCGCCAGTTCGACCGCCTGCGGTACGAGTTCGCCGCGCGCCAGGTAAGCGGCTATTGCCGAGGCGAGCGTACATCCGGAGCCGTGATGTTGTCCTTCCAGTCTTTCCCATACCCAGTTGTGCCGTTCGCCGTCGCGATTGAACAGGAAATTCTCTACGGCCGGAGTTTCCTCATCGCCGCCCTTTGCCAGGACCCACGTGGTACCGCGGTCGAGCAGCTCCGCGGCGCGCTCGCCGGTGTCGGCGAGATTCGGCGCCAGGCGGCGCAGCTCCAGAGCGTTGGGCGTAAGTACCGTGGTGCGGGGCAGAATGCGTTCACGGTACACCTCGACCAGCTGATCCTCCGCGAGCCGTGCGCCGCCCGCGGCAACCAGCACCGGATCCGTGACCACAGGAATATCCGGAAAGCGCGACAGCAGCTGCGCGACCACGTTGCCGATGTCCGCAGTACCCAGCAGGCCCAGCTTGATGGCCCGCACGGGCAGGTCGTTCAGTACTTTTTCCGCCTGCTCGCGTACGAAATCCGCTGCCACCGGCGCCACGGCATACGCGTTGATGGTGTCCTGCACCGTGAGCGCGGCCAGTACCGGCGCCGGATGACAGCTCAACCGGGTGACAGCCTGGGTATCGGCGGCAATGCCCGCACCGCCGGAAGGATCGTTGCCGGCGATGATCAGGACGACGGGGGGGCGGGAATGCTGTTGCATGCCGGCATCTTATCATCGCGGGTTATCTTGGGTTTGAGAGGTCGGGTTTGACGGGCGCGCTCCCGTTCCGGAAAATGCGCGCTCCCGAACATCAATCGTTGCCGGTGTGAATAATGAAAGCTTATATGTGCGTGATTTGCGGTTTCATCTACGAAGAAGAAAAAGGACACCCGGAAACCGGCGTTGCACCTGGCACCAAGTGGGAAGACGTTCCGCTGAACTGGCAGTGCCCGGATTGCGGAGCGGGTAAGGAAGATTTCGAGATGATCGAAATCTGAGCGAGTGATCAGTGAATAGTAAAAGCAAGAAGCCGGGAACTTTCCCGGCTTTTTCTTTCCAATCACTCGTCACTCGTCACTCGTCACTCGTCACTCGTCACTCGTCACTCGTCACTCGTCACTCTCTCAACCTCATATCCTTCGCTCTGCAACAACTCCACCAGTCCGCCCGCTCCGACAAGGTGCAACGCCCCGACGATGACGAGCGTCTCGCCCGGCCGATCGAGATAGTCCGTCACGGGCTGCAGCCAGTTGCGATTGCGCGCATTCAGCATGGACTCGCGCAGTTCCGGCGCATCGGAAAATTCATCGTCGATGAGTTGTTGCAACGAATCGGTATCGCCGCGCTGCCAGGTTTCCACCAGCCGTTCCATTTCCGCGCGGAACCCGCCGCTGTCCGCTACCGTTTCCAGCAGGAACGTCTTTTGCGTTTCCGCGGGCAGGTTATCGAACAGCGCGAGTTGTTCGCGCGCGGTTTCGAGACCGCCCGTCGACTTGCCGTCATTTGCCGCGCGCACGGCGAAATGCGTGTCGACACCTTCCGTACCGGCAAAGCCGTTGCGCGCCAGATTGAGACCGAACACCTGCAGTGCCGCGAACCAGGGTTCGAAGGGCTGCAGCTGTTCGATGTCCACGCCCATTGCTGCGAGTCCCAGCTGCAATTCGAGAAATTCGTCACTGCTGAACGCGTCCGAGAGCCGGCCATCTTCGTAGCGTCCCAAGGCCATCATCACGCCGGCGATATGCGCGGGCTCGAGCTCCATGGGATCGACCTCGAGGATGATGCGGTCGGCGCTTGCATAGGCGGATTCGATACGATCATCCAGCGGATAATCGCTGCTGCGTAACGCATGCACGGATCCAAGCAGCCAGACGGCGCTGTCTGCATCGCTGATCCGGTACAGCAGCGGCTCGGCTGCAGCGGGTGCTGCCAGCAGCAGCACAAGAAACCATCCGATATGGCGCATGTCGCGTTACTCCTTGTTAATCCAGCGTGCCGGCGAGTTTGGCGAGGAAGGCAGTCTTCGCGGACAGCTCCAGCGAACTGGTCCACTTGTACGCAAGATTCAGCGACTCGCCCTGTGCGTACACGCCATGGCCGCGGTAAACGGTGATGCGGTGATCGCGCAACACGTTCGAAATCAGTTCGGCGGAGCGCGGCACGTAATCTTCGTAGGGCGCGTCGATGACGGGCACGCGCGGAAAATAATAAAGACCTTCGAAGTCGGCGGGCACGAAGTCCTCGCCGCGCAGCGTAAGCGCCACCGTGTGTGCGCCATGGCTGTGCAGCATCGCGCGTGCCGCCGGATTCTTCTGGTAAACCATGACATGCAGCCGGCCGTCCAGCGATGCGCCGTCGCCGACGGTGCCATCGATGTTGCAGCGGACGAGATCATCTGCCTGCACGGTGTCCGCGCAACAACCGGTCGGCGTCACCCACACGGTATCGCCGTCGCGCACGGATGCATTGCCGCTGTGCGAATCATTGAGACCATGCTCGCGCAAAAGCCGGTAATATCTGACAAGTTCTTCGCGAACGTTCATGACCATCGGAAAAAATTCGTTACAGGGGAAACGCATGTTAACCATCCGACGTTCCGCCGGCTACTGCGCGCTGGCCTGCATCGCATTATCGACCGTCTTTCTTGGTGGCTGTTCCGCGCGCCCGGTACTGCACGAGTTCCCGCCGGCACTGGAACCTGCGGCGCGTGGTGGCGCTGCCGTGACGTACACGCTGCGCGAACACGAAACGGACGAAGGGAACTGGGAATTGCGTGGCGGGCAGGGCGACCTGGTCGGCGAATTCCACTGGAAACCGGCGTTCCGCACGATCGAGGAGGGCGGTGCACCGGATCGCAGCGAGGATTTCCGGCGCGACGATCTCTTTCAGGACGGCGTCAACCGCACCGACTACATCTTCCGGCTGGCAGCAACGAGCGGCAGTCTTGAACGCTCGACCCTCACGGGAACGGCGCCGCCGCGCGTGACGGTGTTTTCGGCGTCAACCGGCCAGCGCGTGGGCGAACTGGAAATGCGCATCGGTTACGACATGCGCTTCGAAGGCGACTGGAACGGCCGCCAGATCCTGTGGCGGGTCGAGCTGGCGCCGGGGCACGAGATCGAGCGGGAGACGAACGACGGCAGGATCCTCGACACCTATCCTGCGGCACAGCTGTATCAGTGGAGCGGCGGATCGAACGCGGGGCTGACGGTTTTTGGCGGTCGTGAGGTTGGCGGCGAGCCGCCGGAATTCCTGGCGCCGATCTTCGACGTGCAGGCGGGACGGCCGCTGACGCGTCGCGAACTTGGCGATGCGATGACGATGCTGTTCGCAATACGCGCCGTTCAGGAAGCGGCGGTACTGGTGAACGCCGCAAGTGACAGGTAACAAGTGGAAAGCAACGAGTAGAAAGCGGGACGAAGTCCGGCTTTCTTACTGATCACTTCTCCGAGGCCCACTCCACGCCCGTATCCAGCGTTCCGTCATCCTTGAGTTCGATCCAGCGATAGGCGGGCGGCTGGTCCGATTCGGTGAAGGTCGCGGTCCCCGGCTCGAACTGTCGTCCGGTCGACGGCGTGCCGAAATAGCGCACGCCGTTTTCCTCGCTCTGCCATTCCTGGTGCGCGTGCCCGAATATGCAGGCGCGCACGCCGAGGTGCGTCAGCAAGGCACGGAATTCCCGCGCATCGTGCAAGCCCAGCGGATCGAGCCATGCGCTGCCGAGTGTTACCGGTGGATGATGCAGGGCGACCAGCAGGTGCCGTGCGCCGCGCGTTGCGGCGGCGTCTTCCAGCAGATTCCTCATCTCCGCAGAAATCTCGCCGTGCACAGCGCGGACGACTTGCGAGTCCAGTGCGACGACGCGCCACGATTCAAGATCGAGGATGTTGTCCGCGGCCAGCGGTACGTTGTTGAACGCGGCACGCAGCGCTGCGGCATCGTCATGGTTGCCGGGAACGGCGAGTACCGGAGTTTCCCAGCGAGTCGCAATGGCAGCGAGTCGCGCGTAGCTATTGTCGAATTCGTCATTGGCGAGATCGCCGGTCAGCAGTATCGCGTCCGCCGGCCAGTGATGCCGGCGTGCATGATAGAGTGTTTCGTCGAAGCAGCGCTGCGGCACGACGCCGCGCACGACCGCAGCCGGGTCGTCGCGCAAATGCATGTCGGTGAATTGCAGCAGCTTCGGCATGGTGACTCCGTTTGTGAATCCAATTCGAGGAAATGCAATGTCGCGTGCAACTCTCAATCTCACACCCGCATTGTACGAGTATCTGCAAAGGGTTTCCGTCCGGGAAGACGCTATTCTCGCCAGGCTGCGCGAGGAAACCGCATCCATGCCCCAGGCGAACATGCAGATCGGTCCCGAGCAGGGGCAGTTCATGGCCTTGCTGGCGAAGCTGACCGGCGCAAAGCGCTGTATCGAGGTTGGCGTGTTCACCGGCTACAGCAGCCTGTGTGTTGCGCGTGCGATGCCTGCCGACGGGCGGCTGTTCGCCTGCGATATCAGTGAGGAATGGACGAATATTGCGAAGCGCTACTGGGAGGAGGCCGGCGTCGCCGATCGGATCGAACTGAAGATCGGGCCAGCTGTGCAGACACTGGAAGCGATGCTGAAAGGCGGCAACAAGGCGGTGTGCGATTTCGCGTTCATCGACGCCGACAAGACCGGTTACCGCGATTACTACGAACTGTGCCTCGGGTTGTTGCGTCCGGGAGGATTGATCGCCATCGACAACACGTTGTGGGGCGGTGCCGTTGCAGATCCCGCGGACAACGAAAAGGACACGCTTGCCCTGCGCGAGTTGAATGAATTCCTGCACGCGGATGAACGCGTGGATATCAGCCTCGTGCCGGTCGGCGACGGCCTGACCCTGGCGAGAAAACGCGAATGAAAATGTCGCAGGGCGACGTTCTGTTTCGAGTTGAGTGGAATTCGCGGTCTCCGACCGTGAAGGTCACGATAGCTATGTCAATCGGTGACGAATAAGAAAGCCCCGAATTGCCGGGGCTTTCTCGCATACGATGCTTCAGTTCAGCGTCTCGCGAATGAAGGTTTTCAGATCGCCGTTCAACGCCTGCAACGACTCCGGATTCAGGTACATCATGTGCCCTGCACGGTAATACGCCATTTTGACGTTGCTACGCAGTGACGGCTCCAGCCCGAGGTGGTCCATCGTGTATTCCGTCGCAAAGAACGGCGTCGCAAGATCGTAGTAACCATTTGCAACGAATACCTGCAGGTGCGTGTTCGCGCTCATGACGCTGCGCAGGTTTTCGGCAACGTTCACGTACCCGGCTCGTCCGCCGATCTGCCAGTCCCACTGCTGGTTGACCTTGCCGCTGAGAATTTCATATTCGTCATCCGTTTCGAAACCGAGTTCGCCGCGCACGTACGCGTTCAGCGCCGCCGTGTACGGACCGACGATCGCGGTGTAGCTCGAATCGTGTTCGATGCCTTCGCCGGCCGCGTCACGGTCGATGCCGAGGTAGCGCGAATCCAGCCGGCCGACCGTGCGGCGCTGATCGCGCAACAGTTCCTTCACGAAACGGAAGATGTTGACGCGCAGGTTCGCGGCCATGATGAACTCGCTGTCGAGGCCGGTGTACGCGGCGAGTTTCTCCGCAACGGCGGCAGCGCGTTCCGGCGCGAGTGCGTCACCCTGCATCAGCGCGCTCGCATAGTCCGTTTTCGCGAACTCGCGGACTTCGTCGAGAAACGCTTCGAGGTTCTCCGGACGATCGGCCAGCGCCTTGTGATACCACGCGGTAGCCGCATAGGTCGGAAGGAAAGTGATGTAGGGCAGGTCGTTGCCGGTTTCGAAGCGCGCCGTCTGGAAGTTCAGGATGGACGAGATGAGCATCACGCCGTTCATGAACATGCCACGGTTGTGCAGTTCGCTGACGACGGCGGCTGCGCGCGTCGTGCCGTAGGATTCGCCGGCAAGGAATTTCGGCGAGTTCCAGCGCTGGTTGCGCGTCGTCCACAGGCGGATGAAATCCGCGACCGCCTTGCGATCGGCTTCGACGCCGAAGAACTCCTTCGCTTCCGTTTCGCCCAGTGCTTTCGAATATCCGGTGCCGACAGGATCAATGAACACCAGGTCGGTGACATCCAGCAGGCTATGCACGTTGTCGGTCAGCCGGTATGGCGCCGCAGCGGGCTGCACGGCATCGGCGATATCAATCCGCCGCGGACCGAAGGTGCCGAGATGCAGCCACACTGATGACGAGCCGGGCCCGCCATTGAACGTGAATGTGACGGGACGCCGGGACCGGTCACGTACGCCGTCACGCGTGTAGGCGACATAGAAGAAACTGCCGGCGGGCTTGCCTTTCGCGTTTTCGATGATGAGGGTACCGGCCGTCGCCGTGTACTCGACGGTTTCGCCGCCGATGCGCACACGGTGTTGTGTCGTGCTGGTCTTTTCGGTAACCGGCTCGATTGGCGTTTTGCCGGCGTTATGGTCTTCGGTCCGGTCTGCGGCCTTGCCTTCTGCGGCGCCCAGCGGCGCAACAACCAGCAGGGCAATCAGTGCCAGCAGCGATATGAAGTGCTTCTGCATGCGATCTCCGTTGATTCCGTTGTTGAATGCTTCCCTTGTGACCCTGCGAAGCGGCGACGGTTCACATAAAAAAAGCCCCCGCAGAGCGGGGGCGAATTCAGCCATCATGAGAGTCGTACGGAAATCAGAAGCCTGCGCGTATGCCCAGCGTGAAATTCCTGCCGGGCAGCGGTGCGAGATCCTTCAGGAACGAGGTGTGGCGACGGGCTTCTTCATCAAGCAGGTTGGAAGCGCGCAGGAAAAAATTCCAGTCGACGTGCGGTGTGAAGACACGGTAGCCGATCGAGGCATCGAGCATGGTGTAGCCCTCGGTGGGCAGTTCGAACGCCGCGAGCTTGTCCTGGTCGTCATAGCGGATCGCCTGCACGCCGGCCGTCCACTTCAATCCCGTGAAATCCAGCCCGACGCCGACACGCAGCGGCGGAATGCGCGGCAGGTCGCCGCCATCCACCAGCGTGCCGCGCGTGTAGTCGCTGAACAGGCGCAGGTCAAGGTCGTTGCCGTTTCCTTCGAGCAACGGAAAGATGATTTCCGCTTCGTAACCCTTCAGTACGGCATCCGCCTGTGTGTACGTAGCCACCGGCAGTTCTTCCAATTCCGTGCCGCTATCCTGCAGGTAGATGAAATCGTTCACGCGGTTGTAGAACAGGTTCACGGTCCAGTTCAGGCCGTCGCCGGCCTTGCGCCAGGTGAGATCGAGATTGTTGGCCGTTTCGGTATCGAGATCCGGGTTGCCGATTTCGTATTGCAGGCTCGCCAGATGCGGGCCGTTGGAATAGCGTTCCTCGATATCGGGCATGCGTTGCGCGCGCGTCACGTTGATGCCCAGGGATTGCGCATCGCCAAGCTTGCGGACGAGGCCGCCTGAAGTGCTGAACGCGGTGTCCGACTGACCGGCGAACCCGGTTGCATTCTGGTCCTGGTTCTCGACGCGTCCGCCCAGTTCGATACGCCACGCAGCGAACTCGCGTTCCTCCACCAGGAATACGCCGACACCCTGCGATTCGGTTGGCGGCACGTAGGCTTCCTCGCCTACGGCGGAAAAGTCACGATCGCGCACCTGGATGCCGAACGCGCCGCGCCAGTCGGCCAGCGGCGCGTGAACCATTTCGAGGCGCCCGTCGAACTCCTTGTTGGTGAACGTGGTGGCAACTGCGCCTTCTTCGATTTCCTGGTGTTGGTAGTCGTTGTATCCGGCGCGGAATTTCAACGTTTCGATTCCGGCGAACGGATCATCGCGCTTGCCTTTGAAATCGTAACGCGTCTGCTTGAGATCGATGCGAACGCCTTCTTCGCCTTCATGCTCAGCACCTTCCTCTTCCGTTTCCTCGTGAGCGTGTCCGGGAACGCCGTAATTCGAGTCATACGTGCTCACGGCTGCGCCGAAGAAACCCTTCTCGCCGATCCACGAGCCGCCGATGGCGCCACCGCGGGTTTCCACGTCGCTGTTTTCGAGTATGCCGAAGGCTTCTTCCTCTTCTTCTTCTTCTTCATGGCCTTCGGCTTCATGCAGGATTTCGCTTTCGGCGGCACCGGGAATCTCCGCTTCACCGGTGTCGCGCGTAAACGCATCGACGTGCCACGCGAATCGTTCGCCGCCGCCATCGAAACGCGCGACAAAGCTGCGTTCATTCGCCGCGGTGTCGCCACGTGTTTCGATGGCACCCGATACCGGCGTGTACGGCGACTCTTCCGGAATGCGGCTGTCCGTCATGTTGATCACGCCGCCGAATGCGCCGTTGCCATACAGCAATGTCGCCGGACCCTTCACGATCTCGACGCTGTCGATCAGCAGCGGTTCGATGGCGACGGCGTGGTCGGGACTCAGCGCGGATACGTCCATCGATCCGATGCCATCCTGCTGCACGCGGACGCGATTGCCTGTAAGGCCACGAATCACGGGACGGCCGGACGCGGGGCCGAAATACGTCGAGGTGACGCCGAGCTGCGAGGACAGCGTTTCGCCGATGGATGCCTGCGAGAGAATGTCGAGATCGTCGCCGCTGATGATGTCGATGGGTTGCGACAATTCGAGAGCCGAACGGCCGAACGCGCTGGCGGAGACTTCCACGCGCTGCAGTTGCGCGGCCATCACGATATTGAGCGTGACCAGATCGCGCTCGTCGATCACGACACGTCGGGTCTCGCGATCACCACCGGTCTCGATCAACACCGTGTACTCGCCAGGCTTCAGGTCTTCGAAATGAAAATGGCCGCGCGCGTCGCTGGTTGTTGTGCGTTCCGTGTCGGCGAGCGTCACGCTGGCGCCGGCCTGCGGCATGCCGCCGACGGCGATTATTCGTCCTTCGAGATCGCCTGCCATGACGGACGTCGTGAGCGATACGAAGCCGGCCGTTGCCAGCAGCGATTGAAATCTAGAAAAATGCATGAGACTTCCTCTTGTCCTGATTCACAGGCTGTCTCCGCATCGCGCGGAAACAGCAGGTTTTGCTTGCATGTGAATTACGCGCGAACGCGTCAGGCGAGAGGGGGTGCGCGGGAACGGAAGTAAGCCGGTGGCTCCGCATCGACGGCCACCGGTTTGCGGCCTTCCGGTTGCGCATACCGGCCGGTGTCGATGGCGGGAATCTGCGCGCCTGCCGGGACGGCTGACTGGCGCTCGAACTGGTGCAGCAGCTGGCAGCCGTCCTTGACGGCATGATCGATCTCACCGAAGGCATGCGCTGTGACCAGTGCGTTCGACAACAGCAACAGCGCTGCGATCAGCAGCGCGTAGCGTTTTTGTCGAACCAGCCGGTCAAGGTGCATGTCGGATCCTGTTGTCTTCGGATACAGCCCGCGCTTTTTGCCATGAGAGGGGCGGGAACGCAATCTGCAAACGCTTTGAGTGCCGGATCGGCATCAAGTTCCCGGGAATTCCTGCAATCGACGGCCGAGAGCGTTTCCATAGGCGAGGATTGCCGGCGCCTGGAAGAGCAGGATGGTGGCGTCATACGCCGGCAGGGCCAGACGCCGGCGCGGCAGGCGCTCGGCGATTGCCGTACCGGCAATGTGGCCGCCCACGCCGAACACGAGCAACGCAGACAGTGTCGCGAGGTCCGGCCAGTAACTGGCGGATGGCAGGTCCAGGGCGAGTGTCAGCGGCAGGAAAAGCAGCGCCGCGAGCGCCATGCCCTGCAATGGCAGCACCAGCGCGGAGAGCCTGCCGGCAAGCGGCAGCAGCGAGGCGAGCAGTGGCAGCATGAAAAGCACGTTCAGCGCGCGGCCGAACCAGTCGAAATCCAGCAACACGGCGAGCGGCGGTGCGCTTTCCAGGCCGTACAGCGTGGGATAGCTGCCGAGCACGAACCCGATCAGCGCGGGCAGGCGCAGCGCAGGCAGATAGATGTGTTCCGCCAGCCAGTCGTCAAGTCGCGAGTCCCGAAGCCGGTCGATCAGCAGGATTTCGCCCGCGATACCGGCTGTGGCAAGAACGAGGAATACGAACAGGCCTTCAAGCATGCGGCGATGATGCGACGAACAAGTGACGGGTGACAAGTTGCAGGTGACAAGAGCAGTGAACAGAAAAAAGGCGCCCGAAGGCGCCTTTTTTTGGGACATGTCAGGCGGTCAATAACAGGCGGTCAATAACGATAGTGATCCGGCTTGAAAGGACCGGTATCGGAAACGCCGATGTAATCGGCCTGTTCCTTGCTGAGCCTGGTCAGCGTCGCGCCGATCTTCTTCAGATGCAGTTCCGCAACCTTTTCGTCCAGCTGCTTCGGCAGCACGTAGACCTTGTTCTCGTACTTGCCGTCGTTGTTGAACAGTTCCATCTGCGCGAGCACCTGGTTGGTGAACGAGTTCGACATCACGAACGACGGGTGGCCGGTCGCGCAGCCGAGGTTCACGAGACGGCCGCGGGCGAGCAGGATGATCTTTTTGCCATCCTTGAAGATGACGTGATCGACCTGTTCCTTGATGTTGTCCCACTCGCATTTTTCTTCGAGGCCGGCAACGTCGATTTCGTTATCGAAGTGACCGATGTTGCAGACGATGGCCTGGTCTTTCATCTTCGCCATGTGATCGAAGCTGATCACGTGGTAGTTGCCGGTGGCGGTCACGAAGATGTCGCCCTTGTCACAGGCATCGTCCATGGTCACGACGCGGTAACCTTCCATCGCCGCCTGCAACGCGCAGATCGGATCGATTTCCGTCACCCACACCTGTGCACCCAGGCCACGCAACGACTGCGCGCAACCCTTGCCGACGTCGCCATAACCCGCGATGACCGCGATCTTGCCCGCAATCATCACATCGGTTGCGCGCTTGATGCCGTCGACCAGCGATTCACGGCAACCGTACAGGTTGTCGAACTTCGACTTGGTGACCGAATCGTTTACGTTGATGGCAGGGAAGGGCAACGTGCCGTTCTTCTGCATCTGGTACAGGCGATGTACACCTGTCGTGGTTTCTTCCGTCACGCCCTTGATGGCCTTTGCGCGCTCACTGTAAAAGCCGGGCCTGGAAGCCAGGCGCTTCTTGATCGACGCGAACAGGAATTGCTCTTCCTCGTTTTTCGGGTTGGCAATGACCGACGGGTCCTTCTCGGCTTTCGCGCCGAGAATCACAGCCATCGTTGCATCGCCGCCGTCGTCGAGAATCATGTTCGGTGCGCCGCCATCGCCCCATTCAAGGATGCGATGCGTGTATTTCCAGTACTCTTCCAGCGTCTCGCCCTTGTAGGCGAATACCGGCGTGCCGCTTGCGGCAATCGCAGCGGCCGCATGATCCTGCGTCGAGTAGATATTGCACGACGCCCAGCGTACGTCGGCGCCGAGTGCCTTCAGCGTTTCGATCAGCACCGCGGTCTGAATGGTCATGTGCAGGGAACCTGCGACGCGCGCACCTTTCAACGGCTGGCTTTTCGAAAATTCTTCGCGCGTCGCCATCAGGCCGGGCATCTCGGTTTCAGCGATGCTGATTTCCTTGCGGCCCCAGCCGGCGAGGTTGATGTCCTTGACGATGTAATCGGTGAAGTTCTTGTCTGTTACGGCGTTCATTTCTCACAACTCCGGAAATGTAACGAGCGCGGTTCCTTTAGAAGGATCATCTCTTCGAGCCTGGCGAAAAAATTTCGTCGCAACGCTCCTCGAAAAGAAGGGCGCGTCATCGACCGATGACGCGCCGGTTCAAACTGTTTAACTCGCGACCTTCACGCCGGCCGCTTCCTGCAATACGGCAGCGCGGTCGATTTTTTCCCAGCTGAAATCCGCTTCTTCGCGACCAAAGTGACCGTAGGTCGAGGTCTGGCGATAGATCGGACGCACCAGGTCGAGCATCTGCAGGATGCCGTACGGGCGCAGGTCGAAGTGCTCGCGCACCAGTGTTTCGAGCGTCTCGTTCGGAACGCGTCCGGTGCCGAAGGTTTCAACGGAAATGGATGTCGGTTCGGCAACGCCGATCGCGTAGCTCACCTGGATTTCGCATTTCTCGGCGAGACCGGCCGCAACAATATTCTTTGCGACGTAACGGCACGCGTACGCCGCGGAACGGTCCACCTTCGACGGATCCTTGCCCGAGAACGCACCGCCGCCGTGACGTGCCATGCCGCCGTAGGTATCGACAATAATCTTGCGCCCCGTCAGGCCGGCATCGCCGACGGGACCGCCGACCACGAACTTGCCCGTGGGATTGATGAAATATTTCGTGTCCTTCGACAGCCAGGCAGCGGGAATCACGGGCTTGATGATTTCCTCCATCACCGCTTCTTGCAGCATTTTCTGATCGACACCCGGTGCGTGTTGTGTCGAGAGCACGACGGCATCGACTGCCGCTGCCTTGCCGTCGACATAACGGAATGTCACCTGGGACTTGGCGTCCGGACGCAGCCATTTCAATGAACCAGCTTTGCGCACTTCGCTCTGCTTTTTCACCAGGCGGTGCGCGTAGGTGATCGGTGCAGGCATCAGTACGTCGGTTTCGTTCGAGGCATAACCGAACATCAGGCCCTGGTCGCCGGCGCCCTGTTCTTCCGGGCTGGCGCGGTCCACACCCATGGCGATATCCGGCGACTGCTTGCCGATCGCGTTCAGCACAGCGCAGGTTTCCCAGTCGAAACCCATTTCCGAGGTGTAGCCGATATCGCGGATGACATTGCGCACCAGGTCTTCGAGGTCCACCCACGCTTTCGTCGAGATCTCGCCGGCGACAATGACCATGCCGGTCTTCACCAGCGTTTCGCACGCCACGCGCGCGGTCTTGTCCTGCGCGAGGATCGCGTCGAGCACGGCATCCGAAATCTGGTCCGCCATCTTGTCCGGATGGCCTTCCGACACCGACTCCGAAGTGAACAGGTAATTCTTTGACATGTATCCGTTCCTGAACGTGGCCCCATGAAAATGACCCCCTGTTGCGCACGTTGGAGCAGGGGCCGGCAAAGACCGCGCATTTTACCCGGGTTTGGCGGGGGATTCGATAACATGTGCGCGATAGGCGCAAAGACAGGCACATAGGATGAAGCGCAGGGCCTGCCACTCTGATGCAGGCTCGCTGGGTTGCATGTGGCAAGCGACCCCCGGGAGCCTGAGCGACTACTGCCCGAGTGATGGAAGGCGGGGAGCAGTCTCGAGGCTATGTAAAAACCAGCGCCGTTCGATGGCACCGCGAATCGGCCAATGATTGATCGCCGGAAGGTTGAAATGAATGGAGCGGTGGCATATGCCACCGCTCCATTTGTTTTCGGGGTTCGATGTGTACCGGAGGGCGTCGTCTGAGCGAGATTCGCCGTCCCGATTCTGTCAATTCATCACGTGCCCGCCGGCGGATTCTTCAGCTCCGCGGAGAACCGGTTGATGAACCGCGTGGTCGCCTTGTCAGTCGTGCTTGCAACGATTGACGTGAACTTGTCATCCATGACCACGGAACCGGAAACCATCGCGACAGTCTGGTCTGATTCGGTGGACTCGCTGGTGGACGCTATTTCCCGCCCCGTACGATCCGCGATCAGGATGTCGTGATTTACGACAGCCTTGGCCGTACCGCCGAGGTTGAATCCGCCAATGCCGAAACCGGTGGAGGTCTCGTAACCGACATCCAGGTGAACAGCGATCGCGGCATCCGCGTTACAAAGTTTCGCGTACCTGCCCAGGTCCGCCAGTTCCTGCTGGCGCATTTCCGCCGTGGGATGGAATTTGAACGGGATCAAATCGGTATGCGAGACGAACGTGTTAAAGCCAAACATCTTCTGATGCTGGTCGGCGAATTGTTGCCGGCTGCGCTTTTCGGCGACCAGATTCGCAGGCTGCGACGCTTTTCTGATATCGACGACTGTCCACTCGCCCCAGCGGGTCAAGCTGGCCAGATAGTCGTCGTAAGCCTGAGCTGAAATCTTCTCCATGACGGTTTTGTTCTTGGCCATGCCTTGAACAAATGCAGCGTCATTGACGCTTCCAAGAACACCGCGTTCGGACGTGGTTGGCCCCGGGTTGGTTGTTACGGCCACTATGCATACGCTTCGTACATCCTGCGCCTGCGGAAAATTAAGCGCGGTTCTTGGAGTGGATGTAACGGCGCAAGCCGATACCGTCAGCAGAGAAAGAAATGCGAGCAAATGTTTCATGGCGTCTCCAGTCAGGGTTTCAGGTCGGAGAGGAGCCTACGCAGCGCGCAAGTCGAGACAATCAGGAAACTGCTTGGAACAATGAGGAAATTGCTTATATGCCCTGAAACTTCTGGTTAAGGAAAGCGGAGGTCAAAGGGGCTGGTACGGCGACGTTTTGACAGCGGTATCCGTTGCGCAGGCCTCGGCACTCGCGCAGCCACAGATATAATAAGTTTCACGCGCACGGCAGGAATTACGGAGGAGCAACGATCTGCGGGCGACGTTCGCGGTGGATCAGATACAGGCCGCTTCCGACAATAACCGCAGCGCCCGCGAATACGATCGGTCCCGGCAACTCGCCCCAGATCGCAAGATCCAGCAGCACGCCCCAGAACAGCGACGAGTATTCGAAAGGAGCAATCACGGAAACGGGTGCGCGTTTGAACGCTTCGGTAATGAACACCTGCCCGGCTGCACCCGAAATGCCCATGACGATCAGCCAGCCGGCGTCGCCGCCCTGCACGGACTGCCAGTTCGGCAGCGCCAGCGCACCGGCGCCGACGGCCAGCATCGCCGTGAACCAGAACGTCATCGCCGCGGTGGAGTCCGTGCGACCGAGAATCCGTACGCTGATCGCGTTCAGCGCATAACAGGTCGCGCCGATCAGCGCGGCCAGCGCGCTCAGGCCCACCGCGGTGAATCCTGGGCGGAGAATGATCAGCACGCCGCCGAAACCGACTGCAATTGCCGTCCAGCGCTGCCAGTCGACGAACTCCTTCAGCAACGGCACGGACAGCGCGGTGATCAGCAGTGGCGCGATGAAGAACAGCGCATAGGTTTCCGACAGCGGCATTCTGCTCAGTGCGTAGACGAAACTGGTGAGCATGAGAATTGCGAGAACGGCGCGCGCAAAATGCCAGCGCCAGCGAACGCGGAACAGCGTGGCAAAGCCGCGCTCGCGCCAGTACACCCAGGCGATGACGAACGGCAGCGACACCAGGCCGCGCAGCGCGGCCACTTGCAGCGGCGGGTAATGCCCTGCGAGCTGCTTCATGGTTGCGTCCATCACGGAGAGCACGGCCATGGCTAGCAGCATAAGAACGATGCCGTGCAGGTTATCGCTGCGCATGAGGTCTCCTGCCGCAGGAATGGTTGGGCGAAACGGCGCGTATCTTAAATGAGTTTCGGTATTGCTCGCCTGCGCTGCGGCATTTTCACTGAGCGGTGTGCGCAAGCCATTGTTTTTCAAGGACGACCAGCAAGTGCCGGCGTTGCCGGGGGTTGCCCGGGAAGTGCGGATCAGCGAAAATGCGCGGCTTCAACGGCCCCACGATGGCCCCGTGACCGGGGTCAAGCCCGAACGCCCGGAGCCGGCGTGAGAATCCGGTTCCCCGCCGGTCATCTTCACGGCGGCAGAACGGTGGAATCGCAGGCTCGACGCGGCCAAATCACACAGCTGGGAGCAAAGATGCCCTCTCGACGCGAGCTTGCCAACGCCATCCGCGCGTTGTCGATGGACGCCGTACAACAGGCGAATTCCGGTCATCCCGGCGCCCCGATGGGCATGGCGGACATCGCCGAAGTCCTCTGGAACGAAACCCTGAAACACAATCCTGCGAATCCGCACTGGCCGGATCGCGACCGTTTCGTGCTCTCCAACGGGCACGGCTCGATGCTCGTCTACTCGCTGCTGCATCTCACCGGCTACGACGTTTCGATCAATGACCTGAAGCGTTTCCGCCAGCTGCATTCAAAGACACCGGGACATCCGGAGCTGGGTGATACACCGGGTGTGGAAACGACCACCGGTCCGCTCGGCCAGGGCCTGACGAATGCCGTGGGCATGGCGCTCGCCGAGAAGGTGCTTGCCGCGCAGTTCAACAAACCGGGTCACGAGATCGTCGACCACCATACGTACACGTTCATGGGCGATGGCTGCCTGATGGAAGGCATCTCGCACGAAGCCTGCTCGCTCGCCGGCGTGCTGGGTCTCGGCAAGCTGATCGGTTTCTACGATGACAACGGCATTTCCATCGACGGCGAAGTCGCCGGCTGGTTCCGCGACGACACGCCGAAGCGTTTCGAAGCCTATGGCTGGCACGTGGTCCGCGCTGTCGATGGCCACGATGCCGAAGCCGTGAGAAAGGCGCTGGATGAAGCGCGTCAGGTCACCAACAAGCCGTCGCTGATCTGCTGCAAGACGGTCATCGGTTTCGGTTCGCCGAACAAGGCCGGCACGGAAGCCGTACACGGTGCGGCACTGGGCGAAGACGAATGCCTCGCGGTGCGCGATCACCTGGGCTGGCCGCATGAAGCGTTCGTGGTGCCGGACGATATCTACCGGGGCTGGGATGCGCGCGAGAAGGGACAGAAACTCGAAGACGAATGGGATGCGCGCTTCGCGTCCTATGAAGATGAGTACCCTGAACTCGCCGCGGAGTTCCGCCGCCGCATGGCAGGCGCGTTGCCGGAGGACTGGGCCAGCAAGAGCGATGCAATGATCAAGGCCATGCACGAAGGCAAGGCTGTGATCGCGACGCGCAAGGCCTCGCAGAACGTGCTCGATATCATCGGCCCGGTGCTGCCGGAGTTCGTCGGCGGTTCCGCGGATCTGACCGGATCGAACAACACCTTTTTCAAGGGCAGCCAGGCGATCACGCGTGAAGACGCCACCGGCAATTATGTTTTCTACGGCGTGCGCGAATTCGCGATGGCCGCGATGATGAACGGCCTTGCGTTGCACGGCGGATTCATTCCGTACGGCGGCACATTCCTCGTGTTCTCCGATTACATGCGCAACGCGATCCGCATGGCGTCGCTGATGAAGCAGGGCACCATCTTCGTGCTGACACACGATTCCATCGGTCTCGGCGAAGACGGCCCGACGCATCAGCCTGTCGAGCATCTCGCATCGCTGCGGATGATTCCGGGCATGTCCGTATGGCGTCCGTGCGACACCGTCGAAACGGCGGTGGCGTGGAAAGCCGCAGTCGAACGCCGCGACGGACCGACGGTGCTCGCACTGACGCGCCAGAACCTGCCGCACCAGGAACGCAGCGAACAGCAGGTCAGCGACATCGCGCGCGGCGGTTACGTGCTGCGCGACGGCGAGGGCGGCGGCGAACCGGAAGTCATTCTCATCGCGACGGGCTCTGAAGTGTCGCTTGCCACGCAGGCAGCCGAAAAGCTTGCGGCAGACGGCGTGAAAGCGCGCGTCGTATCCATGCCGAACACGAATGTCTTCGAAGCGCAGGATGCCGCTTACATCGAGCGTGTCCTGCCGAAGAACGTCACGGCGCGCGTGGTGATCGAAGCCGGCGTGTCCGATGCTTGGTATCGCTGGGCCGGCTTGCAAGGCCGTTTCGTGTGCATGGACCGTTTCGGTGCATCCGCACCTGCGAAGCAGGCTTTCGAATATTTCGGGTTTACGGTGGACAACGTGGTGAAGGCGGCGCGTGACAGCATCGCGAACAAATGATTTTTCATTGTTTTTTCTGAACAGATAACCGGACAGGGAGAAAGACCATGGCGATCAAGGTAGCGATCAACGGCTACGGCCGCATTGGCCGCAACGTGCTGCGCGCGCTGTACGAATCGAAGCGCAACAAGGAAATCAAGATCGTTGCGATCAACGATCTTGGTGATGCGAACACCAATGCGCACCTGACACGCTTTGACACCGCACACGGCCGTTTCCCCGGCGAAGTGAGCGTTGACGGTGATCACATGATCGTCAACGGCGACAGGATTCGCGTGTTCGCGGAACGCGATCCGGCAAAGCTGCCATGGGGCGATCTCGGCGTGGACGTCGTGCTGGAATGCACCGGCCTGTTCGCCAGCAAGGAAAAGGCGTCCGCGCACCTCAAGGGCGGCGCGAAGAAAGTCGTGATCTCCGCACCAGGTGGCAATGACGTGGACGCGACTATTGTCTACGGCGTGAACCACGGCGTGCTGAAGGCGTCCGATACCGTCATCTCGAATGCATCGTGCACGACCAATTGCCTGGTGCCGCTGGTCAAGCCCTTGCACGATGCCATCGGTATCGAGCAGGGTCTGATGACGACGATTCATGCCTACACCAACGACCAGGTGTTGACGGACGTTTTCCACAAGGATCTGCGCCGCGCGCGTTCCGCGACCATGTCGATGATTCCGACGTCCACCGGCGCGGCCAAGGCGGTGGGCCTCGTGATGCCGGAACTGAACGGCAAGCTCGACGGCTATTCCATGCGTGTGCCGACCATCAACGTGTCCGTTGTCGATCTCGTGTTCACCGCGAAGCGCGATACCAGCATCGACGAAGTGCACGAGATCATCAGGAAGGCATCGCAGGGCTCGTTGAAGGGCGTCCTCGATTACAGCGACGAGCCGCTCGTGTCCGTCGACTACAATCACAATCCGGCATCCAGCACGTACGACGCGTCGTTGACCAAGGTTATCGGCCGTCTTGTGAAAGTCTGTGCGTGGTATGACAACGAGTGGGGTTTCAGCAATCGGATGCTGGATACGACGATCGCCTTGCATAACGCACGCTGAAGCGCGTCTTTTGCGTCAGGGCGTTGTTGCGGCATGTTTCTCGCTGTTCATTACCAACCTCGGTAACCGCGCAGCTCGAAACGCACCGCGCCTAGCCCCGACGCAAAATCCGCAGCTTCATCGAAGTCGTCGTGAACCTTGACGAATCCGCTGTTTGGCGGATTCTTCTTTTGAAGAAAACGGATTCGAGAACATGAACATCATCAAGATGACCGACCTGAATCTGAAGGGAAAACGCGTCCTGATACGCGAAGACCTCAATGTGCCGACAGCGGACGGCAAGGTGACATCGGATGTACGCATTCGTGCGTCGCTGCCGACCATCAAGCACGCGATGGACAAGGGCGCGAAGGTGATGCTCATGTCGCACCTCGGCCGGCCGGAAGAGGGCGTGTACGCACAAGAGTTTTCACTTGCCCCGGTTGCCGATCGTCTGACCGAACTGCTGGGCGTGAAAGTGCGCCTGGAAAAGAACTGGCTGGACGGCGTGACATTGGACGACGGTGAAATCGTCCTGTGCGAGAACGTACGCTTCAACAAGGGCGAGAAGAAAAACGATGAAGTCCTGTCGAAGAAGATGGCGGCCTTGTGCGACGTCTACGTGATGGACGCCTTCGGTACCGCGCATCGCGCGCAGGCGTCGACGCACGGCGTGGCCAGGTACGCGCCGATTGCATGTGCGGGACCCTTGCTTGCCGGCGAACTCGATGCCCTGGGCCGCGCGTTGGAAAAACCCGCCCGCCCGCTGGTCGCGATCGTCGGCGGCAGCAAGGTGTCGACCAAGATCACGGTGCTTGAGTCGTTGTCGAAAGTCGTTGATCAGTTGATCGTCGGCGGCGGCATTGCGAACACCTTCATTGCGGCCGCGGGAAACGATGTCGGCAAGTCGCTGTATGAAAAGGACCTGGTTTCCGAGGCCATGCGTTTGACGGAAGCGGCCCGCGCTCGCGGTGCCGATATTCCGGTACCCGGCGATGTTGTTGTCGCATCCGAATTTTCCGCGCATGCGGAAGCGGACGTGAAGCCGGTTGACCAGATCGGTCAAGAGGAAATGATCCTCGACATCGGTCCGGATACCGCGGAAACCTTCGCGAAGTACCTGCGCAATGCCGGCACCATCGTGTGGAACGGCCCCGTCGGCGTGTTCGAGTTCGACCAGTTCGGCGAAGGCACGAAGGCGCTGGCGCACGCGATTGCGGATTCACCGGCGTTCTCGATCGCCGGCGGCGGCGACACGCTCGCAGCGGTCGACAAATACGGCGTCGCAGAGCGCATATCGTACATTTCAACCGGTGGTGGAGCTTTCCTCGAATTCCTCGAGGGAAAGAAACTGCCGGCGGTGGCTATCCTGGAAGAGCGGGCCGCAGAAGCCGGCGCACAGCGAGCCTGAACAAATCACTGCCCCGCATCTGCGGGGCATCTTGTATGGGATACAAAGCAATGCCGAGACGTACCAAGATCATTGCCACACTGGGACCCGCTACCGACGCACCCGGCGTACTCGAAAAGATGATCGCCGCAGGGCTGGATGTCGCGCGCCTGAATTTTTCCCATGGCAAGCCGGCGGATCACGCCCGGCGCCTGGAGATGGTGCGGGCGGCGAGTGCGAAAGCGGGACGCGACGTCGGTGTGTTCGCCGATCTGCAAGGTCCGAAGATTCGTATCGAAAAATTCGCGAACGGACCGATCGAACTTCAGGATGGCCAGAAGTTCACGCTGGACGCCGGCATGGATGCGGAAGCGGGAGATCAGGAGCGGGTCGGGATCACGTACAAGGAACTGCCGCAGGACGTGAAAGCGGGCGACCGGCTGCTGCTGGATGACGGGCTGATCGTTCTCGTCGTGGATTCGATAGACGACAGGAAGATTCACTGCGTCGTGGAAGCCGGCGGCACCTTGTCGAACAACAAGGGCATCAATCGCCAGGGAGGCGGCCTCACGGCGCCGGCGCTGACCGACAAGGACCGTGCGGACATTCGGGTGGCTGCCGATATCGGCGTCGATTATGTCGCCATCTCCTTTCCGCGCGATGCGAACGACATACAGATTGCGCGTGACCTGGTCTGGGATGCCGGCAGTCGCGCAGGCATCATCGCCAAGATCGAGCGCACTGAAGCCGTGGAAAACATCGAATCCATTGTGGAAGCCTCGGACGTAGTGATGATCGCGCGCGGCGATCTCGCCGTGGAGATCGGTGATGCCGAGCTGCCGGCTGTGCAGAAAATGATCATTCACGTTGCTCGCGATCTCAATCGCGTCGTGATCACCGCCACGCAGATGATGGAATCCATGATCAAGAATCCGGTGCCGACGCGCGCCGAAGTCCTGGATGTCGCGAATGCCGTGATGGATGGCACGGATGCGGTGATGCTTTCCGCGGAAACGGCTGCAGGTAAGTATCCGGTGAAAGTGATCGAGGCCATGGCGCGCGTATGCGTCGGCGCGGAAAAGCAGCGCATGACCATGCGCTCGCGCCATCGCATCGACAGTTATTTCGGGCGCATCGATGAAGCCATAGCGATGGCGGCGATGTACACCGCGAATCACATGGGCGCCAAGGCTATTGTCGCATTGACGGAATCCGGCTCGACAGCGTTGTGGATGTCGCGCATTCGTTCCGGTATACCGATATATGCAATGACGCGTCATGAATCCACGCGACGCCGGGTGACGATCTATCGCGGCGTGTATGCGCTGCCGTTCGACGTGATGCATTCGGAGGCCAACAAGGTGCTGGCGGACGCGGTCAACGTGCTTGTCGAACAAGGCGCGGTGGTGGACGGCGATCAGGTTATCATCACCAAGGGCGATTTTACCGGTGTCGCCGGTGGCACGAACGCCATGAAAATCATTCGCGTCGGAGAGCAGGACGTTGATGATTGAGAGCGGGCAGGAAGCGCAAAGGAACGGAGTGACGAATGCAGAAAGCCGAAGCCGGAACGCGGGCACTCATTGCATGCGACGAACCGGTGACCGCGCGCGCGGTCGAGCAGGCCTTCCTGGACGAAGGGATGGACGTGCTGCGCGTGAAGGACGGCCGCGAAGCGCTTGATGCCTTGCGTAACGGCGATGTCCCGCAATTCGCGATCGTCGATGCACTCATGCCCAGGATCGATGGCGCGACGCTGATCGAACGCATCCGCGGCGACGACCGCTTCAAGTCGCTCTTCATCGTCATGCTCACACAGGAATCGGACAACAACGCGTGGCGACGGGCGCGCAAGGTCGGCGCGGATGACGCACTGGGAAAACCGGTATTACCCGACGAGCTTGCGATCCGGCTCGGGTTGTGGAAGCGCTTCCAGACAATGCAGCAGATCGCGAACAGCGGCGCGTCGCATGACCAGGTCACCGGCCTGTACAGTCACGGCCTGATTCTCGAAACGGCACAGCATGAACTCGATCGCGCAGCGCGTGAGGAAATGCCGTTGTCCGTGCTGCTTACCGACATCGATCACCTGCGCCAGATCAACGATGCCTACGGTCACCAGATGGGTGACAAGGTGCTGACCGAAGTCGCACAACGCCTGCAGATCGCATTGCGTTCCTACGATCTTTCCGGACGTTATGGCGGCGAGGAATTTCTTACCGTTCTGCCACGTTGCGGTCGCGCGAACGCGATTGAAGTCGGTGAGCGCGTGCGGCGCGCGGTCATGGCGACACCTTTCGAGATCGACCGCCTGAAAATGGATGTCACTGTCAGCGTCGGCGTCGCCACGACCATGGGCGACGAGCACGTGCCTGCGCGCAAGATCATTCGTGCTGCAGACCATGCGCTTTACAAGGCGAAACGCGAGGGGCGCAACCGGGTCGAGATGGCGGTGTCGCTGAAGACCTGGGCAGGAAGGTCGATCTAGCAGCGACAAGTATCCGCAGGTAGCCAAAGGGCAGGACACGACTGGCGTCTTCTGTTTGCAGGGTCACCGATTCACAAGCACCGCAACAAGCACAGTATCGAAAAGACAGCATCGATCATCGCAGGATTTCCCCGCCGAAACGTGCAGATATGCCGTTTGATTGCCTTGCACGCCTAATGAAGCTTTTCCGGTGTCATCGGGTGTTGTGTCGGCGGCAGCCACCCGGCATCCTGCGGACTTCGTTCCCGGACTCCATGAGGTAATTCCTTGAAACGCTGGATTGTGCGACTGGCCATGGTATCCGGTGCACTGGGCGTTCTCGCTGCCGTTGCCGCGCTGTTGCTGCTGCGCGCCAGCCTTCCCGAGCTGGATGGTGAGCGGCGTCTTGCAGGTCTTGACGCGCCCGTCAGTGTGCAGCGCGATGCACTCGGTGTAGTGACCATCAAGGCGGAAACGTCTGAAGACCTCGCGCGGGCAACAGGGTTCGTGCATGCGCAGGAGCGCTACTTTCAGATGGACTTGCTGCGTCGAAGTGCGGCGGGTGAAGTCGCCGCGCTTGTCGGCAGCGCAGCTGTCGACTACGACATCGCTCGCCGCCGGCATGGCCTGCGTGACGTTGCTGCGACGATCTTCGCGCGGTTGCCGGAAACGGAGCGTGGCTGGCTGCACGCTTACGCCGAGGGCGCGAATGCCGGCCTCGATGCGCTGGATGCACGACCCTTCGAGTACGGGTTGCTGCGCGTTGCTCCGCAACCCTGGCGGCCCGAAGATTCGCTGCTGACGGTTTTCGCGATGTATTTCGACCTGCACGACGAAGACGCGTCGCGCGAGCGTTTCCTTGCTGCTTTGCACGCGCATTTTCCCGCAGGGTTTGCCGATTTCCTGGTGCCGGCCGGTACGCCATGGGATGCGCCGGTTACCGGCGAACACCTGGGCATTGACGCCATGCCGGGCTCTGACGTCATTGATTTCCGCAACCGGCAGCAACCGGAGGCAAACGGTGAGAGCGCGGAAGCGCTGTTGCCGGGCAGCAACAACTGGGCCGTCGATGGGTTACGTTCGAGTAGCGGCGTGCCGATCGTCGCGAACGATATGCACCTCGGTCTCGGCGTACCGAATACCTGGTTCCGCATGCGCCTCGAACTTGCAGGCGCCGGCGGCTTTGCGGTGACTGGCGTGTCGCTGCCCGGTGTTCCCGCCATCGCCGTTGGCAGCAACGGCCATGTCGCCTGGAGTTTCACGAACAGCTATGGCGACTGGATCGATCTCGTCAGGCTGGACACCGCCGGATGCGAGGAGGGTTATCGTTCGGTACGCGGTTGCGAAACGTTTGAACGTATCGAGACAGTCATCGACGTGGCACATGCGGAATCGGTGACGCATGAAATCCTGCGCACGCGCTGGGGCCCGGTGATCGAGAGTCCGGCGAACGGCGGCAACGTACTTTATGCATTGCGTTGGACTGCGCATGACCCCGAAGCGACCAACCTCGCGTTGCACGAACTGGCGCGCGTGCGAAATGTTTCCGACGCACTCGAGGTCGCACAGCGTGCCGGCATTCCGCCGCAGAATTTCGTCGTCGCTGACGCACAAGGCAGCATCGCGTGGAGCATCATCGGACGCATTCCGCGTCGCGCCGGTCACAATGGCCGGCTGCCGCTGGATTCCACGCAGGTTGACGATGTCTGGCAGGGCTGGCTCGCGCCGGAAGAATATCCGCTGGTAATGAATCCCGAACATGGCCGTTTGTGGACGGCCAACGCACGTGTCGTGGATGGTGAGGCGTTTGAACATCTCGGCGACGGCGGCTATGCGCTGGGAGCGCGCGCGGCGCAGATTCGCGACCGGCTGTTCGAGCAGGACCGCTTTGACGAAGGCGACATGCTGCGCATTCAGCTCGACGACGAGGCGCGCTTCCTGTCACGGTGGCGTGAGCTGCTGGACGAATTGCTGGACGCGGAGGCGGTTGCGGAGAAACCGGAACGCGCAGAATTGCAGGCAGCACTTGCGAAATGGGAAGGCCGCGCGTCCGTCGATGCGATTACCTATCGCATGGTGCGTGGATTCCGCGATGAGGTATTTTCCCGCGTATTCGACGGACTGACGGCAGAAGTAAAAGCGGTATTTCACGATTTCGGCTTCGGCGTGTTTTCGCAGGCGGAAGGGCCGCTGTGGGAACTGGTGACGGAACGCCCTGTGCACCTGCTGCCGCCCGGTAACGTAAACTGGCGCGAACTGCTGCTGACCGCTGCCGATGCCGTTCAGCAGGAGATCGGCGCCGGAGAAGCATTCACGAACCGGACCTGGGGCGAGCGCAACGTTTCCAGCATTCGCCATCCGCTCGGCGGGCTGCCCGTCATTGGCTTGTTGCTGAATGCAACGTCTCGTCCGTTGCCGGGTGACACGCATATGCCGCGCGTGCAGGGAAAATCCTTCGGCGCGTCGGAACGTTTCGCCGTTTCGCCGGGACGCGAGGAAGACGGTTACTTTCACATGCCAGGCGGACAGAGCGGTCATCCGCTGTCGCCGTTCTACCTGGCAGGACATGCCGACTGGGAAGAGGGTGCAACGACGCCATTCCTGCCCGGAACGCCACAATTCGAACTGAAATTATTACCGGTGGAACAATGATGATGTTACGTACGAAAAGACTATCGACAGCCGCCATGACAATGGCGCTCGTTTTTCTGGGTGGCTGTGAGGAACCACAGCAAGCGTCGCAGGTTCGGCTCGAACCGCTGACCGTCCCCGCGCAGGGTGAAACCTTTGCGCCACAACTTTTCGCCGTGGATGGACGAATCAGCCTGAGCTGGCTTGAGCGTGCCGGCGACGAACACGCGTTGCGTTACAGCCGCTGGCAGGATGACGGTTGGAGCGAGGCGACAACGGTGAGGAGCGGTTCCGACTGGTTTGCGAACTGGGCCGACCTGCCGGGTGTCCGGCCGTTAAGCGATGGTCGCTGGCTGGCATGGTGGTTGCAGAAGTCGGGAGAAGGGACCTACGCCTACGACGTGCAGCTGGCGTTCTCGGACAATGGCAATGACTGGCGCACCGCCGGAACCCCGCACGACGACGGAACGCAGACCGAACACGGATTTGTGACGGCGTTCGAACTGCCCGATCGCAAGGTGGCGCTGGCGTGGCTGGACGGACGCAATACGGTGGGCGGCGCCGGGCATGGGCATCACGGTACGGGCGGCATGACCTTGCGTTACGGAATTCTTGATGCGGACGGCCGCAAGGTGGATGAAGCCGAAATAGACACGCTGACGTGCGATTGTTGTCAGACGGACAGCGCAGTTGCAGGCGACGCCATCGTGCTCGCATACCGTGATCGCACGGAAGAAGAAATACGCGACATTCAGGTAACCCGTTACACGGGCGGCGAATGGTCCGAACCGGTGCGCGTCAGCGCCGATGAATGGAAGATCGATGGTTGTCCCGTCAATGGTCCGGCGATTGCCGCGGACGGCGATCTCATCGCCGTGGCATGGTTCACCGCTCCGACGGGCAAAGGTGAAGTGCGCGTTGCCTTTTCGGACGACGGCGGACGCACGTTCGCGCCGCACGCACGGGTGGACGACGGCCAGCCGCAAGGCCGTGTCGATCTCGTTCTTGATTCAGGTCGCGCACTCGTGAGCTGGGTCGAACAAGGACAGTCGGGAGCCGAGGTGCGCCTGCGATCCATCGAGCGCGGCGGCAAACCGGATGAAAGCATCACGCTGGTGGAAACGGACGCGGGACGTGCCGCAGGATTTCCGCGGATGGCGTTGCTTGAGGATGGCAGTCTGCTGTTGACATGGACGCAAGCCGGCGGCGCTGCGCGAGAAATGCGCAGCGCCCGGGTTCACCTGCAATAGAAGTTATCAGAGTGCTTCGGAGGGCTCGGCGGACGTCATCAGCGCGTCGAGATCCTCCAGTACCTGTTTGGCGTGTTCGTCCGGATTTACGTCCGGATAATGTTTTGCAACGACACCCTCAGGGTTCACCAGGAACGTTTCGCGTTTCGCGAACTTGAGCGGACCAAGCGTGGTCAGCACGTTGTACTGTTTCGCGGCGTGCTGATCCACGTCGGCGAGCAGGGGGAAGGGCAGTTCGTACTTTTCCGCGAATTCCTGGTGGGATTCGACATCGTCCAGGCTGACGCCAAGAACCGCAGCCCCTTTCGCCTTGTAGCGGTAAATATCGTCACGGAAATTGCAGGCTTCCGTCGTGCAGCCCGGCGTGTCGTCCTTCGGGTAGAAGTACAGCACGACCCACTGCCCCCGGTAGTCCTGCAGCGTGTGCCATTTGCCGTCCTGGTCCTGAAGTCGGAACTCAGGCGCCGGGTTGCCTTCGAGATTCCCTTCCGAAGCGGCGGTCGATAGCGGCATGAGGAACACCGCGAGCAGGAAAAGCATGCATCTGTTCGTTGTCCGCACCTTGATCACCTCGGTTTCGTTATTTGTCTGAAACGGTTCAGCGCCCGTAAGGCTCGTTGCCGCCGCCGGAAAATGCGGTGCCTGCGACGAGTTGCGGCACCGGACGGCGCGACTCGATCCAGTCGAGCAGCGGTTGCCAGTCACGGCGATCCCGGATGGCGCGATTGTCGTTCAGTTCGTGTATGCCGATGCCTTGATCGGAGCAGTTGATGTAGTTCTGCGCATCACGAAGGCTGGTGACGAACGCTATATCCAGGCTATGCAGGAAACGGGTGAGCGCGCGATAAACATTGGTGTTCTTTTTCGCACGATTGGCAATCACCGCAATGCGCTCGTCGCGCCGGTCAATGCGGGCAACCAGCAGCAGATCCGCGATGCACCGCGAAGCGGCATGAATGTCGATGTCGGAAGGCAGGACGGGTACGACGATCGCATGCGCGCCGCGCGTGATCTCCATCAATCGTTGCGGCTCCAGACCTGCCGGTGTGTCGACGATCAGGCGTTCGGTCTGCATCGGAACCCGCAACTGCCAGCTGCGCGTCACCCGCGCGCTGCGCTCGCAGGCGGAAACGCCATTGACCCGCGGACGTGTTTCGTCCCGCTTGGACAGCCAGCGCATGCTGGAGCCCTGCGGATCGTAATCCATCAGTGTCGTATGGAAGCCGGCGAAGGCATGGTAGGCCGCAAGGTTGGTCGCGACGGTGCTCTTGCCGCATCCCCCCTTGGTGTTGATGACTACTATCTTTCTCATTGTTAAGAGTCCGGAAAGGCCGAACGGGTGAAAAGCATAGCGTACTCCGGAACTTACATCAGTAGTTGCATGCAGAGTTTGAAATATGTCACATAAGGGAAACTACCCAAAAACAATCCGGCCTCAATCTGCAGCGCCTTCATCGGTCCAGAACTGCGAGAATATTTCCTTCACGGCCCGTACCCGAAATTCCCTGGAAATCCGGCCCGTATCGGGCGCCGTTTCGTCCCCGTACGCCGTGTTGTACACGCCGACGACGCCGATATCCGCATCGGGATCGTACAGAATGAAACTGCTGAAGGACATCTGGCTGCCGGTATGGCCCACCAGCCGGTGGCCCTGATGTTCGTAGAGGAACAGGGAAAGACCGATTTGCTCGTGCTCCAGTCCGGGAACGGCGGGCCCGTGTACCGGCATCAGCGGTTGACGCATCTCCTCGAGCGATGCCGGCGAAAGGACTTGCCGGTGTATCGGCTGATGCGCCGCGGTCGAGTCCATGAGGAATGCGATCCACTTGCCCATGTCCGGCATGGTTGCGTTGAGGCCGCCGTTTGCGGCCGTGATGCCGGTATTGAAGTCCGCGCCGTTGGCAACCGGCCGACCGTCAATGACATGGTAGCTGTTCGAACGGTTGGCCTGACGGTGCCAGGGCGTTGCGTTGAAGTAGCTCGCGTGCATGCCGAGCGGCTCAAGCAGGTTCTTGTGGATGTACGTCTTGTAGTCGTCGCCAACGATCTTCTCGACCGTCCTGCCAAGAAAGATGAACGCAGGGTTCGAGTAGCCATACTCGCTGCCCGGTTCGAACAGGATACGGCTGTAAGGCATCATGGCGACGAGTTGCGTCCACTCCCGCGGTTCGAACGGATGCCATGTTTCATCGCCGCCCCATGGCCAGGTTCGCGCCCGAAAGCCTGCCGTATGGCTCAGCAGGTGACCCAGCGTGATCCGCTCCGTTCCACCGAACGGGTTGTGTACTTCACGCAGTTCCGGCACGTAACGAACCGCAGGGTCCGTCAGTTCGAGCAGGCCGCGGTCGCGCAGTTGCATGATAGCGACAGCCGTGAACGTCTTTGTGATCGATGCCCAGTGGAAGATCGTGTTTTCGTCCACGGGCCGGCCGGCTTCGATATCCGCCAGGCCGTGATAGTCCGCCGCGATGAGTTTTTCGGCATGAATGACAGCCACGGAGCCGCCAACGATTCCAGCCTCGTCGAGAGCCTGGCGATGATCGGCCAGGTAACTATCCCATGTCGCGTGGAACCCTGGCGGAAGCTCCCGGGGTATGGCATCAGTTCCGAACGCCGACGGACCAGCCAACGCGACGCATCTCCGACCTTGCGTGTGCTGCGCAGCTTTGCCGCTATGGCAGAAAATGTTAATAGGGGTTTCCGCGATCTGTTTGCGGCGGTCCACGAGCATGCGCAAGTGCGGCTGCGCGCGGACACGACAAAGGGACAGAGCGCACTGTGAAGACAATCGGAGGCATCACATGATCGCTTTGCCGCACAGTGGAAACCTGCCACCGGACGACCACCTCAACGGCTTGATTCTTACCGGCGGCGGCGCACGGGCGGCTTTCCAGGTCGGCGTACTCGCAGCCGTAGCCGGGATGGCGGCGGAAGACGGAATCAATCCGTTTCCGGTCATCACGGGTACGTCAGCCGGCTCCATAAACGCGCTGTTGCTGGCGACCAGGGCACGAAATTTTCGCCAGGCCGTCGATCACATGAGTTCGCTGTGGAGCAACCTGACCGTCGACATGGTTTACCGCACGGACGCGAGGACGCTGCTCCGGACCAGCGCCCGCTGGCTGGCCTGGCTGGTATTCCTGCGCAGTCCGCGATTTGCGCCCTCGGCGCTGCTGGACAACACGCCGCTGCGCAGGTTGCTCGAGTCGCACTGTCAGTTCGCACGCATCCGGCAGGCGATCGAGAATGGCGAGCTGCACGCACTCGGCGTCACGGCGGCGAGCTATACGACTGCGCGCTCCACTACGTTTTTCCAGGGCGCGCTTGGCACGCTTTCCTGGTCGCGAACGCGGCGTGACGGCGTGATGACGAACGTGAGCCTGGATCATTTGATGGCATCCGTTGCGTTGCCGATCATTTTCCCGGCGACCCGCATCGGAGCCGGATACTACGGTGACGGTTCCATGCGTCAGGCCGCACCGCTCAGTCCGGCCATTCATCTTGGCGCAGACCGACTGCTCGTCATCGGCATGCGCAATGAAGACCCGCTGGAACGTGTTCTTCCGGGGGGGCATCCGGAGTATCCGAGCTTCGGGGAAATCGGCGGCTTCATTCTCGACTCGCTGTTCATGGACAGCGTTTACGCCGACATCGAGCGCTTGCGCCGTATCAACGAGCTGATACGCCAGCTGGGCCATCAGCCGCAGCACGGCCTTGAGCCGCTGCGTGAAATCGACGTTACCGTGATCGTACCGAGCGAAGACATACGCGACATCGCACAACGGCATGCGCGCCGCCTGCCACGGACCATGAAAACGATGCTTGGCCTGCTGGGCGCGGCACGTCACCGCGATTCACAATTGGCGAGTTATCTGCTGTTCGACGGTAACTATTGCCGCGAACTCATCGAACTGGGTTACCAGGATGGACTGAAGCATCGCGATGCGCTGGAACCGTTCATTGAAAATGCCGCGCGTCGGCGTCAAAGCAGATAGATCGTGCCGAGGCCGAGAAAGACGAGGAATCCCATCACATCCGTGAACGTCATGACGACGACCGGGCCGGCCAGTGCGGGATCGATATTGAAACGTTTCAGCAACAGCGGAACGCCACAGCCGGCAATCGTCGCTATCAGGAGATTGATGATCAGCGCGCTGCCGATGATCAATCCGATGGACGGGCTTCCGAACCAGAAGTAGGCGATCAGGCCGACCACGATCGACAGCAGCACGGCGTTCAAACCGACGACAGCGAGCTGCTTGCCGATGAACCAGCGCACGTTGCTGCGTTCAAGCTGGCCCAGCGCGAGGCCGCGAATGATGATCGTCAGCACCTGGCTGCCGGCAATGCCTCCCATGCTGGCGACAATCGGCATGAGTACCGCCAGCGCGACAATCTGATCCAGCGTGGCTTCGAAGAGGCCGACCACCGACGCCGCCAGTGTTGCGGTCGCAAGGTTGATGCCCAGCCACAATGCACGCCGGCGCGCACTCGATAGTACGGGCGCGAACATGTCTTCATCTTCGTCGAGGCCCGCCATGGTCATCAACGAGTGATCCGCCTGGTCGCGGATGACGTCGACCACGTCATCGATCGTGATTCGACCCAGCAACACGCCTTCGTTGTCCACGACCGGGGCGGACACGAGGTCGCGATCCTCGAACAGTTTTGCGACGTCGCGGGCGGACGTCTCCGCAGGAATGCCTTTCACCTCGGTGTCCATGACTTCCGCAATGGTTACCGAAGGGTCGTTCGACAGCAGGCGTGCCAGCGTGAGCGTGCCCAGCAACCTTCCATAACGATTGACGACGAAAAGACGGTCGGTATCTTCCGGCAGGTCCTCGCGCATGCGCAGGTAGCGGATCACGACATCCAGCGCGACATCGGGACGCACTGTCACCGTGTCGGTGTTCATCAGCCCGCCGGCGCTGTCCTCGGCGTACGCGAGCACGCCCGCCAGGCGCTGCCGGTTCTGGTCGTCCATGGACCGCAGCAACTGCCGCGTTACGGTTTCAGGCAGGTCGGCGAAGAGATCGGCGAGGTCATCGATATCGAGGTCTTCGGTGGCGGCGAGCAGTTCCTGCGCATCCATGCCGCGAATCAGTCCCATGCGGACTTCATCGTTCACGTGCAGCAGGACTTCGCCGTCGTCTTCGGCGTCGACCAGTTCCCACACCACTTCACGTTCGGCGGGACGGAGCGATTCGAGGAGATGTGCGATTTCGGCAGGGTGCAGCGAGTGCATCATGCGGCGAACGCTGCGCAGCGTTCCGGTTTCAAGTGCTTCCCGGATATTTTCCAGGCGGCTCGCGGTGTTGACGCTGGTGGCCTCGCTGGTATTCGTCGCCGGTTCGTTCATTGGCTGCCGTTTTCCGGAAGATTGAGGCGTCCGTTCGACGCAGGGATGCCGCTGCGGAGCAGTTTAACGACTCGCTGGAAAAGCGTCTATTGACGTGACTTGACCGGCCGCCGGTCGACTGCAAGCGCGAGATCCAGTTGTTGCGCATCGATGAGTTCGGCGAGGGAACTGTGGCGCACAAGGACCTTCGAGTAATGCTGGATGAAATGCGCGGCGATCTGTTCAGCCATGAAAACCGAGCGGTGCCTGCCACCGGTGCAGCCAAGAGCGACGGTGAGATAGCTGCGGTCCGCACCCTGGAAGCAGGGAATCCACTTTTCCAGGAAGTTGATGATGTCCGAGCGCAACTGTGCGACCGCGTCCTTTTCCTGCAGGTATTCGACGACTGGTTTGTCCCTGCCTGTCAGCGGACGCAGTGCATTTTCCCAGTGAGGGTTCGGCAGGCAGCGCAGATCGAAAACGAAATCCGCGTCGCGCGGTACGCCGTGCTTGTAGCCGAACGACATGAACAGCAGGGAAAGTTCGCCATCGCTGTCGAACTTGAGACGACGGCGAATGATTTCGCGCAGGTCATGAACGTTGAGATGCGTCGTATCGATCTGCAGGTCGGCGTATTCCGCAACGGTGGAGAGGACTTCGCGTTCATCGCGTATCGCTTCCGCGAGGCTGCCTTCGCTTTGCGCGAGCGGGTGCCGCCGCCGTGTTTCGCTGTAACGCCGGATCAGCGTGTCGTCTTCCGTGGCAAGAAAGATGACCTGGCAGTTGATGCCGGCTTCGCGCAATTCACGTACGACTTCGGGCAGTATCTGCAGGTCTTTCTGCCCGGCACGCGCATCCATGCCGATCGCAATCCTGCCGCGATTCCCCCGGTCGCTTCCAATTTCCTGCGCAACGTAGTCACGCAGCAGGCGGATGGGGAAATTGTCCAGGCTGGTATAACCAAGATCCTCCAGCATGTGCAACGCGACGGTCTTGCCGGAACCGGAAAGGCCGCTGAGAAAGATGATCTGCATGCAGGCGTCCCGTAGCGGAATTGCCGACATTCTAACAGGGGTTCGAGCCGAGTTCGTCGGTCAGAAAGTGTATTCGGGAAGGACAAAAAAAGAAGGCGGCTGGTAAGCAGCCGCCTTTCGTCTGTGAACCGGATGCAGGCTGTGGAAACGCAGCCTGCTGCCAACGTCACAGCATCTGACTTTTCTGAGCCTCGCGCTGATGATGGTCCTTGAGTTTTTCCTTGTGCCTCTTCACCTGCCGGTCGAGCTTGTCGATCAGGCTGTCAATCGCTGCGTACATGTCTTCTTCAACTGCGTCGGCAAACAGGTTGTCGCCGTTGACGTGGACTGTTGCTTCAGCCGTGTGACGCAGCTTTTCCACGTTGAGAATCACGTGTACATCGAAGAGGTGATCGAAATGCCGTTCCAGGCGTTCAAATTTCGAGTCGACGTAATCCCTCAATGCGGGAGTGATTTCCACGTGATGGCCTGTCAGATTCATTTGCATGTTTCCGCTCCTTACCGTTCAGGGGACGATGGGCGCCGGTTGCCGGAACCCTTGCGGTCGTATGACGCCGGGATCCGCATGGACTCCCGGTACTTGGTCACCGTACGCCGGGCGACCTGGATACCCTCATCTGTCAAAATGGCGGCGATTTTCTGGTCACTCAAGGGCCGCGAAGAGTTTTCCTGGTCGATCAGCCTGCGGATCAGCGCGCGCACGGCAACCGATGAACGGCCGCCGTCACGTGCTGGTATCTGACTCGAGAAGAAATATTTCAGCGAGAGCGTGCCGCGGTGCGTGTGCAGATACTTGTTCGCGGTCACGCGCGAGACGGTTGATTCATGAAGTTCAACTTCTTCCGCAATGTCGCGCAGGATCAACGGCGACATGGCGGTTTCACCCTGGTCGAAATAGGCCTGCTGCCGGTCAACAATCGCCTGCGAGACCCGGATAAGCGTGTCATTGCGCACGGACAGGCTGCGGATCAACCAGCGTGCTTCCTGCAGTTGCGCCTGCATCTGCGGACTGCGCGTCGCCGCCTGGCGCAGCATGCGTGCGTATTGCTCGTTGAGTTTCAGGCGGGGCGTGACGGCCGCATTGAGCTCGGCCCGCCAGCGGCCTTCGCGTTTCACCAGCAGTACATCGGGGATGACGTATTCGGTTTTCTGTCCGGCAACCGCAGTACCCGGCTTGGGATTGAGGCTGCGTACGAGATCAAGTGCTGCCCGCACATCGTCAACCGAGCGCCCCAGCTGTTGCGCCAGCTTCTCGGCATCGGCACGGACGAGCTGCTCGAGGTCCGCCTGCACGAGTTCGAGGGCAACGTCACGCTTGCGTGAAGGAGGCAAGAGCCGGAGTTGTGCAGCGAGGCATTCGGCGAGATTCCGCGCGCCGACACCGGGCGGATCCATGGCCTGCACGCGGTGCAGGACACGCTCACCGGTTTCGGCATCGACTTCAAGGGCTTTGCAGATGTCGTCCAGCGATTCGGTGAGATAACCGTCGTCGTTCAGGCCATCGGCAATGGCTTCCGCGACAGCCTGTTCGTCCGCACTGAAACCGCTCAGGCGAATCTGCCACAGCAGGTGTTCGCGGATGCCGCCTTCGGCCGCCGCCATGTTCTCCATGATATCGAAGCCGGAATCCTGCCAGTTGTCCGCGCTGGAGGATTCCGGCCAGTCGTCCGCAAGTCCATCGTGATCAAGATCGAAATCGCCGCTGTCGTCGGCGTTGGCATTGTCATCGGATTCTGCGGTGGCCTCAGCGACATCGGTTTCGCCGGATTCCGAACTGCCGTCGTCGGCCAGCAGCATGACGTTGGATTCGAGGACCTGGTGGACTTCCTGCTGGAGTTCCTGGACGGATAACTGGAGCAACCGGATCGCCTGCCGCAGCTGCGGCGTCATGGCGAGCTGCTGTCCGAGGCGCAGCTGTAGCGAAGCTCTCATCGATTATTCTGGTGCTCCGAGGGGTACGGCGGCCACCTTGCGTGGCTCCTTGTTCATACTCTACCAGTAGTTACAGCCTAAAATCCTTTCCGAGATAGACGTCTCTAACTTCCTGATTTGAAAGAATTTTCTCAGAATCCCCCGTCGCGATGACCTTGCCCTGACTGATGATGTAGGCGCGCTCGCAGATACCCAGCGTCTCGCGGACGTTGTGGTCGGTGATCAGGACACCGATCCCGCGGTTCTTGAGGTGCTCGACAATACGCTGGATGTCGATGACGGAAATGGGGTCCACGCCCGCGAACGGCTCATCCAGCAGGATGAAGCGAGGTTCGGCCGCCAGCGCACGCGCGATTTCCACCCGGCGGCGCTCGCCGCCCGAAAGACTGATGCCCATGGTCGCGCGTACGTGCCCGATATGCAGATCCTCGAGCAACTCTTCCAGCACCCGCTCGCGCCCGGCGCGGTCCAGGTCCGGTCGGGTTTCAAGAATGGCGAGAATGTTGTCGGCGACGCTGAGTTTCCGGAATACGGACGCCTCCTGCGGCAGATACCCGACGCCGAGGCGCGCGCGCGCATGGACGGGCAGTTCGCTGAGATCCCGGTCGTCGAGTCGAATGCTGCCGCCATCGCCTGGTACCAGTCCGACGATCATGTAGAACGATGTTGTCTTGCCAGCCCCATTCGGTCCGAGCAGGCCGACGATTTCGCCGCTTTCCACGCGCAGGGAAACGCCGTCGACGACGGTGCGATCACGATAACGTTTCACGAGATCGACGGCTTCGAGTACTGCCATGTTCAGTTGCTTTCCTGTGCCGGCGGATTTTCTTGCGGCTGCGTCGTCGCGGGTGCCGGGTTATCGGCCGGTGGCTCATTGCCTTTCGGCTGAAAAATGATCTTCACGCGTTCCGAAGCGGTTTCACTGGACGTCGCCAGGACCTTGCGGCCGTCCAGGTCGTAGCGGATGGTCTCGCCGCGGAATTCGTCGGTGCCCTGTTTCACCCAGGCATTGCCGGTCAGTACGACCACCCGGTTGATGGCGTCGTACTCGATGCGCCGTGCCTCACCCGTGATCAGCGCGCCGTCCTCGGGCCGCTGACGAAACCTTACCGGCTGGCCCAGCAGCGTGCCTTCCTGGACCTGGCCTTCCACGGCACGCAGACGGGCTTCCTGGGCCTCTATCCGGATGCTGCCTTTTTCCACCAGCACATTGCCCCGGAACACCGAAATTTCGCGAGCCCGATCCGCTTCCATGGACGCGGCTTCCACGGTCAGCGGCGCTTCGGCGTCACTGGCGAAGGCATGCGGCGCGATGCCGATGAACAGCAGAACGATCAGCCTATTTTTCATAGCGTGCCCGTACCTCGGATTCCAGCCGCAGACGGTCGTCCGCCAGCGATGCCCACATGCCGCGTCCGGAAATGTTGCCGCTACCCTGCATGATGGTGACGTGTTCGTCTGTCGCCGCAATTCGCGTCTCGGTGTTCACTGACAGATGTTCGGTATGCAATTCCATGTCACCATTTTTCTGGCCGGTGCGGCTCAGTACAACCTCGCCCTGTGCTTCAAGGTGGACGCCGTCGTCGGTCAGCCGGCCTTCGTTGGCGCGCAGCCGCCAGGCCGGGCCGCCGGCAAGCCCGGTGGCGTCCAGATCGCGCAAGTGTATCCACGGCTCGTTTTCGAAATGCTCCGCGTATTCGGCATTGACGCGCAATTCCGGATCTCCGTCGGCGTTATGGCGAACGACGTCGAATTCCTGGAAATAGCTGTCCGGATGACGAGGCGCCTCGACTGTCACTGCTTCTTCGCGCTGCTTGCTGAGCCACCACCAGCTGCCCGCGCCAACGATGGCGAGCGCGAGCAGGGCGAGGGCGCGGCCAGCGGAATACATTATTTGCGCGTCCGTGTGCTGCGGGCAGACAGCAGCAGATCGCACGCTTCGCGCACCGCGCCTCGCCCGCCCGGCTGCCGGGATCGCCAGTGCGCAACGGGTATGACGTCGGGATGCGCGTCCTGGACGGTCAGCGCAAGGGCTACGCGCTGCATTGCCGGAATATCGACCACGTCGTCGCCCATATAGGCGGTGTCGTCCGGGGAGACATCCAGTTTCGCCAGCAGCTCATCCAGTGCGACGCCCTTGTCCTCGCGTCCCTGTACGAGGTGCAAGACGCCCAGGTCGCGCATGCGCGCCACGCTCATTTCGGAATCGCGGCCGGTGATTACCGCGACGTCGATGCCGTCTCGCTGCAATGCCTTGATGCCATAACCGTCGCGCACATTGAAGACTTTCAGCGACTCGCCTTGTGGGCCGTAATAAAGACGGCCATCGGTGAGTACGCCATCGATATCCAGGACAACAAGTTTCAGCCGGCCGGCTATGGCGTGGATGGCGCGCAGGTCCATTGGTTCGTTTTCTCCGTTCAGACAATGCCCGCGCGCAGCAGGTCATGCATGTTGAGCGCGCCGATCAGGCGATCATTTTCATCGATGACGAGCAGGCCGTTGATCTTGTGGTCGTCCATGAGCCGCAGCGCTTCGGCGGCCAGTTCCTGCGGACGTATGGTCTTGCCGCCGCGTGTCATGGCTTCGGAAACGTGTGTGGTGTGAATGTCGAGCCTGCGATCCAGCGTGCGCCGCAGATCGCCGTCGGTGAACACGCCGAGCACCTTGTCGTCGCTATCGACGATGGCTGTCATGCCAAGGCCTTTTTGCGTCATTTCGATCAATGCCGCGCTGAGCGTCACATCGGGCGCAACGCGCGGCATGGCGTCACCTGAATGCATGAGGTCGCTGACGTGCAGCAACAGTCGCCGTCCGAGTGACCCACCCGGATGCGAGCGGGCAAAATCTTCCGCCGTGAAGCCGCGGGCTTCCAGCAGCGCGACGGCGAGCGCGTCGCCCATCACCAGCGTTGCAGTCGTGCTTGCGGTGGGCGCGAGGTTCAGCGGGCAGGCTTCCTTCGCCACACTGACATCGAGATTCACGTCCGCGTTGGTTGCCAATGCCGAAGCCGGGTTACCCGTGAGCGCAATCAACGGCACGCCGAGGCGCTTGATCAGCGGCAGGATGGTCAGGATTTCGGCGGTCTCGCCGGAGTTTGAAATGGCCAGCACCACGTCTTCGCCGGTGATCATGCCGAGATCGCCGTGCGAGGCTTCGCCGGGATGCACGAAGAAGGCCGGCGTGCCCGTGCTGGCCAGCGTGGCGGCGATCTTGCCGCCGATATGCCCGGACTTGCCCATGCCGACGACAACGATACGATCACGGCAGGCGAGACATATCTCGCAGGCCTTGTCGAAATCGGCGTTGAGACGGCCGGCGAGCGCCGCGATGGCGGCGGCTTCTATATCGATGACATTGCGCCCGTTGGCGCCAAAGCGCCGGTCCGGAGCATGTCTGCTGTCGTTCTGGGTCATTGCCCGTCCCTTAATATAAAGTCAGGCCGGTTATTAACCGAGGATACCGAAATAGAGAATGAGCTGATACGCCAGGAAACTGGCGAGCAGCAGCACGCCGGAGCGTCGCGAGAAATGTCCGGGCTTGCCGATGCCGTGCGCAAGGAAGAAGAACGCCAGCGTCAGGCCGATCATGATGGGGAAATCGCGCGTGAGAACCGCAGCCGGTATCGGACCCGGAAGGATCACGCCGGGCAGGCCCATCACGGCCAGCAGGTTGAAGATGTTCGAGCCAAGCACGTTGCCCACGGCGATGTCATGTTCGCCGCGGCGCGCCGCAACGACGGACGCGGCGAGCTCGGGCAGGCTGGTGCCGATTGCGACAACCGTAAGGCCGATGACCAGATCACTGATGCCGAAGGCTTCCGCGATATTCACGGCACCCCAGACGAGCAGCCGCGAACTCACCAGCAATACCGCAAGGCCGATGACCAGCCAGAGCAGGGCGCGCGACAGCGACATCGCTGCCGGTATCTCGGCGATGAACTCCTGGACGATCGGGTCATCCTTTTTCGAGCTGCGTGCGAGATGCACCAGCCAGACAAGGAATGCCACGAGAGCGATGAGCAGGATGATGCCGTCGAGGCGATCAAGTTCGCGGTCGGCGAGCAGCCCTACGCTCACCAGCATGATCGCCATCAACAATGGCAGCTCACGGCGCAGGGTTTCCGAACGCACGGTCAACGGCGCGATGACGGCCGTGGTACCGAGTATCAGGGCGATGTTCGTGATGTTCGAACCGATGGCGTTGCCGACCCCAAGGTCGGGATTGCCGGCAAGTGCCGCCATGGCCGACACCAGCATTTCCGGCGCCGATGTGCCGAAGCCGACAATCGTCAGGCCGACAATGAGCGGCGAAACACCGAGGATGCGGGCGGTGCCGGCTGCGCCCGCAACAAAGCGGTCCGCACCCCACACCAGCAGGATGAATCCGGCCAGTACGGCCGTTGCGTCGAGCAGCATGAATCCTCTTTCGGATCGGGTGTTGAACGAGGTCGGCATGATATCGGGAGCGTGCCGGCCGCACCAGCAGGCCAACGCAGCGCAGCAGCCGGGCTGCGAGTTCCTGATGTATCATGTGCGCCTTTGTTTCGGCGCTGGCGAAGGTCGGCGAGCCCGCAACCGGGGGATTCGAATGCAGGCAGACAACATCCGCAACATGATCAAGGCCGGGTTGCCTGATGCCGATGTCACGGTACTGGGCGAAGACGGCACGCACTTCGAGGCGGTCATTGTCTCACCGTCGTTTGCCGGCAAGCGCACGCTGGAGCGGCATCGCATGGTATACGCGACCCTTGGATCGAAAATGGGTGGCGACATTCATGCGCTGTCGATGCTGACCTTGACGCCCGAAGAAAAACGCGACTGAGGTTGCGTGGAGAACCCGGGTTCCGATGCTTTTTGTGCGGCCGCTTGCCGCATTCCTGATGGAGATGTTTTTTGGACAAGCTACTGATTGAAGGCGGCGTGCGGCTGGAAGGCGATATCCGCATTTCCGGCGCGAAGAATGCGACGCTGCCCATCCTGGCCGCCACCTTGCTGGCTGACGATGTTGTTTCGATCGGCAACGTGCCGCACCTGCACGACGTCACCACGACGATCGAACTGCTGGGCCGCATGGGCGTCAGCGTCACGATAGACGAACGCATGCGCATCGAAGTCGATCCCACCACCATCAGGAATTATTTCGCGCCGTATGAACTCGTCAAGACCATGCGCGCGTCCATCCTGGTGCTCGGTCCGTTGCTCGCGAAATACGGCGAAGCCGAAGTGTCGCTGCCGGGCGGTTGCGCGATCGGTACGCGTCCGGTGAATCTGCATATCGAAGGGTTGCAGGCAATGGGCGCGGACATCGTCGTCGAAAGTGGTTATATCCGTGCAAAGTGCAAGCGCCTGCGCGGTGCGAACATCGTGATGGACGTCGTCTCCGTGACTGGCACCGAAAATCTCATGATGGCCGCCACGCTTGCGGACGGCGTATCGGTGATCGAAAATGCTGCGCGCGAACCCGAAGTCGTCGATCTTGCGAACTGCCTCAACCAGATGGGCGCGAAGGTGCGCGGTGCGGGTACCGATACGATTATCGTTGAAGGCGTGAAGCGGCTCAGCGGCACGCATTACACCGTGCTGCCGGATCGTATCGAGACCGGCACGTTTCTTGTTGCCGGCGCGATAACCGGCGGCCGCGTCCGGCTCAAGGACACACGCCCCGACCTGCTCGACGCCGTGCTGCTGAAGCTCCAGGAGGCCGGCGCGAAGGTCGGCACCGGCAAGGACTGGATCGAGATCGACATGCAGGGCAAGCGGCCGAAAGCCGTCAATCTCCGTACTGCCCCGTATCCCGCGTTCCCGACAGACATGCAGGCACAGTTCGCGGCGCTGAACGCCGTCGCGAAAGGCACCGGAACAATCACCGAAACCGTGTTCGAGAACCGCTTCATGCACGTGCAGGAAATGCAGCGCATGGGCGCGGACATCCGTCTCGAAGGCAACACGGCAATCTTGAAAGGCGTGAAGCAGTTGACCGGCGCACCGGTGATGGCGACGGACTTGCGCGCCTCGGCGTCACTGGTGCTGGCAGGACTGGTCGCCGATGGCAAGACCGAGGTCGAGCGCATTTATCACATTGATCGCGGCTACGAATGTATCGAGGAAAAATTGCAATCGCTGGGCGCGAGGATCAGGCGTATCGCGGGATAGAAACAGCGAAGTACGACATACCGTTCAGGAAGCCGGGGCCATCCCGGCTTTCTTCGTTTTGAGATATTGCAGCGGTCGCCGTGATAAGGCGCTCCCCGATTGGTCCGACGACGTCTCGACAGGATCATTCCTTGTGCGAGCAGCTTGTTCGCGGAATGGAAACGGAGAGGCGCCATGAAACGGATTCTCGTTGCAGCGTTGCTGTGTCATCTGTTGATCTCCGGTTGCCGTGATGGCAGTCCGGATGATCCGGCGGTTTCCGACAGGCTGCCGGATGCGTTCACCTTTGGTCCTGTCGTCGCGCGCTTGCCGGGCGCGGTTATCGAGTTCCCTCCGGTAACCGTTGCGGGCGTGGATGACAGCGTGGAGATCCGCGTCAATGCCGGTGCGGGCGCAGTCGGCGCCGAATACTCGCTGGATAGCGGGGAAACCTTCCAGAATGCGCCGTCGCTCGTCGCACCCGGCCAGGAAGTGATCTTTCGCCTGCACGCCGATCCTGAATTTTCTTCGGAAACGCGCGCGACGGTAATGATCGGAGACTATTCGACGGCACTGGTAGCCACGACGATGGCTCAACCGGAATTGACGGTTGCCGCATCGCCCGTCTCCCGGCTGTCCTTTTCATGGACGCTGCCGGAAGAGGGTGCGGACATCGCGACTTATCAGTTGTTTTTGGAATCCGCTTCTTCAGCGTCCGCGCCGCTCAGCGCACCAATGGCCGGCACGGTGTTTCAAAAGGTGATTGATATCGAGTTGCTGAGCGTCGACTGGCTTCGCGATCGATTCGTTCTGCAGGCTTGTGAAAATGACTATTGCGCTGAAGTCGCTGTGCACGAGGCGACGCCCGCGCTGGCAGCGGTGGGGTACTTGAAAGCCTCGAATCCCACACTGAACGATCAGTTTGGATCGAGTATTGCCCTCGACGGCGATGTTCTGGCTGTGGGAGTTGCCAAAGAAGACAGCACGGAGATCGGCGTGCACGAGGCCACTGGCGGCCTGCAGCAGGACAACAGTTCGCTCGATAGTGGCGCTGTTTACGTGTTTCGGTGGAATGGAAAAGCGTGGATTCACGAGGCCTTCATCAAGGCGTCCAACATGGATTCCGTGGACGCTTTCGGCAGCAGTCTTGCGTTGTCGGGAAATCTTCTCGCCGTGGGCGCGCCGTTGGAGGACAGCAATGGGGTTGGCGCGCACGCAGCAACTGGCGGCAACCAGTCTGACGATAGTCTTACGTCCAGCGGCGCGGTCTACGTGTATCGCTACGACAGCGGCGCGTGGGTTCACGAGGCCTATATCAAGGCGACCAACACGGAATTCGCGGATCGCTTTGGTACCAGCCTCGCACTTTCGGGCGATACATTGGCGATCGGCGCGCCGCAGGAAGACAGCAGCGAAGTCGGTGCCCATCCGTCCGCTGAAGGCAATCAGGCTGACAACAACGCGAACGCGAGCGGCGCGGTATATGTCTATCGCCGCGCTGGCACGTCCTGGGCGCCGGAAGCCTATATCAAGGCATTCAATACCGGCAGCAATGATGGCTTCGGCAGCGCGCTCGCACTTCAGGGCGGTGTACTGGCGGTCGCCGCCCCCGCGGAGTCCAGCGCTTCGGTCGGCGTGCAGGATCCCGCGCACGCGAGCTTGACGGACAACGCAGCACTTAGCAGTGGCGCCGTTTATATCTATCGCCGTAGCGAAGCGGTCTGGAGCGGCGAAGCTTATATCAAGGCGTCCAACACCGGCATTAATGAAGCGTTCGGTTCCAGCGTTACACTTTCGGATGACTATCTCGCCGTTGGCGCGGCGTTCGAGTCGAGCAGTGACATGGGTGTTCATCCGGCCAGTGGCGGTAACCAGAGTGACAACAGTGCCCTTAGTAGCGGCGCGGTTTACGCGTATCGCTACGACGACACCACGTGGATCCACGAGGCATATATCAAGGCGCCAGATACCTCTGAGTATGATGAGTTCGGATCCCGTGTTGCGCTCGCAGGTAATCGTCTTGTCGTGGGCGCGCCGCGTGAGAATGCGCCAGCAGTCGGAGTTTTCAAAGACGCTGCTGATGCCGATCAGGCCGATGCGGATTGCGAAACAGAATTCACAGCTGACCGTCTGTGTCCGTCGATCAATTCCGGTGCCGCATATGTCTATCAGCGCGCCGACGACGACCCTGCCGGATGGCGGTTCGTCTCGTATCTCAAGGCGCCTATCGCGTTGCGCAGGAATGATGATGGTTTCGAGGGCGACGGTATCTTTGGCAAGGTGGTCGCTACGAATGGGGAAATGATTGTGATCGGTGCTCCAGGAGATCGGACGCCGATGAAGTACAAGGATGGCAATCTGCAGGAGCTCGAGCTGCCGAAAGATACCTGCCAGGACAGCTTCTTCAACGGTCGGGATGATCGGGATTGTCGCGCAAGCGGCGCCGTGTTCGTTTACTGAAGGACGCTGACGTTACCGAACGAGTAGAGCGTTGTAACGGATAAACAGCTGCTCGTTCTCCTTGTCAGCTTTCGACCACCTGCGCTCTTTCAATCACGATGGCCTTCGTGACAAACGGCTGGCCGCGGCGCACGCCGCGAATGCGCACGGTTTCGCCCGGCGGTGTGGAAGCGATGACTGTAAGCGCATGGCGTGCATTCGTGACGATGTCGTCATTGAGATGCGTGATGGTATCGCCGCGCTGCAATCCGGCGACGTCTGCAGGGCTGCCGCGGTACACCTCGCGCACGATGATGCCGCGCGTATCCGAGAGACCGAACGCTTCGGCAAGTTCGGGGGTGAGATCCTGCGGATCGACACCCAGCCAGCCGCGAATCACGCGGCCGTGCTCGATCAGCTGTGTCAGCACGCCGCGTGCGAGATTGACGGGCACGGCGAAACCGACGCCGCTCGATGTGCCCGAACGCGAGAAAATCGCCGAGTTGACACCGACCAGCTCCCCGCGCGTATTCACGAGCGCGCCGCCTGAGTTCCCCGGATTGATCGCGGCATCCGTCTGTATGAAATTTTCAAAGGTGGCGTGACCGATGTAGTTGCGACCGGTGGCGCTGACGATGCCTTGCGTGACGGTCTGGCCCACGCCGAACGGGTTGCCGATGGCGAGCACCACGTCTCCCACCTGCAGATTGTCCGATCGTCCCATGACGATCGTGGGGATGTTCTCCAGCTTCACTTTCAGCAGCGCAAGATCGGTGTCCGGATCGGCACCCACGACCTCGGCGTCCGCGGTGCGTCCGTCGGCCAGCGCTACCTGGATGGCTTCCGCGCCCGTGATCACGTGGTTATTGGTGAGAATGTAGCCCTCGGAACTGACGATGACACCGGAGCCCAGCGTGGTCTCGTTACGATTGTCCGGCGCGAACTCGTCGCCGAAGTAACGTCGCAGCAAGGGGTCGTTCAGCCACGGCGTGTTGCGCTCGGCGCCGTGCCGCGCAGAGTGAATGTTGACCACTGCCGGTGCCGTCGCGTTGACGGCATCGCTGAAGGAGCCTGGTGCCGAGTCGCTTGCACCCGCGTTGCGGAAACCATTCAGGTTGCCGAGCAGTTCCGGCTGCAACCAGACGACGACGAAGGCCAGCGCAAGACCCAGCGTCACCGACTGAAACAGGAATCCGAGAAATTTTTTCAGTTGTTTCATACGCATAAGCTAGCATGCGTCCTCGTTATCGTCAGCACGGGCTACACGGTTACACGGGTTTCACAGTGGTCAGTCTTGTGAGCAGGCGTGTATAATGCCGCATTCTGTGCCTCCGGCAAGAAAACACTAATTCGAATTGAATCAACCGCTTGCGAGAGCCTCAGGAGAGCTTTGAATGAGTACTGACGGCGTTGACCTCACCAGGCGCCATTTCCTCACCGTTGCCACCTCTGTTGTCGGTGGTGTCGGTGTGGTGGCAGCTGCCGTGCCTTTCCTTGCTTCCATGCAGCCCAGTGCCCGTGCTCGCGCGGCTGGTGCGCCGGTGGAAGTGGATATCAGCAAGATCGAGCCAGGCGGCATCGCCAAGGTCGAATGGCGCGGACGCGCCATCGCGATCGTGCGGCGCACGCCGGCGATGCAGGAGCGTACCGCGCAGCTGGGCGAGAACATTCTGCGTGATCCGCAATCCGCGGAACCGCAACAGCCTGAATACGCCACCAACGACCTGCGATCCATCAAGCCGGAATTTCTTGTCGTGGTTTCCAACTGCACGCATCTCGGTTGTTCGCCGACCTATCGGCCGGAAGTCGCGCCGTCGGATCTCGGTGCGAACTGGCACGGTGGCTTTTTCTGCCCCTGTCACGGTTCGAAATTCGACCTGGCCGGCCGCGTCTATAAAAGTGTACCAGCGCCGTTGAATCTCCTGGTTCCGCCGCATCGTTACCTCAATGAAGGCACGCTGTTGATCGGCGAAGACGGAGGGGTCGCCTGATGAAACCCGACCAGGAATATTTCGACCGCTTCGCTGCCGGCTGGAACCGCTTCGTCGGCTGGATCGACGATCGCATGCCGATGACTTCTTTCATACGCAGCCAGTTGCATGATTACTACGCGCCGAAGAACTTCAATTTCTGGTATTACTTCGGCGTGCTGGCGCTCGTGGTGTTCGCCAATCAGATCGTCACCGGTATTTTCCTGACGATGAGCTACAAGCCGTCTGCCGCAGAAGCGTTTGCATCGGTCGAATACATCATGCGCGATGTCGAGTGGGGCTGGCTGCTGCGCTACATGCACTCAACCGGCGCCTCGGCGTTCTTCGTCGTCGTCTACCTGCACATGTTCCGCGGACTGATGTACGGCTCGTACAAGGCGCCGCGCGAACTGCTGTGGATATTCGGCATGCTGGTCTACGTCGCGCTGATGGCCGAAGCCTTCATGGGCTATCTGCTGCCATGGGGCCAGATGTCCTACTGGGGCGCGCAGGTGATCATTTCGCTGTTCGGTGCGATCCCGAAGATCGGCGAGCCGCTGGCGATCTGGATACGCGGCGACTTCGCGATTTCCGATATCACCCTGAATCGTTTCTTTGCGCTGCATGTCATTGCGATGCCGCTGATTCTGATCCTGCTGGTGGTGTTCCACCTGGTGGCTCTGCGCCATAACGGATCGAACAATCCTGACGGCATCGAGATCAAGAAGACCAAGGGTTCGGACGGCAAGCCCCTCGACGGCATTCCGTTCCATCCGTACTACACGGTCAAGGACCTGGTCGGCATCATCGTGTTTGCCATCCTGTTCTCGCTCGTAGTGTTCTTTGCACCTGAAATGGGCGGCTACTTCCTGGAGCACGCGAACTTCGAGCCGGCGAATCCGCTCGTCACTCCGGAACATATCGCACCGGTGTGGTACTTCACGCCGTTCTACGCCATCCTGCGCGCCGTGCCGGACAAGCTGCTCGGCGTGATCGCAATGGGTGCTGCGATATTCCTGCTGTTCCTGCTGCCCTGGCTGGACCGCAACCCCGTCAAGTCGATGCGTTATCGCAGCCCGCTCTACAAGGTGCTGCTGATCATCTTCGGCCTGACGTTCATCGTGCTGGGTTATCTCGGCCTGAAGCCGCCGACCAAGCTCTACTCCGAGCTGGCACTGCGGATGTCGGAAATCTATTTCCTCTTCTTCTTCATTTCGTGGGTGTACTCGCGAGCGCGCAGCCGGAAGTACATGCTGGGCGCAACCGTAGTGACGCTGGTCGTGATTTCCCTGCTGGACGTGTTCCGCTGGGATCCGGCGAATGCGGCCCTGGTACTGCAGATGTGGCTGGTTCCGGCGATTTACCTGGCCGGCTTCCTGCTGCTGCCGGCGTTCACGCGTCTTGGCGAGTCGAAAAAGGTTCCAGACAGGGTGACGTTCGAATGAAAAGAATAATTGCCAATCTTGTAGTCGGCCTGTTTTTTGCGGGTGCGTCGCTGGGCGTGAACGCCGCTTCGAGCGGCGTACACCTGGAAGAGCCGGGCAACACGCTGGTCAATACCGCTTCGCTGCAGCGTGGCGCGAAGTATTTCGTGAATTACTGCCTTGGCTGCCATTCACTGAAGTACGTGCGCTACCAGAGCCTCATCGAAGATCTCGGCATCACGGAAGAACAGCTGATGAGCAATCTGATGTTCACCGCAGAGAAGCCGACCCAGATGATGAACGTGGCAATGGACGATACGGACGCGGAACGCTGGTTCGGCGTAACGCCGCCGGACCTGTCGCTTACGGCACGCTCGCGCGGAACAGCGTGGATCTACACGTATCTGCGCAGTTTCTACCTGGATGATTCGCGTCCCTTCGGTGTGAACAACACGGTACTGCCGAATGCCAGCATGCCGCACGTGCTCGCACCGTTACAGGGTTACCAGCAAGCAGTGTTTGAAGATGTCGTGGATGACGAAGGCAATCACCACGAACAGTTTGTCCGGTTCGAAGCACCGGTTGGCGGTGAGCTCGAACCCGAGGAATACGACGACGTCCTGCGCGATATCGTGAACTTCCTCGAGTACGTTGCTGAGCCCGTAAAGCTCGAACGACAGGCGGTTGGCATGGCCGTGCTCGCCTTCCTGCTTGTGTTTTTCCTGTTCGCGTATTTCCTCAAGCGCGAGTACTGGAAAGACATCCATTGATGGCGGGCCCGGAGCCGCAAGGCTCCGGGCCTGCTGCATTCTGATCAGGAGATTTCCAGATGGCAGTCATTACCAGTCGACGTTCTGTAATGACCCTTTTTTCGCGACCCACGGACCCGCACAGCCATCGCGTGCGGCTCGTTCTCGCCGAGAAGGGAATTACATACGACGTAGTCGACATCGAGGGAGACGATCTGCCGGAAGACCTGATCGATCTCAATCCCTACAACACCGTTCCCACGCTTGTGGACCGCGAGCTCGTTCTCTATGACGTTCGCACCATCATGGAATACCTCGACGAACGTTTTCCGCATCCGCCGTTGATGCCCGTTGATCCCGTGAATCGCGCTCGCTTTCGCCTTGCCATGTATCGCATCGAGCACGACTGGTATTCGCTCGTCGACGTGATCGAAACCTCGGACGACCGCAGCAGCGTCGCCAAGGCGAAGAAGGAACTGCGGGAAGCGATCACTGCAACTGCTGATGCCTTCTCGCTCAAGCCGTTTTTCCTGTGGGATGAGTTCACGCTGGTGGACTGTTGTATCGCGCCGATCCTGTGGCGTCTGCCGCATTACGGAATCGAATTGCCGGCACAGGCGAAGGCGGTGCAGAAGTATTCCGACTTCATCTTCAGTCGCGCGTCGTTCAAGAACAGCCTGACCGAAATCGAGCAGGAACTTCGCAGCTGATCATGTTGACTCGCCGCCCTTATCTCATTCGCGCGCTATACGAATGGCTGGTGGATAGCGGTGAAGTGCCGCATCTGCTCGTGGACGCGACATTCGAAGGTTCGCAACTGCCGGAAGGTTATGCCCGGGACGGCCGCATCGTGCTGAACGTCGGTCCTTCAGCCGTGCAGTTTCTTGATCTCGGCAACGACGAAATCACTTTCTCGGCGCGCTTTGGCGGCACGCCGCGGCGGATAGGTTTTCCGCCTGCGGCAGTTATTGCGATCTACGGTCGTGACTCGGGACAGGGCATGATGTTCGGGCCCGAAGACGACGGAGAGGAAAACGCCGGCGAACCGGTTTCGGTTTCGGGGAAACCTGCGCCGGATGACGACAAGGCGAAGAAGCGCGGAAGGCCCAGCCTCAAGGTGATCAAATAGGGCAGCCTGGAAAGAGACGAGACAGCAAAAAAAGCCGGGAACTTCCCGGCTTTTTTTCTTTTCGGGCGTTAGTCGCGCATCACGTCGACGGAAAGAACTTGCCCGGATTGAGTATCCCTTTCGGATCGAACTGCGCCTTGATCCGGCGCATCATCTCGAGTGTTCCCGGTTCGATTTCCAGGCCGACATATTCCTTCTTGACGAGTCCGATACCGTGCTCGCCGGAAAGCGTGCCACCCAATTTCAGTACGAGCGAGAACACGTCGTTCAGGCATTCGTCGATGACGCGCATCTGCCGTTCGTCATCGGGATCGGCGAGCAGGTTGACGTGAATATTGCCGTTGCCGGCATGACCGAAGTTCACGATGGTAATGGCGTAGCGCGCGGCAAGTTCCTGCAAGCCGCCAATCAGTTCCGCCATGCGCGAAACGGGAACGACGACGTCTTCATTGATCTTCTTCGGTGCAACCTTGCGCAGAGCCGGTGAGAGCGCCTTGCGCGCGGTCCACAATGCGCGTGTTTCTTCGGCGGTTGCAGCGCGCCGCAATTCCATCAGTCCTTCGCCCTTCACTGCGGCAGAAACCGCGTCAGTTGCGGCAGCCAGGCAGGCGTCGTCCCCGTCCACTTCCACGATCAGCATCGCGCCGGCGTTTTCAGGCAGGTCGGTGTTGGCATAACCGCGGATCATTGCGATGGCCGTGCCATCAATGAACTCGAGTGCCGCGGGCGTTACCGGTTGCGCCATGATGCGGGAGACGGCGGATGCAGCAGTCGTCATATCGGCGTACACCGCTCGGAGCGTTTGCTTCCCGGATTGCAGGGGCGTCAATTTCAGCGTTGCTTCGGTAATGACGCCCAGTGTGCCTTCGGACCCGATCAGCAGGCGAGTGAGGTCATAACCGACAACGCCTTTGGTGGTGTAGACACCGGTGCGCAATTCGGTACCGTCCCCGGCGACCGCGCGCAGACCGAGTGTGTTGTCACGCGGCGTGCCGTATTTCACGGCCCGCGGTCCTGCCGAGTTGCAAGCAAGATTGCCACCGACGGTCGAGTAGGCGGCCGACGTCGGATCTGGCGGCCAGAAAAAACCTTCAACTGCTACTGCCTTCTGCAGTTCCGCGTTCGTTACGCCCGGTTGCACTACCGCAACGCGGTTTGCAGCATCGACGCGCAATATCCGGTTCATGCGTTCCAGCGCCAGTACCAGGCCGCCGGCAACCGGTACGGCGGCGCCGGCAGTCCCGCTGCCCAGTCCCCGTGAAACGAGCGGCAGGCCGTGCGTATGGCAGGCACGCACGACGAGTACGATTTCCTCGTGGGTCTGCGGGAATGCGACGAGATCGGGCAGGGCCTGCTGACGCGAATTGTCGTAACTGTACGGCAGGCGATCGCCCGCATCCTGCAGTAGCCGATCGCCAAGCACGCGCGCAAGTTGTTCTCGAACGGCGTTTACCGCGCGCTCGCGATCGATTTTCGATGACGCGAATGCCGTCATGAAGAACGTCAGATTTCGCCCAGCAGGCGCGCGTCGATCAGGTCGCACAGGCAATGTATCAGCAGCAGGTGGACTTCCTGGATGCGCGCAGTACGTTCGGCAGGTACACGCAACTCGACGTCGGCTTCGCCAAGATGACGCGCCATTTCGCCGCCATCGCGTCCGGTGAATGCGATCACCGGCATTCCACGTTCATGGGCGGCGCCGATGGCGCGAACGACATTGGGTGAATTGCCGCTGGTGGAAATGGCGAGGAGTACGTCGCCGGTCTGGCCAAGCGCGCGCACCTGTTTTCCAAAGACCTCGTGGTAGTCGTAATCGTTTGCGATCGATGTCAGCGTCGAGCTGTCGGTGGTGAGCGCGATGGCGGGCAGCGGCGGACGTTCGCGTTCGAAACGGTTCAACAGTTCGGAAGAGAAGTGCTGTGCGTCCGCCGCCGAACCGCCGTTGCCACAGCTCAGTATCTTGTGGTTTTCAAGCAGCGCGGAACTCGCGACATCGGCAGCACGCGCCATGGGCGGCGCCAGGGCTTCCATTGATACGCGCTTGGTTTCGATGCTTTCAAGAAAGTGATCGCGAATGCGTTGCTCGATATCCAATGTTCTTGCTCCACGTGTACAAGGGTTGCGGTGGACTCATTCCGACGGCCTGAATGCGTCTACGAGCCATTCCAGTCGTTCGCCGGCGCCTTCTGCCGTCACGATATCAAAACGCACGGGACGGTGCGCCAGGCGATGCTGTTCGAGAAACTGTGCGGCGGCGCGCAGGATGCGGGCCTGTTTTGCCATAGTCACGCTGGCGGCAGCACCTCCGAAACGCTTGTCCGCCCGGTAGCGAACTTCCACGAAGACGACCTGTCCATCGTGGTTCATGACCAGGTCGATCTCGCCCCAGCGCGTTCTGAAATTACTGGCGAGCATTTTCAGGCCGCGCCGCTCCAGGTGGCGTCGCGCGGCGAGCTCTACCGCCTGTCCGCGTTCATTGTTTTTGCCCTGCATGCACGGTTCCTTGTGCAGAATGTTTTTCCTCGACCGTCGGAAGCAGGCGCGGCTTCCCGCCTGCAAAACGCGCCCAGTAGAGATCGCGGCGGATGCGCTGTTGCGCATCCAGGCTCAACAGGCCGGTCATTGCCGGCAATGGATTGTGCAGCGCCGGGTCGTTGCCCAGTATCAGCGGAACGAGGCGGAACGCGTCGAAACCCAACGCGTAGAGACGACCGGAGCGTTCGAAACGCCCGGGCCACAATTCGACCACGTCGTCGCGAACTTTCTCTCCGACGGCATTCGGCGCAAGTATCCAGGGCATGTCCGCGAAGCGGATGTCGTCCAGGTCACGATCCGAGAGGCCGGGCCTGTAAACGTGGCTGGTCGCATAGACCGGCAGGCTGATCGCCTGATGAAAGCGCAGTTGCGGACGCAACAGTCGTGCTTCTTCGGTAGCGGCAGCGAGGAAGATGAAGTCCACGTCCTGGCGCCGGCGGGGTTCGAACTCCATCGCCTGACCGGTTATTGAGCGCAGCTGCTGATGACGCATGCGGCTCTGATCAAGGTTCAGCATTCGCATGATGGGCGTCGAGTAATCCGCTTCGCCCGGGCGGTAGCGTTCCACCGTCAGCAGTTCACCGCCAAGTTCTTCGAAACGTGCGCGAAACGCCGCCGTCATGCGCAAGCCGAATTCATTGTCCGGCACCAGCGCTACGCCGCGCCGGTAACCTTCAGCGGCACTGCGTTCGGCGACCTGAATCGCTTCGTCCTCCGGCAGCAGGCCGAATTGTACGAGACCGTCGCGCGCGAGTAGCGCGTCTGCGGGATCGAGATAATTCAGCCCAAGTACCGGTACTTTGATGTCTTTTTGCGAATTGATCGCCGCCAGCGCTTCCTTGGTGAGTGGCCCCACGATCATTTGCGCGCCAGCATCCAGTGCTTGGCGTGCAGCATCGATTGCCATGGCCGGGTCCGCGCCGGTGTCGTAAATCATCAGACGTGGCGCTTCGCGATGCGCGGCATGCTGGTAGCGTGCGGCAAGAAATCCATCACGTACGGCTTCTGCCGACGCCCGGTATCGGCCCGTCAACGGCAACAGCAATGCAATGTCCTGTGGATACGAAAAACGTCGCTGATGTTCGGCACGGATATCGTCAAGCAGCAGCGACTCGGCAGGATGCCCGGGATAGCGCTTCGCCCAGCCGCTCAAGTGATCCGCAAAACCATACGGGTCTTGCCACGCCGATTGCCCAACGCGGCCCAATGCAATCCAGCCACGTACCGCGGCGCCGGTATTCGGCGGCAGTTGTTCGAGATTCAAGGGTTCGCGCGCGCGCGACAGGCCCTGCCAGATGAGCCGGCTCAGCTGTTCGCGCAACACCGGGTCCCGGGTCGCTTCGAGATGCTGGTTCAGCAGCAGAGTCGCTTCCAGTGACGCGCCCAACTGATACAGTGCGCGACCGCGCAAGCGCACTGCGCGGTCAAACAGTTCGGGTGCGAATTCCGCCTCGCGATCAAGACGCAACAACGCCTGGCGCGGATTCTGTTCCAGCAGGTCAAGTTCGGCTTCAACCAGCAGCGCGCGTTCGGCGAGCAGGCTGTCCGGCGGCAACGATCCAGCGGACTGCAGCGCGCGCCGCGCAGTATCGGGACGGCGCGCGATCAACCATGCTTCGGCGGCAGCCAGCCACGCCTCTGCGCGTGCATCACCGCGTGTGCTACGTGCCAGTTCTTCAAAAGCCTGCGCTGCAGCGGTCGCATCTTTGTCCAGCAGCGTCTGCGCTTCCTGCATGCGCGCATCGAATTCGGCTTCGCGTTGCGCCGATGGCACGCCGGCACAACCGGCGATAAGCAGTGCCGCAAGAAGGAATGCGATGCGGGAACGTTGCGGGAAAAGACTGGCTTGCATGTGTTCAAACCCCGTTGCAGGATGGAGAGCCTCGCGAGCGAGGCCGCTACTGGAAGAAGAGTCGCAAAGTATCGAGTGAGGCCCTGACAGTGTCAACGCAAGCCGGCGCGCGCGGAACATCTCCCGGAATTCTGTTTGTCGTCGCCACGCCTATCGGTAATCGTGAGGACCTGTCGCGCCGTGCGGAACGGATACTTGGCGAAGTCGATTGCATTTTCTGCGAAGACACGCGCCACAGTGGCCGTTTGCTGAACGAGCTCGGCATCGCCACGCCGCGTTTTTCCCTGCACGAACACAATGAACGCGCCCGCATCGATACTGTGCTTGAACGTTTGCAGCGCGGCGAGTCCTGCGCGCTCATCAGCGACGCGGGCACTCCGCTCATCAACGATCCCGGCTTCCTGCTGGTTCGCGCCTTGCGCGAAGCAGGCGTGCGCGTCGTGCCGGTGCCTGGTGCAAGTGCGCTCGTCGCAGCGCTTTCCGCCGCCGGCTTGCCTACGGATCGCTTCAGCTATGAAGGCTTTCTTCCCGCAAAAGGCGGCGCGCGCCGTGAAAGGCTGCAGCGGCTCGCCACGGATCCCCGCACGCTCGTGTTCTATGAAGCGCCGCATCGCCTCAAGGAAATGCTTGCCGATGCTGCATCGGCATTCGGTGCCCAGCGCAAGGGGTGTGTGGCACGCGAAATCACCAAGCTGCATGAAGAATTCCGCAACGGTTCGCTTGCCGAACTTTGTGACTGGTCCACCAGCGATCCGAACGCCGTTCGCGGCGAGATTGTTGTCATGATTGCCGGTGTCGAGACACGTGAAGAGGCGCAACAGTTCGACACGGACGTTTTGCTGCGCGTGCTTCTCGAAGAGTTGCCCGCCAGCAAGGCGGCGAAAGCCGCGTCGAAACTGACAGGCGGCAAGCGTCAGGTGCTTTACCAGCGCGCGCTGGAACTGTCCGGTGAATCGGACGAGTAAACACGGCCGCAACCGCGCTTGACAGCTTTCCGGATCAGCGTATCGTTCGCGTCGGAGTCGGCCGGACAGTCGCTGCGCTTTCGCCTTCCGGCGAGGTGTGGAGGAAAGTCCGGGCTCCACAGGGCAGGGTGCCAGGTAACGCCTGGGCGGCGCGAGCCGACGGAAAGTGCCACAGAAAATATACCGCCGATGTGCGCACGCGAGTGCTGCACAGGTAAGGGTGAAAAGGTGCGGTAAGAGCGCACCGCGCGTCCGGCAACGGATCGTGGCAGGGTAAACCCCACTCGGAGCAAGGCCAAATAGGGGAACGATCACGCGGCCCGCGTGGTTCCCGGGTAGGCCGCTTGAGGTGAACGGTGACGTTCATCCCAGATGAATGACTGTTCTCGACAGAACCCGGCTTACAGGCCGACTCCTTCTTTAATTCCTCCCGCAATGAATGTCCCTTTGAGCAACCGCCATCCGGCGTTGCTCTGCAGCTGTCGCCCGCCATTCGATTGCCGATCCTTGTTCCAGCACGCTTCAGTGGCGATTTCTCGCCTCCTGTCTTTACCTGTTTCCAGCGATTGAGTACTTGAAACTCTTAACAAAGCTTAAAAGATAGGTGTTGTAACTCATTGATTTAGCTTGTTGTGCTATTGCAATAATTTTACCTTACGACGCATTGCAACAATCACGTAAGTTGCTGACTGGCCAGAAGAAATTCCCTGAAGACAGTGGGTTTTACTCTTGACACTTCCTTTGGCGGCTACCTATAGTGTCGTCAAGTGGGAAAAAGTGGGAGAGCGTGGGACAACGTCCCGCACAGTCATGTTCAGGGGAGTCAACAACGTCAAGCTCGATGCCAAGGGGCGGATGGCCATTCCGACCCGGTATCGCGAGCGCCTGCAGGAACGCTGCGGCGGCCAGCTCGTCGTGACCGTTGATCGTGACCATTGCCTGCTGCTTTACCCGCTGCCGGATTGGGAAGAAATCGAAAGAAAGCTGATCAAGCTGCCGAGTTTCAACGTGCAGGCCCGCCGCCTGCAGCGGCTGCTGGTCGGGCATGCCACCGAAATCGATATGGATTCACATGGCCGCGTGTTGTTGCCGCCGCCGTTGCGCGAGTTCGCCAGCCTGGACAAGGACGCAGTAATGCTCGGGCAGGGCAACAAGTTCGAAATCTGGGATGAGGCTTCGTGGAGCGAGCGCCGTGACGGCTGGCTCGCCGATGACGAGAACGACAACGCGCCGCTGCCGGCGGAACTGGAGTCGCTGTCGCTTTGAGCCAGGTTCCGGGACAGCGTGAGCATGAACCGGTCCTGTTGGACGCCTGCCTGGAAATGCTGAATATCCGGGCAAATGGCCGTTACGTGGATGGCACGTTCGGTCGCGGCGGTCACGCCGCGGCCATGCTTGAACGGCTTGGGCCAGCCGGCCGCCTGCTGGCATTCGACAAGGATCCGGCGGCGATCCAGGCGGCACAGCAGCGCTTCGGCGCGGATGCGCGTTTCCGCATCGTTCACGGGAGCTTCACGATGCTCGAGCGGATCGTCGAAGAAGAGGGTTTGAAGGGCGGCGTCGACGGAATTCTCCTCGACCTCGGTGTCTCTTCCCCGCAACTTGACGACGCAGCGCGCGGATTCAGTTTTCAGTCGGAAGGTCCGTTGGACATGCGCATGGATCCTACCCGCGGCGAGAGCGTCGCCGAGTGGCTGGCGCATGCGGACGAGCGCGATATCACGCAGGTGCTTTTCGATTTCGGCGAAGAGAAATTCGCGCGCCGCATCGCCCGTTCGATTGTCGAGCGCCGCGCCGAACAACCGCTGGTCACCACCCGGAATCTGTCCGAGCTGGTGGCCGCTGCCGTTACGACACGCGAGAAGGGCAAGCATCCGGCGACCCGGACGTTCCAGGCTTTGCGGATACTTATTAATAGAGAGCTGGACGATCTGGACGACGTTTTGTCCCAGAGTGTCCATGTGCTGGCCCCGCACGGCCGGCTTTGCGTGATCAGTTTCCATTCTCTCGAGGACAGGCGCGTGAAGCGTTTCATCCGGGACAACTCGCGTCCGGCGCCTCCTCCGAAGGGAGCGCCGCGCGGCTTGCCGCCGCAGGAATCGGCGCCGCCGCTGCGGCCGGTCGGTAAAGCCATCCATGCCGGCCTTGCCGAAACTGCGCGCAATCCACGGGCGCGCAGCGCCGTGCTGCGCTGTGCCGAGCGCAAGGAGTAACCGCATGAATATGGCGCAAATGGTTCTGTTGTTGCTATTGGCCGCGAACGTGTTGACCGCGTTGTCTGTCGTGCGCGCGCGTCATGGCAATCGCACTGAATTCGTGGAGTTGCAGGAACTGGAAGCACGGCGCGACGCGCTTGAGGTGGAGTGGGGTCAATTGCAACTCGAGCAGAGTGCATGGGCGACCCATGGACGTATCGAGCAGGTGGCGCGCAGGGAGCTCGACATGGTGATTGCGCGGGGTAGCGACGTTGTGGTGCTGAGAAATGCAGGGCAATAGCGAACATCATGATCAGGTGCGGCCAGCCTGGGCCTGGCGCAGCGTCGTTGTGATGACGATGTTTGTTGCCGGCGCCGTGCTGATGCTGGCGCGTGCATTCGAGTTGCAGGTGGTGCGCAAGGACTTTCTGCAGGATCAGGGGCAGGCGCGTCACGTGCGCGTTGTCGAGATGCCGGCGCATCGCGGGATGATCACGGACCGCAACGGCGAACCACTGGCGGTGTCGACGCCGGTCGCATCCGTATGGGTGAATCCGCGCGAACTTGGTCAGGCCGCCGAGCGTTTACCGGAACTCGCCAGCGTGCTCGAAGAAAACCCGCGCGATCTCGTGCAGACGGTGGCGGACAGGCAGGATCGTGAATTCGTGTATCTCAAGCGCCATATCACGCCGCATACGGCCGACGCCGTCGAGGCGCTTGCCATTCCGGGCGTGCATCTGCAGCGCGAATACAAGCGTTTCTATCCAGCCGCCGAAGTGACCGCGCACCTGCTCGGTTTCACCAACATCGACGACAAGGGCCAGGAAGGACTCGAACTTGCGTTCAACGAGTGGTTGAGCGGCGAAGCCGGCGCGAAGCGTGTGTTGCGCGACCGGCTCGGGCAAACCGTTGAGGATCTCGAGCTGCTCAGCGCACCGCACCCGGGCAAGACGTTGCAGGCGAGCATTGATCTGCGTCTGCAGTATCTGGCCTATCGCGAGCTCAAATCGGCGATCCAGGAAAACGACGCGGTTTCGGGTTCCATCGTCGTGCTGGATGCCGCCAGCGGCGAAATTCTCGCGCTGGCCAATCAGCCATCCTTCAATCCGAACAATCGAAGCGAACTGCAGGGCGGCAATCATCGCAACCGCGCATTGACCGATGTGTTCGAGCCCGGCTCGAGCTTCAAGCCGTTTCCGATAATTGCCGCGCTCGAAACGGGAGACTGGCAGCCTTCAACCACGGTCGATACATCGCCGGGCTTCATCAAGGTCGGTGGTTACACGATTCCCGACGAGCGGAACTACGGCGTGATCGACGTCACTACGGTGCTGGCGCAATCCGTGAACGTGGGTGCGAGCAAGATTGCGCTGTCACTCGAACGCGATCACCTCTGGTCCGTGCTCGCACGTTTCGGCTTCGGCAGCGTGACGGGGAGCGGCGTGCCGGGCGAGACGGGCGGTGTGCTTCCGCATTGGCAGCGCTGGCGTGACGTCACGCAGGCGACGCTGTCCTACGGCTACGGACTCAGCGTCACGCCACTGCAACTCGCGCAGGCATACGGAATCATTGCAGCGGACGGCGTCAGCCGTCCGGTCAGTTTTGTCGCCGGCAATTCCAGTGCCGGCGAGCAGGTCATCCAGGCGCGCAGCGCGCGCAGCATGCGGCGCATGCTGGAAACTGTCGTTGCTCCGGATGGTACGGGCAGCGCGGCAGCCGTGAACGGTTATCGTGTTGCCGGAAAAACGGGTACCGCCCGCAAGGCGGTTGCCGGCGGTTATGCAAGCGACCGTCACGTCGCCGTGTTTGCCGGCATGGCGCCGGTAGACAACCCGCGACTGGTGACGATTGTCGTCATCAACGAGCCGCGCAAGAAGCGGTATTCCGGCGGCGCCATTGCCGCTCCCGTGTTTGCGCGTGTAATGGCGGGCGGTCTGCGGTTGCTCAATGTGGCACCGGACGCAGCGCCTGCGGAACTGGATCGTGGTGTCATCATCGCCGGGCGGGCAGCACCATGAGCGCGCGTAGCATGAAATCGCTGCCCGCATTGCTCGACGGCCTGGTTGCGGTTGCGCCGAGCGATGAACGCGAAATTCAGGGCGTCAGTCTGGATAGCCGGTTTGTTGTTCCAGGCGGTGCGTTCCTTGCTTGTGCGGGTATCGGTTCGCACGGTCTTGATTACGTGGATCAGGCGATCCGGCAGGGCGCCATCGTCGTGCTTTGGGAATCGACGGACCGCCCGCCGCCGTCGTTGCCGAAAGAGATCACGGCTGTCGAAGTGCCCGGCTTGTCCGAAATCGCCGGCAGCATTGCGTCGAGATTTTATGGCAAACCCTCCGAACGGATGGATGTCATCGGTATCACCGGCACCAACGGCAAGACCTCGGTCAGCCATCTGACGGCGCAGGCGCTTGGAGCCTACGGCCGGCGTTGCGCTATCGTCGGTACGTTGGGATATGGTTTTGTCGATTCCCTTGAGCCGCCAACGCACACCACGCCCGACGCCGTGAAACTGCAGCAACTCTTCGCGCAGCTTGCCGGAAGTGGCGCCGACTCCGTTGCCATGGAAGTGTCATCGCATGCGTTGCAACAGCATCGCGTCAATGGCGTTGAATTCCGCACCGCGGTGTTCACGAATCTCAGCCGTGATCATCTTGATTATCATGGCGATCTTCGTAGCTATGCAGCGGCGAAACAGCGGCTGTTCCGGACGCAGGGTCTCAAGGCGGCAGTAGTGAATGCCGATGATGCGGTCGGCCGGGAAATCATTGCCGGGCTCGCCCCGGGCGTGCGCGCCATCGCTTTCGCCACGCGTTCCGAAACTGCGCGTGACGTCGCAGCGCACACCGTGATAATCGCAGACAGAATTGCGTTCGATGCTCAGGGTTTGACGATAGATATCATGCTGGGTGGCGAAAAACTCCTGCTGCGCGCGCCCTTGTTCGGCCGTTTCAATGCCGTAAATCTTCTTACCGTGTTCGGAATCCTGCTGAGCCTGGATATCACGCCGGCGGATGCGGCGCGCGCGCTCTCGTCTCTCCGGCCCGTGCGCGGCCGCATGGAGCGCCTTGGCGGTGGCGAGCAGCCGCTGGTGATCGTCGACTACGCACACACTCCCGATGCTCTCGCGCAGATACTCTCCGCGGCGCGCGAGCATTGCCGCGGAAGACTGATCTGCGTATTCGGTTGTGGCGGGGATCGTGATCGCGGCAAGCGCCCCGAGATGGGCCGGATCGCGATGTCGCTGGCCGATGACGTGATCATTACGGATGACAATCCACGTACTGAAGATCCGGACGCCATTGTCGAAGAAATCCTCGCCGGTATGGCCGGTAATGCAAAACCGCGCACGCAGCGCGACCGCGCGAAGGCGATTCACGAAGCCGTTTCCGCGGCGGGTGCCGACGATGTCGTTGTGATTGCGGGCAAGGGCCACGAGGATTATCAGATCGTCGGTACACGTCGCGAACATTTTTCCGACAGCGAAGTCGCGCGGCACGCGCTGGGATTGCTGGCATGAGCATGGCGGATCTCGATTTCGTGAAACTGCACGCCGGCGGGCAACTGCAGGGTGACAACGTCGCGTTCACCGGAGTTTCCACGGATACACGGCGCATTGCGCCAGGCGAGCTGTTCGTCGCGCTGACAGGGCCGCGTTTCGATGGACATGACTTCGTGCGAACAGCAGCTGACGCTGGCGCTGTTGCAGCACTGGTGGATCACGAGGTCGAGTGCGACCTGCCGCAGCTGGTCGTGGACGATACATTGATTGCACTCGGCCGTTTCGCGGCCGCATGGCGCAGCAGGTTCTCGATGCCGGTCATCGGAATCACCGGCAGTACGGGCAAGACGACGGTCAAGCAGATGATCGCGTCCATCCTCGGCGAGTTGGGAGAAACACTTGCGACGCAAGGCAATCTGAACAACGACATCGGTGTGCCGCTCACCTTGTTGCGGATGCGCGAAGAGCACCGGTTCGCGGTCATTGAAATGGGCGCAAATCACCCCGGTGAAATTGCGGCGCTCGCCGGCCTTGCGCGTCCCGGGATTGGCCTGGTGACCAACGCGGGCGCTGCGCATCTCGAAGGCTTCGGCAGCATTGAAGGCGTGATCGATGCGAAAGGCGAGATGTATGCCGGCGTCGTCGATGGCGGAATCTGCGTGATCAACGGCGACCAGCCGTGGGCGGAAGACTGGAAGCAGCGTGCCGGTGCCCGGCGCAAGATCATGTTCGGCATTGCAGCGGCGCACGACTTTCACGTCAACCATGCCATGCGCGATACCGACAACGGCGTTGAATTCGCAATGAACACTCCTGTCGGAATCATCGAAATCCGCCTGCCATTGCACGGACAGCACAACGTCATGAACGCGCTCGCTGCGGCCGCCGCCACGTGGTCCGCAGGCGCCGGCGCCGAAGCGATCAAGGCCGGCCTTGAAAAGGTTTCAAATGTTGCCGGGCGCATGCACGTCGAGAAGCTGGCGAACGGAATCGTGCTGGTGGACGACACGTACAACGCAAACCCTTTGTCCATGCGTGCCGCCATCGACTGGCTGGCAGCCAGTGGCCGTCGCGGCTGGCTCGTCATGGGTGACATGGGTGAACTGGGTGCCGATGCGGAGTCCCTGCATGAAGACGTAGGCGCTTACGCCAGTGATTGCGGGGTCGAGCGCCTGTACTGCCTGGGCACGTTGAGTGCGGCCGCCGCCGCGGCATTCGGCAATGCGCGCTGCTTCGCGGATGCAGACCAACTGGTCGAAGCGCTTGCGGCAGACCTCGAGCCGGGCGTCACGATTCTGGTCAAGGGTTCGCGGTCGTCGCGCATGGAGCGCGTAACCAGCGCACTTCGAGAACGGGGGACGCACTGATGCTGCTTTGGCTCTCCGAGTATCTCGTGCAGTACCACACGGGTTTCAA
>Ga0299914_10000039_pt1 | contig 81848 bp, 81 predicted proteins | sample RVTome_10_FD_201361 | JGI IMG/M metagenome (GOLD analysis project Ga0299914, IMG submission 201361) | Soil microbial communities from uranium-contaminated site in the Upper Colorado River Basin, Wyoming, United States - RVT153D57 (version 2) ... | reverse complement strand
CCCTCGAATACCCTCACGCGATGAGCGATGGGTTCGCCGATGCCTACGACGAGCACGTCTGGCACGTCTACGGCTTCTTCGCCTACCGGGTGCGCGACCGCGCCGACGCCGAGGACCTCACCCAGCACACCTTCGAACGCGCCCTCAAGGCCTGGCCGCGCTACGACCCGGAGCGGGCGCCGGTCGGCGCCTGGCTGATCTCGATCGCCCGCAACCTGCTGGTCGACCACTACCGGGCCGACCGCTCCTCCAGGCAGGAGCCGCTCGACGCCGCCGGCGAGGAAGCGCTCGGCAGCGAGCCGCCCGCGCCCGACCTCGGCCTCGACCCCCCGCTGGCGGCGGCCCTCGCCGGCCTCTCCCCCCGTGATCGGGAGATCGTCGCCCTGCGCTTCGGCGGCGACCTCACCGGGCCGGAGATCGCGGAGCTGACCGGCCTTTCCCTCGCCAACGTGCAGCAGATCCTCTCCCGCTCCCTGCGCCGCCTGCGCGACGCCCTCGAAGCCTGACCCGCCTGAGGAGAGATCGCGCGCCTGGTGAGCCTCGACCGAAAGGCTGCAGCGCTCACGCAGCCGACTTGCGGAAGATCCGCTTGCCACCCTTGCGGCAGTCGACGAGGTTCAGCTCCCAACCCTGCTTGACACGGCAGGTCCAGCCGGCGTAGCGCACCTTGCCCTTGAAGACCGGGCCGGGCCGCCGCAGCCGGCATCCGCTTCGCGGCGCGCAGAAGCGCTTGCGGGCGCGATTGGCCACGCCGTATCCGGCGCGACAGCTGACGCCGCGTGTCTTCACGAAACTGTAGGCGCCGTCGCCCGGCAGGATCCCGCAGGTGCGCGAATTAGGAGAGGCCCTGCGGGGGGTGTCGCCGGTCACGTTCCTGTACACCCGGAAGGAGGGCTTCGGCACCCCGTTGTATTGCATCAGCCCCCACGAGGCGCTCTTCAGGCTCCACGGCTCGTCCATCAGGGTGAACCAGCCGAGGCCCGCCACGTACGGCGCCTGGTCGGAGAGCCGGTAGGCGACGCGCAGACGGCGCGCCTGCTCACGGCGGGAGACGAAGAAGCCGCTGAACAGGCTGATCGGCTTGTCGGAGACGATCGTCCATTCCGACAGCCAGAGCCGCGGCACCTTCATGCGCGCCCGCCGGTATTCCCGCTTGATCTCCCGGAAGAGCGTGTCGACGTCGTTGAAGCCTCGGTAGCGGCCGATCGGCTTGTCGCGCAGGTCCGGGAACCTCGCTTCGAACGGGTTGTGCCCCCAGAGGTCCATGCGCGGCGGCTTGCCGCCCGGCAGCTTCAGCCACTGGATGAACTGGGGTGGCGGGACCGTGCCGCCGTTCAGCGTCATGCCGCCGATCACGACATTGCGGGGGTCGGCGCGCTTCAGCGAAGCGTAGGCGCGGTCGAGGAGCACGGCGTAGCGTCGCGGGCCGCCGCGATGGCCCCGCCGCATCGGTTGGAAGTTCTCCCCCCGGGCGGGCTCGCCCCAGATCATCCACATGCGGATGCTGGGGTAGCGCTTGCCGGCGGCGAAGAGGAAGTCGGCGAACCACTGCGGGTTCTTCGGGGCCCAGATCGGCGTGCGATGCCCGCTGGCCCACTGCGGCGAGCGCTGGACAAGCGCCGCGGGCTGCACTCCGTGCCGCTCCGCGCCCGCCACGATCTCGTCGGCCTTGCTCCAGTCGTAGGCCGGGTCGTTGGGATTGCGGGGCTGGGCTGGCCTGGTCGGCGCCACCTCGTCCCAGTGGATCTGGAACTGGTACACGTCGACGCCAAGCTCGTTGTAGACGGGGAAGGCGGAGCAGCGCTTATCGGTGTCCGGGCACTGCGCGTTTCCGGTCGGCAACTCGTGCGGGCCCCAGATCGCCTTCAGCACGCGGGCCTGGGCGGGAGTCGCCGCTGCCAGCAGCGCGGCGGCGCAGACCAGCGCCGCTCCTGCCGTTCGCCATAGGTTCATGCGAAACACCCCTCTGCCTTTCAACGCCTGCCGCTCAAATCCCTCAAACCGATGTCCCGGGGGTTCAACCCGAGGGCGCGGCGATAGTAGCGCCGGGCGAGGCGCTCGTTCCCGCCGCGTGTCTCGAGGTCGCCCAGCAGGCCGAGCGTGACGAAGTTCTCGGGCTCCTGCGCGAGCGCCTCCTCCAGGGCATCGCGCGCAGCGCGCCGGTCGCCGAGCGTCTCCAGGGCCGACGCCTCCAGATACAGCGGTGTCACGGAAAGCGGGTTGAGCCGGCCGGCCGTGCGCGCCGCGTCGAGGGTCGCCTCGGCCGAGCGCAGGGACTCCGCCCTGGCCTTTCGCACGTAGAGGTCCGCGAGGAAGAGGGACGTGACTCCGCCCAGCGCCAGCGCCAGCGCCGCGGTCGCCGCGATTCGCCCGGGAGCCCAGCGGCCCGCACGCGGCTCGGAGCCGCCGACCGATCCCTCGTCCGTGGCGGAATCGGCGCCCCAACCCGCCGCCGCCAGACCGAGCGCCAGGAATCCCAGCCCCAGCACACCCGGCAGCAGCCATAGCCAGTCGACGAAGCTCTGGGCAAGCACCGTCGCGCCGGCCGCAGCGAGGCCCGCCACCCAGACCCGGTCCCGTCCATCGGAGAGGCGCGCCCGCCGCGCAATCGCCGCGCCGACCCCCACCAGCCACGCCGCGAACAGCGCGAACCCGACGAGACCCGTCTCCGCCAGCAGTCGCAACGGCAGGCTGTGGGGGGCGCTCAGGTTCCTGTCGGTGCTCCGCTCCCGGTAGTAGGCGAACTCGTAGCTTCCCTCGCCGCCGCCCGCCGGCGGCTGTTCCCGGAACTCCTCCCAGGCCACCCGGTAGAGGTCGTAGCGCTGGCCGCTCACGGTCCCCAGCCGTACGCCGGACCCGCCCTCGGTCCCGGTCTCGAGGCTGGTGAACTCGTCGAGCTTCTCGTCCGCGTAGGAAACCGGGTTGCCGACTCGCGCCAGCGCGACGATGCCGGCGACGCCCACCAGGGTCGCCAAGCCAACGGTCGCCAGCTGTCGCGCCCGGATCCTGGCGAGCAGGTCAGTGCGCAGCCCGTTGTCGAGCACGAAGAGGAAGAGGCTGCCCAGGAAGCTCGCGCCGGTCAGCAACAGCAGCGCGGTGCCGGCGGACCTGACGTCGGCGTCGCTCACGGTCCCCTCGCCTGCGCCGAAGGCGTCGAACGGGGTGAGCAGTGTCCCCGAGGCGACCGCGACGGCGCCCAGCGCGGCGAGCGCCAGCCAGGCGCGGCGAATCCGGTCCGGACCGATCGCCAAGGAGACCGCCGCCCCCGCGGCGAAGCCGATCAGCACCCCGCGCGACTGGGTGAGGAACGCCAGGCCCAGCAGCAGGGCGACGGCGGCGAAGGAGGCCGCCCGTCCGCCGGAGGGGACCCCGCGCCGCGCCGCCAGGCCGAGCAGCGGCCACGCCGCGAAGGCGAACAACGCCGCCGTCCCGTTGCGGTAGCCGATCGGCGCGTTCAACCGCCCCGCCAGGAAGACGTCGGCGCCCTCGAACAGAATGCGCGCCAGGGCGACGGCCCCGACCATCGCGACGCCGACGACCAGAGCGCCGCCCAGCCATCTCCCCCACGGGCCTCTGCCCGCGGCGGCGACGGCGAGCGTGAACAGGCCCGCGTAGAGCGCAGTGCGCGCCGCACCCTCCCAGGCCCCCGCCGGGCTGTCCGACCAGGCCACGGAGAGCAGCGCAAACGCCGCCAGGCCCCAGATCGCAACCAGGGACGCGGCCGCCGGGCCGCGCCGCGGCAGCGACAGCCCACCGCTCAGCACAAGCGCAAGCAGCATCGCCAGGGCGAGGAGAGCCAGCGGCGCCCAGTAGCGGAGGTCGAAGGCGCCGTCCCACCAGGCCGAGGCGAGCAGCAGCAGTCCGATCAGCACGACCGGCGCGGCCCTGACCGCCTCCAGCGCCCGCGATCCGTCTACCATCGAGGCGCCGTGACTGGACGCTTCGTACTGTTCGCCGCCCTCCTGCTGGCCCTGCCGGCTCATCCGCTCGCAGCATATGCCGCACCGGCGGGCGACCCGGCGGCCGGCAGCCCCTCCGGCGCCGTCTACGAGCTGCCCTTCGAGAAGGGCCGGGCCGACGCGGCGCCCAAGGGCAAGGCCGGTGGCGGCTCCGATGGCACAGGCCGCACCGGCGGAGGTGACGCCGGCGGCGGCAGCAACGGCAGCGAGACCTCCTACTACCGCTCGGAGAACAACTTCGGATCCTCCTCGCAGGTGCCCGGCGCCCCGAGCTTCGCAGGGAGCGGCACAGGCGGCTCGGGCTCAGGCGACGGAAACGGAGCCGCGGCAGCGGGCTCGGGCGGCGGCTCCGGGAGCGACCCGATCGGAGCCGTGACCGGCGGCGCGACGACGGAGCAGCTTGTCGACACCGGCAACACCTCGACCGCCGGCAGCGTCGCCCTGCTCGCCGGCATCGCCCTGCTCGCCGCCGCCCTCGCCGCCGCCGCCCTCCGGGCTCGGCGCGGCCCCCAAGCCGGAAGCCCCTGAAAGCCCCCCGATTCCCACCGGCCCCGCCCGGGGGCCGGGCTCAAGCCGGCCGCCCCCCGTCAATCCACTCGGCCAGCGCCGCGGCGCAGCGCTCGCCGGCGTTGCCGTCGCCGTAGACAGACGGGTCGGGGGCATCGGCGGAGCGGCGGGCGGTCATCTCTTCGAGCGCGGCGACCGCCCGCTCGGCGTCGAGGCCGACGAGGCGGTTCCAGCCGCTCTCCACCGTCTCCACCCACTCCGTCTCCTCGCGCAGGGTCACGCATGGCACCCCGGCGAGATAGGCCTCCTTCTGCAGGCCGCCCGAGTCGGTCAGCGCCGCCCGCGCCCCGCGCAGCAGGGCGGTGAAGTCGAGGTAGCCGAGTGGCTCGCTCAGCACCACTCCGGCCGCCTCCTCGAGCCGCTCCAGCAGCCCCGCCGCCGCCAGCGCCGCCCGGGTGCGCGGATGGGCGACGAAGGCCAGCGGGCCGCTCTCCCCCGCCACGGCGGCGATCAGGCCTGCCAGCCTGGCCAGCTCGTCCGGATCGTCGACATTGCCTGCCCGGTGCGCGGTGGCGACCAGGTAGCCGCCGCGCTCGAGGCCGAGCCGCTCGCGGACCGAGGAGCGCCGCTCCGCCAGCGGGCCGAAACGCAGCGCGACGTCCGCCATCACGTCGCCGGTCAGCCGCGCCCGCTCGCCCATCCCCTCGCGCCGCAGGTTCTCCATCGCCGTCCCGGTCGGGCAGAGCAGGAGCCCCGAGACCCGGTCGACGGCCACCCTGTTGACCTCCTCGGGCATCGAGCGCTGGAAGGAGCGCATCCCCGCCTCGACGTGGGCGAGCGGCACGGGCAGCTTGGCGGCGACCAGCGCCCCGGCCAGCGTCGTGTTGGTGTCGCCGTAGACCAGCACCGCGTCCGGGCTCTCCTCCATCACGGCCCGCTCGAGGCCGACCATCGCCGCCGCCGTCTGCTCGGCGTGGCTGCCGGAGCCGACCCCGAGGTTGCGGTCCGGCGGCGGCACCTCCAGCTCCTCGAAGAACACCTCGGACAGCTCCCGGTCGTAGTGCTGGCCGGTGTGGACCAGCGTCTCCTCGGCCCGGCGCCGCAGGTGGTGGGAGACGGCCGCGGCCTTGACGAACTGCGGCCGGTTGCCGACAACGGTGAGGACCTTCATCGCCGTGCCGCCGCTACCGGGCCGAGGCCGTCGCGCCGGCGACCGCGTCGACGACGGCCAGGGCCTGCTCCTCCCGAAGCGACGGGCCCATCGGCAGCGCCAGCGACTCGGCGGCGGCGCGCTCGACGCCGGGCAGCGGGCCGGGCGGTGCGTAGGGCCGCATCGCGGGCTGGCGGTGCAGCGGCGTCGTGTAGTAGGCGCGCGCCCCGATCCCGGCCTCCGCCAGCGCCGCCGCCAGCCTGTCGCGCTCGGCGCTGCGCACCACGTAGAGGTGAAAGCAGGACTCGCCCCCCTCGGTCTCGACCGGCAGCCGGACCGCGTCGCCGAGCCCGCCCTGCGCGTAGACGGCGGCGACCCGCCGTCGCCCCCGGGTCCACTCGTCCAGGTGCGGCAGCAGCACCCGCAGGCCGGCCGCCTGCAGCTCGTCGAGGCGGGAGTTGTAGCCGACCTCGGTGTGGGTCTCCCTGTCCTCGGAGCCGTGCGCGCGCAGGCGCCGCGCCGCGTCCGCGACCTCCTCGTCGTCGGTGACGACCGCGCCGCCGTCGCCGAAGCCGCCCAGGTTCTTCGAGGGGAAGAAGCTGAACGCGGCCGCGTCGCCGAGCGCGCCGGCCGGCTTCCCGTCCAGCCTCGCCCCCGCCGCCTGCGCGGCGTCTTCCAGCAGCCGCAGCCCGCGCGCCGCCGCCAGCTCTCGCAGCTCCCCCATCGGCGCCGGGTTGCCGAACAGGTGGACCGGCAGCAGCGCCGCGGCGCGCTCGCCGATCGCCGGCTCCGCCGTCGCCGCGGTCATGTCGAACGTCCGCGGGTCGACATCGCAGAACACCGGCCTCGCCCCGGCGTTGACCACCGCCTCCGCGGTCGCGTAGAAGGTGAGCGCCGGAACGACCACCTCGTCACCCGCGCCCACCCCAATCGCCCGCAGCGCGATGGTCAGCGCCTCGGTTCCGTTGGCGACGCCGACGCAGTGCCGGGCGCCGAGATAAGCGGCGAACTCGCGCTCGAAGCTCTCGACCTCCGGGCCGAGCACGTAGCGGCCGCCCACGAGCACCTCCCGCTGGCGCTCCGCAACCCGCTCCAGCAACGGCTCCAGCGCCGGCCTGGTCGCGAACAACGGTACCTCGGCGCCTCCGGCCGTCCGCGGCGCCCCCGGCCCCGTCACCGCCACCCCTCCAGCAGGTCCTCTTCCCCGACCTCGCGCACCCGGCGCGCCGGCACGCCCATCACCACGGCGCGAGGCGCCACGTCACCGGTGACGACCGCGCCGGCGGCGACGAACGCCTCCTCGCCGATCTCCACCCCCGGGCGGAGCACCGCCCCGGCCCCGACCCTGCAGGCACGGCGCAGCAGCGCGCCGCGCAGCGGCTCCCCCTCCGGGTGGCGGCCCATCGTGTCGTCGTTGGCGATCGTCACCCCCGGCCCGACGAAGGCGTCGTCCTCGACCATCGTGCCCGCCGCCAGGTAGCAGCGCGTCTGCACGCTCGCCCGCTCGCCGACGACCACGTCGGGGTCGACCGAAGTGAAGCTGCCGATCGTCGCGGCAGCGCCGACCCGCGCCCCTTCGCGGATCTGGGCGTGGTCGCCGATCCGCGCCCCGGCGCCGATCCGCGCCCCGGCGTGAATCACGACGTGCCCGCCGAGCAGCACCCCCTCGCCGATCTCCACCTTGTCGCCCAGCAGCAAGCCGGGAGCGAGGTCGTAGGAGCGCAGGCCACTCACGCGGCGATCTTCCGCGGCGGCGCGACCGGCTCACCGCCCGCCTCCAGTGAGGCCTGAAGCGCCTCCAGCACCCGCACCACCCGTACCCCGCTGCCGCCGTCGGTGCGGGGTTGCTCGCCGCTGCGCACGCACTCGATGAAGTGCTCGCACTCGACCCGCAGCGGCTCGACGTCGGCGAGCGGCGGGTTGTGCGCGTCGCCCGAGCGGGCGACGAACTCGCCGGCCGCCACCGCGTCCGCGTCGAAGCCCTTGTCGTAGACGGTCAGCTTTCGCTCCTCCGCCATGTCGTCGAAGCTCGCCATCCGCTGCGAGCCGACGACGGTGAAGCGCCTCTCCTTGTGCGGGTCGAGCCAGGAGAGGTGCATGTGGGCGGTGACGCCGGACGCGAACCTCAGGTGGCAGAAGACGACGTCTTCGACCCTGTCGCGCACGTAGCTCTCGCCGCGGGCGCTCACCGCCACCGGCGCCTCACCGGTCAGGGCGAGAACGACCGAGACGTCGTGGGCGCCGAGGCTCCACAGCGCGTTCTCGTCGGCGCGCAGCTTGCCGAGGTTGAGCCGCTGCGAGTAGACGTAGTGGACCTCCCCCAGCTCGCCGGAGCCGACCAGCTCCCTAAGCGCCTCGACCCCGGGGTGGTACTCGAGCAGGTGGCCGGCCATCAGCACCAGGCCGCTTTCCTCGGCGATCCCCGCCAGGCGCTCGGCCTCGGCGGCGCTCTGCGCCATCGGCTTCTCGACGAAGCAGTGCTTGCCGGCGGCGAGCACCCGCTCCGCCAGCTCCGCGTGGGTGGAGACCGGGGTCGCCACGGCGACCGCGTCGAGGCTCCCGTCGGCGAGCAGGTCGTCGAGCTCGCCCGTCAGCCGCGCGCCCGGCAGCGCCTCCTGGGCCCGGGCGCGGCTCTCCTCGCTCGTGTCGCAGCACCAGCTCAGCTCGCAGGCGTCGATGCCCTCCAGGTTGCGAGCCACGTTCGACCCCCAGTAGCCGAGCCCGACGACGCCGATCTGGACAACCCCCTGCATCGGTGGCGCAGAGCGTACGCCTCAGCGTCTAACGGGGAGCGCCGAGTGCCATGGCGAAGAGCAGGGGCAGGGTCGCGGCGACGAGCACGGCGCCGGCGTAGAGCGGCGAGCGGTCGGGGAGGGGCACCACCTCCCTCACCTCCTGCCAGACGAGGATCAGCGGCAGGGCCACCGTCCGGGCGAGGTCTGCCAGGTCGCCGCGCAGCGAGCGCGAGCGCGCGTACTCCAGGTCCATCGCGACCTTGTCCGGCAGCAGCTCTTCGCGGTAGTGGCTGTCCGGGTCCGGGTGCCCGTTCAGCATCCTCGCCTCCATCCCCGCGAAGCGCAGCTGCGTCGGGCCGGTGAGGCCCGGCGGCACGGCCAGGATCTCCCGGTACTCGTCGGCGTGCAGAGCCACGAACTCCTCCAACTCGGGCCGCGGCCCGACCAGGCTCATCTCCCCGCGCAGCACATTCCACAGCTGCGGCAGCTCATCGAGGCGGGTGGCGCGGAGGAACCTGCCCACCGGGGTGATCCGATAGTCGTCCGCGGCGGCGATCGAGCTGCCCGTGACGTCTATCTTCATCGTGCGGAACTTCAGCATCGAGAAGGGCCTGCCGCCGGCCCCCACCCGCGCCGCCCAGTAGATGACGGAGCCGTGCGAGTCGAGAAAGACGGCGATTGCGATGACCGCTGCGACCGGCGCCAAGAACGGAGTGAGCAGAACGAGCGCGAGCAGGTCGACGACCCGCTTCCCGCGGGGAACCCGAACTCCGCTGTCCGCTTGCCCTGCCATCGCTCGCCTCCGACCCTACGGCGTATGCAAAAAACTGTTAAACCAAAGTTTGCGCGCCGGGGTAGACGATAGGTTGCGCCCCGACTACTACCAAATGGAGTATTGATGAACTGGCAGGTGCCGCTTTGCCAGCCCAGCTTTCGAGAAGAGGAGCTTACGACGCTGGCCGACACCTATCGATCGGGTTGGCTGACTGTTGGACCCCGCACCGCGGAGCTGGAGGAGGCCTTCTGCGCCTACACCGGCGCCCGCCACGCGGTCGCCGTCAGCAGCTGCAGCGCCGCAATGCACCTCGCCTGCCTCGCCGCCGGCCTCGGCCCGGGAGACAGCGTGGTGGTGCCGTCGCTGACCTTCACCTCGACCGTCAGCGCGGTCAGCCACACCGGCGCCGCTCCCCGCTTCGCCGACATCGCCTCCCCCACGGAGCCGTGGCTTTCCGCCGCCTCGGTCGAGGAGGCGATCGATGAACGAACCAGGGCGATCCTGACGATGTCCTACGGCGGCCACCTCGGCGAGACCGCTGAGATCGCGGAGCTGGCGCGCGACCGCGGCCTGTTCCTGCTCGAGGACGCGGCCCACTCCTCCGGGTCGCGGCTCGACGGCCGCCACGCCGGCACCTTCGGCCTGGCCGGCGCCTTCAGCTTCTCGGCCAGCAAGAACCTCGGCATCGGCGAGGGCGGCATGCTGGTCACCGACGACGAGGAGCTGGCGCACCGCGTCAACCGCCAACGCTGGCACGGCCTCGGCTCCCAGGCCTGGGAGCGCCACCAGCGGGCCGCGCCGACCTACGAGCTGGAGGGCAGCGGCTTCAACTACCGCTTCGACGACCCGCGCGCGGCGCTGGTGCGGGCATGCCTCGGGCGACTCGACGAGGACAACCGCCGCCGCGCCTCCATCGACGCCGCCTACCGCGAAGCGCTGGACGGTGAGGAGCTGCTCGAGCCCACCGCCCCCTTCCCGGCCGGCGAGCAGTCGAGCCACTGCCTGTTCACCGCGGTGCTCGACGAGCACGTCGACCGCGACGCGTTCCGGGCGGCCCTCGCCGACCGCGGCGTGCAGACGACCGTCCACTACCCCCCGGTCCACTTGGGCGGAGTCAACGCCGAGCCGGACGCGTCGCTGCCGGTCACCGAGGACTACGCCCGCCGCGCGGTCACCGTGCCGATGTTCCCGCAGATGGAGTCCTGGCAGCAGGAGCTGGTCGTCGAGGCGGTCTCCGACACCCTGCACCGCGTGGCCGCAGCGCAGGTCGCCGCCTAGGTGGCCGAGGCTCCCGGCGGCTCCGGAACCCCCTCCTGGGCGCTGACCAACCCCGGCAACCGCGCCGCCCGGGCCGAACTGACCGCCGCGCTGCTGAACGCCGCCGCGCCCGAGATCGGGGGGAACGGCGCGCTGCTCGACTGCGGCTGCGGCAGCGGCTGGCTGCTGGAGGCGCTCGCCGGCGCGGGCGTAGAGCCGGGGCGCCTGCACGGCGTCGACAGCGATCCCGGGCGGGTCGAGGCAGCCCGTCGAAGGGTCCCCGCCGCGAAGGTCACCCGCGCCGACGCGGCAAGCCTGCCCTTTCCGGACGGCGCCTTCGCCGCCGCCTTCTTCGTCGTCTCGCTGTCCTCGATGGGCCCGGCGACAGCCGTCAGGCAGGCGCTCTCCGAGGGCCGCCGGGTCCTCGCCCCCGGCGGCGCCCTCGTCATCTACGAGCCGCGCCTCGCCAACCCCTTCAACCGCGCGACCCGCCGCCTGCGCCGCGCCGACCTGCGCGCCACCGGCCTCCGCCCCGCCGAGTCCCGCACCCTCACTCTCTTCCCGCCGCTCGGCCGCCGCCTCGGGCCGCTGACCGACCGCCTCCACCCGGCGCTCTCCCGCCTCCCCCCACTGCGCTCACACCGACTGGTGGTGTGCTGTCCAACGGGCGGTCGATCCAGCCTCGCCGCTTGACCGGAGCAATCCAGGACCCAACCATCGGGTCCAGATTGCCCGCTACCCTCGCAGCGTATGGCTCCGGTTTCCATAGACGCGGGCTTGCCCGGCAGTGATCTGATCGCCCAAGGAGTTCAGGATCTGGCGGCAGGCCGAGAGACGGCCGAAGCCCTGCTGGTGTCGATCGGGGCTCCGCGCCTGCGCGCCGCCGGGGTCCCCGTTGCCGAGCCGATCGCCTCCCCGGAGCATCGGCTCTACGCCCTGTTGGCGCGTGAACGAGGCAACGGAGCCCACTCCGCGTACAACGCCCTCATCCGACGGCTGGTCAGCTTCGAGCGCGCCGCATGCGCGAGTTAGCCGATTCCTCCCGCATCGAACGGCTGATGCGGGCTCTTGGCAGGTCTGCGGGCCAGGAGGGTCGGGTCTACCTGACCGGAGGTGCGACGGCCGTGCTGCATGGATGGCGCGAATCGACGATCGACGTCGACATCAAGCTGATGCCCGACCAGGACGACCTGCTCAGGGAGCTGCCACGCCTGAAGGAGGAGCTCGACCTCAACATCGAGCTCGCCGCACCGTCGGACTTCATCCCCGTTCCGTCCGGCTGGGAGGATCGAAGTCCTCTGATCCGCAGGGAAGGGCGGCTCTCCTTCCACCACTTCGACCCGGTCGCGCAAGCCCTCTCCAAGGCCGAGAGGGGCCACGACCAGGACCTCCGTGACGTGCAAACGATGATCGAACGGGGCCTGGTCGACCCCGCCGAGGCCCGCGCCCAGTTCGAAGCGATCGAACCGGAGCTGCATCGGTTCCCGGCGATCGACCCCGCCTCGTTTCGCCGCGCCGTGGAAGAGCTCTTCTGAGCGACCGGACGCCGAGGACGGGCGGGTTCGTTCCGCCTACGCCACCAGCACGCTCGCGAAGCCGACGACGAGCGTGACGATCGCCCCGCCGCCGACGCGCAGGAGGGTTCGGTTGAGGGCGTCGAAGCGCGCGTCCTGAGCGTCGAAGCGCGCACTGGTCTCTGTCCGCAGCGCCCGGACTTCGGCGTGCGTCTCAGACCGCAGCGCCCGCAGATCCTCGTCAACTCGCGCAAATCCCGCATCCATCCGCCGGCCGAGATCCCTGACCTGGCCGCTCAGGTCATCGAGCCGCTCGTCGGTCCATGCGGGTCGCGTCTGCGCCATCGCCACTCAGGGTAGAGGAGCGGGTGTGACGCGTGAAGGTGAAAGTGTGTCGATTCAGTCAATTCATCCCCGCCACTTGATTGAGCAGCCGACCGGCTCGGTCTCGGCGATGTCAGGCTCCTGACCGGCCAGGATCGCCTCCAGCGCGGCGCGCAGCCAGGCGGCGTTCTGGCCGGGGTCCTGGTGGTCGGCGTCTGGCGCCCCGCGGTAGCGCAGCCGCAACTCGGAGTCGAAGGCGAAGACGTCGGGGGTGGTGCGGGCGCCGTAGGCCCTGGCCACCTCCTGGGTGGCGTCGTGCAGGTAGGGCATCCCCCACTCGGCGGCGTCGTAGCGCTCGGCCATCGCCTGCGGCGAGTCGGCCGGATAGCGCTCGGCGTCGTTCGAGTTGACCGCGAGGAAGCGCACGCCGCGCTCGGCGTACTCATGGGCAACCGCCGTCAACCGGTCGTGCCAGGCGAGCGCGTAGGGGCAGTGATTGCACGTCCAGACGACCACCGTCGCCGGCGCCTCGCCCGGCGCCGGCAGGGAGACGGTGCCCCCATCCGTGTCGGGCAGCGTCAGATCCGGCGCCGCGTCGCCAAGCCCGATTCCGTTGCCGCTCATCCCGGCCTCCTTTCCTGAGGTCAACTGGAGCCCAGGCTAACTGCCTCCGGCCGCGCTCCGCAGCGCCTCCCGGACGTCGGCGCGGTCGGGCAGGGCCGATATCCGGCCGTCCCGCAACCTGTAGACGCGGCAGGTGAGGCCGGCGGGCTCACCTCCGGGATCCTGGATGTCGCGGCCGTCGACCCGGATCGTCGGCGAGCCGACGAACCCCTCCCCCTCGGCCTCCTCGTCGCTCGCCACCTCGCGCACCTCCAGTCCCTCGGGATCGAGCCCCGCCGCCGCCATCTCCTCCCGCACGATCTCCCGCGTCTCCTCCCAGCTGGGACAGCCGGACCACCAGAGCAGCTCGACGCGGGGATTTGCGGTCGTGAACTCTGACCCGCCCGTCTGGGGAGAGAGAGGTGTTCTGAGCACGCCCTACACCACCAGCACGCTCGCGAAGCCGACAACCAGCGTCACGATCGCCCCGCCGCCAACCCGCAGAAGGGTGCGATTGAGGGCGTTGAAATCCTCCCGTAGCTCGCGGATGTCGGTGTGCGTTTCCTGTCGCAGCGCTCGGATGTCCGCGTCTACCCGTGCGAAGCCGGCATCCATGCCCTCATCGACCCGGGCGAAGCCTGCGTCCATCCGCCGGCCGAGGTCGCCGACCTGGCCGTTCAGGTCATCCAGCCGCTCGTCGGTCCATGCGGGTCGCGTCTGCGCCATCACGACCCAGAGTAGAGGAGCGGGTGTGACGAATGGGGGTGAAAGTGTGTCGATTCAGTCAAATCATCATCGCTCTGAACCCGATACATCGAATAGCTGCTCGACAAAGAAACGCGCGGCGGGGTCGAGGCGGTCGCCGTAGGTTCGCTCGGCGACCGCGAGCACGTCTTCGGCGGTCTCGAGGCCGAGTTCGCCGGCGAGCAAGCGAACGTCATCCTCGTCCTCGCCGACCCGGTGGGCGAGGACTTTGAGGGCAAGGAGTGTCTCGGGGGAGGCAGCAAGGCAGCGCAGTCCGGGCAGGTCGAGGACGGGTGCCGCCTCGGGGTCCTCTCCGGCGAGGAAGCCCTTGACGGCGTCGTTCAGCCATCCGCCGGGGAGGCCGCGCTCTTCGGCGACGAGCGCCGCGGCCTCGTAGACGACTCCCTTGGGCTCGAAGACCGCGTCGACATCGCGGGTCGAGCGTCGCTCGTCGAAGGCGAGCGCGATCGCCGCTCCACCGACCACGTACATCTCAGCGCTGACGCCGCGGCGCTCGAGCTCAGAGGCCAAGGCGCTGAGAGCGTCGACGATCTCGCCCCGGTTCACGTCAGACCCGGTGCAGGGAGCGCTCGGGAATGAAGACGCCGCGGCGGCGGAAAGCGGCCGGAGCCTGGGCGATCGAGATCGCCCGGAAGCCGGGTACGTCGCTGACGAACCAGAAGCGATCAAGAAAGCGGCCGGGCTCCAGGGACCAGACGGGCCGCTTCAGCCCGTGCGCGGTCGCGAGGTGCTCGGCCAAGGCGCCGAGATAGGCGTCCTGGCGAACGTCACCCGTCTCCCACGGCCGCTGCTCGATCGCCCCTGCGCGTGAGGCGTCGTCGGCGCGAAGCGCGAACTCGTCGAGGAACTCCCGCACGGCGTGGTTGAAGCCTTCGCCGGCGTTGCAGCGATCCGCGATCCCGGCCAGCGTCTGGGTCAGCCGCTCCGCCGGAGGCGGATTGCGGGAAAGCCACTCGGAGCGCGTTGTGGGCTGCGCTGACATCGCTTTGATGGTAGGCGCTGTGGCAGCGGGTGCGCCACGGAACCGCGAACCGCTCAGATCTGCACAGCCAGTAGGCCGGCGAAGCCGACGTCCATCCGCCGGCCGAGGTCGCCGACCTGGCCGTTCAGGTCATCCAGCCGCTCGTCGGTCCATGCGGGTCGCGTCTGCGCCATCGCCACTCAGGGTAGAGCAGCGGGTGTGACGCGTGAAGGTGAAAGTGTGTCGATTCAGTCAATTCATCCCCGCCACTTGATTGAGCAGCCGACCGGCTCGGTCTCGGCGATGTCAGGCTCCTGACCGGCCAGGATCGCCTCCAGCGCGGCGCGCAGCCAGGCGGCGTTCTGGCCGGGGTCCTGGTGGTCGGCGTCTGGCGCCCCGCGGTAGCGCAGCCGCAACTCGGAGTCGAAGGCGAAGACGTCGGGGGTGGTGCGGGCGCCGTAGGCCCTGGCCACCTCCTGGGTGGCGTCGTGCAGGTAGGGCATCCCCCACTCGGCGGCGTCGTAGCGCTCGGCCATCGCCTGCGGCGAGTCGGCCGGATAGCGCTCGGCGTCGTTCGAGTTGACCGCGAGGAAGCGCACGCCGCGCTCGGCGTACTCATGGGCAACCGCCGTCAACCGGTCGTGCCAGGCGAGCGCGTAGGGGCAGTGATTGCACGTCCAGACGACCACCGTCGCCGGCGCCTCGCCCGGCGCCGGCAGGGAGACGGTGCCCCCATCCGTGTCGGGCAGCGTCAGATCCGGCGCCATGTCCCCCAGCCCAATTCCATCTCTGCTCATCCGCTCCTCCTTTCGCCTCGAACACCGTGGCGTTCGCCCGTTGTAACGGATTTCTGACATGGCGGAGCCATGCGTATGGAGACCGTCCCTACGTTTGAGCGATGCCGCGTATCAGTGCCTTCTATGGAATTGTGATCACGATGTACTTCCGCGACCATGGCCCGCCTCATTTCCACGCGGCCTGTGGCGAGCACTCGGCCAAGGTCGAGATCGCAACCGGAGGGATCTTTGAAGGCAACCTGCCACGTCGCGCCCAGCATCGCGTTCGGAAATGGGCAGGTCAGCATCGTGCGGAGTTGGAGCGCAACTGGAACCTTGCAAGGTCCCGCCGGCCCCTCGCTACTATCGATCCACTGCCATGACGGTCAGAGTCAGAACCATCCGCGTCACCGATGTCGAACCGCTCGACAGGTTCAAGCTGCGGTTGTGCTTCAACGACGGCCGCAAGAGAATTGTCGACCTTGAAGACGAGTTGTGGGGGCCGGTGTTCGAGCCGCTGAAGGCCGACCCGGAGCTATTTCGGCAAGTTCGAGTCGACGACGAGATCGGAACGATCGTCTGGCCCAATGGCGCCGACATGGACCCCGACGTACTCCACGGCTCTCGCGAGCCTGCCTGACGAACCGGGCTCCGCCCGCCGCCGCTGGGGATCTTGGTCTTGGCCCTCGGAGGACCGAGTTGGGTGGCGGTGGCGCTTCCGGCCCTCGGTGTCGGCGCAGCGCTGGTAGAGCTTGTCCTGGGCATCGCGCGCCACCGCGCCGGCGAGGAGGATCTGGGCGTCGACGCCCTCGAGCGCGGTGACAGGCTCGGCAGCGGTCGCTGCGCCTACTGGGCCAGACCTGCACGGCGAGCAGGCTCGCGAAGCCGACCGCGGGTGAGTGTGTCGATTCAGTCACGCCCACCCGGCTCTGCGCCTGCCACCAAGCTCCCTGTCAACATGCCGACCGCATGGCGGAAAGTTCCCTTGGCGGCAGGGGTGCCGCAGTCTCTCCCGGGGCCCGGCTTCGGCCGCGTCTCTCGCGCACCCTGGCGACAGCACGCTGGCGCGAGTACGAACGGCTGCTCGACACCGCGCTTGAACACGGTTACCGGGTGATCGGGGTCGAGGAGTGGGTCGGCGACGACGAGGCCGGCGACGACGAGGCACCGCTGCTGGCCTTGCGCCACGACGTCGACCAGCACCCGCGCTCTGTCCTGCCGATGGCCGCAATCGAGCGCGACCTGGGACTGCGCTCCGCCTGGTACTTCCGCTGGCGGACCGCAGACCAGGAAGTGATGCGCCGGCTGCGTGAGGACGGCAGCACGATCGGTCTTCACTACGAAACGCTCTCACGCCTTGCGCTGGAACGCGATGCGACGACCACTGAGGCGATTGATGCGTTGCTCCCGGAGGCACGAGACATCCTGAGCGGAGAGATCGCCACCTTTGTCCGTTTGCACGGCCCCGTCCGCAGCGTCTGCCCGCACGGCGATTCGCGTATCCCCAGCGCCCGCAACGCGAGCCTCGTGCAGGATCGCAATCCGGCCGAATTCGGAGTCGAGTTCGATGTCAACGAGGCGATGCGCGGTCGCCGCCTGGCCCGCTGGCTCACGGATCGCTCACGCGCCGAGGGCAGCTGGGCAGAGGGCGCCGATGCCCATGATCTGCTGGCCGCTCGGGTCTCTCCAATCCTCTGCGTCGTCCATCCCAACAACTGGACCTCGGGCCCGAGCCTCTGGCTGGACCGGCTGCTCTCGACCGCCCTTCCCTCTGGTCACAGCAAGCGGCCCCGCAGGCCGCTTCGCACCGGTATCGATGCGCCACCTGTCTGAACAACCTGGGGTGCCCGGGACCGGCCCGCCGGTGGCAAACCCCTTCGACGCCGTCGCATCGACCCTGCGCGAGGAGGTGCTCGCCCACTGCGAGCGCAACGGCATCGACCTGGAGGGCCGCGCGGGCTGGAACACCCTGGAGACGAACTCCGGCTTCACGGAACGCCGCGGCGCCCCCCTGATGAAGATGGCGCTCGAGCGGCTCAAAGCGCCATCCCTCGCCGGCCTGCGCGTGCTCGACGTCGGCTGCGGCTTCGGCGCCCTCTCGGTCTTCTTCGCCTTCAACGGTGCCACCGTCACCGGCATCGACGTCAATGCCGGCCGGCTGGAAGTTGGGCGTCGCACTGCGGAGCGACACGGGCTGGACATCGAGTTGGAGACACAGTCGATGGTCGACCAAGCCCTACCGGACGGCTCCTTCGACATCGCGGTGATGAACAACTCGCTCTGCTACTTGGCCGAACGTGAACTGCAACTGCGGGCGCTACGGGCCGCCCGCGCCGCGCTCACACCGGGCGGCGTCCTCGTCACCCGCAACCCCAACCGCCTGCACCCGATCGACCAGTTCACCGGAGTCCCACTGCTCAACCTGCTCTCCCCCCATAAGGCCGTCAAGGTCGCGGCCAGACTCGGCCGCCGCCGCTCGCTGTGCCGGCTGGTCTCACCGCGCCGCGCTCGGCGCGAGCTGCGCGAGTCGGGCTTCGCCGGCGTCGTCCATCACCGCAATCGGCCCGGCTGGCCGCCGCGTCCCAAGCTCCTCACCCGCTACAGCCACTTCACTGCGCTGCGGCCGGAAGTCCGGCCCTTACCATGAGCGAGCAGCAGAACTCCCTCACCACCTACGCCCGCCGCATGGGGCAGCACATGGGCGTCTACACGGGCGGCCACATAGCCGTCTTCTTCTTCGCGATGACCAACGTGGCCGTGCTCACCCGAGTTCTGTCGCTTGACGAGTACGGATATCTGGCCGTCTATCTCGTCTTTGCCGGAATGCTGACGGTGATCTACAACCTCGGCACGCTTCAGGGTGTGCTCATCTCGGTCTACGGAGCCGCCGACGATGAGGAGGGGGTGCTCGTCGAAGAGGACGACGATGAGGGCGTCGAGGACAAGGGGCGCGCCCTCACCACCGGTGTGCTCCTCACGATTGCGATCGCTGCGCTCGGCACGATCGCCGTCTTATCCGCCGCCCCGCTGTTCGTCGGCTTGCTCGGCGTTCCCGAGGCCGACTCCGCCGTGCGGCTGGCCGCCCTCTGCGGTGCGACCGGGGCCGTCTGGCGCCTGGTGCACAACGTGATGCGCCTCGAGCGCCGGCCGGTCGCGTTCTCGGTGCTCGGCATCGTCCGCCCGGCTTTCGCGCTGGTCGCGGGGGTTTCCCTCGTCCTCGCCGGCTACGGCATCGAGGGGGTGCTGGCCGGCATCGCTCTCGGCACCGCGCTGGCGATTCCGGTCGCGGTCGTCGCCACCCACCGAAGCTACGCTCTCGGGGTCGACGTCGGCGCGCTGGCGCCGGTGCTGCGCCACGGCGCCCGAATCGTGCCGTTCATCGTGGCGATGTGGGTCATCCACAACGTCGACCTGCTCTTCGTCAACGCGTACGCCCCGGCGGAAGACGTCGGCCCTTATCGCGTCGCGATGCGACTCGGCGCCGGCGTTTCCTACGCGGTCTCCGCCGTGACGATGTCTTGGCTGCCGCTTACCCGAATCCCGCTGCACCAGGCGATGGCGCAGGATCACGGCAAGACCGGCTTCGGGGGGACGATGCTCACCGCCTTCCTCCTCTTCTGCATGTGGCTGCTGCTCGGCCTCACCCTGCTCGCCAACGCGCTGATCCGCATCGCCCCGGAGTCCTACGCGGGTGCGGCGCCGCTGGTTCCGTTGATCGGGCTGGGGATCGTCGCCTTCGGTGTCTTCATCGTCATCTTCCGTGGCAGCAGCTTTCCCAACAGGGGGCAGTACCGCCTTGGGCTGACGCTCGCCGCGCTGGCGATCTTCCTGGCCCTCTCCTGGCTCCTCGTCCCTAGGATCGCCGGCTACGGCGCAGCGGCGGCTCAGATCGCCGGCTTCACCTTCGCCGCCGCCGTCATGCTTTGGCGCGCACAGCGCTCCGAGGACCCGCTGCCCATCCAGTACGGCCGGCTGGGCCGCGGTGTCGCGGTCGGCCTCCTCTGCATCGCCTTTGGTCAGCTCGTCTCGCCACTCGCTGGAGACGCCCGCATCTTCATCGACCTCGGCCTGCTTACAGCCTTCCCGTTCCTGCTCGTCCTCGCCCGGGCGTTCCCGCGGGAGGAGTGGCGTGCGTTCGTCGACTTCTCACTGCCGGATTCGCCCCGGCGTCGCGCTGCGGAGCTGCTGGCCAAGGTCGAAAAGCTCGACCCCCTCGACCGGCGGACGGTCTCGATGCTCGTGCCGAAGGGCAGCTCGCCGACGATCGCCTCGAGGGAGATCGGCGCTCCCGAGCCGGAGATCATGACGCGCTTCGTCGCCTCGCTGCGCACGCTGGCTCCGCACGATCGAGACGGCCCCGACGACGCCGACCAGGAGATCGCTGCCTACCTGCTGGCTGACGGCGGCGTCGCCAGCCGCGACCGGCTCGGCCGCCGGCTCTGCAAGAACGGCGTCGACCCCTTCGAGCTCGACGTGCTCGACGTCACGCTGGTCCGCCTGCGCCGCATCCCGCAGCGTGAGTGGGAGCGTATGAGCTGATGGCCCCAGCCCGCCGCGCCTGGTCGGCGGCGAACCCGGGGAACCGGGCCGCCCGTGCGGAGCTGCTCGAAGCGATCGCCGCCTTCGCCGCCCCCCAGCTGAACCCCGATGGCCCGCTGCTCGACTGCGGCCGTGGCAACGGCTGGCTCCTGGAGGCGCTTGTGGCCACTGGCGTCGCGCCGGGACGGGCTGCACGGCATCGACATCAACCCGGCCCGGGTCGCGGCCGCCTCCAGGCGCGTCCCCGGAGCGGGAGACGCTCGTCGCAGACGCCCGTGAGCCGCCTTTTCCCGATGGCGCATTCGACGCGGTGTTCCACGTCGTCTCGCTCTCCTCCATGGGTGTGTCCGAGAGGTCCGGATGGCCCTTGCCGAGAGCGGCCGTGCCCTTGCGCCCGGCGGCGTGCTCCTCGTCGACGAGCCCCGGTTCCCAAGCCCGTTCAACCGGCGAACGCGCCGTGTCCGTCGTTCCGATCTCGCCGCCGCCGGCCTGCCGGCCTCCGAGTCTCGGTCGTTAGCCCTGCTGCCTCTGCTCGGCCGTCGCCTCGGCCCGCTCACCGGGACGCTTCATCCGCCGCTGGCTCGGTTCCCGCCGCTGCGCTCCCATCGTTTGCTCGTGCACCAAGCCCCCCGAGTCCCTGCGCCGAGTCGCCAGGATCCCCGGCGGCTGTGGCCGTGATCTCCAGCAGCTCCTCGGCGCGACGTTCCGCCGTGTGACGTGCGAGAACGATCTCGCGTCCCCGCCGGGCCATCCGCGCCCGCTCCTCGTGGTCGGCCAGGTAGCGGCCGAGTTTCTCGCGAAGGTCGGCCTGATCCGCATAGATATCGACCGCTCCCGGCAGCACCTCCTCCAGGGCCGGGTTGGCATCGCACAACACGAACGTCTCGCAGGCCAGCGCGTCGAAGACGCGGTTTGAGACGAACCCGTGCCGGCGCATGTCGTCCCAATGGTCGCAGAGCAGCACCTTGCAGGAGGAGTACAACTGCGCAAGGTCGGAGTGGGGCACGTGCTCGGCCACCGCGTGCTCGGGCGCCAGCAGGTCCCACCCCCGGCCATACAGGGCCGGCGGATGGCCGATCTGGATCGCGTCCCAGACGATCCGCCTGAACTCGCCTCGCCAGTTGCCGACGAAGAGGACGTCGTAGGCCGGCCCGGTGTCGGGGCGAGGCTCGAAGAGGCGCGGGTCGGTGAACTGGAGCAGCGGCTCGACCGGCACGTCGACGGTCGGAGCCAGCTCGCGGGCGTAGCGGCGGGAGGCGACCAGAACCCGGTCATAGCGGCTCAGCTCCGCTGCGTCCACCTCGTCGGGGTGGCTGATCAGCCACAGCAGGTTGAGACTCCCTGACGCCGGTTCGCCGCCGTGCCGGCCCCGAACCGTCAGTATCACGTCGAAGCGGTCTTCGGCGCCCTCGGGCGCATCCGCCCGCGTGAGCTGGATATCCGCCCGGTGTCCCCTGCCTCTCAGCGCAGCCGCGAGCGAAAGCGCCAGCCTTATGTCGCCTCCCCGGCGGGCGGACTCCCAGTCGCGGCCAGCCACCCGGATCAGGAAGCTCGGCGCTCGCCCGACTTCCCCGCTTGCCGCCTCTGGCATCGTGGCACCACGGGGGGCGCCGTGTCCCCCCTCCAGCACGCGCTTGCGGCGCGCGAGCCGGAAGCGCTTGCGCCGCATCTCCACTCCCCTCCGCTCCGCCTCGGAGGCATCGGGGCCGTGCTTCGGCCTGTGCTTTGCGAGCAGCGCCGCCGCCCCGCTTCCGACGATCGCAGCGGCGGTGCGGCGGGCCCATCCGGCGCCTTGCTCGAGCTCGGCGATCTCCGCCTCCAGCTCTTCGCGCCGCACGAGCTCGTCCCGCATGAGCTGCTCGGCGTGGGCCCGGGCCTCGATTGCGCGTCTCTGCGCCTCCCTTTCCGGGTCGTCGGTAGTGCGGGATCGGTAGTCGTCGGCCGACAAGTCGATTCAGGTGTGAAGGTACACTTGCCGGCGCCATGAGTGGTGAGGAGCTAGCTGAAGCCGATCCCCTGCAGCTGGATGCGGCGATGCTCGAGCATCGCCGTCTCTCCCACATGCTGCGGCGGCGCGGGGCGGAGATCGAGTCCCTTGAAAGGGAGCGTGAGCGTCTCGCCGAACGCGAGCGCAAGTCCCGCGAGAGACTCTCGTCGCTCACCTCCGACCGCGATCGCCTCGCTGCCGAGCTTGCCGAGGCGGGCAAGCGGCACAAGTCCGCGCAGGCACAGATCGAGCAGGCCGAAGCGCAGGTCGTGGCTATGGGGCAGGAGCGCGACCGCCTCCAGGCCGAGCTGAAGCAGGCGCAGTACGAGGCGCGACGCGCCGAGCGCCGCGCGGAGGCCCTCGACCGCGATGCCACCGAGGCCCGCGAGAAGGCGGCCCGTCGCCTCGGGGAGGCCGAGGAGAAGGTTTCCTTCCTGACCTCCGACCGCGACCGCCTCCAGGGGGAACTCGCCGAAGTCAAGACGACACGCGACCACCTCCAGTCCGAGCTCGCTGAGGTCGGAGAGCGGCAGGAGGCGGCGCAGGCGCAGATCGAGGCGGCCACGGCGCGAATCGAGGCCGTCGAGACAGAGCGTGACCGCCTCCAGCTAGACCTCGACGCAGCGAAGGAGGCGCACGAGAGCCTTCAAACCGAGCTGAAGCAGGCGCAGTACGAGGCGCAGCGCGCCGAGCACCGCGCGGAGGCCCTCGACCGCGATGCCACCGAGGCCCACGAGAAGGCGGCCCGTCGCCTCGGGGAGGCCGAGGAGAAGGTTTCCTTCCTGACCTCCGACCGCGACCGCCTCCAGGGGGAACTCGCCGAAGTCAAGACGACACGCGACCACCTCCAGTCCGAGCTCGCTGAGGTCGGAGAGCGGCAGGAGGCGGCGCAGGCGCAGATCGAGGCGGCCACGGCGCGAATCGAGGCCGTCGAGACAGAGCGTGACCGCCTCCAGCTAGACCTCGACGCAGCGAAGGAGGCGCACGAGAGCCTTCAAACCGAGCTGAAGCAGGCGCAGTACGAGGCGCAGCGCGCCGAGCACCGCGCGGAGAGGATCGGCCGCGAGTCCGCCGGGGCGCTGAAGGCGAAGCAAGAGATGATCGAAGCCCGGGACGGCGCTCTCGCGCGGGGGCGCGAGAGCGCCCTGACGCTGGAAGCGTGCGCTCTCGAGCTCGGGGGGGTCCGCCGCGACATAGACCTGTTGATAGAGCGCGAGCGCGAGCGCAAGGCGCTACTCGCGGAGTCCGATCGCGTGCTTGACGACGTCACGGAGCGGCTGCAGCGCGTGCGGGCGTCCCGTAGCTGGCGCTGGGGCCACGCGCTCGCCCGGTTCTGGAGAACGGTGACCTTCCGCCGGCGTGCCCGCAACAGCGCCCTCGACGTCGCACTCGCCAGACTCGACCAGAGCGCCGGAAGCGAGCAAACCTGAGATGACCGCCGGGGCGACGCCCGTCCCCCCGCCCGGCCGCGGCGCGATCGCGCGCCGGCTCCGCGCCGAGCTGGGCTCGCCGCCGAGTCGCGCCGACTGGCCGCCGGTCTCGATCGTCATCCTCAACCGCGACGGCGAGGAGCACTTGCGGCTGCTGCTGCCGCGACTGGCGGAGGCGACCGACTACCCGCAGCTGGAGCTGATCCTCGTCGACAACGGCTCACGGGACAGCTCGGTCGAGTACGCCCGCTCGGTCGACCTTCCCTTCCCTCTCACAGTGGTCGAGAACGAGGAGAACGTGTCCTTCTCCGACGCCAATGACGACGGTGTCGAGCGCGCTGGTTTCGATCGCGTCCTCCTCCTCAACAACGATGTCGAGCCGTTTGAGCCGTACTGGCTGAAGGAGCTGGTCGCCTGTTTGGAGGAGAGCGAGGCGAACGCCGCCGGGGCGACTCTTCTGCACGGCGAGGAGGACGCCGGACGCGAGGAGTACATCGTCCAGCATGCGGGATTGGAGCTGGTTCGCGACCACGGTTTCGTCGCTCCTGCCAACACAGGTGACGGAAGGCCGCTCGAGCCGCTCGGCAACGATCATTCGGTTCCGGCCCTCACGGCCGCCTGCCTGCTCGTGCGACGCCACGCGTTCGAGCGCGCCGGCGGCTTCACCACAGGCTTCCTCTGGGGATGGGAGGACGTCGACCTGGGTCTCAAGCTCGGGAGCGGGGGAGGCGCCCTGCTCTGTAGCGGGCGCAGCGTCCTCTTCCATCGGGAGTCCAGCACCCGATCCAGGGCCGATCGCGAGTGGCAGCGTCGCACCAAAGCGTCCAACCGCCGCCTCTTCATGGAGCGCTGGGGCCCGCAGGTGCGCCGCGAGTACATGCTCGACCGCCTGTCAGCGGGCGGCTTCTGGACCGATGGCAGGCCGCTCCACCTCGCCGTCGGGCTGTCGGCCGACCAGTCGGGCGACGTTTCGGCGCGCAAACTCTCCGATGCGGTCGAGGACCGGGGATGGCGCGTCACGCTCCTCGAGCCGAACCGCGATGGCTGGAGCGGCATTCCTGAAGACATCGACTTCGTGCTTGCCACCGACCCGGCGATCGGCGCCTCGGTTCCGGCCGGAGTCGGCTGCGTGGCATGGGTCCGCGAGGGTCCGGAGGAATGGCTCGGATCTCCCCTGCTGCGCAGAGCCGAGCTGACGTTGGCGGCCGACCTTGGCACCGCTCGAAGCCTCGAGGCAGCCGGTGTTTCGGCAGAGCTCCTCTCCGGCGAGGCAGATGCCGATCGCCTGGTAGAGCTGCTGCGCGGGCGCGCGCAGCGACTGCGCTTCTGCCTCGACCTCTCCCGCTCCTGGGATCTGGAGCCCGCCGCCCTCGCCCTGCGTCGCTCGCTCGAGTTGCGGGGTCACGCCTGCTCGTTCCAGCTCGCCGACGAGTGGGACCTGCTCGATGGCGCGACCGCCGACGTGGTGGTCGCGCTCGGCGACCCGGGCGAATACTGCACCAGGCCGGCGCAGGTCAACGTGCTCTGGACGACAGGCGGGCTGCGGCCGACTCGCTGCGACCAGTGGGACCTCGTGCTCGTGCCCGACGAGCCGGCGGCGGCTGCGCTTGCCCCTGAGACGCCGACACCGGTCGCCACCTTGGACCTCCGCGCCGACGCAGACGCCGCCGACGCCCTGCTGGAGCGCGTCGCCGAGGTCGTGGCCGCGGCGGGAGTTCAGTCGCGCGTTCCGGCCGAGAGGGTCGCGTAGAGCTCCGTCACGTCGCGCGGAAGCGATTCCTCGCTTGCGCGCTCGGACTCCCGCTGGTGACGCAGTCCCGGGTCGAGGCGCTCGGCGATCTCGTCGCGCTGGGCGTGGGAGAGCCCCGGTATCCCGAGGAAGCCGGCCAACCGCTCGAGCTGACGGTTGAGCCCGGCGAAATAATCCTCATACGCGACGAAAAGACGGGGCCGTCCGGCGACGTGTCGAAGCGCCTGCGACATGTAGAGTAGCCAGAGTCGCAGCGACTCCTCCCGCCGCATTCCGTCTCGTGCCCCCAGTGAAGCCGCCACGTCGAGCGGATTCCGAACGCAGATCACGTAGCGCATCTCCGGAACGAGCTGTTGCCAGAACGGCAGCGTCAGGCAGTTGCGGGGGTCCTTCCACCCCCAGAGCGGGCTGTCCGCGAAGCTCTCGCGAAGCATTGCCTCTGCCTCGCGCCGGTGCCGCTCGAGCCGCGCGTCCCGCTCCCACCCCTCCGGCAGCTCCGGCGGGTGCCTCCATCCTTGGCGCTCCGCGCTCCCCAAACTCAGCAGGATGTCCTCGTTCAGGCCGGCGATCCCTTCGTGCTCCCAGAAGCCGGCCGGGTTGTTGCCCTCCGCCGGCTTCATCAGCTCCTCGGGAGCGCCGAGGTCGACGCCCAACACGTTGAGCACCTGCGCGGTGAGCGAGGTGCCGCTGCGCGACATGCCCAGTACGCACACGGCGCGCTCTCCCTGTGGCCTCGCTCCGCCAGCCTCTTCGCGGGGGGGATCTCCCCTGGCATGCAAGGCCGAGCGCGCCCATTGCCCTGCTTCGGGGGAGGCGAAGTGGGCCAGCCCGCAGAAATGCGCGTACAGCTCCATGTCGATCTGGTTGTAGGCGAGGACCAGCGCCTGCGTCTCCGCGTCCATCCCCAATTCACGTGGGCGACATCGACCGCGATATACGCGATCGATGTCGCCCACGACGGCGCGCCGCTGCCTGAGGATCTCGAGTGCTCGGTCTCTCAGCTGCGCTCCGCGCTCTGGAACTCCCGCCCAGTACTCCAGCTTCGAATCGTCACGGCGCGGTGCGATCGCGCTCCGCGTCTGCCCGTTGAAGAAGTCGCGGAACAGCTCGTGCAGCTCTGAGCTGCGCGGTCCGTCTCCGCCCAGATCCCGATAGATATCCGCCAGGCTCCAATCCCGCTCGCGGATTTCCCGCCCTGCGGCCGAGGCCGCATCCGAACACGACTCTTTGTATAAATCACGCACTCGCGCCGCCGGTTCGTGGAGAACCAGCTGACCGCCGAGCCATGTGTCAGTCATCTGCACGCGCCAGAGAAGACCACACAGCCCAGATCCTAGAGGGCGACCGGCAGTCGATTGAGCGGAGAGATTGCTTTGACGAATTCGGCATCGCAGGCTGAGCGAAAGCTTTCAAGGCCTCCGGCTGATCCCGTTTTCGTCGGCGGTACCGGCCGCAGCGGAACGACCATCACCGGGGCCCTCGTCCGATCCCACCCCCGCTACGCCGGGGTGAGCTTCGAGATCAAGCTCCATGCCCTGACGAGGTTCGTCACGCGTGGCAACCGCCCTCTCAGCTGGCTGCAGGACATAGCTCACAGCAGGTATGAGAGCGCGCTCCACCGTCAAATGGATGCTGAATCGTTTCAGAGCCTTCTCGATGACTACACCGCGAACCACACCGATGATCCGGTTGGCTCCGCCCGGCACCTGACCGAGGGGATCATGGATCGCATAGCTGCCAGCCAGGGCAAGCCGTCGTGGGTCGAAATGACCCCATACAACGCTCTGTGCGGAAGTTGGCTTCACAAGATGTTTCCCGATATGCGTCTGGTTCACATGCTCCGCGATGGCCGCGACGTGGCAGCCTCGGTCTCCGCAACCTGGGGGCAGATGTCCGTGGAAGAGGCGCTGCACTGGTGGACCAATCGAACCGCTAAGGCATTTGCCGACAGCAGACGGCTGCCTGACGGGGTGATCCATGTCGTCAACTTCGAGTCCTTGGCACGCTATTCCCGAGAACGGACTTATGGCGAGTTGCTGGACTTTCTCGGGATCGATGACCACCCGGCTATGCGTGGCTTTTTCGAAAGAAGCTTGACCGCCGACAGGGCCAACATCGGGCGATGGAAAAGAGGCAGGAGCAAGGCGAAGCAGGGCACGCTGACGAAGATGTACAGAGAGTCCCTCACGGAGCTTCGCGACAATGGCATGCCCGTGCCGTTGTCCCCTGAGGGTGTCACGTAGCGGGTGGTCTAGGCGGCAGCACGGGCGGTTTCTGCACCGTGGCTTGGCTCTGGCGCTGTATCGCGGTGGCTGAACCACCTCCGGGCGTCGTTGCCGTTGTTTCCGGTCAGCTTGAGGGGAACCTGAGTCGACTGGAAGTCTCGTGCCGGTTCCAGGTCGTTCTTGAGGTAGTTGGTCCCGGCGACCAGTCCGAACAGCCGCTTTACGTGCGCTGAGTTGAATGGCTCGATCGGCCGGGCGAGCAGCCGATGGATGTGATCGGGCGGCACGATTCCCTCCCAAGCCGAGATCGAGTTCAGGCAGTCATGGAGAAGCTGATTGCGATGATCGCGGTAGAGAGCGAACTGCCAGGGGAAGCTCTTGGCGACAGGGGCTTCGACAGGTGGGTTGAAGGTGCCATCGGGGATGGCGCGGTAGTCCCTTGTGCGCCCAAGCCACTCGTCGTTGACGAATGGGAAGCTGCGCAACTCCGGCGCGCAGCGCGTAAGGATCTCGTAAGGCACATCGTCGGCCATATCGGCGCGAGCGTGCATCAGGCGCGCGAGGGTCAGGTCGATCAGGGTGGCCACGGAGCTGGCTCCGGTGTTGCGAAAGTGAGCGTTGCCCCAGTTGGCCATGCGCTGCTCGATGTAGAAGCGCTGCTGGAGGTTGACGACGCCTGCGGCAATCATTTGCTCCACCTCGGCTCGGATTTCGTCTCGCTGCCATGCCGCGACATCCGGGTCGAGCAAGCCGAGTGCATCGTGGCGGTAGTACCAGTTCGTGAACCTGTTGGAGATCGCCTCGATCGGTTCGGCACGCGCGTCCGGGGCGATTCCCTTCTGGCGGATGATCTCCCCGGCGCCTCCCATCAGAAACACTTGGGCAGCCGGGGCGGATGCCGTGTCCCTCCACCCGTCGTAGGGCGTCAGGTACATGTCGTACTTCCACGGGGAGAACCTGAAGCGCCGCTGGTACTCCTCATCCCAGTCGACGGTCTGCACGGGACGTTTGGCACCCTCGCGCACGACGTGGTTTTTCAGATCAAGGGACGATGCGATCTGGCGGGCAACGATCACATCGCCGTTTTCCTCCGAGCCTGCGGTGAGGACCTCGCCCATCTTGTTGATCGAGCCGGTCGCGAACAGCAGCGAGAGGATGGTGCGGCTGTCCTTCCCACCGGTCAGGTGCGCGCTGAAGGAGATCCCGGTGTTCAGGTACCACTCAAAACGACTGACGAGGCCGCTGACGGCAGAGTCATAGAGCGCCGGGACCTCTTCAGGATCCGGTGGCGTGTGGGCGGCGATCTTCACCGGCGTGGTCGTCACCCGGTCGTCGTGAATCGCCAGCGACTCGTCTGTGCGCAGCCGTCTGACCTCGCCCCACGGAGTTTCCTGACCGAGGATCATCGTCGTGGAGAGCACCCAGCTCAGGGTGAGCGAATTGATTTTCGAGTGCGGTCCCGTCGACTGGAACGCTGCGAGCAGCGCCGCTCGGCTGCCGACCGCCGAATAGAGGTCGTTGTCCAGATAGAAGAGGCTGTCGTAGCCGGAGAAGGAGGCGAACGCCATGACCTCCTCAGGGGTCGCCCTGGCGACGCTGTAGGTGCCACCCAGCGACGTGTACAGGTCCGACACATCGTGCTCTTGCATCAGCTCACTGACCCACTCCGCCGGACGCATCCGCGTCGACGGCTCATATCCGGGGAAGCACTCGAAAGTGGGAAGTCCTCCGACCAGACAGGCCGCGTCTGTTGCGGCGAATGCCGGAGTCTCGATGCCCAATGCTTTCTGTGCCGCAGAGACGCTGAAGACGAACGTTCTGGCGCCGACTCGGTGCAGGACGACCTCATCAGGCTCGAAGCTGAGCCGATGCTCTACGAAACTTTCGAGGCGAGGGAGCAACTCTCGCTTGGCCGCGTCCGTCTTGGCGACTGCTACGCAGTAGTGGTGCACGAAGCGCTCGCTCTTGCCGACCGGTTCGGTAGGGGACTTTTCTCGACAATGGCTCGCCATTCTTCGTTCGAGAACGGCCGCAACTGGACGAATATGTGTTGAACGCGCCAGATCGGCTCGTCGAAGGTGATGTCGGGTCGCGGCCCGTGAAGGGTCGGATCGTAACGTCCCTGGTCTATCGGTAGGCCGGCGGGGATGATCGAGTAATGATCGGTCGTCGTGATTCGCTCACCGAACTGGATGGTGTACGAGCTGAGGCCGAGGCGCTCGAACATCTCGCAGTAGTCACACACTCTTATGTGAGATGTGTGCCCTCTCCAGTTGTGCCAGTATTGAGTTACGCCCAGAGAAGTCAGATAATGCTCTCCCTCGAAGGAGGGATGCTTTATGTAGAGAAAGTCCGTGGCCGCACGTGCCGCGGAGGCGAGAACCTTCTCGACGGTGGCGAGATCGGGCAGGTGCTCGAGGAAATCCAGCGCGGAGACGAACCGCACCACGTCGGTTAAGTCGAGGCTTTGGGCATCCGCCTGCATTGCATCGAAGCCGGCCTCTCGACTGCGCTGAACGTTCTTGGCGCTGATGTCGACCCCGATGCCCCGCATGGCCGCGAACATCTTCGTGCACGCTCGGAGCGACCCGCCCGAAAAAGAGCCGAGGTCGATGAAGTCGTAGTGGCTCCAATCGACCGCATCTAGAGGTGCCGAGTCAGGCGAATCGCGCACGCTAATATCCTCGCTTGGTTGGCGGCAAGCCCACACCAGATCAGCGTATCGCCTTGAGACCGGGCGACGGGCTCGGGGCGAAGGCCTTTGCCAATGCCACCGTTATGCCGGCGGAGCGGTATCCCCAGGCGAAGCTTCGCCTCGGAACCAGTGCCTGGCTGAATGACGGCAGCCTCGTGGAGGAGATCCTGTTCAGGCGGCGAGGAAGGGTCGCGCGACCGCCCGAGATGCGGCCCGCTGAGGAACAGCTCACAGGACGCTATGTGTACGGGGGCCTGCTTTTCGACCGCTACGGCCATTTCCTGGTCGAGTCGCTCGCCCGCTACTGGTACATAAAGCGCTATCCCAGGCGAGCGCTGCTCTGGCACAGGCGCGACTCGGCCGAGCTCTTGCCCTGGCAGGAAGAGATCCTCGCGATGCTCGACGTCCCGGCGCATTCGCACAACATCGTCCTGCGCCCGACCAGGGTCGAGCACCTCATAGTCCCACAACTCGGTGCCGAGGTCGGCGGCTTCCTGGCCGCGCAGCAGGTAGAAGCACTTGCCGTCTACCCGTTCCAGCCGCCCGACCCCGCGAAGCGGGTGTGGATCTCACGCTCGAGTTGGCAGAGCGCCGGTGTCGAGGGAGAGCGAGAGCTAGAGGAAGACCTTCGCAGGCGAGGTTGGAGGACCGTTCACCCCGAAACGCTGAGCGTCCGCGAGCAGCTCGAGCAGCTCTCCGGCGCTGCGCTGATCGCCGGCTTCGACGGCTCGGCGTTCCACACTTTGCTGCTCGCCCGGGATGTACGTGCCAGGGTTGTGATCGTTCCTCGGCGAAGTGGGTACGCGGTTCCCTCCACCTTCGACGTGATCGCCGAAGCGAAGGGCCTCCATCAGGAGATCCTCGATTGGCCTCTCACCCACGCCAGCGGCGCCGGCCGCAGCGCGACCCACGCCCTGATCAACCCGTCCGGACTCGCCGCTGAGCTGGATTCTCGATCGGTTTGACCTATCCCACTGCCCGCGCGAACAGCGTGTACTCGGAAAGCGCGGCGCGAAGGACCGAGTGGCGGCCCGCCTCCTCGACTGCGGCGGACTGGAGCCTACGGCGCAGCTCGGGGTCGTCGGCCGGCAGGCAGAGCGCGTCGGTGACCGCACCGGGGTCGAGGGTTTCCGCCAGCAGGCCGTTCTCGCCGTGACGGACGAACTGGGCGGCGCCGCCAATTCGGGGGACGATCGGGGTGCAGCCGCAGGCCATCGCCTCGATTGCGGTGCGGCCGAAGGCCTGGTAGGTGGAGGCGTCGAGGAAGACGTCGCTGCGGCGCAGCAGGTCCGCCACCTGCTCGCGGGCGAGCAGGCCCAGGTGGCGCCCCGGGGGGGTGCGGCCCAGCGCCTCGATGCTCTCGTCCGTGCAGCCGAAGGTCGTCACCTCGACTTCCCCTGCGCGCGCGGCGGCGAAGCCGGCCAGCGCATCGAGGGTGAGAACCGGCTGGCGCCGCGGCGTCCGCGGCCGGATCATCGCCGTCACACGCAGCGGCCCGTCCGGGGCGTCCTCGCGCCCCGCGGTCGAGTAGACCTCGGTGTCCAGGCTCGGCTCCACCTTGGCCACGTCGACGCCGTGCAGCTCACCGACCACGTTGCGCAGCCAGTGGGTCTTGGCGAAGACGAGTTGGCCGGGGACAGCCGTGTAGGAGGCGGTCACCTCGGCCAGTTGGTCCGATCCCGGCTCGACGAAGAACGGCTCGTAGTCCTGCACGTAGTAGGCGGGCAGGAAGCCGTCCAGGCGCTCCCATAGCCGGGCCACCATGGCCACGGTGGTGAAGTGGGTCGCGACGACCACGTCGGCGCCCTCCGCGCGGCGCGCCAGCTCGTCCTCGCCGTCGAAGGCCACGAACATCTCGTCGGCGTCCGCGTAGGCGTCGCGGGCCCGCTCGACCGCGTCGGCGGCGATCGCGATCCGGGCCGGCACGCCCAGCCGCCGCAGCCCCCGTGTCTCCTGATAGACAGAGTGGACTCCGCCGCCGGAGCCCGCCGGCATCCCGTGCAGCACGAAGAGGACCTCCAGCGGCGCCGGGTTGGCTTCGCGGAAGGCGTCGATCGTCGCCTGCTCGCTCCCGCTCGCGGCGCTCATCGACCCCCGCACGTTCTCCAGTGCGGGTATGTCCTCCAAGCCGGTGAGCATCTTCTTCACGCGGCTCTCGCCGTGCTTCTCCAGGAAGAGCCGGTAGTTGCGGGTCGCCACCTCGTCGCGTCCCGCTGAGGTGTAGGACCTCGACTTGGCGTGGTAGACGTAAGCGTCGTCGGCCAGCGCCAGCGACAACCCCGCATCGCCGGCGCGGATGCTGAAGTCGTTCTCCTCGCAATAGCCGGAGCCGAAGCGCTCCTCGTCGAACAGCCCCACGCGCTCGATCGCCTCCCGCGTGACCGCGTAGCAGAAGCCGTTCACGAACGGGACCCGCGGGCGCGCCCGGTCCGACAGCTCCGCCAGCAGCAGCGCCGTCGAGTCGACCGTCATCCAGGCGGGTAGCTCGTTCACCGCCCAGCGCCCGTTCTCTGTGACCGCCGGCACCGACTGGTGCGTCGCCGCGTTCGACATCGGCCCGACCACGCCGATTCTCTCCTCGGACTCGGCGCAGGCGACGACCCGCTCCAGCCAGCCGGGGCTGACCACCGTGTCGCTGTTCAGCAGCACCACGTGGGCGCCGGTCGAGGCGCGCAAGCCGATATTGGCGGCCCTGCAGTAGCCGTGCTCCGGCCCGTCGTGCCGGATCAGCTCGACCTCCGGCTCCGCCCGCGCAAGCTCCTCCAGCATCGCCGCCGTCTCCGGCCCACTGCCGTCGTCGACCACGATCAGGTGGAACGGCCGCGTCGCGCTGTGCAGCAGCGACCACAGGCAGGCACGGACATCATCGGGCGCGTTGTGGACGCAGACGACGACGTCGACCCCCGAGTGCTCGGGCTCGCTGTCGGCAGCGCTCGCCAGCAGCATCCCGCGGCGATCCCGCGGCAGAGGGCCACTCAACTCTCGTTCCGACAGGGCGTCGGGGCGGTTCGTCGGCCAGAGCGCCTCGTACCGTGCCCGGAAGCCTTTACGCAACGCTTCCTCCTTCGCCGTCGCGGCAACCGCCCGACGAGACGTGGATCGCTTCGCGCGACCACCGGTCGGTTTGACCGGCTCAACCGCTGGCGGCACGGGGGCGTCGGGAGTGGAGGAGGCGGGCGCTGTTCCGGGGGCAGGGGCCACTTGGGCAGGGGCCGCCACCGAGATGGCAGCCCCTGCCCGGGCAACCTCCAGCTCATGCCGAGCCTCTCCCAGCAGGTCGGTCGCCGCCTCGAGGGCTGAATGTCGAGACGGTCTCCTCAACACCCATCGGGAGAAGCGGCGCAGCACGCCGTGGCCGAAGCGGTAGGAGCGTGACTCCGCTGTCCGCAGCAGCTCCATCTCAAGCGTTTCCACCAACGCGATCCGCTCTACGCTCTCGCGGTCTAACTCCCCAAGCCGCCGGCGCAACCGTCGCGCTTCCCGTTGCGCCTCGCTCAGTTCGTCGCCCAGCTGGTCGCTGCGCTGCTCAAGATCGATGCTCCCCTGCGGCACGTGCGCACGGTAGCCCATTTCTGTGGTTGCAGTTTCGTCGAGCTTGGGCATCAATTTGATGCCGACGCTACGACATCAGTGTCTCATAGGCATTCCTTAGAAATGCCGACTTGGATTGCCCATTCAGCTCCGCTTGTGCAGTAGTTACCGCTCCCCTCAGCTTCGCGTTCGTTCCCGTGTCAAGCACCTTCTGTAGTGCTCCTACCAGTGCGAGGCGGTCGCCTGGTGGCACGGTGATGCCGACCGCGTGCTCGGTGACGAACTGCTCGATCGCTGGAAGCTCGGTAGCGAGGACGGGGATGCCCGCGAGCGTGTACTCGAAGAGCTTGTTGGGCAGCGTGAGGCGGTAGCTGAGGCAGGTGGGTTGGATCAGGGCGAGGCCGACGTGGGCGTCGCGCATGATCTCGGGGGCCTCGGAGGGGTCGACGGGGTCGAGGAGCTCGAGGCGGTCTTCGACGCCGAGATCGGCGGCTTGGGCGGCGAGCTTGGAGCGGAAGCCCCATGCCTCGGGGCCGACGATCCTCAGGCGCAGGTCGGGTAGCTCGGCGAGGGCGGCTACCGCGTCCTCGAGGCCGCGGCCGCTGGTGAGGGCGCCGAAGTAGACGGCGAGGGGGCGGCCGTTGGGCTCGGTTGGGGGCGTCGGGGGGATGTCGGGGATGTTGCGGATGACGAGGGGCTCGGGGATGCGGTAGCGACGAGCCATGACTTGCGCGTACCCGGGGCTGGTGGTGATGGTGCGGTCGGCGACGCGAGTGAAGATTGCCTCGCAGGCGAGCAGCCAGGGGCGCCACTCGGGGCGGAGGTTGCGGTCCGGCCACAGCTCGTGAGCGTCGTAGACGACGCGGGCGCCGTAGCGGGCCTTTGCCGCCATGCCGGCCCACATCGTGTTGTAGTCGTTGCAGTGGACGAGCGGCGGGCGGGTGCGGTTTACCTCGGCGATCGCGCGGCGGTACCAGTCAGCGGTGAGAAGGGTGCGGTAGAGGCGGCGCGTCCAGGTCTGGGCGGGAGGGCTCCAAGGCGGTTCCGCGGAACCGCCTTGGGAATGCGCGGAACCTCCCTCCCGTGGCGGTTCCGCGGGACCGGAACCGCCTTGGCTTTCTGCGGAACCGCTTTCGCGTGGCGGTTCCGCGGGACCTGAGGCGAGGCGGGCGAGACGTCGCAGCGGGCCGAGGGGAAGGCGCGCGTGCAGGCGGCGGACGGGGATGCCGCCTACGAGGTCGTCGCCCTCGTCGGAGGCGGCGGCCGCGGCGCCGACGATGCGCACCTCGTACCCGAGGTCATCGAGCAGGCGGGCCTCGCGGATGATCCGCGCGTCGTGGGTGACCGGGTTGCGGACGAGGACCATGGCGCGGGTGGGCGCGGGCGCGCCGTCCGGGTCTCCGTAGACATCGACCAGATGCCCGCGCTCCGCCTCCCAGCTCAGCTCTTCCCGCGCTCGTTCGACCGCTGCGGTCAGCTCGTCGGGGGTGGCGAGTACCTCGCGCAGGGCGCGGGCGACGTCGTGGGGGTCGTCGGGGCGGGCGAGGCGGCCGAGGGCGTGGCGCTCGACCAGGGCCCGCAGCTCCGGCAGGTCGGCGGTGACGACCGGGATGCCGGCGTGCAGGCACTCGAAGACCTTGTTGGGGAGGGCGAGGCGGTGGTTCTCGCAGGTGTCCTGGAGGAGGGAGACGCCTATGTCGGCCTGGCGCGCGTAGGCGGGGACGTGGGCGACGGGAACCGGGGGATGGAAGCTGACCCGGGTGTCGACGCCCTGCTCGGTGGCGAGGCGACGAAGGTTGGCGGTGTGCTCGCCGTCCTCGGCGCCGAGGAAGAGGAGGTGCGCCTCGGGGAGGTGGGCCATCGCGCGGACCAGGGTCTCGCCGCCGCGGTCCTGGGCCACGGCGCCGAGGTGCAGGATGAGCGGCGTGTTCGCGTCGATGCCCAGCTGGGCGCGAAGGTCCGGGGCTTGGAAGTGCTGGTCATAGGCGCCCGGGTCGGGGATGTTGCGGACGGCGGTGGGGCGCACGGGGAGGCGGTGGTCGCTTTGCAGCCGGTCCGCGATCCCGTCGGAGACGGTGATCACCGCGTCGCAGCGGCGGATCAGCAGGCGCTCGATCGTCGTCACCAGCGATGCCCAGGCGCGCTCCCGGTAGGGGACGCCGGCGGCGTACTCGTGCGTGTCGTAGACGAGCCGCGCGCCGGTCAGGCGCGCGCCCGCCCAGCCGGGGGCGAGCATCGCGACGTCGTGGGCGTGGACGGCGTCCGGGCGCAGGCGGCGCAGGGCGGTTACGAAGGCGAACAGGGAGGCGACGCGGTGCAGGGGCGGCGCGGCGCGGCGCAAGCTCGGGGACGGCGTGACGGAGCGCACCGTGAAGCCGTCAAGCTGCCCGTCCTGCGCGCCGCGGGCGCGGGGCAGGTGCAACACGGTGACCTCGTGGCCCGCCTCGACCAGCGCCCGCGCCTCACGCCGCACCCGGGAGTCGTGCTCGACCGACTTGTGGAGCAGCATCGCGACGCGCATCCGGAAGGGAGTATCCCGCAGCATTCTCGAATCGGCACACAATCGTGCGCTACTTTGCCCAGGATGTCGGACCGAGCCGCTGGCTTCTCGTCGTCGTAAGCTACGAAGAGGAGCCTGCGCGGATCATTTCCGCCTTTGCCCATCGAAAGGACCCATCGACATGGAGCCCGTAAGCATCAGAATCGGGCCGATCGTGTTCGATCGAGCCGACTACGACGCTGAGCACGACGTGCTGTATCTGCACGTTGGCGAGCCGTCGGAGGGAGAGGGCGAGGAAACGCCCGAGGGGCACGTGATCCGCTACGCGCCGGGGACTCATCGGATCATCGGCTTGACGATGATGAGTCCCCGACTGATTCTGGAGCGCGACGGGCAGCTCTCGGTGACGATTCCGGAAACCATCGAAACCACAGCTGAAGATCTGGCACCGGCGCTCTCGGCAGTCTAATTTGGGGCCAACCCCGGATGGAGTGACTTCGTGGCCCGCCTCGGCGAGCGCCCGCGCCTCGCGCCGCACCCGGGAGTCCTGCTCGACCGACTTGTGGAGCAGCATCGCGACGCGCATCCCGCGCAGGAGTTTGACGGAGGCAGGCGCCTGCTGACTTCAGCGATGTCTACGAGGTGGCAACGAGGCACCCATTGGCACCACCGCCCAATCCAATCCCGGCCCCGTCCGCCACTTCGCGATACGTGCATCGGGCCGGCGCGCGATACTAAGCCGATGAACGATCGCCGTGGCGCATACACCGCCGAGCGAGCTGCAGCGCTCTCCGGCGTGCCGAAATCTACGGTTCACCACTGGGCACGCAAAGAATGGCTCGTGCCCAGCGTCTCGCCAACGCGCGTGAAGCTCTGGTCCTACACGGACCTGATGGGCCTGCGTGCAATCTACTGGCTGCGTCACCCCAAGCCGGCGCCTGATGGGGAGGAGATCCCGCCGACCCCGATGTCGGCCGTGCGCGAGGCTCTTGCGGAGCTCGATCGCATCGACCTCGACCTCTGGAACGAGGAGCATGGCTACATGGTCCGGGTCAACCGAGCCGGGGCGGTCTACGTCGGGCGGGCGGAGGACAGCGTGCCGCTGAGTAGGCAGCTCCCCCTCGAAAACCTCGATCTGATCGAGCCCTTCGAATCCGAGGCAGGCATCCGGGGACCCGACCTCGTGGCTCCGAGACCACAGCTCCGAATTATCGCCGGCAAGATGGCCGGCGCCCCCCATCTTCTGCGAACCCGGCTGGAAACTGAGGCGCTTGCCGCAATCTCGCGGCGGGGGCTCAGCAAGGAGAAGGTCTACCGGCTCTATCCAGATTTCGACCAGGCGGCTATCGATCAAGCGCTTGACCTGGAGACCCAGCTCGCGAGAAACCTGGAACCGGTAGCGGCTGCGGCGTAGGCGGATCGGGGGAGAGCGACGGTGGCCCTGTTCGCGCTCGATCACAACTACCCCGCACCGATCATCGAGCGGGCCACTCCGTACCTCTCCGGGGTCGAGCTGGCTTTCATTGGCGAGATAGACTCCCGCCTTCCCGAATTCGACGACTGGGAGCTCCTCCTGGCTCTCCACCATCACTCACGGGAATGGGACGGCCTGATCAGCAACGACACGAGCATGCTGGACCAGGAGCGCGAACTGGCCGTACTTGGCTATACGCATTTGACCCTTGTGGCCCCAGTCGCGGCCGGCCACGATCCGATTCGCTCCACCGGCCTGGTCTTGGCCCATATCGAGAACATCGCGTCCCAGACAACTCCGCGAAAGCCGCAAGTCTGGAGACTCGGCAGCCGTACCGGCAGAGGGCAACATCCGGATCGGTTCATTGAAAGGCTCGCGGCGAAGGCTGACCTCGATCCTATGGATCTGCGCAAGGAAGCTATGCCCTCTAAAGCAGTCCTTCAGCGGACTCCTCTTGCCTGACCCGCTGTACGTGATCGGACCCGTTCATCGGTCCACCCCGAGTGAGAGTCCGGGTTAACTGGGACGTTCGTGTTGCCGATTCGCTGCCAACTGGCAGCGAATCGGGCGGGAGACATCATGCCAAGCGCCGAGTGCGAGTGATTGGCGTTGTAGTCGACGACGCGGGTGAAGAGCGCCTCGCAGGCGAGCAGCCAGGGGCGCCACTCGGGACGGAGGTTGCGGTCCGGCCACAGCTCGTGCGCGTCGTAGACAAGCCGGGCGCCGGTCAGGCGGGCGCCCGCCCGTCCCGGGGGGAGCATCGCGACGTCGTGGGCGTGGACGGCGTCCGGGCGAAGGCGGCGCAGGGAGGCGAGCCGGTGCAGGGGCGGTGAGAGGCGGCGCAACCTCGGGGACGGCGTGACGGAGCGCACCGGGAAGCCGTCGAGCTGCCCGTCCAGCTCGCCGCGGGCGCGGGGCAGGTGCAGGACGATGACCTCGTGGCCTGCCTCGGCCAGCGCCCGCGCCTCACGCCGCACCCGGGAGTCATGCTCGACCGACTTGTGCAGCAGCATCGCGACGCGCATCCCGGCTGGGAGTATCCCTGTCTGGAAGTCGCCTCGCCTCGACTACGAAGCAAGCACGCTCGCGAAGCCGACCGCAAGCGTGAAGATCGCGCCGCCACCGATGCGCAACAGGGTGCGATTGAGAGCGTCGAAGCGGGCGTTGGTCTCAGCCCGTAGCTCCGCAATCTCGGACCGGGTCTCAAACCGCAGCGCTCTCAAGTCCTCGTCTACCCGCGAAAAGCCCATGTCCATACGCCGGCCAAGATCCCTGACCTGGCCATTCAGGTCATCGAGCCGCTCGTCGGTCCATGCGGGGTTTGTCTGCGCCATCACGACCAGAGTAAAGCAGTGGGTGTGACGCACGGCACGCCAAGTGTGTCGAATCTGCGGCTCAACTTCCCTCTACTGCGGCGTAGGCGTCGAAGGCGGGCTTCGGGGTGGCGTCGCTTCTCATCAGGCCCCAGTTGGCGCTGCCAGGGGCGCTGGGCTGGTCGAGGAGGGTGAACCAGCCGAGGCCGGCGACGTTGCCGGCCTCGGCAACCTCGTAGCCGGCGCGCAGCCAGCGGGCCTGCTCGCGCTCGCTGACGTGGTGGTCGAAGTAGCGGGAGTCCTTGCCGCTCTGCACGGTGAACTCGGAGAGCCAGAGGCGGGGGCGACGGTCGAGGGGGCGGAAGGCGGCGTTCACCTCGCGGCTGAGCGTGTCGATGTCGCTGAGGTCGCGCCAGCCCCCGGCGAGCGGGTCGCGAGCAAGGTCGGGCGGGCGGAACGGGTACGGGTTGTGCCCGTACCGGTCAAGGCGGGGCGGCTTGCCGGACGGGAGTCGCATCCAGCGGATGAAGTCCGGCGGCTTGACGTCGCCGCCGGTGAAGGTGTTGCCGCCGATCACGACGTTGCGTGGGGTGGCGTCCTTCAGCGCACGGTAGGCGGCGTCGAGTAGCCTCGCGTAGCGCCGCGGGCCGCGAGGGTCGTCTGGCCGGTTGGGGAGGAAGCGGTCGGAGCGGTTCGGCTCTCCCCAGACCATCCAGCGGTGCACCGTGGGGTAGCGGCGGGTCGCCGTACTCAGGAAGGCGGCGTAGTCACCGGGGTGGTCGGGGGCGTGGACCTCGGCCCGCCCGCCGTTGGCCCAGCCGGGCGAGGTGGTGACGAGGATCGCGACCTCGATGCCGTGGAGGGCCGCCTGGTGGATAGCCGTGTCGATGTCGTCGGGCCAGTCGTAGGCGGGGTCGGCCGGGTTCAAGGGGGCGCCGGGGCGCCGGGGCGCAACGTCGGCCCAGCGCAGCTGGATCTGGAAGGTGTCGACCCCCAGCCGCTCGTAGACGGGAAAGGCAGAGGAGCCGTTCGGCATCTCCACCGGCCCCCATATCGCCTTCTCCGGGCTCTCGTCGGCGGGAGGGGACCCGCCTGGGTCCGTCTCGGCGCAGGCGGCAAAGCCGAGGGCCAGCGCCAGCAGCGCCGCGCCCGTCGCGGGCCAGGCCCTCGCGAAGCTCCTCCCGCCTGGTGATGCGATTCGCCCCTTGCCGGTCAAGCACCGCGATTGTCGCGCACCGGCTCGGCAGCCGCGAATCGCCGGCCTCCGGTTAACTGGCCGCCGTGCGCGTCACCTTCCTGACCCAGTACTACCCGCCTGAGGTGGGCGCGCCGCAGGCGCGGATCGCAGCGCTCGCCGCCGGCCTCGCCGAGCGAGGCGTCGAGGCGACCGTGCACACCTGCTTCCCGCACTACCCCGACGGCGAGATCAAGGCCCCCTACCGGAACCGGTTGGTCAAGCTGGAGCAGGAGGGGCTCGTGCGGGTGGTGCGCAGCGCCGTGTACCCGGCGGCGAACCGGGGCTTCGCGCGGCGGCTTGCTGGGCACCTGTCGTTTGCGGGGTCGGCGCTGCTGACCGCCGGGAGGACGGGGCCGGCAGACGTCGTCGTGGTGGAGTCGCCGCCGCTGTTCCTTGCCGGCGTCGCGGTCGCCTACGCGCGGGCGAAGCGCGCGCGACTCATCGTCAACGTGGCGGACCTGTGGCCGGATTCGGCGATCGAGCTGGGCGCGCTGCGCTCCCCGGCTGCGATCCGCGCCGCAAGGTGGGTGGAGCGCTCGGCCTACCGGGCCGCGACGGCGATCACCTGTCCGACGGAGGGGATCGTCGCCGCTCTCGAGCGGCGGCCCGAGTCCGCCGGCAAGGCGGTGCGGATGCCGCCGGCGGTCGATTTGGAGAGGTTCGACCCCGGATCGGTCCGGGGCCGGCACGGCGCGACGCCAGGCGGGGGCACAGGCCCGCTGCGGGTGCTGTATGCGGGGACGATCGGCATGGCGCACGGGGTCGAAACGCTGCTGGACGCCGCCGAGCGCCTGGAGGAGCGGGGCGGCGCCCCGGTCGAGGTGACGATCGCCGGCGACGGCGCCGAAGCGGCGCGACTGCGCGATCGCCTCGCCGAGCGGGGGCCGGCAAACGCGCGAATGCTTGGCGCGGTGCCAAGCGATCGGATTCCGGCCCTCTACGCGGAGTGCGACGTCGCCGTGGTGCTGCTCCGCGACCGGCCGATCTTTCACGGCGCCCTGCCCACCAAGATGCTCGAGGCGATGGCGGCGGGGCGGCCGGTGGTGCTGGCCGCGCGGGGCGAGGCCGCGCGATTGATAGAGGAGACCGGGTCGGGATTCGTCGTCGAGCCGGAGAGCCCCGCTGCCCTGGCTGACGCTCTGGCCGCCCTCGCCACGGATCCCGAGCGCCGCTCACGGCTCGGCGCCACCGGCCGGCGAACTGTGGAGGAGCGCTTCGGCAGGGCCGCCTGGCTGGACCGCTGGCGGGAGCTGCTGGCACCCTGACGGTCATGGTCTCTGTCCACTCCATCCCGGGCACCGGCGACGAGCGGGGGCGCAGCTGGCAGTCACGCCCGGGCGAGAGGCGATTCCGGTCAAGCCGACTGCCAGAGACCGCGAAGCGGAGAGCTGCGGGGCCTTGACCTGACGCTTGCCGAGGTTCACATGCCAGGGCTTGCGTCGAGGAGGGCGACCTGAACGAAGCGGCCCTTCTCAGTCGGGCGGGGACGGCTGGAATTTCGTCTGCAGCTGGGGGTCGGTCCAACCGATCAGAGATGCGAAGTCGGCGTTCTCGCCCAGCGCAAAGGCCCGTGACATCGACCAGGCGAGGAAGGAGGTGTTCTGCAGCTGGGACTGCTGCAGGCCGTGCTGGATCTCGTCCGGTCGCTCGAAGAACCGCTGCATGCCCACCACGTTGCGGTTGGTGAACTCGGCCATCTTGTGTTTGTTGCGGGTGTTGCGGAGCACGTACAGCGTTCCATCTCCCCTTCTGAGGGGGACCATGGAAAGGTGTGAGTAGGCCGGCTCGTCGGCGTCCGAGGCTGTCTCCACGATGAGTACGTTGGGAAGGCTCATGAGCCCGAGTTGCTGCCCCGCGTAGCAGGTATCTACTTTGACCTTGAAGGTCGCCTCCAGGATCTGGTCCCCGATCGCCCGGGTGAGCGCTGCACCGCGGATCAAGACGCTTTGCTTGACCACGTCGACCCTCCTTCCCCGTGTGCTCACCCCTACCACCTTCTCCCCGGTCAGGATGGAACCGTCTTCGGTGGCGTGGGAGTTGATGTAGAGCAGCACGTCCTTGCAGCCTTCGGCGACCACTTTGCTCGTCGCCTGGCGCAGGTCGCTCTCAGTCGGGGGTTGCGCTTTATGGCGGTTTTCGACTCGGAAGGTGCGGATGCCCGCCGCCTTGGCGGTGGCCTCCATATGTCTGACGTCGACGAGGAATCTGGGGTCGTCACGGTAGTGGAGGGTGAGAAGGCAGTCCTCGGCGAACACCGCGGGCGGAACGTCGCTTGCCTTCGCTCGATCGGGCGATGGCGCCGCGGCAGATCTCGCGAAGGCGGCGGATCCACGGCGCACGGGCCTCCGGCGCTTCACCAGGTCGAGGTCGGAGTAGATTCTGAAGCGCTTGGAGAGGTAATTCCTCGCGTTGCGAAGGAATGGCGGCTGCCGCCTGTTTATCAGCGGCCACCAGCTGAGTCTCCTCCTGCTTCTCACCCTCCCGGTGCGGTCGTCCACGAGCAGCAGGACGGAGGGATGGGCGAACTTGGCGCCGTACCTGGAATCCCGCCAGAACAGCCAGGTCCGCCTACCGAGGCGACGCGTCGTGCGGACGTGGCGGATGCGCGAGCCCCCCTTCGCTCTCCTGGGCGGCCCGCCCTCGGTGACCACGGCGCGAGGACCGAGCGGCGCCCGCAGGCCGAAGATGGCGACCGTGACCCGCCTGCCGGCCCCTTTCTTCGCGGGCTTCAGAGCCCGCAGGGCGATCTTCTCGGCGCGATCTCGGCTGATCGCGTCCGCCGAGGCCGCGACCCCCAGATAGGCGGTCAGGCCAAGGGCGGCGGCAGCCAGAGTCGCCAGCCATCGCCTCGCCCCCATCGCGGGCAGAATCCCCTCCACCCGGCAAATCTACAGCGCCGATCGCGAGCGATCAAGCCGGGCCCGGCACGCCCCCGGGAGACTCGAACTCATCCCACTCGACGCTGGCGGTGGCAGGTCTGTCGAAGACAGTAGCCGAGCCCAGCAGGGATCGCACCTTTTTTTTCATCGTGATCCGAGCGGCGTCCGGGTCAGCAAAATGCTTCGGGGAGTCGCCTTTTCTCAAGGCTTCATGAGGGGGCTTCGAGCGCTCTACCATCGGCTGTATGACCACTCGCGAGAGAGCGCACGCCCTGCTGGACAGGATGTCCGAAGCCGAGCTGGACAAGGTCGTGAAGCTGCTCAATATGCGGCAGGACCGGGACGACGGCCCGGTGGAGGTCGAGCTGCCGGGAGACTGGCAGCAGCTGCCATCGGGGGCGATCACCCCCTGGGTCGCCACCCAAGACGAGGATCGCCGCATCGATTAGCGTCTCTTTCGCGGCCTGGATTTTCTAAAGGGATCGTGGGTAAATAGGGCTTGTGCGCTGGGCCCAACGCCTTCTTGTGGCTGTGCCGGCAGGGCTTCTCTCGTTGCTGCTGGCGCCCGGTGCCGGAGCGGTGAGCCTGGAGCCGGTCGGCTCGTTCGACCGGCCGATCTACGTCACCTCGGACCCGCAGGACCCCGACCGCCTGTTCGTCGTCGAGCGAGAGGGGCGCATCCAGCTGCATGAGGACGGCGCGACCAGCGAGATGGCGGACCTCACGTCGCTGGTGCTCTGCTGCGAGAGCGAGCAGGGACTGCACTCGCTCGCCGTGGCGCCGGACTTCGAGACCTCGGGCCTGATCTACGTCGTCTACACCGGGACCGTGGCGGCCGGGAGCGCCGCGGGGGACGTCCACGTCGACGCCTTCGAGGTGAGCGGCGACACGATCGCCCTCGGCACGCGGCGGCCGATTCTCACCGTCGACCACTCCTCGTGGCCCAACCACAACGGCGGCCAGCTTCACTTCGGGCCCGACGGCCACCTCTACGTATCGCTGGGGGACGGCGGGGGTCCCGGCGACCCCGGCGACAATGCACAGGATCTGGGAACCCTTGCCGGCAGCCTGCTGCGCATAGACCCGCGGCCGGATGAGGAGCCGCCTGCCTACGCGATTCCGGAGGGGAACCCGTTCGTCGAGGAAGGCGACCCCGGTCTCGGCGAGATCTGGGCCTACGGGCTGCGCAACCCGTGGCGCTTCTCCTTCGACCGCGAGACCGGCGACATGGTGATCGCCGACGTCGGGCAGGGGGAGCGGGAGGAGATCGACTTCGCCCCCACCCTGGGCGACGGAGGGGTGGGCGGCGCCGGCGCCAACTACGGCTGGGACTGTTGGGAGGGGTTGATCGAGTACACAGGGCCACCAGATGCGCCCAGCCCGCTGTGCGGGGGCGGTCCGTTCGTCGATCCGATCTTCGACTACCCGCACACACCCGACGTGGACGCGGAGAACGAGAACAATCGCTGCTCGATCACCGGCGGCTACGTGGTGCGGGATCCGAGCGTCGAAGAGCTGTACGGGCGCTACCTCTACGGCGACCTCTGCGTCGGACAGCTGCGCTCGATCGACCTCTCCGAGGACAACCCGGCAAGCACCGACCAGGCCGAAGCGGGCCTTGCCGTCCCGCCCTTCGCGCTCCACTCCTTCGGCGAAGATTCCTGCGGGCGGGTCTACGTGGCCTCCAACGAGGGAGAGCCCGAAGTCGCGGGCGATGACGTCGTCTACCGGCTGACCGGGGACCAGCCCGCCGACTGCGATGAGCCCGACCCGAAGGAGGAAGAGGAGCCGGCGCAGGGGAAAGAGCCGGGCGGCAGCGATGAGCCGCCAGTGACGAGGCCACCCAACCGGTTCGCGATCCGGGCGCAGCGCCGGGTGCGGCGCGGCGCCAGGGCGCTGGTCGTCGTGCGCGCCGCGCCCTGCCCGCGCAACCGCGGCAAGATCGTCGCCCTGCGGCGGGGAGGCCGGCCGATCGCCCGCAAGCGGCTCAACCGGGGCTGCTTCACCCGCTTCCACCCCAAGGTGTGGCGCAACTCCTCCTACCGGGCGCTGCTATGGATTCGCAAGGGCAGTCCGCTGTGGTCGAAGCGGGCGGTGATCCGCGTACGACAGGCTTCCCTGCGACGGTAGCCGCCCGGCTCCCCGGAGTCGGCTTCGAGAAGTCACGCTTTCTTCACCTTCTGCACACACCCGTGACAAAACGCTTCGTAGGGTGCCATCATGGAGCCGATGAGCAGAGGAGACGCGTGGACCGACGTGCGGCTCGACGACCTGAACGGCCGAGTCGATGGCCTGGGCCGCCGCGTGGACGCGGGGTTTGCCCAAGTCGACCAGCGCTTCGCCCAGGTCGATGCGCGGATGGACGCGGGGTTTGCCCAAGTCGACCAGCGCTTCGCCCAGGTCGATGCGCGGATGGACGCGGGGTTTGCCCAAGTCGACCAGCGCTTCGCCCAGGTCGATGCGCGGATGGACGCCGGCTTCGCTCGTGTGGACACGGACCTGCGCGGGCTGCGCTCGGACATGCACTCGGAGATCCGGGCCTTGCGGGAAGAGACACACTCGGAGTTTCGGGCCTTGCGGGAAGAGACACACTCGGAGTTCGGCGCCCTGAACCGCACCATGCTGCGGATCGGCAGCGGCATGATCGTCACCCTGGCGATCGGCTTCGTGAGCGTGCTGGCGGCTTAGGGTGCCCCACCGCGGCGATGGACCCCGCTGGCTGACGCCGGAGGAAGTCGCCGCCGTCGCGTCGGCCCGGTCCGCCGACCCCGGGCTGCGGGACGACCTCGAGCGCTTGGCCGGCGAGACGACCGAGGACCTCGGACCTCCCATCGTCACCCAGGACGCCGATTTCGGCCCGCTCGACGGCGTCGCCGGTTTGACCGTGATCGAAGTCTGACCCCGATAGATGCGGCGCTCGTCCGGCCGGCGACGCGTCAGCTAAGTGCTACAGTGACGCACATGGTCAGCGTCGGAGTTCGCGAGTTGCGGCAGAATCTGTCTCGCTACCTCCAGCGGGTCAAGGAGGGAGAGAGCCTGACGGTCACCGAGCGAGGCCGTGAAGTGGCGCGCCTGTCTCCGTCGGGGCCATCCGACTCCCCGGTGGCGCGCCTGGTCGCCGAACGCGGGGCGTCCATGCCGCGCGGGGATCTGCTCGCCTACTCCACTTCGGACGCCCCACCCGCATCGGGACCGCCCAGTCGACGCGTCCTCGATGAGCTGCGCGAGGAGCGCCTGTAGCCGGTCGGCTCGCATACCTGGACAGCTCCGCCTACGTGAAGCTCCCGCTTCAGGAGGCCGGACACGAGGCGCTGCGGGAGGAGTTGTCGAGGTGGGACGGCTACGTGTCGAGCGCCCTGCTCGGCGTCGAGTCGGTGCGCGCCTGCGCCCGCTACGGGCCCGAGTACGCTGCGCTGGCACGATCGTGGCTGGAAGGCGTGGCTTTGATTCCCCTCGACGACGCGGTCGTCGACGCGGCGGCAGCGCTGGAGCCGCAGACCCTGAGGAGCCTCGACGCCCTGCACCTCGCGACCGCGGTCAGCGTCGGCGAAGACGTGGGGGTGTTCGTCGCCTATGACGAGCGTCTGATCGACGCGGCCCGGAACCATGGCCTCGAGGCCATGGCGCCCACCGCTTGACTGAGAATCGCCGAGAGGTGGCGAGACCCGGAGACCAGGGCTGACTACTCGTCGCGCGGGGTGATGCGGTAGGTGGAAACGACCTCCGCCTGGTGCGCCTCGGGGTGGACGACGTAAGCGCTCGGACCGCCGCCGAACCAGCCCGCGGCCTCGTTGTCTGCGACGAAGACCCCGGGATGGTGCTTGCCCCCGGCGTCCTCCACCCAGACCTTGTCGCCCTCCTTGAACCCCTGGATCAACTCGTCGCTCACGGCCGCAAGCTTAGCCGCAGGCAACTAAGTTGACGCTTGAGCTAGGACTCGCAGCCGACGCCGTCACCGTCGGCATCAAGGCCGTGGGGGTCGGAGCCGTAGACGTCGACCGGGCCCGCGACGTCCGCGCAGTCGACGTCAGGTGGATACTCGGGAACACAGCCGCTGTAGTTGGGGTCGCAGCCGGGGCTGGAATCAGGCGGGGCTTCGTCCGGGGGAGGGGGTGTGTCAGGAACCGGGTCAGGCTCCGCCACCGCGGCGTTCCAACGGTCGACCTCTTCCTGGGCCCGGTTGACCGCGAAGCGCGCTTGGCCTATGTCGCCGGCGAGGCTGTCCAGCGTCTCTTCCAAGTCGGCCGCCCGGTCGCTTGTCACGTCGGCCCGCTCGCGACTTGCCTCTGCCCTGTTCAGAAGCTTTTGCAACGCGGGCGTAGGGTCGTCCAGGGGGTCTCCCGTCCGAGCAAGAGCGAGCTCGGACTCGTCGAATTCCGGGGCGCTTGGCTCGGACAATGTGGTGGCCGCGACAAGCAGGGTCGCCGCGCCCAGTGCCGCGACGGCCGCAGCTACCTGCCGCGCACGGGTGTCTGTCCGGGAAGCCAGACCCGGAGGAGGCTGACCCTCCTCCGTGGCGTTCGCCGCAAGCATTGCGAAGAAGAAGAGCAACCCGATGCCGAGGCTCAGGCCGAGAACGAGTCCCCCGACCAGCACCACACCGGTGCTGGCGCCGCCCATCATCCCGAGGCCGACGAGAGCGCCAATCACCGCAGTGGCGCCGACCAGGACGCTCCGCTGGGCTCGCGATCGCTCGTTCAGCCACGCCACCGCCCGGGACGAGACCACTTGCTTCCACAGCAGGCTTCCGACCAGCGCGGCCAAGAGAAATACGGCTCCAGCCAGCATCCAGCCCCGCTCCTCACGCCATGAAGCAAGGGCCTCGTCGTGCTCGTCGCGAGCGCTGGCGACATCGTCCGCCGCGCGGTTGCGAGCAGCTCGCAACTCGGATGCCCCGCTGTCGGCGGCCGCCTCTGCTCGATCCGCACGTACGCCCATCCGATCGCTCTGCGCTCGAGCCGCCTTCACTTTGGGCATTACCTCGTCGCGGCGCGCCTCCAGGTCGGTCATGCGCGCATCCGCTTCGTCGAGCTCGCTCTGCGCCTCTGCGAGCTTGCTCTCTTCTCGAGCGCTGGCGCCCACTTCGCCAGGGACGATCGCGATCATGGTCGCGACCGCAGCGGTCGCTGCCAGTAGGAGTCGGAGAGCCCTGCCCAGATCCACCGACGGACAACGCTATCTCAATTTTCCCTGACTGTTCAATTCGGGAATACCAGCAGGCCGCGCTGGGCGAAGTGAGCGTCGAAGGCGAACGCCTCGGCGCTGCCTTCCCGCTCGAGCAAAGCGAAGGAGGTCGCGTCGACGTAGCTCCAGCTCTTGTCGTCGTAACTTTCGAGGATCTGCCAGGCCGCCTCTTCGATCTCCTCGTCAACCCTGACAAGCTCGATTGCCGAGCCGACACGAAAGCGCCTGCCCCAGTTCACGGCGACCGCACGGCTGACGCGAGTGAGGAGAACCGTGTAGGTCTCGGCGAAGACGAAGTTGGAGGTGAAGAGAGGGACCCGATCGGAGATCAGGTGCTCGATCGCGGCACGCGCCTGTTCATGCTCGGCTTCTTCTTCGTGAAGGAGAGCGATGAAGGCGCTGGTGTCGACGAAGACGCTCCTCACTTGCCGTAGAGGTCCTGATCAAGCGTCGTCACCGTCATGCCCTTTTTACCCGTCCGCGCGGGAGGCTCCTTCGCGAGAAGGCTGAGTAAAGGATCCTCAGCCAAGTCCACGCCCCGCAAGCGCTCGGCGTCGATCAGCTCACGCACGACCGCGGCGATGCTTCCCTTCTTCCCTGCCCGCTGTCGCAGCCAGCGGTGCTGCGCATCGTCCAGGTAAAGCTGGGTCCGGTGTTTCATGCTGTATTCCAGCATACAGCACCACTACCCGGGGACAGAGACTCGGACGAGGATGCGGCCGGCGCAACGCAGCTGGGCGGAGCCGTCCTCGAAGCGGCGCAGGTGGAGGGTGCGAGGCTGGCGGCACTCGACTCGTGGCGCGGTGACCCGCAGGGCCGGCGACAGCTCCCTCGAGCCTGCGGGTGACAACCCGAGCAGCGCCAGGACCAGGCCCAGCCCGAGCATCGCGCGAAGTCCCATGCGTCTCTAAGGGCCGGGCGGCGTGATTTCTCCCCCTCAGGGGGAAGAGATCACTGCCTGTTGGTGATCGTTTCTCTGAGCTCTGCGATGGCGGAGTCGACCGTGTCCACGGTCTTGTCGACGGTGTCAACGGTCGTGTCGACGGTGTCAACGGTCTTGTCGACGGTGTCCACGGTCTTGTCGACGGTGTCCACGGTCTTGTCGACGGTGTCCACGGTCTTGTCGACGGTGTCCACGGTCTTGTCGACGGTGTCAACGGTCGTGTCGACGGTGGACCGAACCGGCTCGGTCACCCTGGTCGTGGTGTCTTCGATCGTGGTATTGCGATCTCCCGTACGTCCGCCGCGATCACCGCCCGAACCGTCACCGCCCGCCGCGTCGTCGTCCGAACCGTCGCCCCCGGCACTTCCGGTTGAGCCGGGCCCGGGGAGATCCACACCCGACTGGGCCTCGGCGCCTGCCTCGGATAACAAGCTGTCTTGCTCCCGGCCGGACGACGGAGCCGGAGCGGCGGCTGGTGCCCCAGCGTGCTTGGGCGGGTCCGGGTCGAGCGTGAGGGATGTTCGCAGTCCTGTTCCATCCCCGGTCCCGGGAGGGGCGGGGAGTTGCGTTGCGACTGCCCGCGCGCTTTGGCCCTGCGCTTCGTCGTCGCGGGGCAAAGCGCCCACCGCGAGGCTGCCGGCGGCAACGGTAGCCACAGCCACCGTCGTCGCCTGCGCCGCCATTGCCACACCGCCGAACCTGACCTGCTCTCCCAGCACCGTGAGCAGCTGCCTCGGCCCGTGGAGGAAGAGCGCCCAGAGGGCAACCGGGCGCAAACCGGAGTAGTAACGGCGGAAGGCCCGTACGGCGTCGGGGTCCAGCTGCGTGCCTGCCTCGGCAGCCAGCAACTCCAGCGCCTCGCGGTGCCGCCGGGCCGCTCGGTACGGGCGCGTCGAGGTGATTGCGTCGAAAGTGTCTGCAACCGCGATCACCCGCGCCCCGACGGGGATCTCCTCGCCGGCCAGCCCGTCCGGGTAACCCATTCCGTCGAGGCGCTCGTGGTGGTGGCGCACGATCCGGGTCAGCTCCTCATCCTTCAGCCCGGCGACCATTCGCGCCCCGTCTACCGGGTGTCGCTTGACCACGGCGAACTCCTCTTCGCTCAGCGCTCCCGGCTTGTTGACAATCTCATCGGGAGTCTCGACCTTGCCCACGTCATGGACGGTGGCCGCGGTGCGAATCCGGGCGACCTGCGCCCGCGGCAGACCCATCCGCTTGGCGATCGCGGCGGCATGCCGGGCGACGCGGCGTGAGTGACCGTGCGTATCCGGATAGCGGACCTCGAGCGCGGCCGCGAGCCTCGCCAGCAGCCGTGCGCGTCGCCTGAGGCTCAACTCCGCCGCCGAGCCCGAGGCCGAAGGGCCCCCACGCAATCCGAGAAGCGCCGCCGAGCTTGCGAGCTGCCGCTCCTGGTGTCTGCGCCTCAACCATCCCCACAGCATCAGATCGCCGAAGACCGTGTCGCCCGCGCCCGACCCCGTCGCCCAGAGGGCAGCGCCGGCGGAGGAGGCGAGAAGCGAAAGAGCCGTGCCGGCAGCGACGAGAAGCAGGATCGAATCCACGGAGCCCGAGGCGCGAAGCAGCGAAACTGCGATCAGCGGCACACCGACTACGGCGAAAGTCGCAGCAAGCACTCGGGGCAGCTGCCCGGTTGAAGCCGATGTCGGCGATACCCCCACCAGCGCCCCCCTTGCATTGACGCCGAGGTGCCTCGCGCATGTAAAGCGCCGGACGCCTTAGTTTGTAACGCAACGAAGTCACCCCGTCTGTAGAACATCCGGCCGGGGGGGATCGGACAGCGGCGACTGCGCCGGTCGTCGGTATTGACGACCGCAACAGCCGCCACCAGGGAGAGAGGGAGAGCCGATACACGACTACTCCGCGTACCTTGATTCCCTACCTTAACTCGTCAATCCTGCGTAAACATTAGGAATTTATAAGTTTGGGTTGAGCGTTCAGTAGGTTCCGCCCAGTTTGCGGTGGTCCCAGGTGGCGGTGCGCAGCGGCCTGAACTCCAGCGCGACGCGCTTCGGCGCCTGTGCCTCCAGCGCCGCCTTGGCGTCGCCCTCCACCGAGGAGATCCCCTCCGCGTAGCGCAACGTCAGCTGCTCGGCGAAGGCGAGAACCGTGTCGTGGTCGCGGTGGATGGCGACATCGGCCTCGATCATCGCCCCGCGCAGCTCCGAGTACTCGCGCCCCGTCTCGACCAGCACGGTCGCCCGCGGGTCGCGCTCCAGGTTGCGCACCTTCTGTGACTTGGCGTAGGTCCAGGACCAGACAACGCCCTCGCGCGGCACGTACCAGAGCGGCATCGAGTGCGGCCATCCCTTCGGCCCGTTGGAGGAGACGATCGCGATCCGCTCCGCCTCGAGCAGCTCGAGCAGCTCCTCCTCGCTCAGCTTGATTCGGTCCCGGCGGCTCATCTCCTCACCGCTCGGCACGCTACCCCACCGAACGTCCCGCACCCCACGCAATGTGGGGGAGTCTGGGACGTTCGGCGGCTATCGAGGCGAGAGGGTCAGCTCTTTCCAGGGGCCCTCGCCGGCCATCGGCTGGGTGCGGCCCTCGAGCCAGTCGGCCTGCAGGTCGTCGTAGTGGGGGCTGCCGGGGTGGCCCGACTGGCCGGTGAACATCTGCCAGCGGGAGCGGTCCGGGTCGTTCGGGTCGGCGACCATCCGCCAGCTCGGCGCCCAGACGGCGCGGTAGGGGTCGTTGGGGTCGTAGGCGATCTGGGCGACGGTCTCCTGGGCGCCGCCGGCCTTCAGGCGGCGGTTGAGCAGGCGGCGCAGCAGGCCGTTGGCCTCGCCGAGCGGGTGCGGGAACTCCATCTCGTGCACCTTCCCCCACTCCCAGCTCTCCGGGTCGGAGCCGAAGCGCTGCTCCAGTTCGTCCAGCGCGCCGCGCAGGGCTTCCAGGACAAGCTCGTCCCAGGGGCCGCCGACCAGCTCCTCGTCGCCCTCCTCCCAGAGCGCCAGCAGGTGGGAGTGCCAGCGCCAGGGCGAGGTGATGTGAGCGGTGAAGCCGTTGTCGGCGCGGTCGAGCCAGCGCTCGGCGAGGTCGTCGTCGCCGATCGCGCGCCGCGCCACGTCGCGCGCCAGGCGCAGCAGGAAGGCCTGGTAGACCGAGGCGGCGACGGAATCGGGCGACATCCGCCCATCCCACAGCCGCAGGCGGTCGATCGCCGCGGCCTCCCGCTCAGCGGCCGGCGACAGGCGGCTGAGCCGGCCCGCCACCTCCAGGCCGGGCAGCGAGAGCACGTCGGTCTGCATCCGCTCGAAGTCGGCGAGGTCGTGGCGGTCGCGCTTGCCGAGCAGCTCCTCGATCCGCCTCGCGCGGAAGCCGTCCAGCCACTCGCTGGTGATGTGGTGGGGGAACTCGTCGCCGGCGATGCGGTTGTTGGCGGTGACCAGGTGGCCGCTGCCGGGGTCGGTCACCTCCGGCTGCTCCTCGTAGGGGACGACCCCCTGCCACTCGAACTCGCCGCTCCAACCCGGCTTGGGCAGGTCGGGGCAGCCGCCGTCGCGGACCGGCAGGCGGCCGACCATCTTGTAGCCGATCGAGCCGTGCCGGTCGGCCCAGACGAGGTTGGAGACCGGGGTCGAGTGGGCGGCCATCAGCTCGTTCAGCGCCGCGCCGGAGCCGACGTCGAGCACGCCGAGGTTGGCGGCGCTGGTGGTCGGCTCGTCGAGGGTCAGCCAGCGCAGCGCCAGCGGCTCGCCGGTCTCCACCCCGAGGCAGTCGTTGACCAGCGGGCCGTGGTGGGTGCAGCGGACGTCCAGCACCTCCGGCTCGTCCCGCCCCTTGACCGCGATCTCCTCGCGCCGCGTCTCCAGCGGCAGCCACTCGTCGCGGAACAGGTAGCGGCCGTTCTCGACCCGCTCGACGAAGAGGTCCTGGACGTCGGCCATCGCGTTGGTGAAGGTCCAGGCGACGTCGTTGTTCTGGCCCATGTAGATGCCGGGCAGGCCCGGCAGGGAGGCGCCGCGCGCGAACCGCTCCCCCTGGCGCAGGCTGACCTGGTACCAGATGCCGGGCATGCTCGGAGGTAGGTGGGGGTCGCCGGCGACGAGCGGGCCGCCGGTGGCGCTGCGCTCGCCGCTCACCGCCCAGTTGTTGGAGCCGCTCGCCTCGACCGCCATGCCGATGGCGCGGCGCACGGCGTCGATCTGGCCGGCCAGCGCGGCGCCGTCGCCCGACCAGGGCTGCTGGCTGACGATCGGGTTGTCGCTGGGGTAGGGCGGGTCGAGGCGGGAGGTCAGCTCCGGGCCCAGCTCCCTGACCATGTCGGCTCGCAGCAGCTCCCGCTCCCAGTTGGTCGAGAGGCCGAAGGCGAGCAGCTTGCCCAGCGAGAGAATGTCGACCGGGCGCCAGGGCTCGAAGGGGAGGCGCAGAAGCTGGAGCTCGAAGGGCAGCGCCCGCAGGCTCTCGGCGCCGGCGTTGACTCCGTCGCAGAAGCGCTCTATCCGGGACAGGAACTCCGCGTCGAGGAGGGTCGCCTCACGCTCGGCCGCCCGGCGAATGCCGAGCGTGCGCAGCAGCCGGTCGACGGGCAGGCCCTCCTCGCCGGCCATCTCCGACAGCCGCCCGGCGGTCACCCGGCGGTAGAAGTCCATCTGCCAGAGACGGTCCTGGGCGGCGGCGAAGCCCTGCGCGAACCAGACGTCGTCACGGGTGGAGGCTTCGATGTGGGGGACGCCCCAGCGGTCGCGGCGCACGGTGACGGGGCCGTCGAGCCCGGCGACGTCGATTTGCCCCTCGACCTTGGGCAGCGGCCGCCGCAGCATCCAGTGGCGCAGCCCGCCGACGGCGGCGGCGCTGAGCGCTGCCCCGACGGCTCCGGCGAGCAGCCCGGTCTGCGTCGCGCGGTTGAAGGTCGGGCGGGAGATCATCCGAGCCTGTCTATCACGCCGAACGTCCCGGACTCCATGCTATGCGGGGGACTCTGGGACGTTCGGCGTCAATCGACGATGGTGCCGGGGAGGCGGCCCTCGGCCTCGAGCTTGGCGAGGTGGGCCTCCATCACCTGGGCGGCGGCCGCGCGGACCTCCTCGGGCACGTCGTCCCAGACCTCGGCCAGGAGCGCCTCGCGGGAGCGCTCGCCCCGCTCCAGGGCGGCGAGCAGGCGGCGCTCGCGCATCTCGCGGTGCCGGGCGTACTCGGCCAGCTTCGCCGCCGGGTCGGTGACCCAGGGGCCGTGGCCGGGGCAGATCAACTCGATCTCCTCGGCCTGCATGCGGCGCAGCGACTCCATGTAGGTGGCGAGCGAGCCGCCGTCGGGCGGCACGTAGGTGGAGCCCTCGCCGAGCACCAGGTCGCCGCTGAAGCAGACGCCGTCGGCGCTCAGCAGACAGACGTGGTCGGTGGCATGGCCAGGGGTGGCGACCGCCCGCAGGCCGCCGTGCTCCTCGCCGTCGGCGGGGAGGAAGATCGGTGGGGTTCCGGCACTCTCTCCTCCGGGCCGGTGGGGGGAGGCCGCCCCCATGCCCCCGCAGGTCGCCGCCAGCGGGTTGGCGCCCTCGGCGTGGTCGCCGTGGCTGTGGGTGAGCAGCACCAGGCCGATGCCGCCGCGCGCCGCCCCCGCGTCCTGCACCGCCTTCAGGTGGTCAGCGTCATCGGGGCCGGGGTCGATGACGACGCAGGGGTCCGACCCGTAGAGGTAGGTGCAGGTCCCCTCCAGGGTCATCGGCCCCGGGTTGGGCGCGACGATCCGCTCGATCTCGGGGTGTCCCGGCGCGAGGTCAGCCAAGCTCTTTGGCGATTGCGGCGCGGGTGTCGTCGGGCTCGAGGACGACCAGGTCGCCGGCGCCGCGCAGGATCTCCCGCACCAGCCAGGAGGTGCCGGCGTAGGGCAGCTCGACGACGACGGCGCCGTCGGCAAGCTCCTCCACCACGGTGCGCTCCTCGCGCAGCCAGCGGGCCCGCTCCGGTGAGACCCAGACGCGGGCGACCTCGGCGGCGGGCACCTCGCCGTCGCTCATCCAGCCCTCGACGCCGGCCAGCTCCTCGATCTCGGGCCGCGGCTCGAAGTCGCGATCGGTGACGCTCGCCTCGCGGATCCGGTCCAGCTTGAAGTGGCGGACCGCGTCGCGGCCGAGGTCGAAGCACTCCGCGTACCAGCCCTCGCGCCCGTTCTCCAAGCGGTAGGGCTCGACCTCGCGCTTGGTGAACTGGTCCTCGTTCTCCTTGTAGTAGCGCAGCTCCAGCACGCGGCGCTCGGCGATCGCCTCGTTGACGGCGCGGGCCACCTCGGCGTCGCCGCCCCCGCCGCCGGCGATCTCCAAGCCCTCCTCGGAAGGGTCGTGGCCGAGCGCCTTGACGATCTTGCCGCGGGCGCTCTGCAGCCCCGCCCGCGGCAGATGGTCGCCGAACAGGTCGATCGCCGCGACCAGCGCCTTCGCCTCCAGCGGCAACAGCCGCGCCGGGCGAGCGAAGCTGTCGCCGTAGGGCTCGGAGTCGACCTCGATCTCGTCGCCGACGATCTCCGCGTAGAGGACGTAGGTGCCGCCGCCGAAGTTGACGACGTTCAGCACCTCGATGTCCTCGCGCAGCTCCTCCAGGCTCAGCTCCAGGTTGCGCCGCACCTCGTCGACGGCGAGGGGACGCTCGTTCTTCGCCGAGTCGATCAGCATCCCGGCCAGGGTGACGAGACGGGCGAAGCGCTCCGGGCGGATCGCCGCCTCGCCGCGGCCGTTGGAGCGGCTGCGCTCGCGGACGGCGCGGGTCGGCCGGTCGACGGTCTTCGCCGGCTCGAAGCGGCCGCCGTGGCGCTCGCGGAGCAGCGCCAGGCGGCTCTCGGCCTCCTCGCGAAGCTCGTCGGGGGCAAGCACCTGCGCGTTCTGCCGCCAGCGCAGCACCCAGGAAATCAGCTCCCGGGGGGAGGCGTACTCGGTCTCGAAGATCACTCCCTTGCCGGGCGCGCCGTCCTCCTTGCGGGCCGGGCGCAGCTCGCCGTACTCGCCGTAGTCGCGCTCCACCAGCCAGGCGATCCGCTCGCGCAGGAAGACTTTCGCGGCGCCCTTCAGCTCGCCGAGCTGCCAGTCGGCGCGGCTGCCGTAGTCGCGCCGGTCGAAGTCCTCGGGGGGGTTGAAGTCGTGCTCGGCCTTGGACGCGTAGCCGACCTTCCCCTGGATCCGGGAGAGGCGGAAGACGCGCACCGCGTCGCGCTCGTGCGAGTAGCCGATCAGGTAGAACTGGCCGCTGCGGAAGACGAGGTGGTAGGGGTCGACCTTGCGCTTCGCGGTCTCGTCGCGCTCCATCGTGTAGTAGATGAACTCGATCGTCTTGCGCCGGGAGATCGCGGTCTCGATCTTGGAGAGCCGCTGGGAGAGGTCGCGGCCGCCCGCGGAGGCGGTCATCGCCATCTCGACCGGCGCCCGCTCCCCCTCGCTGATCGGGTTGGGATGACCCCAGGCAACCTGCTGCAGGGCTAGGCGCAGCGGCTCCGCGTAGGCGAAGCCGCCGTCACTGAGCAGCGAGAGAGCGGTGCGCAGCGCGCCCAGCTCGTCGTCGTCGAACTCGATCGCGTCGAGGTAGAAGTTCTCCGGCGGCAGGGAGTAGAGCTCCGCCTCGAAGAACCCCTCCCCCGGCTTCTCGATCTGCAACTCGATGCCGAGGCTCTCCAGCTCCGCCCGGTCGGCGTAGAAGCGGCGCGCGAAGGCGTCGTCGTTCATGTCGCTGTAGCCCTCGACCTCGCGCTTGATCTCCAGCGCCGAGACCGGCCTGCCCTGCGCCATCAGGAAGGAGATCAGCGAGAGCTGGCGGATCAGCTTCTCGGTGTCTTTCGCCACATGCCGCAGGATAGTTCCGACGGTCTTCCCGACTAGCGACCCCGTAGGCGGAAACGCGGAATTTGCTCATTTCTGACGTGGTCCGTCAGGCGGCGCGACGGCCGAAGTAGGCGGAGCCGGAGAGAGCCCGGTCGAAGCCCGACCACTCCTCGCCCTCGGGCAGCTCGCGCTCCAGCCGGTCGAAGCTGCCGAGGCGACCGCCGAGGTTGTCGATCATGTGGACGAGCACCGCCTCGCGGGTGACCGGGGCGACCGGGGAACCGAACTCGAGCTTGCCGTGGTGGCTGAGGATGATGTGCAGGACCGACTGGGCGAGGGTCGGGTCGAAGTCGGGGATCGACTCGATCGCGGTGCGCACGCGGAAGTAGCCGAGCGGAATCTCGCCCTGCAGGCGACCGGCGTCGGTGAGGTCGATCGCCAGCAGGTCGTCGTTGTAGGCCTCGGTCTTGCCGATGTCGTGCAGGAGCGCGCCGGTGACGGCGACGTCGCGATCGATGCGCGGGAAGAAGGCGGCCGCGGCGCTGACCGCGTTGGCGACGGAGAGGGTGTGCTCGAGCAAGCCGTGGCGGTAGGCCTCGTGGTAGACCTTCGCCGCCGGCGCGTCGCGGAAGCGCTCCCAGCTCTCCGTCCCCTCTCCGAAGAAGCTGTCGAGCAGAGCGCGCAGCTGCGGGTCCTGGACGGTCGCGACCAGCCCACGCAGGTCGCTCTCCAGGCGCTCGGCGGAGGCCTGCGAGCCGGGCGCGAGGTCGTCCTCGTCGTACTCGCCGGGCTCGGCGGGGCGCAGCGCGGTGAGCTTCACCTTCGAGCCCCAACGGTCGCTGACCTCGAAGACGCCGGCGACGAAGACCGCGGCGCCGGGCGCGGCCAGCGCGTAGCGCTCCTCCGCGTCTTCCCAGGAAACGGCCTCGACGCTGCCGCCGCGGTCGCCCAGCACCAGGCGAAGCCAGGGCTCGCCGTTGCGCTTGCGACGCAGGTCGCGGTCGCGCACCGCGTAGACGCCCTCGAGCCGGCGGCCGGGGCCGAGGTCGGAGATCGCGACCCTGTCGGGAGCGCGCTCCGGCACGGCCGCGGCGGCGGGCTCAGCGACGGCGCCGTCGGCGCTCGTCTCGTCGTGGGAAGTGTCGATCAGAGGCTGTTGCTCCATCTCGTCACTCAAGGTAATAACGCCTGCGGACGCTCCCCACCGCTTAGCAGTAAGATTTCACGTCGTCCCAAAGCGATCACAGATGCAGCGGGCGACTGACGGAGGAGGCAAGCGAACCTCGCTCCGTCAGCAGACCTACGAGCGCTTGCGGGAGATGATCTTCCGCGGCGAGCTGGAGCCGGGGACGCGCCTTTCTCCGCCGGAGCTCGCGCAGCGCTTCGGTGTCAGCGCGATGCCGGTTCGGGAAGCCCTGCGACTCCTCGGCGAAGAGGGCCTGGTCGAGGTGGCTCCTCGCCAGTGGACAAAGGTCGCCTCACCCGACCCGAGGCTGCTCGACGAGATCTACCCGATCGTGGCGGCCCTGGAGCGGTTCGCGGTGTCCACGGTTCCGTCGGTGCCGATCGAGGCAATCAACGAAGCGCGGGCGGCGAACGTCGCGCTCGCCGAGGCGGCGGGACGCCACGACGTCGTCGGCTGCACCGAGGCGGACGACTGCTTCCACGACGCAATAGTTCGCATCAACCCGAACGAGACCCTGCAGAGGACCATCGCCTCGCTGAAGGCCAGAACACGGATGCTGGAGAGCACCTATTACCGCATCGACGACGCCAGCGAGTCGGTTCGCCAGCATGCGGAGATCATCGACGCCCTGATCAAAAACGACGTCGAGCGGGCGGGCAAAATCGTCTCGGCCAACTGGGAGATGGGGCACGCGAAGCTGCGTGCCGCGCTCACCGGGAACTGAGTCGGCCGGCGACAGGAGCAGCCGCGCCCTCCGGTGCGCCGGGCAGCAGTCGCCGGGCGTCCTCCGGGTCGAGGTTGCGGCCGCTGATCACGAGAACGACCAGCGAACCCGCTCGCTCGCCGATGCCGAGCGAGCTCATGCCGGCCAGCGCCGCCGCCCCCGCTCCCTCGGCGACGACGCCGCAGGCCTCGTACAGGTGCCGGACGCCTCGCTCGAGCTCGGCCTCGCCGACCACCGCAATCCCCGACAGGTGCTCACGGCAAGCGCCGAAGGCAGGATCGAGTATGCGGTCATCGGCAAGGCCGTCGGCGAAGGTCCGGCCCGGCGCCGCCTGCGGCGGGCGACCCTGAAGCCGGCGGGCGATCGCGTCATGGCTCTCCGCCTGCACCCCGTACAACTCCGCGTCCGACCCGGCAGCCGCCAGCCCCTGCCCGATGCCCCCGGCGAGCGCCCCCACGGCGAGCGGAGCGATGACGACGTCGGGGGCCGCCGTCGCAATCTCCCAGCCGATCGTCGCGGTGCCCAGCAGTTGGGAGGGCGATGCGCCGTCCTCGAAGTACGGCGCGCCCAGATCCTCGGCGAGCCGCCGCGCGTACCCGTCGGCGGCGCTCAGGTCGGCGCCGCGGCGGTGCAAGGTCGCGCCGTTTGCCTCGATCAGCCGGCACTTGAGGTCGTTGGCAGCCGCGGGCACCACGACGTGGGCGACTATTCCGAACCGGGCGGCCGCCCAGGCGGTCGCAGCGCCGTGGTTGCCCGTCGAGGCGGTGACGACTGCCTCCGCCCCGCCGTGGACGAAGTCGGAGATCGCGCAGAGGGCGCCCCGCCACTTGAAAGAGCCGTTCGGCCCGCGGTCCTCCCTCTTGAGCGCCACCCTCGCGTGAGCCGACAGGCCCTCCGCCGGTTCGAGCGCGGACGGCGGGTGCACCGAGCCGACCAAGAGGCGCGCCGCGCCAAGGTCGCGGACCGGCACGGCGGTTGTCTTCCCCCCGCTCACGGACAATTGAAATCACAGAATCCAGGCCTGCGCCACGCTGCCAACCGCGTCGTGGGTGTTTTCACCGTCATGTGCAGTGCCAGACGGTAGCAATCTGTTATTTCACGGCTGGTAGCATGGCCACATGCTCACCCGGAGCGCACTTTCGCCGCAGGCGGCGAGGGGGTGAGCGTGAGCACCGACCTCCTGCCGCCAACCGGAACGACCGGCAACCCGCCCACCGTCGGCCACGAGGACGACGAGGCGGTGCTGGAATCGATCCAGCGCCGGATCCTGTGGTTGTCGATCGCGATCGTCCACCACGCGAACAGGGTGCGCCGGAACACGTCCGGCCTCAAGGTCGGCGGACACCAAGCCTCGTCGGCGTCGATGGTCAGCCTGATGACCGTGCTCTGGTTCAGAGCACTGCGTAGGGAGGACCGGGTGTCGGTGAAGCCGCACGCCTCCCCCACCCTGCACGCGATCAACTATCTGCTCGGATGGCTCGACCGCGACTACCTGACCGAGCTGCGCGAGCTCGGGGGCCTGCAGAGCTACCCGAGCCGCACCAAGGACCCGGACCCGATCGACTACAGCACCGGATCCGTCGGACTCGGGGCGACGGCCCCGATCTGGGGGGCGATGGCCCGCCGCTACCTGAACACGAAGCTCGGCGAGAAGCCGGGCGGCCGTCAGATCGCGCTGATCGGAGATGCCGAGCTGGACGAGGGCGCCTGCTGGGAAGCGATCGTGGACCCGGGCGTAGCGCGACTCGGCGAGGTGACCTGGATCGTCGACCTCAACCGCCAGTCGCTGGACAGGGTCGTGCCCGGCATCGCCGTCAAGCGCCTGGAGTCGATGTTCGACGCGGCGGGCTGGCAGTGCCTGCGGATCAAGTACGGCAGGCGATTGGAGAGGCTCTTCGAGAACGGCGGCGAGGCGCTGCGACGCCGAATCGACCAGATGCCGAACGAGGAGTACCAGCGGCTCCTGCGCTGCGATGCCGCCGAGCTGCGGGAGCGGCTGCCCGGAGAGGGGCGCGGCCGCAAGGACATCCGCTCGCTGCTTGCCGACGTCTCCGACCGGGAGCTGACGACGACGTTCCGCGACCTGGGAGGCCATGACCTGGTCAGCATCTCGCAAGTCCTGGACCGGATCGCCACAGACCGCCCGTCGGTCGTCTTCGCCTACACGATCAAGGGTTGGGGCCTGCCCACGGAAGGGCATCCGGCCAACCACTCGGCCCTGCTCAGCAACGAGCAGTACGAAGCCCTGGCGGAGGAGCTGGGGGTCGATCTCGACGACCCGTGGGCAGGGTTCGCCGAGGACACACCGGAGGGAGAGCTCTGCCGCCGGACCGCTGAGAGGCTGCATCGCGAGAGCCCGGAGCCCCCACCTCTTCCCGCCGTTCCCAGCGAGCTGAGCCGGCGCAAGCACGGGGGTGACTCTTCGACGCAGCGGGAGTTCGGGCGCTTTCTGGTCGACCTCTCAAGGGATGCGCCCGAGGTCGGCGAGCGAGTGGTCACGGTCAGCGCCGATGTCGCCTCCTCCACGAACCTCGGCGGCTGGATCAACCGAGTCGGCGTCTGGTCGCCCGCCGATCGGGTCAACTGGTTCAAGGACGACACCGACACGCTCGTGCAGTGGCGCGAGACCGACCACGGTCAGCACATCGAGCTGGGCATCGCCGAGACAAGCCTCGTGGGCCTGATCGGAGAGCTGGGCGCGACCTGGCGAGAGGGCACCCCCCTGCTTCCGATCGGAACCCTCTACGACCCGTTCGTGGGCCGAGCGCTGGAGCCCTGGAGCTTCGGGATCTACGCCGGCGGGCAGTCGATTCTCGCCGGGACGCCCTCGGGGATCTCCCTCGCCCCGGAGGGCGGCGCCCATCAGTCGATCGTCACCCCTTCGATCGGCATCGCCCAGCCGGGATGCGTCGCCTGGGAGCCCGCGTTCGGGATCGAGCTGGAGTGGTGCATGCTCGACGCCCTCTCCCACCTGGGCAAGCCCGGGGGGCGCTCCGCCTACATCCGCCTGTCGACTCGGGCCGTCGACCAGAGTCTGGCGAGCGTGCCCGAAGACGAGGCCGGCCGGGAGCAGCGCCGGCGCGACGTGCTGAGCGGCGGCTACGCGCTGCGCCGCGCCGACGAGCCTCCCCGCGTGACCCTTGTCGGCGTCGGCGCCGTGATGGTGGAGGTGCTCGAAGCCGCGACGATGCTGGAAGAAGCCCGGATCGGCTGCGACGTGATCTGCCTGACAAGTCCCGACCTGGTCTTCCGGGCGGCGGAGGCGAGCCGGGGCTTCGGGGACGGCACCGTCGAGGTCCTGGGCCGGCTGTTCCCGCCGGATCGCGCTGCGCCGATCGTCTCCGTAGTCGACGGCCACCCGCACAGCCTGGCCTTCCTCGGAGCGATCCGGCGGCAGGCGCAGACCCCGCTCGGCGTCCGCGACTTCGGGCAGTCGGGAACCCTGGAAGACCTGTACGAGGTCTACGGGCTCGACACGGAGACTATTCTGGGTTCGGCCCTTGACCTCGTCGAGTGAGCCCGGGAGAAGCTGGCGATGAAAGTCGATTGCGCGCTGGTTCAGATGCAGTTCGGAACGGACCGCGAGGAGAACGTCGCGAACGGCGTGGACGCGATCAAGCGCGCCGCCGAGGGCGGGGCGCAGATCGTCTGCCTGCCGGAGCTGGCGACCTACATCTACTTCTGCTCCACGGTCGACCCGGCCCATCTGGAGGTCGCCGAGCCGATCCCGGGTCCGTCCACGGAAGCGATCTGCGCCGCCGCGCGAGAGGCCGGCGTCTACGTCGTCTTCCCGCTCTACGAGCGAGACACCGAGGACCGCCAGCTCTACAACACCGCGGCGTTCATCAACCGGCGCGGCGAGGTCGAGGGCAAGTACCGCAAGAACAGCATCCCGCTCGTGACGACGCCGCAGATGGACGGGATCGAGAAGTTCTACTTCCGGCCCGGCAACCTCGGCTACCCGGTGTTCGACACCGACCTGGGGATAAAGGTGGGAATCACGATCTGTTACGAGCGCCACTTTCCGGAAGGCCCTCGCAGCCTCTCGCTCGGGGGGGCGGACGTGATCTTCGTGCCCACCGCGACGGCGAACGGCAGAAGCATCTGGGAGCTGGAGCTGCAGGGGCACGCGATCGCCAACCAGCTCTGGGTCGCCGGCGTCAACCGGGTCGGCCGCGACCGGGGCGGGTCCGATATCGACTTCTACGGAGCGTCCTGCGTCGTGTCACCCACCGGCGAGGTCGTCGCCCAGGCAGGCGAGGACCGCGAGGAGATCCTGCACCACACGATCGACACGGAGATCAGCGACCGCCTGCGTAGAGAGTGGGGCTTTTTCCGCGACCGGAGACCGGACATCTACGGAGCGATCACGGCGCCGTAATTCTCAGCAGCTCGGCGACCGGAGTTCCGTGCCAGCCCTGCTCCCGGCGCTTCCAGTACTCGGCCTGGATGCGCCTGGTGACCGGGCCCGGGGCGCCGTCGCCGACATCGCGCCCGTCGACCGAGAGGACCGGCAGCACACCGCCGGCCGTGCTGGAGAGAAACACCTCGTCGGCGCCCTCCAGGGCGACGAGGCCGTGGTGCGCAAGCTCGAACGGGATACCCTTCTCCACGCAGATCTCCTGCACGGCCATGCGCGTGATGCCACCCAGCACGTTGTCGCGCGGACTGCTGACGCTGCCGCCGTGGACCAGGAGGATATTCCAGCCGATCCCCTCGGTCAGCCTGCCGTCCGGTCCGAGCAGCACCGCGTCGTCGCAGTCGCGCTCGAACGCCTCGAACTGAGACTGGACGAAGTCGGCACGGCAGTAGTTCTTGACGTTGGTGTCGACCGCTCGCGTCGAGATGCGCTCGATAGAGCTGACGTGCAGGGCGCCGCCCTCACGGCAGCGCTGCTCACCCCATATCCAGACGTAGGGGATCGCGAGCGCGACGAACACGGGCACCGCTCGGCGCGGGTCGCGCGACGGCACGGGCGGCCGCCCCCGGGTCAGCTGAACCTTGACGTAGGCGTTCTCCAGGCCGGCCCGGCTGACCAGCTCTGCGACGATCCGTTTGATCTCCGCGCGAGAGTGAGGGATCTCGAGACGCCAGCTGCGCGCAGAGGCCTCGAAGCGCTCGAGGTGCTCGTCGAGCATGAAGAAGCGCCCGCCCCACACCGACACGACGTCGTAGACGGAGTCGGAGTTGAACAGCCCCAGGTCGAAGGAGGAGACGTTCGCCTCCTCCGGATCGACGAACTCGCCGGCCCGGAACGCAGCCCCGGCCGAGCTCACCGGGACACCTCACGGGCATCGATCGAACGGGGGGTTCGCACACGACAATGATCGCCCCGGGGTGGTGTGGCGACTTCTTCACAAGTAGCGAAGAACGGCGGGCCTGATTGGCCACTGTCTACATAGGACAGCCGCCCCCGCTGACCTAGCCTGAGGCTACGTGAAGGCGATAGGCATCGACGTCGGTGGCACCTTCATCGACTTCATCCACTTCGACGACGCCACCGGGCGAATCGACGTACTGAAGCTGAGCAGCGGCGGCGACATCGCGGCGACGGTCGGCGAGGGGATCGGGGAGCTGTGCGGGGCGGCGGATTCGGATCCGGCGCAGATCGAGCTGCTCATGCACGGCACGACCGCCGCGACCAACGCCCTGCTCGAGCATCGGGGGGCGAAGACGGGGATGGTGACCACCGAGGGGTTTCGGGACGTGATCCACATCGGCCGCCATCAACGCCCGCAGAACTACTCGTTGCAGCAGGACATCCCGTGGCAGGCCAACCCGCTCGTCCTGCGCGAGTACCGGAGGCCGGTGGCCGAGCGGCTGGCGCCGCCCCACGGCGAGGAGCTGGCGCCGCTCGACACCGAAGCGGTCCGCGCCGCGGCGGAGTTCCTCGCCTCGGAGGGGATCGAATCGGTGGCCGTGTGCTTCCTCTTCTCCTACCTCGACGACGCGCACGAGAAGGCCGCCGCCGAGATCGTCGCGGAGGTGATGCCGGGGGCGTACGTGTGCACCTCCAGCGACGTCGTCTCCCAGTTCCGCGAGTTCGAGCGATTCACGACCACAGCGATCAACGCGTTCGTGGGACCCGCGATGGGGTCATACATGGAGCGGCTGGAGGAACGCGTCTCCAACGCCGGCCTGCGGGCGCCGCTGCACATCATGCAATCGAACGGGGGCACCGCGACCCCGGAGGTCGCGTCCCGCTACCCGGTCCGCGCGATCCTCTCCGGCCCGGCCGGAGGTGTGATGGGCGGAGTCTGGGCGTCGGCGAGCCGGCGGCGGCAGGGTCAGCGCCACCTCGCGACGCTCGACGTCGGCGGAACCAGCGCCGACATCGGCATCGTCACCGAGGCCGGGCTGGTCGAGGCGAAGGCCCGCGACACGTGGATCGCGGGCTATCCGGTGATGGTGCCGATCATCGACATCGAGACGATCGGGGCCGGCGGCGGCAGCATCGCCCACCTGGACAAGGCGGGCGCCCTCCACGTCGGCCCGCGCAGCGCCGGCGCCGAGCCCGGGCCGGCGGCCTACGGAGCCGGCGGCAGCGAGCCGACCCTGACCGACGCCAACGTCGTCCTCGGGCGACTGCCCAGGAACCTGGCCGGCGGGCTGGAGCTTGACGTCGAGGCCGCGCACGCCGCGGTCTCCGAGTTGGCCGAAGAGATGGGGCTCTCGGTGATCGACGCGGCCGCCGGGATCATCCGAATCGTCAACGAGAACATGGCCGCCGCGGTGCGGGCGACGACGATCGCGCGGGGACTCGACCCGCGCGAGTTCCTGCTCTGCGCATTCGGCGGCGGTGGACCCGGGCAAGCGGCGGAATTGGCACGGATCCTGGAGATCCCGGAAGTGCTGGTCCCGCCGCACCCGGGGGTTACCTCGGCGGCGGGCCTGCTGACGTCGGACCTGCGCTACGACATCGGCCTCTCCTATCTGCGCCTGCTCACCTCCGTCGACCCCGAGGCCGTCGAGGAGATCCTCGCCGACCAGGAGCGGGGCCTGCGGGAACAGCTGCACCAAGACGGCCGCGGCGACGACACGATCCGGATCGAGCGCTCCGCCGACCTGCGCTACCAGGGCCAGAGCTGGGAGCTGCCCGTGTCGATAGCCGACGGGCCGGTCGTGGCCGAGACGATCGCGCAGCTGCGAGAGGACTTCCACGCGGCGCACGAGGACGAGTTCGGCCACCGGCTGCCCGACCTCGACGTGGAGCTGGTGACGCTGAAGGTCACGGCCACCGGCGCCCTGCCGCACATCAGCCGGCCCGAAGCGCGCGGCGAGGGCATCGAGAGCGCGACCGAGCGGGAGGTGGAGGTCCATTTCGAGGTCGACCACAAGGTCGAGCCGGTCGCGACGAAGGTGATCGACCGGGAGCTGATGCCGGTCGAGAAGGAGGTCGAGGGGCCCGCGATCATCGTCCAGCTCGACTCCACGACCGTGATCCCCCCGGGCTCGTCCGTGCAGCGCGACCGGGGCGGCAACCTGCTGCTCGACGTCCAGCGAGGAACGGAGCCCGGATGAGCATCGATCCGATCACCGCACAGGTCATCAACGGAAGGCTGGAGAGCACCTCGGTCGAGATGGCGCGCAAGCTGGTGCGGATGGCGTTCTCGATCCTCTTCAAGGAGTCCGAGGACATCGGTTGCGCGCTGGTCGGAACCGACGGCTGGCAGCTCTCAGAGGCCGACACCACGCCGCTGCAGATGGGGCCGCTGCCGTTCGCGGTGCAGGGCATGTGGAAGGTGCTGGAGGAGCGGGGCGAGGAGATCGAGGAGGGCGACGTGATCGTCCACAACGACGCCTACCTGGGCGCTTCGCACAGCCCCGACATCGACATCATCGTCCCGGTCTTCCACGAGGGGATCCTGGCCGGCTACTCCTGCACCACCGGGCACCACATGGACCTCGGGGCGTCGAAGCCCGGCACCTCGGTGATCGACGCGATCGACGACTGGGCGGGCGGCCTGCGGCTGCGGGCGATCAAGCTGCGCCGCGGCGGCGAGGACGTCCCGGACGCCTGGAACATGATCACCGACAACGTCCGCATCCCGGAGCTGACGATCGGCGACCTGCGGGCGCAGATCGCCGCCGCCGAGATCGGGGCGCGGCGGCTGATCGAGTTGATGGACGAGATGGGGCGCGACCAGGTCCTCGAGGCCAAGCGCTGGGCGGAGGACTACTCGGAGCGAATGCTGCGGGCGGAGATCGCCGCGCTCCCCGACGGCGAGTACCACGCGGAGGGCGTCGCCGACGGCTTCCCCGACATGGACGACCCGGCCTACAAGAACCTGACGATGGCGTGCACGCTGCGGGTCAGCGGCGACGAACTTGAGGTGGACCTGACCGGCACCGCCCCACAGCTGCCGGACATGGCGATCAACATGCCGTTCCAGGGCACGGTGACGGTCCTGATCCTGGCGATGATCCGCTCGGTGCTCCTCGACACCGAGACCCACGTCACCGTGCCGCAGAACGAGGGGATCATGCGGCCGCTGACGATCACGGTGCCGGAGGGCACAATCGCCAACCCGACCTTCCCGGCGCCGACCATCTCACGGTCGATGCCCGCCTGCGTGCTGGCGGACGTAATCCTGAAGGCTTTCTCCGAGGTCGTCCCGGAGCGCTGCTGCGCCGGCAGCGCCGTGCTCGGGGCCTTCAGCTACACCGGGATCGAGGACGGCAGCTACTGGGGCCACTGGGACATCTTCGAGGGCAGCTACGGGGCCCGCTGGACCAAGGACGGAATGGACGCGATGGACACCCTGTTCACGAACACGCGCTGCGCGCCGGTCGAGGAGATCGAGAGCGAGTACCCGCTTCGCTGTCGCGGCTGGCAGTTGAACGACAACCCGATCGGTCACGGCAGGTTCCGCGGCGGCGTCGGGGGCAAGCGCGACTTCGAGTTCCTGGTCGACGGCTTCATCGCGTCCGAGCACGATGGCCACACCTTCTCCCCCTGGGGCCTGGCCGGAGGGCTGCCCGGCTCGCCCTGCAGCATGTGGAAGTTCGACCGGGAAGGCGCGGAGGCGGAGCGGGTGCCCCCCAAAACTCCGGTGATGGCGGCGAAGAAGGGGGAGATCTACCGGGCGGTGGCCGGCAACGGCGGCGGCACCGGACCGCCCGAGGAGCGCGATCCGAACCTGGTCGTGCGCGACTACCGGGACGACCTCGTCAGCCTTGAGGAGGCGAGGGACGTCTACCGCGTCGCGATCGACGCGGACAGCCGCAGCCTCGACGAGGCGGGAACCGCGCGGCTGCGGAGCGGCGAGGGGGCCGGCCCGGAGGCTGCTGCCTAGCCAGAGCCGCGGAAGGCGCCGGGGCGCGTCCCCATGCGCCCGGGCCACCCCGCCCCGCCCCCGGGCTCGCCTACCATGTGCCGATGGCGACTCGGGTGCAGCGACAGGCCGCAGCTGCCGCGGAGGCAGACCGGGTGCGGCGCCTGCGCGAGGACGCGCGACGGCCGATCAGCGTCAACTTGGCGGAGGGCATCGCCCTCAGCCACAGCCTGATGCGGATGGCCGGCGCCGCGCGGCGACGTTGAGCGAGCCTGCATTCGACGAGCTGCTGCGCCGGCTTGCCGAAGCGGGGGTTGATTTCATCCTGGTCGGAGGGTTGGCACTCAACGCCTGGGGCGTCGTGAGAGGAACCAAGGACGTCGACGTCGTTGTCTCGTCCGATCCCGCCAATCTCGACCGGCTGGCGCAGATGGCAGTCGAGGCCCGCGGGCACGTGCAGGTCGGGGAGGCACTGCTCGGCAGCCCTCCCTCGATCGCGGCTGCCCTGCGCGGTGGCGAACAGGTCGCGATCGAAACCGAGCTGGGCCGGCTCGACGTGGTTCAGGGCTTGGACGGCGTGCCGCCCTACGAAGAGCTGCGCGCAAGAGCGACCGAGGCGGACGTCCTCGGCGTCACCGTCGCCGTCTGCTCGATCGAGGACCTACGGACGATGAAGCGCGCCGCCGGCCGCACCCGCGACCTGGCCGACCTCGAGGACCTCGACGCGATCGAGGAGTAGCGCCGAGGGGATCGGGGGTCCGGTCCGCCCTTGCGCGACCTTCGTCTACGAAACCGAAGGTCACTGGTTCGAATCCAGTCGGGCGCGTTGTTGTTGTGCCGGCGAGTGCTGTGCGTTTCCCGGCGCAGGGCCGGTTGGAAGGCTTCAGGTTGATTCGGCGTTCCGCGCCTTTCCCGGCGATCCCAGGGCGATGAAGCGTCGGCGATCCGCGTCTTCAGCTTCGAGCAGTTGCACGCCTTCGCCAAGGCCGCTGGCCCTATGCGCTGATCGCTCGGGTCTTCACAGACACGGGCATAAGGCTGGGGAGGTGCTGCCGCTCCGCGAGGACTTTGACGGCGAGACGCTGAAAGTCGTCTGCACCATCCACGAGGGCGCGATCCTCGAGGGGGACCAGGACCGACCACGGCGCAACTGGTGCCAGCCGCATCGTCCCCCTCCCAGCGACCCTGGCCTGGATGCTCGAAGCCAGATCAACCTCAACGGAGGGACTGCGATCTCCTCTTCAGGACCCCCACCGGCTGCATGTGGCGCAAGCGCAACTTCTACCGCGACCTCTGGGGACCAGCCCAGAAAGCTTCCGGCCTAGACATCCGCCTGGACGAGCGCGCCCAGCTACTTAACCCACCTCGGCGCCGCGGGCATCAACGATGCGACCTTGCCGAGATCGTCGGCCACCAGGTTGAAGCGATGCTGGCGTGCTATGCGCACGTCACCGGGATCAGTTTGCCGAACGTCAGGTGGGTGTCGACAGGGATGCTTGAGGCAAAGAACCTGGCCGCGTCCCTGGTCGGAGCCTTTGGCCTCTTACCCGCCCGGATTCGATCGGGAGCTTCCCACTTTGCGAGGCGGGCGCTCTATCCATTGGGCTACGAGCGGACAAGAGGCCAGCGCCATTCCACGGTGTCGGGGGTGGCCACCGCCTGCGTGCGGCGGCGGCGTTTGCCGCAATACCGCTTAGACAAGCATCTTAGCGATAGCAGCATCAGTCGATATATCGTTGTCCGCTCGGTACGCGAAAGTTGTCAGGAGACAGCGTTGCCGCACCCTGATGCAGCCACGATCTGATGCTGACTTTCGAGGAGGCGCTGGCACGCTCAGACGAGGTGCACAAGAAGCGTCACCTCCTTCTCGGAAACGGCTTCTCTATAGCGGCTCGTCCGGAAAGCTTTCGCTATGGACGCCTGCTCGAAGAGGCCGACCTCACCACCCTCTCCGTTCCCGGCGCGGACCTATTCGCGAGCGAGGGAACCTCCAATTTCGAGGGCGTGATTCGTGCGTTGCGTACGACATCGCGAATGGTCGACTTTTACAAGACCCGCGACCGAGGTTTGGCGAAGCGGCTGGCCGATGACGCCGAGCGGTTAAAAGAGATTCTGGCAGCCACTCTGGCCAGCAAGCATCCGGATTACGTTGGCGCAATCAGCGATGAGGAGTACCAAGCGGTGCGTGGCTTCCTTGGCCATTTCGAGCGCTTCTTCACGCTTAACTACGACCTGCTTCTCTACTGGGCGCTGCTGCAGGATCTTGAGCCCAAGCTACGACACGATGATGGCTTTCGCAACGACCCCGACGACCCGGACGCCCCTTGGGTCGCCTGGAACGATTACAACCAATACGGGCAGACCGTCTATTTCGTGCACGGTGGCCTCCATCTATATGCGGACGGGGCAACGCTGCGAAAGCTGACGTTCAAGCGAACCGACATTCCGCTAATGGATCAGATTCGGGCCCAGCTTGACGACGGTGTGTTTCCACTCATCGTTACTGAGGGCACCTCAGAGGAAAAGCATGCCGCGATCCTGCATCACGGCTATCTCGCGAAGTCCTTGCGCGCATTGACGAGCTGCGAAGGCTCGCTCTTCGTTCATGGTCATTCCCTTGATCCGAACGATCAGCATGTCTTCCGCGGGATCGTCGAAGGAAAGTTCAAGGCGATCTTCGTCAGCCTCCACGGCAGGCCTGGCTCTCAATCCAACAAAGCAATCCGCAGCGCTGCAGAGACCCTCGCGGCGGCGAGACCCGAGAAGAAGCCGCTGATGGCCGAGTTCTACGACGCCGACTCGGCCGCAGTCTGGGGCTGACCGACTTCACAATGTTTAGCCAGGAGCATCAGACCCGCCGAAGTTCAACGTGCGGCCCTGGTCGCGGCAGAACCTAAGATCGGTCCCAGCAATTGTGATGATCCAGCCACTACCGATTCCAGATGATTTGGACGCAGCCCACGCTCTCGTTCGTACGGCGGCTGTCGCCTATCTGGAGGAAGACGACACTTGGTACGACGGCCGCATCCGTATATGGCCCAAACCCGGTTTGTTCTTCCTGAGAGTCGCCCCCAGGCATGTGGAGTTCGTGCTCCGGGCACTCCAGGGACTTATCGAAGCTAGCGAGCAGCGAGGTCTGGAGATTGGCCCGGTGTCCTCATCGCGACTCCACCATGCAGGGGTCGGCATAGGTTCGACTGGGAATCTCGCCGCGGTGGAAGTCGTTGAACTACGCGAGCTTGGCATCGGCAGCGAGAGAGACGTGAGTCAGTGGCGCTGGATCAACGAGATGATGCTTCCTAGCGACGGTCCCCCTTCGGCTACGGAAACGAAGATTCCGAGAGCAAACGGAAAGCTCCAGGTAGTGCTCCCTAGGCGCCACGACTGGCCGGGACCCACGGGGCAGGGTTGGCGGCGGCACTTCACGGGCCTCGTCGGCGAGCCATTTCAGCATGCCCTTACTCAGGTCTTGCTTTCGCTAGAGGCGCGCGCGGCGGCTGGCGCCTAACTGCCCTATTTGAAGAATGTGTGGAGCAGAGGTTCGATCTCTGACCAGATTACGGAGATCCCGGTCGCGGTTGACGCAACCGCCGAAGTGGTTTGCATTACAGAACGCACGATGGCCTTGCGCCTCTGGTCCGGTTGCCTGTTCGCTTCCTCGGCCAACACCGAGATCGACTCGATCAGGTCTCGCTTCGCATCTTCGCCAAGTCCCTCATCATCCAGGGCAGCTGCAGTGAGACGAGCCAAGCCAGCCCGAATCTCTGCCGCGTCGGTTCCATCAAGAATCTTGAGCTTCGATTCGACCTCGCCAACAATGGTGCCGAGGTTCAGGGTCCCAATCTGGCTGTCGGTGATCTCAAAATGGATTCGACCAGACTCCTCCATCTTGCGTATCATCGCAGCCCGCTGCCATTCGCCATGGAGTTCAGCTAGCTCGCCATAGAACCGTTCCTTGGAGCCGGTGCCTCCTAGAAGAGACTGGCACTCGTAAAACCACTTTCGGTGATGAGCTGGCAATCCGCGATGAAATTCGCACAGGTGCTCTCCGATTCCGATGAGTCGACCCAGGCTCTCCTCCGACGGCCCAGACGCAGTGCCCGCCTCTCGGAGTCGCCAACTGATCCTCCCTAAGACTCGTGCTTGCAGGGTCGCGAACTCCTTGATCGCGTGGCATCGCCAAAAGAATCTCCGTCTGCCGGATGGAGGGAAATAGCGAGGGGAGGTCAGCACTGCAAGGCTTGCCCGTGAAGCTAGGACTCGATCGCCGCTGTATTTCCCGTAGAGGCTCGCTCGCGCCTCCGCCCAGTGCCTGCGAATCTCGGTGTAGTGAGCGTCCAGCGTCAGTAGTCCCGCGAGTTCCTCGTCCGAGAAAAGCTCAGGCTCAGCTGCGAGAGAGACTGCGTAGGTTGGTTCGACTCGGTGATACTTGGGGGCTTCCCCAACGATTGCCTTAGCCACACGGTCGCCAAGGTCCTTGATGAACATCGACGCCACGCCCGACTTGGCTCCCCGCATGGCCATCTGAAGCTGGGGTTGTCCTCGGCGACCGATCAGTGCCTTGATCAACGGGATCACAGCGGACAGGTCTTCGTCCTGCTCAAATACGAGGGAGAACGCGAGGGTGACAGAGACGCCCCCGTGCGGATATACGTGAACATATGCGCTCGGGCCTATCTTCACGCCAGCGAGCAGCCCCTCAGCCTCATCGGAAAGCGGCATCACGGTGATTCGTCGGTGCGGCTCCACAGAGAACGCCAAATGCCAAGTGCTCTCATCGTCTGAGATGTAATAGTCGGTCGCGCCCTCGGCTGCTATTCGTCCAGTCAACTCGCGGCTGCGAGGAGACGCGTAAGTGTCGGAGAGGCGCCAGTGGCTAAGCAGCTCCTCCGTCCGCGGAGCGAGTCGGACTCCACTCGGGGAGGCGCTGAGAGACCTCGGTGGGAAACATGAATGCCCATAGTCATGGCCAATGGCCCTGTGCTCGACCTGTGCCTTCGGCTTGATGCGCAATGCGCCTAGGCCGGGGATGAACGGCAGACGAGAGCCAAGGGCCGCATCTCGCTTGCCGTAATACAGCCACGTTCCCGTTGCGGCTCCGAGGTCAAGAAGCTCGGAAACCGCGGTCTCGCGAAGCAGCACCCTAAAGGGAGGGCGTACTTCGTCCTCATTGCCCTGAAGCAACTGATCAAGAACAAGGCAATCCTGCAGCGTGACGTAGACGTGACGCATAATAAGGTCGCAGCCTCACCAAACGCAGAACGAATCACGCGCACGCAAACTCCCCACAGCCTGGAAGGTCCGGGTGAGACCGCTGACTGATACTAATCGCAATGGCCTGTCGCGGGGTGCCACGTTGCTGGCCGTATCTAAATTCGTGAGGCAAGGGACTCAGCGAATGGTCGGTCGCATTGTCTTGCAGCTGACTTGCAGCCTTTCTGCTGCGTTCCGGGGGGCGACAGCCGGAAATGGGCGTACGATTTAGGCAATGGCCAAGAATGAGAAAGGCCGCGGCCCGATCGCCATTCAGGAGGTCCGAGAGGACATCCGCCGCATCGCATCCGCGCATGGGGCGGGCAACGTGCGCGTGTTCGGCTCAACCGGACGTGACGAGCACGGCGCCTCTAGCGATCTTGACCTTCTTGTCGACATGGCGGAGGGTCGCACGCTGTTTGACCTGATTGCGCTGTCCAGCGACTTAGAGGACAGCCTTGGGGTTGAGGTCGATGTCGTCACCGAGGCCAGCGTGTCGCCCTACATGCGCGATCGCATTCTTGATGAGGCGGTTGCACTTTGAAGGACGAGCAGGCCTACCTGCTCCACATCCGCGACGCGATCGAACGCATCCTCGCCTATACCGAGGGAGGCCGCGATGCCTTCCTCAGCGACACAATGATCCAGGACGCGGTGCTGCGCAACATGGAGATCCTCGGCGAGGCTTCCCAAACGAGTTTCTGCGGATATGCGCGAACGCGCCCCCGAAGTCCCCTGGCGCGAGATGGCCGGCATGCGCGACAAGCTGATCCACGACTACTTCGGCGTCGATCTCTCCCTCGTCTGGGATGTGGTGGCCACCGAGCTACCGGCAGCTCGTGGTCGCCTTGCTGTCCTGATCGACGAGGCTGAGCGCGACTCTAAATAGATGGCTACATAGTGGCTACATGAGCCGCCGCCGTCCTGAGTAATGGCTCTCTAGAGCCACTTGTAGGGCTCTCAATTCCGGTCTACGAAACCGAAGGTCACTGGTTCGAATCCAGTCGGGGGCGCTGACTCTTGCGGTGGTGAGCCGCGGGTCGGGGACCCGAGAAGTCGGCCCAGCGCATCCCTCCTGCCACCCTTACTGAGACGCCTCGAGTTTGGCTTCGAGACGCGCAAGCCAGGCAGCGGCGTGCCCGTAGGACTCCGCGCCGAGGCGCGCGGCGAGCGCCGGGAAGCGGAGACCAGATCGTTCGAGTCCCTCGGCATATGGGGCGACCTGGCCGGCCACCTGCTCGGCGGCGGCCTCGGCGCGTTGACGCAACCGCTGAACCAGGATGAGTTGGTCGGCGGGCGGCAGGGCGTCGGCGAAGAAGAGCCGCAGAAGACCTTCGTCGCGGAACCGGACCGGCGCTTCCTCGGGGGAACGCAGCCAGTCGAGCAGCGCCGCCTCGCCCTCCGCGCTCAGCGCGTAGGAGAAGCGGGCGCGGGCACCGCGGGAGTCCTCGCTCCTCCCGAGAAGCCCGGCCGATTCGAGGCGGGCAAGCATTGGGTAGACCTGCGCCAGTGAGGTGGGCCAGAAGAACCGCGTCGAGGCGTCGGCTGCGCGCTTGATCGCATAGCCGGAGCGGGCGCCGAGCCGCACCATGCCGAGCATCAGGTACGCAGGTGCCTTCAACTCCATCGATCGGTTCCGCGGCGCCGGTCCTCGGGGACCTCTTGTCGGAAGGGAATATGTCGGATTAGATACATCGAGCCCGTTATATATCGAAAGTGAGGCAGCCCATGTCAGCACCTGGTGGACCCCAACTGGAGCCGTCGTTTCTGGAGGATTGGGGCGAGCGCTTCGCCGCCGCCTGGAACTCACACGACCCCGACGCGGTGGTCGCCCTCTGCACGGATGACGTCCTCTGGAGCGACCCGGCACTGCCGGGCTCGCCGACCACGGGGCGGCCCGCCGTGCGGGACTTCGCGGCATTCACCTTTGCCGCGTTCCCTGATTTCCGCGTCGAGGAGCGCGACAAGATCTATGTCTCCTGGACCGAGCCGATGGCACTCTGTCCTTATCGGATGACCGGGACCGCCTCCGGCTCGAGGGATGCGGGCATCTCACCGGCGGCGTCGCCGATGAGCATCGACGGCATCGACCGCTGGACGTTCCGTGAGGGCCGGCTCAGTCGCTATGACACCTACTACGACCATGCCGAGATGATGCGGCAGATCACTGGGGCGTGAGCGCCGTCCGAAGGAAGGTCATCGCGCGTGTGATCGAGCGCGCTATCGCGGCCAGCGAAACGAGGCCGTTGATACGAGCGGTCCGGTTCGTCTTGTGTACGCCTGGGGCGTTTGAGAAGCACCAGCAAATCAGCCTCTTTCATGTCCGATGCGCCGCATCAGCGGCTGAACTGCAGCATGTCGCAGGGCAAGGCCAATGACCGAGTTACTGGTCGGCGAGCTCGCGGAGACGTGGCAGGAAGATGTCGTCAACTCGGTTTTCGTCGCCGGATCCGCTGCCCGACCCCCCTTCACCAAATCCGACAACGGTCCCGTCGACCGCATCCAAAAAGTGCGATTCACGGAGCAGGGCTGCGATTTCGTGGGCTAGGAACAACCTGAGATCGCGAGGTTCGTTGGGAACCTCGTCAACGATCTCGGAGCGCCCATCGACCAGTCTGATCACATCCTCGAGGTCATGGCTGCGTAGATGATCGCCGTCTCCACGTTGGTTCCAAGCCTCCAACTTCGTCGCAAGGAGGTAGGGCGGTGGAATGGCGCGGATTTGCTGACCGGATGGGAGTGTGAGGGTCCGCGCGTGCTCGAGCGCCGGACGCTGCCATCGGTTCCGAAAACCGAGAATCGAAGCCTCGCCTGGCATGAGATCGATCACCAGCTCATCGCCCGGCCTACCGGCCCTCCATCTGCATATCACTGAGCTCGAGGTGTCATGGCGCAATCCGTGAGCACGCAAGCGCTCCTCGAAGCCGTACCAAGCAGATCGTGAAGCCACCTCGACCACCGCGTCTACGTCCTTCGTAACCCGAGGCTCAGGCGCACCTTCGTCGGTGATCCAGAGTGGGATGGTGGCTCCGCCGACGAAAGCTATCTCGTCGAGAAACGGCGTCAGCTCACGGACCGCCCGCTCAAGCATCGCGATGCTCATGAGCCGATTCTCTCTTGCAGGAGGGTGGTCGCCAGCTGCGTGACACGGGCGCTGTCGTTGCTTCGAAGCGCATCCACCAGCGCAAGGCACTCGGCCAGTTCGGAATCGTTCTGCGCCGCCTCGGGAACGATCGGGTGGAGAGGTTCGAGACCGAGCCCCCGAACGGCGCCCTTGGAATAGGGCCATACCGGAGGCATCCCTTCAGAATCAGCCAGCGCATCCTTCAATGGCTTGGCGGCCCAAGAAGTTGGAATGCCGCGCGCTTCCGATTGCCATTGCGCGGGAAAGCTGAATTTGACCGCGTGTAGGAGGAACTCCTCGGCAGGGGCAAGGAACACTCGTCGGCGCTCAACCGAATAGAGGCCAGCCTCCCCCAAGCGACGCAATGCGCGGTGTGTGCCCGCGGCATCGAAACCAATCTGGCCTGCGAGGTCGCGCACTGGGATCGGCCCTTCAGAGCCGAGCAGCTTCAGCAGGACGACCACGTCTTGTCCTTTCAACATGCGCTTATTGTTTCATGTTTCGGAACATGAAACAACCCTGCGGGAGCCCGTCTCGTCTTCGCGCACTGACTACCGGGGCTCAGCGGTTTCGCGGTCCCAGGCGGTCGAGCGGGGGTTGGGGTCGGAGTCGATCAGCTCCCGCTTCGCGATCCGCATCGACGGGGTACGTGGGAAGTCCTCGCTGCGGTACTCGATGAAGCGGGGCACCTTGTGCGGCGCCAGGCGCTCGGCGCAATGGTCGGCCAGCTCGCGGGGCGGGACTGCGTCTGGCGAGGCGCCGTCCCGCAGCCTGACGTGAGCCTTGACCTCTTCCCCGCGCAGCTCGTCAGGCACGGGCACGACCGCGGCCTCGGCGACGTCGGGGTGCTCGCAGAGCACGGTCTCGACCTCGAGCGCGGACACGTTCTCCCCGGAGCGGCGGACCAGGTCCTTGAGCCGGCCCTCGAAGTAGAGCAGGCCCTCCCGGTCGCGGCGGGCAAGATCCCCGGTGCGAAACCAGCCGTCCCGAAACGCTTCCCCGGTCTCCCGGCTACGGCCCAGGTACCCGCGCATCATGCCGGGCGCCCTGACCTCGATCTCGCCGCGGCCTTCGGAGTCGCCCCCGCCTGCGTCGCCCGCCGCCAGCCGCAGCTCCACCTCCGGGGCCGGCAGGCCGATCGATCCGGAGCCCACCGTCTCGCCGCCGAGCTCCGGCGGCATCGCGGTGACGATCCCGGTCTCGGTCAGCCCGTACAGCTCAAGCCAGGGGAAGCCCCAGCGATCGACCAGCTCGCGGTGCGCGTCCGGCGTCGGGATGCCGACCTGAACCGCGAAGCGGACGCCGTGATCCCGGTCGCCGGAGCCGGGAGGCGCGGTGAGCAGGAGGGTGGGGATGGCAGCGATCCCGAACAGCTGTGTGATCGCCTGCCGGCGCACCACGTCCCAGAAGCGCGAGACGCTGAAGCGGCGCATGGCTACGAAGGTGGATCCACTGTGCAGCGCGGTGAGCAGATGCCAGGAGGGGTCGTTATAGAAGAAGTTGAGACAGGTGAGCAGGCGGTCGTCGCTCTCCATCCCGTAGATGCGCCGGTAGAGGTCGACGAAGCGAATCCAGTAGGAGTGGTCGACCGCGCACCCCTTGGGAAGGCCGGTCGTTCCGGAGGTGTAGTAGACGTTGGTGATCGCGCCTGCATCGACCCGGGCGTCGCCCAGGGCCAGGTCCATGCCACCGCGGTGCTCGGCCAGGCCGTCCGGCTCGTCGTCGGAGACGACGATCACCTCGGCCAGGCTCGGGCACTCGGGAAGGAGGCTCGCGAGCAGATCGCGGCGCTCGGAGTCGGAGATCGCCAGAACCGCGTCGGAGTCGCGCAGCAGGTGGGCGGCGTCGCGCCGCCGGGCCCCGGTGTTGATCGGGACGATCGTCGCCCCGCGAGCCACCGCCGCAATCCAGGCGATCATGAACTCGGCCCGGTTGCCGACCGCGATCGCGATCCGATCGCCCGCGGAGACTCGCTCGGCCAGGAACCCGGCGAAACGCTCGGCCCGCTCGACCAAACCCTGCCTGCTCAGCTCCACCCCGTCTTCGAAGATGATCGCGGGTCGCGACGGATCGGCGGCGCAGGCGCGGGCGACGAGCGACACGACGTCGTCCGGGAGGTCGGCGTCGGAGGGGGGAAAGACCGCCGCCGGGCGGCTGCCCATCACCCCGACCCGTACTCGTAGAAGCCGAGCCCCGACTTCCTGCCCAGCCGCCCGGAGGCGAGCATTCGCTTCAGCAACGGCGGCGGCGCGTACTCGTCGCGCTTGAACTCTTCGAACAGGGAGTCGCAGACCGCGTAGAGAACGTCGATGCCGATCAGGTCGCAAAGATGCAGCGGGCCCATCGGGTAGCCGCAGCCGAGGCACATTCCGTCGTCGATGTCCTCCCGGGTCGCGAACCCCTCCTCGTACATCCGCACCGCCGCCATCAGGTAGGGGACCAGGAGCATGTTGACGATGAAGCCGGAGCGGTCCTTGGTCTCGATCGGGCGCTTCCCGATCCGCTCGGCGAAGTCCCGCACGACCGTCATCACCCGATCGCTCGTGTCGAGCGTGCGCACCACTTCGACAAGTCCCATCACCGGGACCGGCGCGAAGAAGTGCAGGCCGACGACCTGGTCGGCCCGGCGCACCTCCGCCGCGAGCTGAGCGATCGGGATCGAGGAGGTGTTCGAGGCGATGATCGCGTCCGACGACGCGAACCCGTCGAGCTCCCGCATCACCTGCTGCTTGGCCTCCAGGACCTCCGGCACCGCTTCGACGATCAGGTCGGATCCCACCACCGCCTCCTCGAGCGACGTGGTCGTGGAGATCCGCCCCAGAGCCTCCTCCCGCCGGGCGGCGTCGATCTTGTCGGCGGCCAGAGCCCGGTCCAGCGAGGCGACGATCCGCCGGCTCGCGTCGGCGATCCGCTCGTCGTCGACGTCGCGCACGGTCACCGGCACCCCGGCGACCGCGACCGACTCGGCGATCCCCGCGCCCATGAACCCGCCGCCGACCACGGCCACCGCGCCGATCGCCTCGTCGGCTCGGGCGGACATCAGGCGCCGTCCCCGCCCGCCCCACGCTCCTGCTCGAGGAGCTTGTACTTGGCGGGCTTTCCGGTCGCGGTCTTCGGGATCTCGTCAACGAACTCGACCTGGTCGGGAACCATGAAGCGGGCCATCCGGCCGCGGCAGAACTCGCGCACCCCCTCCGCGTCGAGGTCGGCGCCCGGCTTGCGGACGACGAAGGCCTTCACGTCCTCCTCGCTCAGCTCGCTGGGGACGCCGACCGCAACAGCCTCCTGGACCGCGTCGTGCTCGTGCAGGACCTGCTCGATCTCGAAGGCGGAGATGTTCTCCCCCCGGCGCCGGATCGCGTCCTTCTTGCGGCCCTCGAAAAAGAGGTGACCCTCCTCGTCCATCCTCCCTAAGTCGCCGGTGTGAAGCCAGAGGTTCCTGAAGGCGGCGGTGGTCTCCTCCGGCATTCCCCAGTAGCCCTTCATGATCACGTCGGGCTCCATCGGCCGGATCACGATCTCGCCGACGACGCCGGGGGCGACCCGGTCGTCGGCGTCGTCATGGATCTCGACCTCGTACGGATAGGCGGCCTTGCCGCAGGAACCCTGCGGCTCGCCGGCATCGACGTCCTCCCAGGTGGGCATGCCGCCGTCGGTCAGCCCGTAGCCGTGGACGAGCCTGAGGCCGAAGCGCCGTTCGAAGTCTCCGCGCCAGCTCGGCATCGGAACTCCCCAGGCGAGGCGCACCGGATTGTCGGCGTCGTCGTCCCGGGGCTCCTGCTTCCAGAGGATCGAGAGGGTGGCGCCCATGAAGTCGAACACCGTCGCGTCGAACTCACGAGCCTCGTCCCAGAAGCCGCCGGCGCTGAAACGGCGGCCGATCGCAGCCCGGGCTCCGAGCACGAGCGCCGGGGAAACCGTCAGGTAGGCGGCGTCCACGTGGTAGAGGGGGAACGGGCAGTAGAGGCAGTCGTCCGACGTGAGGCCGAGCCGGTGGGAGAGGACCTCTCCCTGCCGGACGGCATAGCGGTGGGAGAGCATGCAGCCCTTCGACGGCCCGGTCGTCCCCGAGGTGAAGAGGATTGCCGCGAGGTCGGTGTCCGCCACCTCGCGGCCGGGATCGTCGCGGCGGTCGGCGACCAACCGCTCGAACCCGTCCACGTCGATGCCCTCCAGCCGCTGCTTCGCGGCAGCGGCGGATCCCCGTACCGCGACCCGTCTGATGCTGGTGAGCCGGTCCCGGACGGCCGCCACCGCCTCGACGAACTCCTCGTCGAGGATCAGAAGCTCCGCCTCGGTGAGATTCAGGGTGTGGGCCAGGCCCGCGCCCCGGAAGGCCGTGTTGACCGCAACCTCGACCGCCCCGAGCTTCTTCAGCGCATACGACACCAGCAGGAACTCGAGCGAGTTGGGGAGCATGACGATCACCCGCGTCTCGCTCCCGACTCCCTGCTCCGCGAGCCCGTGCGCGACCTCGTTGACCCGCTCGTTGAACTCCGAGAACGTGAGGCGGACGTCGTCCGGCATGACGAGGAACGGCGAGTCGCCGATCTCCTCGGCGCGCTCCTCGAGCAGCGAGCCGAGGTCGATCCGACGCCCGACCACTGCCCTCAGGCCCGAACTATGGGCTCGTAGATGTCCGGGCGACGATCCCGGAAGAACCCCCATTCCTCGCGAAGCCTGGCGCTGGCAGCGGTGTCGATCTCCGCGTAGACGATCTCGTCCTTCTCGCTGCCGGCCCGGGCGACCACATCGCCGTCCGGCCCCGCGAACATCGAGCCGCCGTAGAAGTCCATGTCCGATCCACCGCGGTCGCGGCCGACCCGGTTGACGCCGCCGACCCAGAGCTGGTTGGCGATCGCCATCGCCCTCAGCTCCAGCTCCCAGAACCCGTGGCCCGCGGGGGTCGCCGTGGGGACGAAGATCACGTCGGCGCCGGCGAGGGCCAAGCTGCGCGGACCCTCCGGGAAATGCCGCTCGTAGCAGATGGTGATCCCGATCTTGATGCCCAGATCGGTAGGGAAGACCGGATAGCCCAGGTTGCCGGGGCGGAAGTAGAACTTCTCCACCCCCTCGACTCCCTCGAACTTCATCATCGGGATCAGGTTCTTGCGGTAGTTGCCGACCACTCGCCCGCCGCGATCCAGGACGGTGGCCGAGTTGTAGAGCTGGCCGTCCTTCGCCTGCTCGTAGAACGGGAAGACGACGTAGGCGTTCGCGTCCGCCGCGGCCCGGGAGATCGCCTGCATCGAGGGGCCGTCGATCGGCTCCGCGAGGTCGAAGTAGCCGCTGTTCATCTCGAAGCAGAAATAGATCGACGTCGCGAGCTCCGACAGGGCGATGATCTGGGCGCCCTCCCGTCCCGCCTCGCCGATCCGCTCCGCCGCCACGCGGACGTTGCGCTCGACGTCGTCGGTGAAGCCCATCTGGACCAACGCGCACTTGACCTTCATCCGGATCCTCCGTCCCGGTGGCTCCGCCTCAGGAGCGAAACTCGGGCGCTATCT